>FWPV01000358.1_pt1 | contig 26138 bp, 22 predicted proteins | sample 2228371 | NCBI WGS metagenome assembly FWPV01 (sample SAMEA103939776, study PRJEB20133) | metagenome
AGAGAGGAGGTGAGAAGTGAAATAATTCAAAAAAATCTTCAAAAATAACAATTATACACAACGATCAATTGATAATGATAGACTTATAGGCGGATTATGCATGTAAGTTCTACAAAAGTATGTTCATTTTGACTATATGTGATATTAGCACAGTTATAAGGCAATGGAGAGGAAAGAATATTTCACTCTAAAAAAATGCAGAAAATTCAAAAAACGAAAAGGTAACAAAAGAATAAGACCGTTGAACATTAAAGAATAATACAAAAAAGCACCCGGTATTAGTCTGGTATTAAGCTTGTTGTTTCCATTGTAGAATACAAGGAGCGGGTATACAATGGAAACAACAAAAGATAAAGTAAATCAAAAACCAAATATCATCCACCTGCATAGTAATGCAGCAAAAAATGGATATGATGCAAATGCAGCTCGTCACTTAGCAGAGAATTTATTAGGGAGTACTGATCACCTGTTATATTCCGTTTGGAATAATGCAGCTGATGGTTTGAGGCTCTGTGACGAAAAAGGAATAATAGTAGCTGTAAATAATACTTTTTGCAAAATGTTTGAATTGGAAGAGAAGGAAGTACTTGGACATCATTTTACAGATGTATATGGAAATGAAGTAGATAAGAAAGCGCTTGCAACAGAATATGATAAAATATTTACAGCAAACGAAATACGTCCGCGCTTTTATCGTCGTTATCATTTACTAAGTGGGAAATATGTAGAATCTGAGGTGATGAGCACATTTGTTTTTGATAATCATGGGAAAAAATACATGCTCACACAATTCAGAGATGTTACACGTGAACGTACAGCACAACGGGCATTAGAAGAAAGTGAGAAGAGATATCGAGATTTATTTATGAATTCGCCAATGCCCATGTTTCAGGTGACACGTGACGGTAAATTGCTGAATGCAAACAGAGCAATGATCAAGTTGCTTGGGTATAGTTCTTTTTATGAATTGCTGGAAGCTGATGAATCGAGATTGATTTATGCAAATCCTGATGAACGTGCATTAGTAAATCAAACACTTGAAGAACGGGGTTATGTAATTCGTGCAGAACTGCAATTAAAAAGAAAAAATGGAAGGATACTGACTGTTCTTGAAACAGCACGAGCTGTGCGTGATGAAAAAGGTGATATTGTAGAGTATGAAGGTATTATTGAAGACATCACCTCAAGAAAACATATGGAGCAGAAACTTCAGGAGTATGTATGGGCACTTGAGAAATCGAAAAAAGAACTTTCGGAATTAAATGCGCAGAAAGATAAAATATTCTCAATTCTCTCTCACGATTTGCGATCACCGTTCAGTAGTATTTTGGGCTTTTGCGATATTCTCATAAAAGAACATGATCAGCTTACCGATGATGAAAAAGTACAATTTGTACAATACATACAGGAAGCTGCAAACGACCAACTGGCATTGGTTAATAAATTGCTGGAGTGGTCAAGGCTCGAGACAGGAAGGATTAAGATGGAGAAAAATGATATTGATCTCTATGATATCATTGATAAAAGTGTTCATAACATGCTTGGCTTAGCTCATCAGAAGGGAATAACGTTGATTTCAACGGTGCAACCCAATTTGATAGTGCGTGGTGATGAACAATTACTTCTGCAAGTATTCAATAACCTTATCGGTAATGCACTGAAATTTACACCAAAAGGAGGTACTGTATCTATTGAGTTTATTGAAGAACAAAAGAATGCATGGGTTGTTGGAGTGCGCGATACCGGTGTCGGAATTCCGGAGGGTGATTTGCATAAGTTGTTTAAGATCGAAGAAAAGTACACAAGGAAAGGTTTAAACGGTGAAAAAGGTACTGGTTTGGGGTTACCGGTAGTAAATGAAATTATGTTGAAACACAATGGTTCAATTAAAGTCCAAAGTAAAGTCGGAGTAGGAACTGTTTTTATATTAACATTTCCGAAAAGTTGTACTTACACAGCAACCAATGTATTGATTGTTGATGATGAACATGGTGTACGTGTACTACATTCTCGTTACATAGAGAGAAATGCGCCATCTGTAAATATTATTCACGCTTCTGACGGTGACGAAGGATATCAGCTTGCGAAGGAATACCATCCTAAACTCATTCTTTCTTATTGTGATATGCCGATGCTTGATGGTCATGATTTAGTAAAAAAACTAAAAGAAGATCCGGAAACCAGAAATATTCCGATAATCATTGTAACAGGCCACGATTCCGATTCAAATTGTGAACTGCTAAAAAGTTGGGGAGTAAATGAAATTCTTACAAAGCCTGTAAATCCCGAAAAAATTGAAACAATACTACACAAGTATTTACAATAATTGGCTTCATACCCCTCCTTACCCTTCAGGAGCTTCTATAGCGAATGAAGGGTTTTTTATGTACCATAGAATTATTAAAATTTGAATAAACGAGAATGGTATAAATTGCATTTACTTAAGCGGAAATGAAAAGCTGTTTTTATACACCCTAAACCATAACGGATGCTTCTTTTAAAATCGATGGAAGATGCTTCGGGGAAATAGCGTGCTGGGCAGGTTATTTCTCCTACACGGTAACCCCGATAAAGAATTTGTAAAAGAAGTTCATTATCAAAAACAAAGTCGTCGGAATTGTTTTGAAATGGGATGCTTTGTAATACCTCTTTTTTAGATCCGCGGTATCCGGTATGATATTCAGAAAGTTTTACACCCGTCAGAAGATTTTGAATAAAGGTAAGAATTCTATTGCTTATGTATTTATACAACGGCATTCCGCCCTGCAATGCTTTACCACCTAAGATTCTTGAGCCAAGAACGACGTCATACTCTCCGGAAACAAGCAAATATGCCATGGCAGGGATAAGTTTGGGTGTATACTGATAATCGGGATGAAGCATAATAATAATATCGGCCTGACGTTCCAGTGCGGCAGCATAACATGTTTTTTGATTTCCCCCATAGCCACGATTAGCTGGATGAATGATGGTAGTAATATTTAATCGTTTTGCAATAGCAACAGTATCATCACTACTTTTATCGTCAACAAGTATAATATCGTCTACAATATCTTTTGGTATTTCATAATACGTTTGTTCCAACGTACGAGCTGCGTTGTATGCAGGTAAAACGACGGTTATTTTTTTATTCCATATCATTGTTTAGTACGGCCTGGTTGTTTGTTTTGTGATTTTTATGTCTTGTAATTGTGGTGCAGCTACACGGAGCTCGAAACGGAATCCAGCTAACATTCCCTTCGGATAATAAGTAAAATTCATTTGCCAGCAATGGAGATCACGTGTTACTTCGATATACTGTATGTAGTGTTGTTTTTGAACAAAATCGTAAGAACCTCGGGAAGATATTTTCCACTTTTCTGTAAGATTGAAGGATACACCAATGTTTGCTGAAGAAGTTCTGTATTTAATTTTTGGGTTGTTTTGATTCTGTGAAAAGGTAAAGCTAAAATCAATTTGCCAGGGAATACTAAAGTCTGCTTCTTCCCGGTCGTACATTGATTCATATACCGAACGTGATGAGGGCTGGAAACGGAGTTGTGTTGATTGGTCCTCTTGTTCATTTATTATTTCCTGTGGAATATGACTTTGTTTGCGAGGTGTTTTTCTATCGCCGCGAAGATTTGTTGAAAGAGTAATAGAAAAGCGTGTTAAGTCAGCAATTCGATGCTTTGTTGACAGAAGATAACGGTTGACTCTGTCGCCGTATCCGAAGCGGGCTGTCGGATCGAACTCATAGAGTGAATAGTTGGCAGTTCCGCTGAGACTTAACACCGAACCGATATCTGTACGATATGAAATATTAATATCGCTGAAATTCATAGAGTCGGCAGCGAAATTGTAACTGGTTGATAGTCCGAGATTCAGAAGCTGTATTTTGTTTTCCGACTTTGAACTATCGTCTTTTGTTACTTTCATTTCAAAGTTATTGCCTATATTGATAGAACCGATGAGATTATATTTTGGAAGATATCCGCCGTAAATTTTTTTATTGTAGCTGAAAGAAAGGTTAGGTGTAACGGTATGTCGGAAAGCTGTTATGCCAAAAATGTTAGGTTGTGCAAGTCCGTAAAACCGTGTACTTACTCCAATACCAGCGTTAACAAAACCCGCTGTTTCCCATTTAGAAGTATCACGAAAAGTAATTGTACTATCAACCAACAGAGGTTGTGTACCCGTTAAATATTTTCGTGACTCGTTCCACGAAATGGAGGGTGATATTGTAAAATGTCCTACTTTAGGTGAAATGCCAATTGATGTACCGTGATTGAAAGAAAGAGTTTGGTACTTGTTATACTCCCGTACATTATAGTTCCAGCCATTGGTAGTGTAAACACTATCAAAAATTTGAGATCGTTTTAGTTTATCGTTGCTGAATCTTGCGGAATAATTAAAACCAAACATATCAGCAAAACTAAAATTTTCAACCGATGATATTGCTGCAAGTCCTCGTGTTGCTTTCTTCTTCTTAAATGGGTAGATCTGGTTTTGAGTAAACGAAATACTTGGGAATTGTTCATGAAGATCGTCGTTAATGAGATTCTGATCGCGGTACAGCGAAATAGTAACCGATCTGTTCGATTCGCTCCACCATTTTGAATACGTTGCATTTGAAATAATATTTTGTGTGAGAATTTCGTTGATGCTGGTGCTAAAGTTTTTAAAGTAAGTGGAACTTGCATAGGTAAAATTTGCATCGAGGGTTGAAGTAGGGCTGATAATTTGATTATGCCTGACATTAATGTAATAATCACGTTGTGATATACGATCGGGGTCGTCACTCTCTCCTCTGGAAAGGCTGGTAATTCGGGTAGTTAAACCACCACGAAGTACATCGCGTACAGCGTAATTTAGCTGAGTTTCGTTCATCCATTTCCCACGTGCGTAAAGGTCGAACATTGTAGCTATATCCCAGTAATCACTGGCAGCCCAATAGTAACCAAGGTGACTTATATACCAACCGTAATCCTGGTTATGTCCGTAAGCAGGTGTAATAATACCAGAAGCGCGTCCCCCATGACTGGGGAAGATTCCGAATGGTAAAGCAAATACAGGTACATCCGAGACGTACATATAAACTGGTTCCGCAACGACAATATCACCGACATAAATTTTCATTTTCGGACTTTCAAAATGAAAGTGCGGTTTTTGGAGATCGCAGGTTGTATAACGGCCGTTTTCAACAAAAAGCTCATCCTTCCCGACTTTTTTGATTTTTTCACCGCTGTAAAAGCCATTGTCCATTTGAGTATTCCCGACAATAATTCGCCCACGTTGAGTGCGAAAGTTGTAATCTATCTGCTCACCTTTATATTGAACATCTCCGTCCTTTAAAACAGGCTTTCCAATTACAGAATCGGCATGTACCGAATCGCTTACACCAAACGAAGTAAGAGTTGCAGTATCCCAGTTTACGTCTATCCGTTCAGAGATTAATTGGATAGTTATATAGCGCATTTCGCTTTTCGCATATAATTTCATGTAACGTGTTTTGAGAGAGTAAACAATAGAATCATTGGCAGAATAAGTTATGACAGTATCAATACCTTTTGGTTTGGAGTTGAGTGTATCACCGGTAAACGATCGGCGATCTTCCTGTTGACCAAAAAGAAAGAAGGGAATAAGAATGTATAAAAGAATGTACCTATGCCGAAATATCATATTTTGTATTATTGAAGATAGAAAAAAAAGAAAACAAGTGAAATTGCGTTTCGCTTAAGTGCTTACTATATTTGTGCATTCCCGAAAGGAAAAAAATATAATGATAAGCGAGTATGAATTATTAACATATCGCAGGTACTTTCCCTTTCTTTCTAAAGGTATTATATATCTCAACCATGCTGCAACAGGGCCGTTATCTAAATGTGTAGTTCAGGAAATTCATGACTATTTGATAGCGCATTCTCAAAGTACAATCGATACATACAAAGAAGATCGTATAATTACGGAAAATGTACGAACAATGATTGCACAACTCTTAAATGCTGAATCGCCCGATTCTATTGCTTTGGTACAAAATACTTCGGAAGGTATTAACATCGTTGCAAATGGTCTACAGTGGAAAGAAGGTGATCGTATCGTCGTCTTTTCAGAAGAGTTTCCTGCTAATGTAGTTCCTTTTTTTGCACTTAAACGTAAAGGAGTAAGAGTTGATATCGTTCCTACAAATCGTGGTGCGATAACAATTGACCTGCTGCAGGAATATCTTCAGCCAAGAACAAAATTACTTGCCTTAAGTGCAGTGCATTTTTTAAGTGGCTATAAAGCCGATCTTGAAAATATCGGAGCATTGTGCAGAAAAGAAGGCATCTGGTTTTTTGTAGATGCTATTCAGGCTGTTGGTGCCATACCAATTGATGTTCGAACTATGTTTATCGATGCACTTGCTTGTGGTGGTCAAAAATGGGTGATGGCACCACAAGGAGTAGGCTTTTTATATGTTTCGGAACGATTGCACAAAGTGTTACAACCACCGTTCGTTGGTTGGCTATCTGTTCAGAATCCATGGGATTTCTTTAACTATAATCAACCACATGAATCGTCGGCTCGCCGTTATGAAATCGGTACTCTTAACTATGCAGGTATACGTGGGTTATATCAGTCTCTTTTGTTACTTTCGGAAGTTGGTATTTCTAATATACACAAGAGGCTGCAGGAGTTGACGTCAATACTTGTTGATGAATTATCGAAGTTATCGTCTGTAAACATTATTACTCCTTTATCGCCACACCAACGAGCAGGTATTGTTACAGTCGAACGTACCGATGGGAAATCTTTTAAAGAGGCATATCAGCACTTACTCGATAACCATGTTATAGTATCGTTACGTGATGAAAAACTCCGTTTCTCACCTCATTTCTATAATTCAGTCGACGAATTACAAAAGGTAATTTCAATACTAAAACAATTTACACAGGCATAATGATGGCAGTACTTATTCTTGTAACAGGTGGAACTTTCGATAAAGAATATAATGAACTTGATGGTACTCTCTTTTTTCAAAATACACATGTCAATGAAATGCTTCAGCTTGGGCGGAATAAAGTAGAGGTTAAAATCAAAACCATTATGCTTATCGATAGCCTTGAAATGACCAATGTACATCGCCAGCTTATTGTGGATGAATGTAAAAAAAGTAAAGAAGATAAAATTGTAATTACACATGGTACAGATACAATGGAAATAACAGCCAAGGTACTTGGAAAAGCAGGGCTACAAAAAACAATTGTACTTACTGGCGCAATGGTACCGTATAAATTCGGAAGCTCAGATGGACTTTTTAACTTAGGAAGTGCATTGGCTTTTGTACAGGTATTACCGTTCGGAGTTTATATTTCAATGAATGGCAGGTATTTTACATGGAATAATGTACGAAAAAACAGACGTACCGGAATATTTGAAGAAGTACGGTAAACCAATTTACATAGTTAACGTTTCACATTGCTACCCGTAAATTGTATACAACTATACTCTTCCCTATATTTCATAAGAAATACTGATAAAATGTATAGTAAAAGATAATTATAATAAAAATTGATGAAGTTAAAGCTATTTTTAAATCGCAGCAAAACTGGGAATATGGTTTTTATCCGAAATATATGGAGGAGAATGTATTACGTTTTCCTGTTCTGTTTTTTCTTAACACAATTAATCTATGCTGATGATAGCCTTAAAGAAATCGATGCAATTAATAATACTCATACTTATGATTACATTGTTACTAACCTTCGAAGCTCGATTAGCTCATTAACCGACAATCTTCATAAAGCACGTCAGGAAAACTATGTGTATGGTGAGGCGACAACCTTAAGTAAACTTGGACTGGCATATTACTTTGCAGGAAAGTATGATCTTGCGGCAGAGTGTTACATCAAAGCGTTTGAACTTTTTGACCAATTACATAATTATAATGAATTGTCAGCAGCATATGGTGAATTTGGTTACCAGCTTAAAAGACAAGATTTGCAAAAGGCAATCCGATATATGCAGCTTGCTATCGGTATAGCGGAGTCATTTAATTTAAGCGATGAGTTACGCTGCAAATTGTATGATAATTACGGTGTATTAAAGGAAATGAATAATGAGTACGACAGTGCTTTTGTTTTTTATAGCCGTGCTCTTAGGATGAAAGAACAACGGAACGACATTTATGGTATACCATATAGTCTCAATAAAATTGCCGGTTTGTTAGCATTGCAAAAAAATTATACTGCCGCTTACCAGTACCTCAGGCGATCGGACGAATATCGAAGAAAAGAGAATACTGACTATGGACGATCAGAAAATCTATCGCTGTGGGCAGATATCTTTTTTATGCAACATAAATATGACTCAGCAGCTATATTTTATCAACGGGCACTGGAATTGGCACAGGCAAATGGTTATGCATACCTTCAACAGTATTGCTATGAAAAGATGGCGAAAACTTATCAGTTAAAAAATGATTTCAGGAATGCGTTATTCTATTATCAAAAATATGTGGCACAAAAAGAAAGCATCGATAACAAGGTTACCCGAGAAAAAATAGCAGAACTCGAAATTGCCTACGAAACAGCTCAAAAAGATATTATTATAGCTAGGAAGGAGGCTGAAATACAATGGCGAACAAACTGGCTTTTAATTGCAATAGTTGCTGTTATCATCCTGTCTGCGTTGGTTGTTCTTATTTATTACTACCAGAAGAACAAAAGAAAACGTGAGAAGGAAGAGATGGAGTTGCGGAATAGACTACGGGAAGCGGAATTGACTAATACTATTGCCGCTGAAAAATTAAGAATATCACGGGAACTTCATGATAATATCGGTGCACGGATAACGCTCTTTATCAATTATCTTGATACGTTGCACGAACTAAAACATAAAATTGAGCGTGAAGTATATGAATTACTTAGAAATTATGGAAAAGAAACATTGAATGAATTACGTACGACAATATGGGCAATAAAAATCGAAAGCGGTACCTTAAAAGATCTTATCTATAGAATTCGTAATCTCGGACAAAATATGATGGTAAGCGAGCCTTCGTTACAAATAAATATCTCCAGTTCAGTCGATGAAACATTACATCTCTCTTCGCTTCATATGCTGAATCTTTATCGCATTATTCAGGAGGCATGTCAGAATATTATCAAACACTCAGGTGCAACGAAAGCAGAAATATCATTTAGCAGAAACTATGAAAGCCTTCTTCTTAGAATATGCGATAATGGTAAAGGATTTAATGTTGAAACGGTAGCTGAAGGAAATGGTATAGCAAATATGAAGGCACGATGTGAAGAGATTAACGGAATTTTCAATATAATGAGTTCTTCTTCAGGCACCACTATTGAATGTGTATTTGAAAAAATATAGTGCAAATGTCGTATTGATAGTTGGTATTTTATTAGCTAATCTCTCAGTAACAATAAACGGGAAGCTATGAAAATAAAGATAGCTGTTGTTGATGATAATCCTCAGATTGCATATACAATAAAAGAAAAAATTGAGCACACTACTGAGGATATAGAGTGTAAGTATATTGCCAAAAATGGCAAAGAGTTGCTGGCATTATTACAAAAAGATTCTGCAATCGATGTTATTTTAATGGATATTGAAATGCCGGTCATGGATGGAATTCTGACAACAGAACAACTGTCGTCACTCTATCCGGAAATAAAAATTATCATGCTAACAGTGTTTGATGATGATGAAAAAATATTCCGCGCAATTCAAGCCGGAGCAATGGGATACTTATTGAAAGATGAAACGTCGGAAGAAATTATTAGGGGAATTCGGATGATTCTTGCAGGTGGTGCTCCGATGACACCTACGATTGCTGCTAAAGCTTTGAATATTTTACGAAATCCACCGATCATTATGCAATCGACATGCGAAGAATCTGTGATGCTGACAAAACGTGAGATTGAAATTCTTGAATTATTGAGAGATGGGCTGGACTATAAAAAAATAGCTGATAAGCTTTTCATCTCACCCGCGACCGTACGTAAGCACATCGAGCATGTTTACGAGAAACTGCAAGTACATAACAAGATGCAGGCAGTTCAAAAAGCAATTAAAAGTCGGTTAATTAACTGACTTTATATAATTCAAAAATGATGTATACCATCTTTTACCATCCGTTAAGTATAAACGATAACAAGTATCAATTTGTTAAATTCTGATAAAAAATTTACCGGGGAGCTGTCGTACAAGATTTTTAAACTCAAGTTCCAAAAGTGTAACAAGTACATCAGAGGTGGGTAGAGCTGATTTGTCCGCTATGATATCAATGTGTTGGGGAATAGAGTCGAGAATGTTGTAGATGATGCTTTCACGTTCGGAGAGTTGAGGTAACGGAGTTTCGTCTTTATCGAGTGGAAGTTGTAGTTGTGTCTGAAGTTCCTGTAAAATGTCTTTAACAGATGTAACAAGCTTTGCTTTATTTTCTTTTATAAGGAAGTTTGGTCCATTGCTTTTTTTCTCAAACACAGATCCGGGCACTGCAAAGACATCCCGGTTTTGATCGTTTGCAAAATTAGCTGTTATCATTGCGCCGCCATCGATATCAGATTCAATGACGATTGTTGCAACCGTTAAACCACTAATGATCCTATTCCTTCGGGGAAAATTTGGAGCATCGGGTGCTGTACCAAGAAGAAATTCAGATATAACGATACCGTTTTCAGCAATCTGTTGAAGTAATTTTTTGTTTTCCGGTGGATACGGAATATCAATACCTGAACCGATAACTGCAGCAGTTTTGCCGTTATATTTGAGTGCAGTTCTATGGGCGATGGTATCTATACCTCTGGCTAATCCGCTAACAATACAGAAGTTAGCGCGTACTAATCCCTCTGTAAATTGATCGGTTACAAGTTGACCATACGAGGTCGGGTGACGGGTCCCGACAATTGATATTGCAGAATCTGATAGTGTAGAAAGAGATCCTTTGATAAAAAGCAGAATTGGTGGATCATAAATTGATTTCAGAAGTTGAGGATAGTGTTGATCGAAATATGAAACAAGTGTAACATGGTGCTTATGTGCCATTTCAAGTTGTTTGTCGGCGATTATTTCGCTCTGAGTATTTTCGAGGATTCTATGAGCAAGTGTTGTGTCGATACCCGGTATCTGAAGGAGATCATGAATTGAAGCGTGAAATACATCATCCAGGTTACTGAACTTGCCGGCGAGGGCTCTTATTTTCTGAGGTCCGATTCCTTGAATAGACAATAATCGTATAAGAGTACGGTAGTGTTCCATAAATTTGGTATCATTTTGTTTTAAGGATACTTTTACATTCTTCAACTAATGTATGTGCTTCTTCCATTGTAGGTGCTTCTGCAATAATTCGGATAATCGGTTCTGTATTTGATTTACGCAAATGAATCCACGACAATGGCAGGTTTATTTTTACACCATCGTCGGTATTAATAGAACCTTTTGCACTGTAGTAGTCTATTGCACGTTTGAGTGCGATATCGGGATTTACTGAACCTGTTTCTATTTTATTTTTGGAGATATAATACAATGGTAAAGATGCTTTAAGCTCTGAAACTGGTTTCCCGAATTCTGCAAGGTATTGCAGAAAAAGTGCGATACCAACCAATGCATCACGTCCATAATGGATATCCGGTAGGATGACACCACCACTTCCTTCACCACCAATAAGAGCTCCTACTTCTTTCATTTTTTTGGCTACATTAATTTCGCCTACTTGAGTGCGGATTACTTCCGCTCCTAATGATTTTGCAATATCGTCTACTGCACGGGTTGTAGAGAGGTTAACAACAACTTTCTTCGATTGTTGATTAGCTCGTTTTGTAAGAATAAATTTTATCAACGAAGCAATAGTGTATTCTTCTCCGAAAGGTTTACCTTCTTCTGTAATCAGAACCAATCGATCTACATCGGGGTCAACGGCAATACCGAGATCAGCCTTTGTTTGTTTAACTTCAGAGCAGAGATCGCCGATGTTCTCCGGCAAGGGTTCCGGTGTGTGTGCGAATATTCCGGTAGGTTCGCAATGTATTGGCACGATTTCGCAGCCGAGCCTTGTTAGCAATGATGGTACACATTTACTTCCGGCAGCATTAACGGCATCAATTACAACTTTAAATTTACGTTGTCGGATGGTACTGATGTCGATGAGTGGTAAAGCAAGAATATCATCGATATGTTGTTCAATAAAATCATATGCTGTTGTATAAGAACCAAGGTGAGACCATGTACGGTACTGCCAGTGTCCTCGCGATGCAATTTGCCAAAATTCGGCATTTTCCTGTGCATCGAGGAACAATCCTGTTGGAGAGAAGAACTTCAGACCATTCCACATAATCGGGTTATGACTTGCAGTAATAGAAATTCCACCGGCTGTCTGAAGTTTTTCAACAGCGTAAGCAACAGTTGGAGTTGGGCAGATGCCGAGATCGATAACATTACTTCCCGATTGCTGAAGTACACCTGCAACAATGCGTGAGAGAGGTGAGCCAGATATGCGTCCATCGTTGCCAATGACTATTGTACCGTTTTTACAGTATTCTGAATAAGCAGATACGTAGCTTACAACAACTTCCGGTGTTAGTGTTTCTCCGACAATTCCGCGAATTCCTGAAATGCTTACCATCAATGACATAGTAATATCCTTTACACTACTATTGGTTATATGTTTGTTTTACCATATTCTTAATCATGTACCGTTTCGATCAATAAGTTTTGCCATATTATCATAAAATATTTTTTTTATCTCTGGAATCGGTACTCTCATTTCCTGAACAAGTTTAAGTTGGTTATCAACAATATCATAGCGATAGCCGCGTGGGAAAAAACCGGAATCCGAACCAAAGAGTATCCGGTTTGCAGAAAAAACATCGAGAAATTTCTGAAATACTGTGCGCATATCGGGTTTCAGTGGATGTTCCTGGATCCACAAATTAGAACCGGCTGTATCGACGTAAACATTCGGGCATGTTTTTCCTGTCTCGAGAGTTTCTTCAAATCGACCTGCGCCAAAATTTGGTATAATAAAGGTAATATCTGGGTATTTATTTGCGATTGGTATTAAATCTATCGGGTTCGAAAATTGTTCATTTGTATATGTTGGCATCGAAGCATAATCGCGGGCACGTAAAATAAGTTTTCCGAAACTAATAACCATCAAAGCTTTTTGTTCGTTCAAAAAAGTATAGAGTGGTTGCAGCCATTCATCCTGAACATTAATATGAGAGAGAGATGGATACATCATCACTCCGCGAAAGCCATCTTCTTTGATACGCTTTGTTACAGTGCTCATCAGAAGGTGTGAATTCGGATCGATAACAAAAATACCAGTGAAGCGTTGTGGGTACTCATTGATTGCTTTTGCAACCGAATCTTCATCACCTGGAATGCTGGCAATGAGCATTGCGCGTTCGAGTTTCCATTTGTCGAGCATATCGATCCAACGTTTTGCAAGCTGAATCGGGTCGTCACCAGGAATTTCGATGTGGCCTTTTGCAGCCATATTGCGAAGTTCTGTATTAATATCTGTGCGGTTAATCTTTTGACGGATTAAATACTTGAAGTATGTATTGGAATAAAAATGTAAATGAGCATCGAATATTTTGAAAAGACCTATCATCGTTTTTTATAGAATGTTCATTGGTATTTACACAAGTTCGATGTCTGTTACTTCGGGCAACAGATGCTTCTTTGAAGCCAGAGAGTAGAGGAGAAGTAGTGCATCTTTCCCTTTCTTGCCCATATCAATCGTAAGTTCGTTGACATACATTTGTACGAACCTGGTTCCAAGTGCATTGTCTATTCCACGGCCGAATTGCAAAGCATACGGAATAGATTCATCTTGATGAGCATATCCGTATTCAATGCTCTGACGTAAACCATCGGAAAGTTTTCTGGCAAGTTCAATACCAAGATCTTTGCGAACAACGTCGAGTCCCAGCGGAATTGGAAGAGGTGAATACCGTTGAATCCACAATTCACCGAAGTCGAGTATTTTCTGAAAACCTTCGCGTTCGTAAGTAATTTGCCCTTCGTGAATAATAACACCTGCTGCGAATTCACCGGTTGATACACGTTCCATAATTTGGTCGAAAGGAATATCAACGCAATGAATACCGTCGGTAAAAAGTTTAAAGAGTAATGTTGCTGTTGTTAAAGGACCTGGTGTTGCAACAGTTTTACCTTTTAACTGTTCGATAGTTGTATGTTCTTTGGAAACAAGTACAGGTCCATATCCAACACCCATGCTTGCCCCTGTACGCATTATCCAGTATGAGTCAGCCACATAAGGAAATGCGTGAGCTGAAATAGCTGTTACTTCGAGTTCGCCATCGAGGGCACGTTGATTCAGTGTTTGGATATCTTCTAAGCGGTGCTCGATATTAATTCCTTCGATAGTTACTTTGCCGCTTGCAAGTCCGTAAAACATGAATGCATCGTCTGCATCAGGACTGTGACCCACGGTGATTGTTCTCGTTTTCATAATTGTAGCTTTCTTGCTGTGTATATTGTTACAATTCCAAAAGTTAATGGATAAAATGTTGCTTGTTGAAATCCAACATTATTGAGTACGGTGCAAAAATTATTTCCATACGGGAATTCATCGATTGTTGTTGGTAAATAGCGATATGCTTCAGAATGGTTCGAAAAAAACTTACCTACAACAGGGATAAGTTTGTGAAGATAAAAGCGATAAAGTTGTTTGATAGGAAAGTGTTGTGGCTGAGAAAATTCCAACACTATCAACACACCATTTAAAGTTAGTACGCGATGTATTTCTTTCAACCCTTGTTCTAAGTTTTCAAAGTTTCTTACACCGAAAGCGACGAGTGCAGCATCGAAAGAATTGTCGTTAAATGGTAATTGCTCAACGGAAGCCTGGATGAAAGAAAGAGTATGCGATATTGCTCGTTGTTGTGCTTTTAATTGTGCACGTTTAAGCATTTCGGTTGAAATATCGATGCCGGTTACAGATTGTGGTCTGAGCTTAAGTACCTGAAGTGCAAAATCACCAGTACCGGTAGCGACGTCAAGAATCCGTTGAGGATGATAGGGTGCAAGGAGTTCCACGGCTTTGCGCCGCCAGTATCGGTCGATGCCACCGCTGAGGAGATGGTTGAGAAAATCGTAACGGTGTGCAATTCCATCGAATAGCGATCTGACGTAATTTTGAGAATATGTACGACGTTGTTTTCCTATACTTACTTCCACGTTACTATACTGCTATTTTTCATATGTGTAATATAAAGAACAGTGGTTTGATTTCCAATGTATGTAAAAATCAAAGAATCATATTCTCTATATTGTTTTTCTTACAGTGGTTTTTTAACTTGTAGAAAAATTTTTGCCACCAACATGTCTAAGTTTTCTATCGAAGAAATACGGGATAAGTTTTCCAAAGGAAAAGATTTTAACGAAATCTTCGATGCATTTGAGGATGCGCTTGAACAAAAAATACAAGATGTTGACTTATATCGTCTACTGTTCTGGAATCCTTCACTAAAGCCTGAAGAGTTGTGCCTCTTTGGCGAAAAACTTGCAAAAGAATTTCCATCAATTGCCTATGAAACATATATGTGGCTTGCGAGTGTTTTTGAAGCAACCTATGCAATGTACGATAACTATGAGTTAGCAATATTGTACTATCAGAAAGCTGCACAACAGCGGCCAAGTGAATTACTACCATACCTCAATGCAGCAGATTGTTACGACCCCGATTTAAATATCCCTCCGTTTGATGTACTTATGGAATTTCTGAAAAGTGGATTGAAGCACGTTCTCGAAAAAAAAACACTGCTACACCGTGTCGCCTATCTGTATCAGATACATGGCGATCAGGAACAAGCCGATTATTATCGTACTCTGGCAGATGAACTTGACCAGAATCAAAATTAACATCCAACCACATATTCTTAGAGGTACACTTTATCTTCTTCTTGCTGTTCTCTTTTGGGGTGTCTCTGCACCGCTTGCAAAATTGCTTATCATTAACAAGTTTAGCACTCTGGTAGTTGTACAAACACGTTCACTTTTAAGTTTTTGCGTTTTACTACTTTTGTTCGGATTCTTTCGACGGTCATTCTTTTGTATCGAAACAAAGGATATCGTCCAGTTTTTTTTGCTGGGTGTTGTTGGATTGGCCTGCACAAATTACTTCTACTATTACACGGTTACAGAAGCAACAGTAGCAACAGCAATTCTTATTCAATATACTGCACCGGTTTGGGTTATTGTGTATGTCAGTATAATCAGAAAATATGAAGATGTAAGATTGTTTACTTTGCTCGCATTGCTCATGGCGCTTGGTGGCTGTCTTTTAGCTGTAACAAGTGGCTCGTTTCAACAGATCCGATTACCTGGTAATACATGGCTTACGGCTCCTTTATCGGCGATAACGTTTGCATTTCAAATTGTTATGACGAAGCGCCTTCTTCAAAAATATTCAATCTGGACAATTGTACTGTTCATGACGGGATTTGCAACGTTCTTCTGGTTTCTCATTAATCCGCCATGGTTATTGTTTTCTCATCAATACACAACAATGGATTGGTCATTGCTTTTGATCTTTGCAGTTATTTCTATTCTTATTCCACAAGCAGCATTTGCAAAAGGCTTACGTTTTTTGAAAGCATCGACATCGGGAATTATTACTACACTCGAACCAGTTATTGCAATTGTTGCGGCATACTTTTTATTAAGTGAAAGGCTAACATTTCTTCAAATTATTGGTGCAATGTTTGTTGTAACAGCAATTATCATTCTTCAACGAGGACAAAAAGAATAGCTATGCGTACAGAACGACGGTTAGAAAAAATTCGCTCAGTGTTGGAAAAACGGCAGCCAGATTTAACAGTTGTTATCGAAAACATACACGATCCGCACAATGTTAGTGCAATTTTAAGAACATGCGATGCGGTTGGAGTTGGTCAGGTTCAACTTGTATATACAACGAATGAATTTCCGGATATTGGTAAAAAGAGTTCTGCAAGTGCACGTAAATGGGTAAATAGAAGAAAGTTTTCATCGATTGCAAATTGCTACTCAACACTTCGTAACGAAGGCTTTACAATTTATGCAACTCATCTTGTTGAAAAAAGTTTGTCGATATACGACATTGATTTTACTAAAAGAATTGCTATTGTTGTTGGTAACGAACATGAAGGTGTATCTACAGAAGCAGTACAAAATGCAGATGGAGTAATTGCAATTCCTATGTTTGGTATGATTCAAAGCCTGAACGTTTCTGTCGCAACAGCTGTTATACTCTATGAAGCAGCGCGTCAGAGAATAATAAAAGGATGTTATAATCAACCACAGTATTCTGCTTATGAGCTCGAATGTTTAATTAAAGAATGGGCTATGAAGGAATAAGGGGATACTATGAAATATTATGGATTGTACGATGACTTCTTAAATACAGTAGAACGACAAACAGGAAAAACTTTCGTTTATAGAAAGGAAATTATTGTATTGCTTCGAGTAGTCGATCAGTCGGATTCCAAAAGAATTTTTTCAGAAATGTTATTCTATTCGAAGTTCATTACAAAAGCACAACGATTGCTGGATAATCCTGTACAACAAAAAGAAGATTATACAAAACTAGCGTCAGAACTTGTAAATGCTCTTAATAAAATGCAAGAGTTTTTAAGACAACTTGTCTCAGAAATGTCCGAAGAAAATCGTACAGTCTTTGAGCCCTTTTTGGAGCAAAAACACGAATCAATATATAATCATCTCTTACCGTTGTGCAAAGATTTACAAGTACTAAAGAATTACCAACTCGATGGTGGTGAGCTTTTTGTAACGAACGGTTGAATGGTTACGACGGTGAAAACAGAGAGGAATATGAAGGACTATCAGTCTTTTTTTGAAGTTAACAAAGCCGCAATAGTATCAGCGATATTATTTCTTTTATATATTATTCTTGAACCACCAATTTCAGTACTAGGATGGCTTTTAATACTTTGTATTATTCTTTTACAGGTGTTTCTTATTTACCAAACAAGAAAAGGGAAGAAGGTTGTATGAAAAATAGAAGGATAATTATCATTAGTTTGTTGCTGTGTTGTACCTCTGTTGTATTGTCAAAAAATCCGGTTGTAAAAACCGGCATTGAAGTACTTCGCGCTCGTGGTTTTGATATACTGCAAAGCAAGCGTGTTGCACTAATAACAAATGCAACAGGTGTTACATCGCAATTAGAAAGTACCATCGATGTATTATACAATGCTCCGAATGTAAAACTTGTTGCGTTGATGAGTCCAGAACATGGAGTACGTGGTGACGTGAATGCTGGTAAGATAGTGGATAATGGAATTGATGGAGTAACCGGCTTACCAATTTATTCATTATATGGTAGAACACGTAAGCCAACAAAAGAGATGCTCGATAGTGTCGATATACTTGTTTATGATATTCAGGATATCGGAGTACGTTCATATACTTATATATCGACTATGGGTCTTGCAATGGAAGCTGCTGCAGAGCAAAATATTCCGTTTGTGGTTTTAGACAGACCAAATCCTCTGACAGGTACGCGTGTCGAGGGACCAATGTTGAATATGCAATTTAAATCGTTTATAGGTGCTTATCCGATTCCATATGTTTATGGAATGACAGCAGGTGAATTGGCAATGATGATTAATGGCGAAGGGTGGCTGAGTGATAGTTTGAAATGTAATCTTATAGTTGTACCTATGGAAGGTTGGAAACGCTCAATGTGGTGGGATGATACAGGTTTGCCGTGGGTACCAACATCGCCGCATATACCACATTCTTTTACACCAATCTATTATGTAATGACAGGATTGCTGGGTGAATTGGGTACTGCCAATCAGGGTGTAGGTTATACATTACCATTCGAACTTGTTGGCGCACCATGGGCAAGCGGTACTATACTGGCAAGATATTTAAATAATCTCTATATACCAGGTGTTCAGTTTCGTCCAGTCAGTTATATTCCTTTTTATATGGACACAACAGGTATTCGGTACCGTGGAGTTCAAATCCATATTGTTGATCGTGATAAAGTTTCGATGACGCGTGTGCAAATGGCTATTCTTTCAGCATTGCTGACGATGTTCCCCGATAATAATATTTTTAAACGTGCAAGACCTGAGAAACTTTTAAATTTCGACAGAGCTGTTGGTTCAGACTTTGTTCGGTTAGCTTTGCAACAGGGTGCAACAATTGATGAATTAATAAAAATATTTGATCAACAAAGTAGTCATTTCCGTAAACAACGACAGAAATACCTCCTTTATAAGTAACGAAACGTTGCTTAAGATTTCTTGATAGTACCTGAAAAAAATTGTACGTTCATTCATATACTGAAGGCAAATGGATGAACATCTTTAATAAAAATATTCTTCAACCATGTTGGTCGTATAAAACCAACGGTGTGTTATGGAGACTTCTTTATTCTCCTTCGGGTAGTATTGTCGGAGAAGTACGAAATACTGATCTAAAGCAAGCCTCTTTTTTTTGTCTTAATGTAGCTACGGGACAGATTTGCTGGGAAGACTATATTCTTTCTGAAAAATGGTGGGTTGGTATTGAAAATGTAGATGAGGATTACATCTACTTTCACTACTATGCTCAGCCGGATATGCCTCAACATAAGGGAATAGAGTGTCACTTACTCCGTTCAGGTGAGCTTTTGTGGAAAAATGACGATGTTACATTTGCATATTCTACTAATCAATATGTATGTGCTTATCGTGATTTTTTTGAGAAGAGACAATATGTGTTTCTTAACAAGTGCAACGGTAACATAGTGAATGAGCATATTCAATTGCAAGAACAAAATCAGGATTATAATCCAGAACAAAGGGTAATAGCTCCTTTACCATTGGGTATATTTCATGGCAAGCATAGAGTTGTTGGAATACTTGAATCGAAATTTAAAAATATTATTGTTGATACTGTCGAAATTATCGAGTCGCAGAATTATCTGATAGCCGGATTCTATACAAAAGATGAATACTATACTCTTTATATAACGGTGATGGAAAAGGATACACTCAAACTAGTATATACGGATGTACAAAATCGGGAATGTATGTATCCGGTACCAGAAAACTTTTTTGTTGTTTCAAACATGTTATGTTACATTGCTAATCAGTCAACTCTCTATGGAATTGAACTATGCAGGTTATAACAGATACACTCCATATATCAACACGTAGTACATCGGATATTATTGATATTACTGCTACAATTGAAGATCGCCTGAAACAGCATAAGTTTAAGGATGGCATTGTTACAGTTTTTGTTGTCGGTTCAACAGCGTGTATTACAACAACAGAATATGAACCTGGTCTGAAAAAAGATCTACCGGCAATGTTGGAACATCTTGCTCCGTCGGATAAACGCTATTATCATGATGATACTTGGGGGGACGGTAACGGGTTTTCGCATGTTCGCGCATCATTTATCGGACCATCGCTGACAATTCCTGTGTGTAACGGGAGTCTTCAGTTAGGTACCTGGCAACAGGTTATATTGATTGAATGCGATACAAGGGGAAGAAACAGAAGAGTGATACTTCAGATGATAGGAACAACACAATGAAAACATATCGTTTCAAACAAGTTGACGCATTTACATCTAAATCTCTTACTGGCAATTATGCTGGAGTTGTTTATGATGCCGACACATTATCGGATAAAGAAATGCAGCTGATAGCCAGAGAAGTAAATTTGCCCGAAACAGCATTTATTTTACGACCAACGATTACAGACGCTGATCTTAAAATCCGATGGTTTACACCAACAACAGAAGTACCACTTTGCGGACATGCAACGATTGCAGCATTCCATGCACTGGCGGAAGATGGTCAGGCAGGAATGACGAGTAACGGCCAACATTATTTTCGTCTTCAGACAAAGAGTGGACTGTTGCCTGTAAAAGTTGAAAAAAATTTCTGTACCATAAGTGTTGAATTTGAATTACCCCATCCGAAATTTTCTGTACGAAAGTCATTACCAACACAATTTTGGAAGGCTGTTGGATTAAACTCCAAGGTCTGGAATCGATCATTACCAACAGTTATCTCTTCCTATATTTATGTCCCAATACAAACCTTGAGGCAACTACAAAAAGCAGAACCTGATTTTTGTTTGCTGGCGTCATTATTGCGCACTTTAAAAGTTAAAGGTGCCTGCCTTTTTACTCTTGAAACTTTAGAGCATTCATCTGCAATTCACTCACGTTTTTTTGCACCACATATTGGCATCAACGAAGATCCCGTTACAGGTTCTGCAAATGGACCTTTAGGAGTGTATCTTTTCAAATATGTATTACCAGCTGGTATTTCAATACCCCATCGCGAACTGCCCGATGGAAAGGTTGAATTTATCGGCGAACAGGGCGATTCCATCAATAGGAGTGGTCGTGTAAAAATTCGTTTACAGGTACGGGCAAAAACTATTGAACGGGTTTCTATTGCGGGGGAAGCTAAAACAATCATTACAGGTACAATTTCAATATAAGGAGAGAGGAAAGTGGAAGTAAAAAATATTGTTTTTGCTTTTGTTTTACTTGTATCTTTTACTTTTTTTGGTTTTAGTGTGCGCCGATTATTGCAGTATCTTTCAATCGGAAAACCTGAAAATCGTTTCGATCAACCATGGAAACGTCTTGTTACAACATTAAAAGTTGCATTAGCTCAAATAAAGCTTTTCCGTGAACCTGTTGCCGGTTTAATGCATGCATTTATATTTTGGGGCTTCCTTGTACTTCTGACAGCAATTGTTGAAGCAATTCTCGAAGGGTTAATACCTGGTTATTCCCTACAATGGTTAGGAAGTTTCTATAGTGTTATTGCTTTTTCTCAGGAGTTGTTTGCACTACTTGTAATAATCGGTGTAATGATTGCTCTCTATCGTCGGTTAATTCTTAAGCCCAAACGGCTCGATCGTAGCAAACATGCGCAGAGAGAAGCTATTACAATTCTTTGCACTATACTTCTTATAATGATTACAATGTTGGGACAATACTCAACTTCTATAGTCTTACATCAACCGGTAGAGGGAAGGATTGTAACTACTGCGTTGAGCTTTCTGTTCCCAGGGAATTCATCGGTAACAATGATTATGTATGAAGTTTTCTGGTGGTCCCATATTCTTCTTGTCTTAGGATTTCTCAATTACCTGCCCTACTCAAAGCATCTTCACATTTTGACTTCTGTGCCGAATGTAATCTTCAGCAATCTTCAGCCACGAGGAGCACTGAAGCCAATCAACCTTGAAGAAGAGGGAGTAGAAAAGTTCGGTGCTAACGATGTAGAAGATTTAACATGGAAACAGTTGTTTGATGGATTAACATGCACTGAATGTGGGCGATGTACAAATGCCTGTCCTGCAAATAACACTGGTAAAGCTCTTTCGCCACGTAAAATTGTTATGGATGTGCGTAAACGATTAACAGAAAAAGGGAAGGTATTGTTTAATGGAAAAAATGGAAGCAGAGATGCAATACTGAATAAAACTTTGCTCCATAATTACATTACTGCCGATGAGCTTTTTGCGTGTACAACATGTATGGCTTGCATGCAGGAATGTCCAGTCAATATCGAACATATTCCCACAATCGTTGATATGCGGCGATACCTGGTGTTGATGGAATCGAACTTTCCGCCTGAAGTACAGGTCGTATTCCGGAATCTTGAAACAAATTTTAGCCCATGGGCGTTTCCGCCATCAAGCAGAGCTGATTGGGCAGAAGGGATGGAGATTCCTAGAATATCACAATCACCTGATGTCGAATATCTCTTTTGGGTCGGTTGCGCGGGAGCTTTTGATGAGCGATATAAAAAAGTAACAAAAACATTCGCCCGATTGTTGAAAAAAGCAGGGGTATCTTTTGCAATTCTGGGTGAGGAGGAAAAATGCACCGGCGACTCAGCACGAAGGCTTGGAAACGAATATCTCGCTCAAATGTTGATGAAAGAAAATATTGCAACACTGAACAACTACAATGTTAAGAAAATTATTACAACATGTCCGCACTGCTTCAATACATTGAAGAATGAATACCCGCAGTTTGGAGGAAACTACGAAGTGATTCATCATACAACCTTTCTCTTACAACTATTGGCCGAAGGAAAGCTCAAACCATCGAATGAACTAACATCAGTTGTTACCTATCACGATTCATGTTATATCGGCCGATACAATGGTATATACAATGAACCACGAGAGTTGCTGAAACATGTTAAAGGAATAAAAATTGTTGAAATGAAACGGAGCTATTCAAAAGGTTTCTGTTGTGGAGCAGGTGGTGGACGGATGTGGATGGAAGAACATGAGGGTAAACGTGTCAATATTGAAAGAACCGAAGAGGCACTGAGTCTTTCGCCATCAACAATTGCAACAGCTTGTCCGTTCTGTCTTACAATGTTCGATGATGGTCTTAAAGCAAAAGAAGCAATAGAAAAAGTAAAGGTTAAAGATATTGCTGAAATTGTAAGTGATGCGTTATAGTTAAAATTATCATTAAATTCTATGGGAGATTCATCCTACGGTGAATCTCCCATTTATTTTTTAGAGGTACAATCTAACTCCTGCGTAAAACATTCTACCACTAAGCGGACCCCAGATTAATGAAGCATCAAAAAATCGACTTGTGGGATTTAATGGATCGATAATAGCTTGTTGTTGTTTATAATCAAAAAGGTTTTCAGCACCAATATATGCTTCGTAACCATTGCTGAAATAATAACTGAATTGTGCATAAACAACAAAGAATGAAGGAGAATAGGACGGGAATTTATACGGTTCCGGATTTGAAGCTGTTGATGGTATTCGCTTTTTCCCAAACCAATGAATCGTAATATCATATTGTGTGCGCGGTGTAATATCTCTTCCCGATGGAGTGTAGGAAGTTGTTAAAAGCCATCGATGTTGAGAAGTTAATGGTTTTTCTTTCCACCCATCAATATGTTTTTGCTTGCTTTCTAAATATCGGTATGCTAGCCGATTACTGAAATTTTCTATAGGCTCCAGTGACAAATCCATCTGAAAGCTATTTGAATATGAACCATGTGTATTATAATAACGAACTTCCTGTGGATTATAATCGAGATCTGCAATGATGTGATTCTCAAATGTTGTACGATAAAAATCAAAGGATAGAGTTGCTTCTTTATAATTGAAAGTAAAATAGTGTGTAACATTCATACCGTAGTTCCATGCACGCTCCTGTTCTAATCCATAACCAAACGATCTGGTTGCAGAAATATGCAACGAACGAGAACTTGCAAAAATACCGGGGTTGTCTGTAAAAATGTTTGCTGTGCGATATCCTCGACCTGCAGCAAATCGGAATACCCAATCATTATGAGGTACATAACGAAGATGAAAACGTGGTGTAACCATCCATCCATAGGCATTATGATGATCAACTCGAACCCCTGTTATCAGTGTAACATTTTCAAGAGGTGTAAGAGTAAATTCTGCAAACATGCCTGGTACAGCTTCGACTCTCGTAAATGAAAGTGATGAATACCATTCATTATAAGTATCGTATAAAAAACTAACACCAATACGATATTTGATGTATTCAACGCTGGGTTGTTTTTCATATAATATATTTAAATACAAAGATTTCTCTTGTCCTCTATAACTGTTAGCACCATACCGAGATGCAAGTGAAAACGAACTGAATGCCCACTGGAAGCCAACACTCTCAAAATATTCTGAGTCAAAGATATAACCGGATTTACCGAATATTCGGAAATGTTCGTTATCGGATGTATAACGAAATGGATACAGTACTTTATCTGTGTTTGTTAAGGTGCCACCATTTTTTTTATCATTTATGTATTGGGCAGAAATGTGTGTCTCGAATCCATTGTCTTTCAACAACTCGAATATTTGTGAGATATTCAAAGTTGTAAATCTTGGTGAATCCATGAAGTAATCATTATTATGGTCAATACTTGTTCGTTGTGTACTTGCATGGAATAGTGTTAAAGATGTGAGATCCTCGGAAATAATTTGTCTGTAGTGTACATTAGCTTCTATGCGTTGTTCATTATTTCCAAAAAGGTTTACAAAATAAGTGTTACTAGTATCGGTACGAGGGTTTCGTAGCCCGACATCGATTTGACCAGTTATTGATTCGTATCCATTGATAACCTGACCAACACCCTTTGATACGTTGATTTCCTGAATCCATGTACCTGGTAAGTACGTTAATCCAACGTTCGAAATAAAACCACGAAGAAAAGGAATATTACCGACAGTTGTTTGAGTATACATTCCAGAAAGTCCTAACATTTCAATCTGTCGGGTACCGGTCACTGCATCGGTAAATGTTACATCTACGGTTGCATTCGACTGAAAACTTTCCGAAAGATTACAACATGCAGCCCGGGTAAGCTCACGTTGTGTAATTACTTCGGTTTTTTGAAAGCTGTTATAATCTAAGTATTGAGGTGGTTGTTCTCCAACAACATCGATAGTAGTTGTTGTTGATGTTAAATGCCGACGCAAAAAATGTTTGAGACTGAATTGCTGAGGTGGTATATAGAGTGTGTCAGTACGAAAGGATATATGTCGAATTACTAATAAATGAGAAGTTTGGTGTTTTGGAATTCTAAAGGAACCATCATTATTTGTGCTTGTACCAACTGAAGTTCCAGCCCAGAAGATTGTTGCACCTGGCACTGGAACTTCATTGTTCAGATCATCAAGTTCAACTATTACTCCCTTAAGAGAGTTCTGACTCATTGAAGTTATGCTTAACATACTAAGCAACAATATTTGGATAAAAATGTTCTTCATTTTGCACCTCCTGTTGTATATTAATGTGTTGATTTGTGAGTACGATATAAACAACAAGTAGGAAGTCTATTATATATAGAATCGGGCGCGATATAATTTTGAGTATCGTGACCCACAGCTGCAATCTTTTTTTCAATTTCTGCAAGTGTAGTTTTTCGGGTGTCGATAACAAGTTTTAAGTGTTTGGTTTTTTTATCCCATTTTGCACTAGTTACACCCTCTGTTTTTGCGGCTTTTTCAATTCTTGTTTTACATTGACTACAATTACCTTGTACAATAATAATTGTATCTTTCAAAGATTGAGATAAAGTTATATTTAAAGAGCCTAAAAGGCCTATAAGAATAATCCATACTGTTTTCATCGGATACCTC
>FWPV01005268.1_pt1 | contig 26138 bp, 14 predicted proteins | sample 2228371 | NCBI WGS metagenome assembly FWPV01 (sample SAMEA103939776, study PRJEB20133) | metagenome
TGGCTACAATTCCAACCAATGGGGGGCAGGGTATTATCCCCATCAAGAAATAGTGCCGACAGATACCACGACACCACCCCCTCCTCCGCCTCCTCCACAACAAAAACAAGCGGATCTGTCTTTGCTTCTATTCGCCGATAAAACAACTGTGCACGTGGGCGATACGCTGTATTATACCATCCAAATAACTAATTTGGGACCCGATACGGCTGTACAGGTACAGGTGGTCTTTCCGTGGTCAGCAGCCTTGCACTTGCTCCACAGTGATCCACCACCACAGGACATCCTTACCGATCCATTGGTGTGGTTCCTTGAGGAGATGGCACCCCAGACCAGTTTACAGATCACATTTTCTGCGCAAGTGATTAATGCTGGAGTGCTCGATGAACCTGGCTGTGCGGCCAGTCAAACTTCGGATAACAATCTCAGTAATAACTGCCAGTATTATCAAATCGATATCGAAACTCCGGTGGAGCTCACCGCTTTTACGGCCACAAGGCGCTTCGATGGTGTCCATATTCAATGGATCACCCAATCTGAAAAAGAGAATATGGGTTTTTATTTGTATCGTTCGCAAACGGAAGAAGGAGGCTATGAGCGTCTTAATGAAAAAATGATCCCCGGCCAGGGGACCACGGCTATCAAACATACTTATGAGTATATCGATGAGACGATAGTTGAAAATACCATTTATTTTTACAAATTGCAAGATATTGATTATGCTGGCCGAATGGTAATGCATGGTCCCATTTCGGTTTCCACGTTTGCTCCCGAGCAGTATACGTTGTTACAAAATTATCCCAATCCCTTCAACAGCAACACCAGGATCGAGTTTGAACTACCGGAGGCCGGCAGGGTTGAATTGGCCATTTATAATACCTCTGGACAGCTTATTCGCATGTTGCTCTTCGAGGAACGTGCAGCCGGTCGTCATCTGGTTCAGTGGGATGGATTAGATAGCATGGGTAGACAGGTATCCAGCGGTGTATATGTGTATGTTCTCAAAGTAAACGGCCAGCAGCAGGTTCGGAAAATGCAGATTTTGAAATAAAATTTCAGACTCTAACAAAAAAGCGATCCAAATATCGTTGCCGAAAATAGGATTGGAGCAATTTTTCGGCTAAAAAGATTTTCACATTTTGCCACTATTTCATACCCCATTGGCTAAAAAAATCGCCGATCATTTGTGACGATAGAAAAGGCATCTATAAAGTCCGACCGTTAGCTGTCTCACAAAAAAATTCCTGACTCTTCTGCACCTTCACATAGCAAATGTCAATTATTTCAAATGGAAATTTTATCATGGCACGACATTTGAAAAGGCCGTTAGTAGTTACTAAATAATTTATTTATAAAATAAAAAATAAAATTTTTACTAAACATATATTTTTATAATAATCAGTAACTTATATTTTATCAATCAACAAATTATCAATGGGAGACGGAAACCGGCTTGTGGCAATTGCGCCACACACCGGCAACAAATCAGGGCTTGAATGCCGCACCTTCAGGTTATGCACATATAGATGTTGGGTGGTGCTCGCATGAAAAAGTCAAGAGATCTCAACAGGGTGGGGAGATCGAAATCATTAGTTGTTTAGGGAGGAACTTGTCATGCGAAACCAAATAGTCCGAAAAATGACAGAGAGCAGAGTACTATTTATTTTCATGGCAGCTCTGCTATTATTATACCCTTTTTTTAACAGCTATTCCTTTGCAGGTGAAATAGTTATACCACCTATCTCCTCAAAGGCGCATCTGCAAACCAATGGACCATTGGGGGAGCTGGATAATGGCGATTGGTGGTCCAATGTGTCCGGCGGTAATCAGCCTCACATTTTCTTGATCTATGTTCCTCCGGCAGTGGCAGCTGATTTCATGATCCAGCTCGATCTATTCGATCCAGAATGTTATCAAACCGATGGTGAAATGGATGAGCTAAAAGGCCGATCCTGGGACCCAACGACTTTTAGGATATTGGCACCTGATGGCAGCACGGTCATTACAGAACAAACTTTTCCACCCTCTGCATCTACTTCGCAACAATGGATAAGCTTCGCGAGTTTTACCCGCGGGCAATACGGTGCTGGTATCTACCAGCTCACCTCGAGTACTGTTGGTGACGATGAGAACACATTCCGAATTCGAATCCGTGAGGCGGATCCTGACCAAATCGCAGAAAGCGGCGATGAAATCCATATCAGTATCCTCAAAAGTACTTTTCAGTTTTATGAAAATGGTTGTGTGGATATGTATTATTACGTACCCCAACTGCCGGCCATATACCTCGCCAATTTCGATTTAGAATTAGATGGATCGGTGACTCATTTTTCGCCAACCGGTGCTACTAGCGCAGGAACTGTTTCGGGTGACGGTATTTGGAATAACAGTGAGAGTTCGTCTCTGCCTCCTCCCAGCGGCGATTATATTGAATTTCCGGAAAATGGCTGGTGGAAAACGCAGATCTGCGCGACGTCGTATAATCAGTTCATTTTCTATCCCAGCATGGCCTATTTTATCAACGAGCTGCCTTCCACGCCCCAATTGGATATTACCATCACCGATGGTGTGGATCAGGTGGTAAAAAACCAAAATGTGCAGTATGCCATGGTGGTTACCAATAACGGCAACGGCCCAGCACAGCAGATAGTGCTTACAGTTGTGTTGTCCACTGGGCTAACAGTGCAAACTTTTGGCCATGGGGGTGCGTTATTGGCTCCCAATCAATTAAGTTGGCCATTGAGCCTTATCAGACCAGGCGAGAGCGTCTCGTTGACATTCGATGCAACGGTTACCTCTGCTGCACCAGCCGCGGTGGTAGCCATGGCGCAAGCAAGTTACCAGGATCTGCTCTTCAACAATTATCTCAGTTCACAAGCCATCGACATCGATCAATTGGCGGTGCGCGGCGTCATTGCTGGTACGGTGTGGCATGATCCCAATGAAAACGGCCTTTTAGAGAGCGGCGAAAATGGCATGGCCAACATCAGCCTTTCGTTGATCAACAGCAGTGGGCAAATCATCGCTACCACAACCACCGATGCCAATGGCCAATATACTTTCGTCGATATCCCCATCGGTTCCTATCGCGTGCAGGTGGATATGGGCACCTTGCCGCCCGACTGGGGTCCCACTACCAATAATGAACAACAATGGTTTCTCATCACCGATCAGGGGGAGAGTTACCTCGATGTCAATTTGGGGTTCAATAATCTTGAAACACCGGTAGAACTAACCAGCTTCACAGCCATCGCCAGTGTGGGGCTCATCACCCTCAAGTGGACTACCCAAAGTGAAACCGAGAATGTGGGCTTTAATGTCTACCGCAGCGAGCAGCCTGACGGCGTGTATCAACGTCTCAATCGTAGCATCATCCGCGGCGCCGGGAACAGTCAATCTAAAAACAATTATAGTTATGAAGATAGAGATATTGCTCCAGCGAAAACCTATTACTACAAGCTCAGCGATATCTCTTATGCGGGCGTGGAGACGATGCACGGACCGATCAGTGTGACGTCGCTGATGCAGCCGACGGAGTACAAACTAGAACAGAATTATCCCAATCCGTTCAACGCCGAGACGATCATCCCCATCCAACTGAGCGAAAGCGGGGAGACAAAGGTGATCATTTTCAATCTCCTCGGCCAAGAGGTTCGGCGGTTGGTCGATCAAACCCTGCCAGCGGGAAGGCACCTGCTCCATTGGGACGGAAAGGATCAGATGGGTCAATTGGTACCAGCAGGTATTTATTTCTATCAATTGTCGGTCAATGGTTTTACGCAGATGCGAAAGATGCAGTACGTGCGCTGAGAGTGGAAGAAGACATTTTTTTGAAAATCGCAATTGATCACTAAAAGATAGTAAACCACGAATGAGACTAATAACGTAAAATTTGTTGAAATAATTCAGATGTCCTAACGATGGTTTAAAATCGATTCCATATATCATTCCCTTCTACCACAAAGATCGCATGGCGATATATATTTTCGCATGCCGAGCGAGAGGTTATCATTTGTATGATGCTTGAATATAGACTGTCCGATTTTCCGAACATAAATGATGAGCTATAAATCGCTTTTGCGATCTTTGTGGTCCCTCCTATTATGTTTTAATCCAACTTTTTAATCAGACTATTATTCTTTACGGTATCCAAAATTTTCAATATAAACTTGTTGATATTATTTAAATTGAGAAAATTTTGCCATACCGTTTTCGCTTAATGAGAGGTACAGTTGGTTAAAAAGCGGCGCCGAGATGCTGCACTCCAAAAAGTCAAGAGCTTTATTTACCATGCGCTCCTCGATTTGTTGGTTAAAAAGCGGCGCCGAGGTGTTGTACTCCAAAGGTACCTGGGATTTTTGGTAAATAAAATAAAACCTGTCATGTCGCCAAGTTCCAGCGACGAGACATTTTTGGGCAAGTGCCGTCAAGTTGGCGCAGTCAAAAGACAATTCTATCGCTCATAGGGAAATCTCACGAACAAGATGGAACAAGACGTGAATTTTGAATAAGCAGTGCAATATTGGTAAGACTACCGCCATCACGTTGTTTGCTATGTGTTCTCTGTGGCCTCTCGGTGGGAGAAAGATAATGACGTCCTGCGACAAATAAAAATTGTCATGTTTATGCAGAATCGAAACGAATGAAAGATAGAAAAACGTCCACACAGACGGCGGTGACGCCATCTTTTCCACATCTCATGGAAAAAATTTTATCATGTCACCCGTTCTGGGTTGGACGCCTATTTTTTCTTTTGCTATGATCATCTCACGCCTTTGTCGTTTTTGCATTCTATCTCACAGCAGAGCAGCGAGATTACGAGATTTTATGAGCCGGAATTTTTTAATAAGCAATGAAATTACCTCCGTCAGCTAAAATATGCTATGTGTTCTCTCTGGTATTTTCTTTTCAATCTCAGTCCGTCGCTCTGCGGTGGAACGTAGATGGGGATGCTTAACGCTTATTTTGTTTGTTATTTAACTGCAGAGCGGCGTGCTTGCGCTTCCATGGAGAGCTGGGAGCGAGATTATGCTTTTACAAATTTTTAGTGGTAAAGTTGGGTTAAAAGGCGCCGCACTCCAAATTACTACGGATAGTTAGGTCAAGAAGCATGTAGTGACGAAAAATTTTGCAGCTGGCAGAAATTTTCGCACTCTCACAGTTGAAGCACTACAATACCCTCTCATTTCCCTTGTCCTAAACAAAAAAAATCGCTATTTTCCCTTCCAAAAATCGGAGCAGATACGGATATGAAAAAATTAATTCTCGTTTTGGTAACTCTCATATTTCTTTTGATCCTCGCCTTGTTATACGCTCGTTTCATCGAACCGCAGCGGCTGGTGGTTCGTCATATCGAAGTGCGATCGCCTAAACTGCCGCCAGATTTTTCCGGCCTACGACTGATACACTTATCCGACCTGCATATCTCCTCGATGTCGCAGAAACTCCAGCGTAGAGTCATCAAAGCTGCCCGTAAAACCAAACCGGACGTCATCATCATCACCGGCGATTTGGTAAGCAACTCGGTGCTGTTCGAAGCGCCGTTACATCCACAACTCATGCAGGAAACCGCCAGCATCATCGCTTTTCTCGATTCCCTGCCTACAACCCGAGGCATCTATATCGTGCGCGGTAATCATGATATCGGCAACGACAAGGAGGTCAGCGACCTGCTGGTCAACGCCCTGCGTGGCCGCGGCCACAAAGTGCTGATCAACCAAAAAGAAGTCCTGGATATCGACGGTGTTTCCATCCATCTGCTCGGCATCGATTATTCCGTGCAAGATTCGACCATCCACGTCCCTTTTAAAATGGTTCAAGACAAGGATGATATCTTTTTACAATCCGGGCCCTCACAAAAAAATTCCTATTGCAATTACTATTATCACGATGCGGATGAACGATGGCAGAATTACACCGTCTCTGCTCGCTTTCGCCTCTCCAATGTCAATCATAGCGGCATCGGCATGGTTTTTTATTCGCAACTACACAAGGGCCTCGACCACTATTATCGCCTGCGTTGGAGCGCCAGCGAAACCTATTTTCGCCTGTCGCCGCACAACACCTCCTTGACCTCGGGTGAAGAGACTCTGCCCATGGCCATGCAACCCAATCAGTGGTACTGGGCAAAGGCCAGAGTGACCACCTTTCCGCAGCATACGCAAATCATGGCCAAGGCCTGGCCGGCTACTGAGAAAGAACCGGAGCATTGGCAGACGGTAGCTTACGATTCCTCTTGCACACGATTAATGGGTGGCAGCATCGGACTATGGTCGATTTACGATGGATTGCATGAATTTGACGATGTACGGGTGGTGGCGGACAATGGCGATACGCTGTTATGCGAGGATTGGCAAGTCAATGACCCGCCGCATAAACCTTTGGGGTGGATCGATTTCCGTCATAATCAGAGGGCACTGCCCTATCTCCTGCAAGGCATACCCGACAGCAGTTACACTCTGTTGATGACGCATACATTCGAAATGGCAGAAGCAGCCAATGCCTATGGCATCGACTTGATGTTGTGCGGTCACACCCACGGTGGCCAGGTGCGTCTGCCGCTGATCGGCACCCCCCTGCGTATATTCGACCGACGGTACGAATATTCTGCCGGCCTCTACCCTCTCAGCCGCACCATCCTCTACCTCAACCGTGGAATGGGGACGATTTTATTTCCAATACGGTTCATGTCTCCGCCGGAGGTGGTAGTGATTGAGTTATTGGGTTCAAACAAAGACAGCCCTACTCATTTTATGCCCCCTGATCTTACCTCAGTTAAAAGAAATTATCATTAAGCTGGAATAATTTTCTCGATGTAAAAATAATCTTTATGATTAACCCCATTCACCCCTGCAAAAAGTCCTAATAGGTAAATTTGGATTAGTTGAGATTGCGGATGGGGCAGGGTTTGCCGGGGAGCTGGTAATTACAATCTCCAAAGGCATTACACCAAACACCACAGATGATTTTATTTTCCCTCAATGTGGGGTGGGAGATGGCGAAAGGTAGGGGATCTTCAAAAGAACTTTTCTTGACCATCAGGCTTTTGGCAATATCATACATATCGCGAAAAGCGGAATTGGTGTAGCGAATCAGTCTTCGCAGGTCACATTCCTGGGCGGCTTGTTGGACGACCGATTCGTAGCGAACACTTCCGGCAAAATGGAGAGTGAAACCTATTTCGTGTCGTAAATATTTATTTAACAGTCGAAAATCAGCTGCATAATTCCGATCCCGCACTTGATTAAAGAGAACATGGAGATTAAAACTACCGGCGATGCGGCGTAATATTTCAGCGGCAGGCAAATTCAGGTTATACAACTGTTGTAAAGCCTGATAAACCATTGGCGTCTTATCCTCTTTGAGCAGGAACTCCACATTTTCATCATGTGCCAGGCTTTTTATGGCGACGTCGATTTTCCGTTTGACGACGGTCTTGATGAATTTCGACAAATTTTCCAGGGCAGGAATCTCCGGGGTGGAGACGATCAGATTCACATCGGCTGTGAGGAAAAAATCCAATTCGTGATAAGCCGTGCGCGGGCCGAAATCGAGCAGGACATAGTCAGCGTCCAGATTCCGCAGGGCGCGTATGAAGGCAATTCGTCGCAAAATATTGGAGACAAAGGAATGATAGCCCTTCTCCGGCGCAGTGATGATGCGAATGTTAGCAAAAGAAGTAGGAACGGCTGCTAACGAAAGTCCTTGATTTTTGTCCAACAATCGCCAGATATTGGGTGAAGGATACTTTAAAGCAAAAAGTTCTTTTAAATTAGCCCCATGAAAATCGGCATCCACTACCACCACTTCCTTTTGGGCGCCAGCCAAAGCCAAGGCCGTCATTGCAGTAATGATCGACTTTCCGACTCCCCCTTTGCCGCCGGCGATTGCCCACAGTTTCGCTCGTCGTAAATGACCATTGTTGCGAATGAACGGCTGCATGCCTTCCATATAACCGGCAAACACTTTGCGCTCCCCCCCCACCATTATGACATCATTGGGATATAAAAGACCTTGTAAACCCCACAGGGCGAGGGCATAGGAACTCATTGGACCGATTCGCTGATGATCAGCTTCTATGGACCAAAGCCGCACCCTTTTCGCTGTTGCCATAATTAAAAAATGCCTCAACTTGATACAATGTCTTGCGCAAAGCCATTTTTATTAGGCTACCAAACGACTATGGCTTGGTCACCTAGCTAGGGAAGTTTTTCGTTCTTAATTAAACTCATTAAAAAACAATAAAATCCATGGAAAAAATTGTTTTTGGTTTGATCAGAAAGTGACCAACATCACAGAATACACCTCTTTCCGGCGATCTGCAAATCTCATGCCGAGAAAACGAATAGGTCGATTTTAAACACCAAAGCTGGTTCCCACAGCCAACGCCGAATGCAATAATGGTGAATCCACTGATACGTTGCGCATTCTGCCACCCACCTCACTAATAGGAATAGATGTTAATTCATTGCCTTTCAAGGCAATCATCTGGTTAAAGTGGCCACTCATCATCAAATCAACCGCGCCGACGCCAAATCGGGTGGCCAAAATTCGATCAAAAGCGGTTGGAGTTCCTCCACGCTGTAAATGGCCGAGCACCGTGGCACGCGTCTCCAGACCGGTGCGATCTTCTATGTCGTTGCCCAATTTGATGGCAATGCCACCCAAGCGCACACTCTCGACGCTATCTTTGACGATGCGGCTTACCACCACGTCCCCCCCTTTTGGCTTGGCACCTTCAGCCACGGCCACAATACTAAAGCGTCGGCCACGTTGGCTGCGCTCCACAACACGCTTGCAAACGACGTCCAAATCATATGGTATCTCAGGAATGAGGATGATATCCGCGCCACTGGCTATTCCGGCACCAAGCGCCAACCAGCCAGCATATCGCCCCATGATCTCCACCAACATCACCCGATGGTGCGATTGGGCGGTGGTGTGAATCCGATCGATGGCATCGGCAGAAATCGCCACCGCGGTGTCATAACCAAAGGTGATATCGGTCCCGTAAATATCATTATCGATGGTCTTGGGCACGCCCACTATTTTGACCCCAAATTCCATCAACCTTTTCGCTATGGTCATGGTACCATCTCCCCCAATACACACCAACGCATCTAATTTCCATTGCTCGATGTGATCCAAGGTCTGCACTGAGCGATCCTCGAGGACAATTTTGTCATCTTTAAGCTCCGGATTGGCAAAGGGGTTGCTTTTGTTCGAAGTCCCTAAGATAGTGCCTCCACTCTGCAAAATACCGGATACTTCACCATAGGATAACTTGCGCATGCGATTTTCTATCAGACCCTGAAAGCCATCTTCGATACCAATCACTTCCACGTCATATTGCAAGATGAGCGATTTAGTCACGGCGCGGATAACCGCATTCAGACCAGGGCAGTCCCCCCCACCCGTCAGTACACCAACTCTACGAATTTTTGACGACATAATATTCCTTCCGTACAATGGGTAAAATATCAATTCATTTTAATTTACTGTTTTTTATTTATTTAAGACAATTCTATGCAATACCGATTAGAAAATATCTAACCCTTTTATTTTACTGAGGGGTCTTTGTAAATCTACCCGCAAAGCCGGAGCAGTGTGCTTGTGGATTGACCACAGAGGTTCAAGAGTAAATTCGTCCAAGCAGAACAAACCAACGCCACTCAACATCTCTCTCACCACTCTTTTACTGGCATCCATACCTGCATCTGCGATGGGCCACGATTGGCCCAGGCAAAATAGGGGATGAATCGTACTCCCACTTTTCCGTTTGCGATAAGGGGTCGATCATATCCATACAACGGCAGCACGTTCAGGCTCGGTTGAAAGATAGCAGCATCACTTTCCAAGACAACGGCATTCTCTAAGCTGGCATCGCTGCTGAAAATGAATGAATTCATCGTCTCCGCCGTTTTGATCAGATCAAAGATACTGATGTTGGGGTGATCGATGCTTTCCATACAATACACCAGCGGTCCGCGCATCACCGCTACCGAGGAAAAATCTTCGCGTACTCGTGGATTGGCATAGATCAACCGTACCGGCATCTCCAAAACCAAGCGCAGCATATCTCCTTTGCCCCATTTACGATCCATACGATAGTAACTTCCGGGCTTTAGATCGTTGCGTAAGCTGCCATCCGGCATCCAAACCACCGCACTATCGACCCACTCTGGAATGAAAAGAAATAGAGCAAATTGCGCAGACTTGGCTGGCTTAACTAAAATTTTCACCTCTCCTTGATAGGGATATTGGGTAGTTTGTTCCAAAGTCAATGGCAGGCCATTTTCGAGACGCCAATTCAAGGTGCTATTATGATAGAGATGCACCCACAGGCCCTCGGCGCTGGTGCTGTACATATATCCGGGCAAGGCCGCCAGGGTGCGTTGCACATTGGGCGGGCAACAGGTGCAATCGTACCACGGCCGACGTTGATTATCGCCATAAGAAGTGAGCGGGTTGCGATAGAAATATTCGGTACCGGATAGGGAGACGCCCGATAGAAATCCATTGTACAGGCTGCGCTCGAACATGGCAGTATATTTTGCGTCGCCGGTGGTCTGCAGCATGCGCCAATTCCACATCATGGCGCCGATGGCAGCGCAGGTTTCGGTATAGGCGCGCTCGTTGGGCAATTCATACGGCTGGCCAAAGGCCTCTCCTTCATAGCGTGAGCCAACGCCGCCGGTGACGTACATCTTGTATTGCGTCATATCCTGCCACAGCGTGCCCAACGTCTGCCAAAAGGCGGCATCGCCGGTTTCCATAAAATAATCAGTAGCGCCACAGCAGGCGTACATGGCGCGCACCGCATGGCTGCGCAATTCCTTGCGTTCGGTGAACGGAATGCCCGAAAATGAATATTGTAGATCCCTTTTGCTGACTTTTTCTTCCAATTTGTCCAACTCGACGCCAGTAAATAAATATTGGACAAAATCCAGATATTTTTTCTCACCGGTGGTGCGGTATAGTTCTACCAGAGCCATTTCGATTTCTGGATGGCCGGGAAAGCATTGACGTTTGCCGGGGCCGAACAGACTCAAGACATAGTCGGCATAGCGAATAGCTGCATCCAATAATTTACGCTCATTACTGCCTCGATAATAGGCGATGCCGGCCTGAATGAGGTGACCGAGGCAATAGAGCTCGTGATTATCGCGAAAATTGCTGAAACGAGGAATGCCATCGAGGGTAGTGTGATAGGTATTGAGGTAACCGTCCGCGCCTTGAGCAGCCACGACTTCATCTACCACGCGATCGAGCAGAGATTTCAGAGCGGCATCAGGGGTGGATTGCATCGTCAGCGCTGCAGCTTCCATCCACTTGAATAGATCGGAATCGGTGAACAGATAACCCCGTCGGTCTACCTCCTTGCGACCGGAGAGGCGACGAAAGTTATCCACCACGCCGTGTTCTTCTAGCAGTCGATACAATTCCGGAATGCTGCGTTCGCGGTTGGCCTGCAGACGCGGCGACCAAAAGCCCTCACCCATGGTAACAGCACGGATGGGCACATCATGCAATCTCGCGTGGGGGCTTTTAGAGGTGGCGACCACGCCTGCGGAGGCTAATGTTTGTGAAGATAGTTCAGCTGTGAAGAAGAAATGACCGAGTGTCAATATTGAAAAGATAACAAGTCCGTGTCTCATGATAATAACCTCGCATCTTTTTAAAATGATATCAGAATATTCCCCTACAGTCGTCGCATTTGCGTCCTCTTGAAGACGATGACGCCCAACCCATAATAAACGATGGTCAGTCCCATCATCAACACCATTTCCGGCCATACATCCTTGATGGAAGCGCCGAAGGAAAGTATTTTATTCATTGCCACAACCGCATGGGTAAGTGGCAATAGATCATTGACGGCAAATTGCCGGCTGCCATATAGAAAGAGCGATAAGCGCGGCACCGGATAGCCGGCGCCGGTGAACCACATCAGCAGAAAACATGGAAAAGTGCCCGGGATGAGCACTGCGGTCACGTTTTTACAAAAGCGGTTAACTCAGGACTGCTGAAGATATCCTCCTCGCTCTCAATTTAGTTTTCTGCGAATATAAAATCAAGCGAAATCAAAAAGCAGAAAAGCACCTTTTCTCCTCTTCTTCAATCACCCCTCGTCCCTCGACCCTCGACCCTGGACTCTCGCCCCTGGACTCTCGACCCTGGACTCTCGACCCCCTCGACCCTCGACCCTCGTCTCTCGACTATCGATCCTCTTCCTTTTTCACTTTTTCCCAAACGGCATCCATCTCCTCCAGAGTTGCGCCGGAAAGAGACCTCCCCTGGGCAGCAAAAGTTGCCTCCACCTGTTTGAATCGGCGGCTGAATTTTTCGATGGTTCTCCTCAGAGCATCTTCGGGGTTGGTCTTTAGAAAGCGACTGACATTGACGATGGAGAATAATAGATCGCCCAGTTCATCTTCGATTTTATCCGGTGAGGCCCCTTCGACGGCCTGCTGGAGTTCATTCAGTTCCTCGCGGATTTTGTCCCACACCGGAGTCGCCTCAGGCCAATCAAATCCGACCGCCGCTGCTTTGTTTTGAATGCGATAAGCGCGCACCAGCGCCGGCAGTTCTCTGGGCACACCGTCAATGGCCGAGGTTTTACCCTCTTTATGGACCTTGTTTTTTTCCCAGTGCACGATTTGTTCAGCAGCGGTCTTGATGACCGCATCGCCAAAAACATGCGGATGACGACGCAATAATTTCTCCGTGATTGTCTCGATGACATCATCCATAGTAAAGTTGTTGGCTTCGGCCGCAATTTGTGCATGAAAAACCACCTGCAACAGTAAATCGCCCAGCTCCTCCGCCAAATCTTGATACCGCCCCTCATCGATGGCCTCAATGACTTCATAGGCCTCTTCTAAAAGATGCTGGCGTAAAGATTCATGCGTCTGCTCCCGATCCCATGGACAACCTTGCTCGCTGCGCAATAAAGCCATAATTTCCAACAATCGCGAGAATTTTCTATCGCTCTCTTGACTCACCTCACCTCCTGATGTTTAAAAAATCCTATTGTTAAATGGGTGATATTTAAGCTCCCTTATTGTTATTTTATCGATCTTTAAACAAACCCATTTATTAAGGCAGAGTTTTCAGGACTTTCCAAAAAATTTTTTCCGCTCATTGAATAATCAAAATAGGAAAATCCTGCTTAGATTGCAAGCGTTCCTTTTCAGAATATTAGATAATCCCTTGAAATTTTGGATTTTTTTTCGTAACATTTGGCCTTATGGGGGAGTTTTTTAATTTTGTTGTTGTATGTTATTCCAGAAAAATTAAATGGGTTATATTGAGGAGCTTGAACAACGTAGAATCGGAGCTCAGGTTTTCAACCCGCCACATCAGGCGGGCGGGAGTGCGCGCCATCGGGTCCATTCAAGCTAAAGCTTGAACAACGTACAGTCGGAGCGCGGCTTTTTCAAGCACCTTTCAACATATTTGCCAACGCATCAATATCTGGCTTGAACGACGTACAGTCGGAGCTCAGGTTTTCAACCCGCCACATCAGGCGGGCGGGAGTGCGCGCCATCGGGGCAATGTAAACTAAGGTGGCTGTGTAAAAATTTATAAAAAACGTGTCATGTCGAGGAGCGCCAGCGACGAGACATCTTTAAGTACTATCGTTGCAATTATTTGATAATCTTAAACATATCTAACGCTTTAGTTTTTAAATAACAGTGGTTTTTTTCTCCTTCTTTAAAAAATATTTTGTTTTCACAAACTCAAAGCTTGAACAACGTACCGCAAACTAAAGTGGATTTGTGAAAACAAAATAGAAACATTCGAAAAAACCATCAACAACATCAAAAAGGGTTTGAGACTATTAATAGTTAATGAACATGGATCGAATGCAAATGGAGCGGCTATGACCTTTTCGCAACTATTGCAGCAACAGAAAATCATCCTCTTCGATGGTGCCATGGGCACGCAAATCCAGGCTTTTAATCTCGAAGAAAAAGATTGGGCCGGTAAAACTGGCTGCAGTGAAATATTGAATCTGACCATTCCCGAGCAAATTCAACAGCTTCATGAAGCCTATTTTGCTGCGGGAGCGGACGTTGTGGAGACCAATACCTTGGGTGCCAACCGCATCGTCCTCTCCGAATATGACCTTCATGAGCGCACCATCGAGATCAATCGGGCGGCGGCGCAAATTGCCCGCAAGGCAGCCGCAGCCCATGCTGCGCAAAAACCGCGATTTGTCGCCGGTTCGATGGGGCCGGGCACCAAGCTGATTTCGCTTGGCCAAACCGATTTTACCACCATGCATCGTTCCTATTTCGACCAGGCCATCGGTCTGATCGAGGGAGGCATCGATGTATTCATCATCGAAACCTGTCAGGACCTCCTGGCTATCAAGACCTGCCTCATTGCCGTTCATGATGCCATGGAACAGACAAAAACCCATTTGCCCATCATGGTCTCGGTGACAGTGGAAACCACCGGCACGCTATTGGTTGGCAGCGAAATAAGCGCGGTGCTGGCTGCGTTGGCGCCATTCGACGTGGCGGCGCTGGGACTCAATTGCGCTACAGGGCCAGAGGCGATGCGGCCTTTTATCCAGCAAATCTGCCAGCAATTTGCAGGACCAGTAAGTGTCATGCCCAATGCAGGCTTGCCGCAGAATATCGACGGCAAAATGGTTTACACTCTGTCGATAAAAGATTTTGTCGATCATGTGAAAAGTATGGTGCTGGAAGAAGGGGTACAGATTGTCGGTGGGTGTTGCGGTACCACACCCGAATATATCCGTGCTTTGGCCGAGGCGCTGCAAGAGAGTGAACCAGCCCCGAGGATACCTACCCGGCAACCGGCGGTGGCTTCACTTTTCAGCGGCCAGAGTCTGCGTCAAGATCCGGCGCCGTTTTTCGTCGGCGAGCGCGCCAATACCAATGGCAGCAAACAATTCCGCGAATATCTTCTGGCCGACGATTGGGACGGCATCGTGTCGGTGGCTGTGGAGCAGCAACGCACGGGCGCTCATGGCATCGATCTATGTGTCGCTTACACCGGCCGCAATGAAAAAGCCGACATGCAGCAAGCGGTCAGGCGCATCGCCCTTCAGTGTAATCTGCCGCTTTTTATTGATTCTACCGACGTTTCGGTGATCGAAGCTGCGCTACAACTTTACGGCGGTCGGGCGGTCATCAACTCCATCAACCTGGAAGAGGGGGAAGCACGCGCCGATAAAATATGCGCCCTGGCCAAACGTTATGGCGCCGCCCTCATCGCCCTCACCATCGACGAGCAGGGCATGGCGTTAGAAGTCGACAGAAAAATCCAAATCGCCCGGCGCATCTTCGATATCGCCGTAAGCCGTCACGGTTTGCGACCCGAAGATCTCATCTTCGACCCTTTGACCTTCACCCTCGGCAGTGGCGATGCCACCCTGAAAGATGCCGCCATCAAGACCTTACACGCCCTGACCGCCATCAAAAAAGAACTACCCGGCGTTTTTACCCTGTTGGGCGTGAGCAATGTCTCGTTTGGTCTGGCTCCCCATGCCCGAGAGATTCTCAATTCCGTTTTCCTGGCCGAAGCGGTCAAGGCTGGGTTGGATTTGGCCATCGTTCATGTAAAAAAAATCATTCCCCTGTATAAAATCGCGATCGAAGATCTCCAAGTCTGCCTTGATCTCATCTACAATCGCGGCCATGAGCCCTTGCTCACCTTTATCTCCCATTTCGAAAAAAAATCCGGTCAAGAACAAAAGGACGAAATGGACGAAAGTCGGTTGCCGCTGGATGAACGCATTAAACAGCGAGTCATCAACGGCAATCGTTCGGGTTTGGAAGAGTTGTTGTTAGCTGCGCTGAAGGAAAAACCGGCTTTGGCGATCATCAACGATTGGCTCATTCCAGCCATGAAGCGGGTGGGCGAATTGTTCGGCGCCGGCAAGATGCAACTGCCGTTTGTGTTACAATCGGCAGAAGTGATGAAATATGCGGTGGATAAGCTTCAGCCTTACATGGAAAAAACCAGCGAACAAACCCAAAAGAGCATCGTCTTAGCCACAGTGCGCGGCGATGTTCACGATATCGGCAAAAATCTGGTCGATATCATTCTCACCAATAATGGTTATAAGGTTTATAATCTCGGCATCAAGTGCGAAATCGAAAAGATGATCCAAAAAGCCATAGAGGTCAAAGCCGATGCCATTGGCATGAGCGGCCTATTGGTCAAATCCACGGTGGTGATGAAGGAAAACCTGGAAGAGCTCCGACGCCGCAACATTCAGTTGCCGGTTTTATTGGGTGGAGCCGCCCTCAATCGCAGTTACGTGGAGCAAATTTGTGCGCCTATTTTAGAGGCACCGGTTGTCTACTGCGCCGATGCCTTTGAAGGGTTAAGGGTGATGAACCTGATCAAAGAAGGCAAATTGGAAAAGACCCAACCGCTGAGCGCGCCAAGGGTCAAAACGACCTCTCCTCCGCCTTCGACCGTAGTCACGGATGTGAGCCGCGATATTACCATCCCGGTGCCACCGTTCTGGGGCGACCGCATCGTCACAGATATCGACCTGGATACAGTCTACTCCTACCTCACCGAAAGCGTGCTCTTCCGCGGCCGTTGGGGCTATCGCCGTGGCAACTTAAGCTCCGAAGAGTATGAAGCCCTACTCGAAGCCAAGGTCAAACCAGAATTCGCGGCACTGAAACGGCATTGCAAGGAAGAAGGCTTTTTTGAGCCCAAAGTGGTGTATGGTTATTATCCCTGTCACAGCGAGGGCAATGAATTGATCATCTATGATCCGCAGAGCGGAAAGGAATGGTTGCGACTGAGCTTTCCGCGTCAGAAAAAACCACCTTATCGTTGTATCGCCGATTTCTTTCTGCCGGTCGAATCCGATCGACGCGACGTCATTGCTTTTCAAGTGGTGACCATTGGCGACCGTGCTTCCAGAGAAGCAGAGAGGCTCTATCGCGCCAACGCCTATAAAGATTACCTCTTATTCCATGGCCTCAGCGTCGAGAGCGCCGAAGCGCTGGCCGAATACTGGCACAAACAAATCCGCCGCGAATTGGGCATTGCCAGTGAAGATGGTGATACCATTGAAGATCTGATCGTACAGAAATATCGCGGTTCACGATATTCGTTCGGCTATCCAGCGTGCCCCGACTTGAGTGAAAATCGCAAACTCTTTACCATTCTCCGACCTGAGCGCATCGGAGTATCTTTAACGGAAGAAGATCAGATGGTTCCAGAACAGACCACCTCCGCATTCATCGTCCACCATCCACAGGCAAAATATTTTACGCTTGACTAAAAAAGAATAGTTATTTGCACTGATAGCTCAAAATACATGAGTTGTGCTTGGAAAAAATTGCTGCTTTGATCTCTCCTTCCTTGAGAGGCCAAAAAATGCAAACCTTTGAACGAGGGAAAAATGGAAAAATATATCTGCACCAATTGCGGGTATGTCTACGATCCAGAAATGGGAGATCCAGAACATGGCATCCCAGCGAATACCCTTTTTGAAGAAATCCCCGATGACTGGACTTGCCCAATTTGCTACGTCAGCAAAGATCGGTTCGATAAATTATAATAGACCCAGCGGTCTCTACGATAAAGCTGGCGCGAATGACCATTCATTGAGAGAGCCGAATGGATCAAGATCAACCAATGCTGGAGGACGGAGTGGGTGTGTCTTACACATGAGTAAGCCTCTGGCCTCATGTCCTAAGACGTAAGAGCGCAATTTCACTACGTTTTGCTTCCATCTTTACAAATGATCCCCGGGCAAAAAAGCTAAATACCATAGTCCACAGATCGTGATCTTCAAGATTTTCTATCGGCTGGAATTCTACTTTAGCCCGCAGCGGAGGCGCCTCTACTCAACAGGCAAAGCACGACCGGCGTCACGTCCTGGATGCTGCGAAGATGTTGGACTATATATTCGCGATGACGGCCGAAAACTAACGTCTGCACAGGATTGCGAGTATGGCCCTTTACCGATAAATCCTCGATATTTCCGTGGTCGCTGGTCACAATAACCAGAGTATGATGTAAATCGACACGATCGAGCACAGCCGAAAGGAAGCGCTCCAGCGTGAGTAATTGTTCACAGGCGCGTCGATAATCCATGGAATGGCCGGTACGATCGGTCTGGAAATATTCGAAAAGGCTGAAATCATAGTTCTGCGATTGAACCCCGATAATCTTCCCAGCCTCATCCGGCGTATATAGCGGCACCTCGAAACCCATCTGCACCAACGATTCGCCGGTGATATCTTGATAGATGGACCGCTGCTGCCGCAAATCCTCGAGATCGAAAAATGGCAGGCCGGCGTATAGATTACATATGGTGGTGACCGAGAGGTAGCGAATGATCTGATAGGGATCGAAATCGAAAAAAGGTGGACGAAAAGTATTGAGAAAAGCGGCGCGCTTTCCGAGAGCTGTGACCTGTTTGAGGATGGAGTGTTCGGCGATGATCTCCCGCAATTTTTGATTGGGGAAACCATTGAGGTGGCGCCCGATCACCTGCGCCGCGTTGATGCCTGTCAATAGGGCTGTCTGCCCTGAAGCGCTTTGCGGCAATCCTGTCAATCCTAACGTTGCATCTAACGCCATGGCATACCCCTCAGGCTTTATCTCTTTGGGAAAATGTTCTCCCTGAAAATGGTTGAAAAATCGCAACGCTGGATCGCAGCAGGGATTTATCGATGGGTTTTTCTCGCCCATCCCCAAGCCATCCACGAATATCAATAGCACATGTAACTCTTTTTCCTTCAGCATGTCTCTTTGCGAAAAAATGTATCGATGGATGCCAATCTGTCGACGAGGTTCATTACCATGTTAATGGGATGGCTGATCATAGGCTACCTCTTTCGCTTGCAGAGCCTCCTTCTCGATCACCCGCATCTCTTTCCACAGGTCGCGTTTAAAGCGCCAAAAAAATATCACCCCCAAGGACATCACATAGGCCGTCACCGCTGCCCAAAGCCAATAAATGTTCCCCTGAAAAAATCTCCAAATCACATACGATGGAATGACCATCTCAGCCCAAGCAAGAAGAATGGTATATTGAGCTACAAAGCGGGTATCGCCAGCGCCTTTGAGAGCAGCGGAAAAAATCATATTCATCGCATCGAACAGGGAATAAATAGCCACGAAGCGCAAAAGCATGGTGGCCAAATTTTTAACAGCCTGAAATTGTGTTGGCTCCGCTTGCCAACTAAAAGGTGCAAGAAAAATATCGGCAAAGAAAAAATAACCGATACACAATACGCCAAAATAGGTAATACAAAGATGAAACGCTGAATAAGTGAGTTTCTCCGCCAACTTTGGGCGATCTTGCCCTAATGCTTGCCCCACCAAAACCGTCACCGCTGTCATCATGCCAATCATCGGCATGAACGCCAACGAATTGATATTGAAAGCGATATTCGTAGCAGCCAACTCCATTACCCCTAACCTACCGACGATGAAGATAAAAACAGAGAATGCGGTCACTTCGAGGAAAAATTGCATACCGTTGGGCGCGCCAAAACGAATCAGGCGCTTAAACAACTTTTTTTCGAAGCGCCATGCGGATCGGGTTTTATAAGAATTTTCGTAATTTGACCGCCCCATGAGAATGAAAAGCAATATCGCTGACATACTCATGGCGATCAGTGTCGCATAGCCGGCGCCGCTGATGCCCATCTCCGCAAACCCACCCTTACCGAAAATCCATAAATAATCAAAAACGATGTTGATCACCGTGGCAATGACATCCACCCAAAAAATAATCCACGGCCTGCCAATGCCACTAAAAAAGCCAGAGCATACATTAGAGATAATCACCGCTGGGGCACTCAGCAAGAGAATACGGAAATAATCGCTCTCTAACTTTTGCACAGCGGGATCATGCCCGACCCAATGAAAAAAGCTATCCACAAAGGGATAAATGATGCCACAAAGAATAACGGCAAACCAGACCAGATACATTCCTTGCCATACCGCCGCACCGACACGATGGAGACGGCCAGCGCCGTAATATTGCGCCACAAATGTATTCACATAGGAGGCAGTGCCAATGAAAAAGCTAAACAGAGAAAAGTTAGCAATGCCCGCAGGCGTGACCGCCGCAACCGCCTGCGGCGAATACCAACTCAAAAATACTCGATCCACAAATTGCTGGAGACTCCATGAACCGGTGCTAAGGATCAAGGGAAACGCAAGGCGTAACACCTGACGGTAGCCACCCTCCGCTCGCCAGCGATGGATTATTTTATGGAAAATAAGCAAACTTGTCATTTCCGTGCATGCAACAATTACAAATCTCAGCCCACCCCTATCGCATCAAAAAAAATATATTGATCTTCAAATCGCACAAATTTCGTTTTTTGTTTTTATGGACTGATTTTTTTCGCAGACCTTTAAAGTCAACATTATTATTCCAATAGCTTTAATATCCTGGATTCTGTGTTAACTCGCTCGTCGCGTTCATGAATTCCGCCATATTGGTGAATGAGATTGAGCTTAAGACAGTACTTAACATGGAATCTGGGTAATAGGTAATAAAAGTAATACAACCAGTCAATATTACGAAAATCTTTCCCCTATCGGCTCACCACCAACCATTCTTTTTAGCGGTCAGTGTTTGTTTAAAGGCAAATAAAATTAATACAAAATTAAATTTAGATAAAAAATACCATTATTCCAAGAAATTAACTTGCCATTTTCCAGATTTACGCTTAACTTTTTTGTATTCTATAAATATTTTTTGCATAAAATAGTTTAATAATGGCCGACAACTGGATAAATGCCCGATATTGGGTTTCGTTTTATTGGGCTTTTGTTAAAGAATAGGAGAATGCAAATGAATACCGAGAAAAAGGTCATTTTGATTACTGGCTGTTCATCGGGGATTGGCCGGGCTTTGGCAAAGGCGTGGCATGCAAAGGGCGAGATCGTTTATGCAGGGGCACGGGATACAGCGAGCTTGTCGCAACTGTCATCGGCAGGCATGCATGCCCTAAAAATTGAAGTGACCAGTGAGAATGATCTGCGGCAGGCGCTTCAGACCATCGAGAAGGAGCAAGGGCGATTGGATGTATTGGTCAATAATGCCGGCTATGGGGCTATTGGACCAATAGCGGAGGTGCCATTGACGGAATTGCGTCGCCAGTTTGATACCAACGTTTTTGCACCGATCCAATTGGTTCAAATGGCGCTGCCATTATTACGGCGGGCGCCTACGGGTACCATCTTGCAGATTGGCAGTGTGTCGGCGGATTTTGTCTCGCCTTTTGCTGGCGTTTATTGTGCCTCCAAAGCAGCCCTACATGCGTTATCCGAGGCTCTGCGGATGGAATTGTCGCCGTTCGCCATTCGCGTCATCATTGTGGCTCCAGGTGCCATTCGCTCCTATTTCGGAGCGACGGCGGAGAAAGGATTAGAAAAAACGCTTTCACCCCATAGCCTCTATCAATCTATTCTTCCCGCCATTCAGGCGCGTGCCCGCGCCTCCCAGTCCAACCCTTCACCAGTGGAGGTAGTGGTGCAACGAATCATGAGAGAAGTCGATAAAGACAAACCCAAGCCGATCCTCCGAGTAGGCAAAGGTGCGTTCGCCCTGTTGTATCTGAAGAGATGGTTGCCTACGCGAACCCTCGATAAAATTTTGATGAAACGATTTCAACTGAATAAATTATAAAAAAATGAATCCATTTGCAGATAATCTTTTAACAACACAGAGGAAACATCAACGACTCGAAGAGGTATGGTTTGGTTCAAGCCGGCAAATGATCACCCCATTGCAAAAGCATCAGTGGCAGTACTTGACGACAGAACGAAATTGGATGAGGGTCTGACTCAAATACATATTGATGTTTTCTTGGCTGGTTACGTTTTAGCACCTCTGTGCCAGCAAGTCGTCGAAAAGCCAAAGTGATATCGTATCAGAGTCAACCAGAAGGTGAGCATTTTGGAAAGCCGAGTCGTATCGCTGGGTTGGGAGAGACATAGCTCGGCCAAATGGTTGCCGATCGACCGCGACCTGTCGCTGAACCAAAAGCGCCGTCAGGCCGGCGCAGTCTAAAATAGCCTTTCGTTTTCAGGATTGCCTACACCGTATGTGATGTTAAGGAGCAGAGGTGACGAGACCGCGGATGGCAAAGATACTCTCGCCTCCAAAACATTATCAGGCAAAAATCGGGCGGCTCGTCGTCCTCGTCGACTAAACATAAACGGATAGCGAGGACAACGTCCCTCCTATTACTTGGGCAAATTTAAGAAAAGGTCGCCATTCTCGGCTACCGTACATAAATGGAGGAGGGAAAATTATTCCTCCTAGAATCCTTGCAAGAAAACAAATCCTTTCACCCCTTCAGATTTTGTCATTTTTATATGTATGAGGCTATACTCCTCCCCCACCTGTAGCGAGGCTGATTAAAAAGTAATGATGTCATCCAAGCACGTTGTTCAGGCCTTAGTGAGTGTGTGAAAATGAGCGATAAATAACATAGTAACAAAAAAATATTACTTAAAAAAATAAGAACTTAATAATTTGTTTTTTTCAGATTATCTCACCGAATAGTCACACGTCTCCCTTGATTTTTCAAACACAGGCCATAAGTTTTTGAAAATCGACAATCTTGAGCACTCGTTTGCTGTTATAAGCCAAACAAAACAGAGTAATCTCCGTAGAGACATTCTCTTTGCCTCTCGACAAAAAATGATAATGACCCATCCAATTCTTTATGGTCGCAAAAGGATGCTCCATCATCCCCTTATGCCGTTTGAGAATATCGGCATTTTCTCTCACCCGCTGATCTATTTGCCTCCATGATCCAATTCGCGAAGATATTTATCGATTGGCTCATCTATCTGTTTTAGCAACTTTAACAACTTGGTAACATTTCGACTATTGCTGTTGTACGCCTTGAATTTGCTGCCCCATCGATGGCTATCCGCTCACATCCAAATACATCCAGCTTCTTGCATAGCAAAGTAAAATCCCGAAATACCGCCTTTATGGCTTTGCTGTTATCCTTGCGAAAATCGGCTATGGTCTTGAAATCAGGCCGCAACCGCCGCTTCAAGCAGATCAATTCGATATTCGCGTGTGTCGCCTTCTCCAATTGACGGCTCGATCTGATTCTGTTCAATTATCCATAAATGTATAGCTTTAACATGTCTCCAGGATTATCAGGCTTACGACCCGTCTCTTTCGGCTCTGAAGATGTAAATCCCATCGCTGCCAAATCCAGTCCGTCCACGTAGGCATCTATGAAACATACCGGATTGTTTTCGCCAACGTAATCATCCAAAACCTCCGGAAACATCGTAGCTTGATCTCGATCTCGTCCCTCGATGTAACGCATAAAATCTCCTCATCTGTACAGAGAAATTTGGCAATTTTATGCATCAATAACAAGTAGCTTTTGGTGGAAGGTTTTGAAATCTTTAGGTTGATTGATATCATTTATTTTCCACACCAAGACACACAAAGCAAATTCTTTTTGGCCTTTGTGTGAGATTTAATTGTGTTTTCACACAGCCACTTTAGTGATTGTGTGAAAAATTATAAAAATGTGTCATGTTGAAGAGCGTCAGCGACAAGACATCTTAAATGGGCATCTTCGTAATTAATTGATATTTTGCATTATTTCACTTTCTGGTCACCCCCACCGCGTTAAACCTTATGGTAACATTACCATTTTCCCAACCTTGCTTTCCATACCAGCTCGCACGTGATAGAAATAAATGCCAGTACCGGCTTTTCTTCCTTCATCGTCCAATCCATCCCAAACGACTTGATGGACGCCAGCCTCTCTGAGCTGTTGCAGCAACTGCCGCACACATTGTCCCAGCGCATTGTAGATTTTGATGTCTACTTTTTCTGCTCGTGGCAAAGAAAAAGTAATGATGGTGCTGGGATTGAACGGATTAGGGAAGTTGGGCATGACGCTAAACTGATCAGGTGCATTTACTTTCCGCCAGTGGCTGACATCCGGTGGCGGCGGTAACTCTGGGCATTTGGCAGTGGCATAAGCCAAGGTACCATCCATTACAGCGAGGGCGCCGGTGCCACCAACGCTGATCTGGCAATTTTGCAGGCAGCCGACCCAATATCCCTGCTGCGGTTCGATAAATTGCGCCGGATAATAGCTATTGCGCAGCGGATCATAGCCAAAGATGGTGGTGATGGCTCCGGACGGCACGGTTTGCACCGACTGCACATTCTGCGAGGTGATGACGCTGCCGAGCAGATGCCATGAAACAGCCGTCAATGAACGAGTGAACTGTGAGATTGGCGTAACAACGATCTGCACTTGTCCAGGGGAAAGGATATTCAGCCAATAGCCTTTTCCGGTCTCCAAAACCGTCACCGCTTGATAGTCATTATTGACGTAATCCAAAGCGATGCCGCCTTCGGCGTTGGGGAACAATGATGCCACACTCATATTGGCAGCTTGTCCGGGCACGGAGATCAAGTAGATATCGGCCTGAGGGAAATGATACGTCAGAGTAACTGATCCACCGCCACCACCGCTATAGAGGAAGAGACAAGCATCAGCAGCAACCGGTGTGTCTTCACAAGTCAACGTCACATAGCCGCTTTGGCCTGTTGTGAATTGATAAGTACCGAGATCCATCCACAAGCCGCGATTCAGGCGCTGATTGCAGCGAATAGTCTGAGAGCCATTTTGATGGAAAACGGTATAGAGCGCATTTTCGCTGCGCTGTCCGTTGCTGGTCCATCGTGTAAAAACCTTGTAGAGGCCTGATTGTGGCAGGGTCGGCCGCCATTGGGCGCTGCTGCCGTTGGTCTGACTGACGACGCTGGGTGTATCAAAATAATCCCCATCGGTGGTTGTGGCCCAAGATCCGGTTTGGCTGTAGCCACTGCGGCCATTGTCAACCAAAATAGCTGACTGCAGCCGTTCGACCATCACCCATTTTATCCAAGCGGCTACGATGCGAAAAGCCCAACGGCCGCGCCATTCAAAGCCAGCGGCGTATTCGCCATTTAGAGAGAGCTGGAAGACTGCCTCAACGATATTCTCACCCAGAACATTGGCATTGTTCCAATTACCCTCGATATCGCTCAAATCACATCGCATTTCGAAAGATAACGGATCCTGTGGTGGAATTTTGACGTCGGCCTGCACATCGGTATAAACATCGGCGTAAAAACAGCAACGCAAGCGATAGGTGCCTGGCGAAAGATTCATCGCCGGTGAAATGAGTTTGGCATGCCAGGCACTCCAACCGGCTAAGAGCCGATAACAAAAACCTTTTTCATTGAGAAATAATGCCCGTTCTGTCGGTGAAAGATGATCGCTCCAACGAAATTTGGCTTCAGCCGTTTTCCAGTCGTTCCACGGCTCATCGTAATTGGGGTTGCCTAAAGGATTATGGCCGCTGTTTTTCCAAAGCGTCCAACCATTGCGTACTTGCTGATTTCCCTGTCGATAAAAATCACTGGTGGTATCGAAAAATTCGGTCAATACCGGTAACCAAGTGACCGTAGCGTTGCTCGGAAAAACCTGGATGGTACGGCTGGTGCTGCGGATGTGGCCATGGCCATCGTTCACAGTGAGGGTCACCGTTTTTATTCCAGTTGAAGAATAGGTATGGTCGACCGTCATACCACTGCCTTGCGTGCCGTCGCCGAAATCCCATTGGTAGATGAGGGCATCCTGATCAGCATCACTGCTGAGGCCAGCGTCAAAATGCACGGTCAGATTGACGAGTCCTTCGCTGGGGTTCGCGGTGAACATCGGCACCGGTGGACGGTTTTCGATGTGCACCTGTACCAATTTTTCGACCAAGAAATATTTGATCCAGGCGCCGACGTGTTTCAAAGCCCAGCGGCCGCGAAACTCAAAACTCGCCTGATAGGTTCCGGCTTCGGAGAGCTCAAATAAATGCTCCACCGCATTGTCCTGTAAATAGAGGGCAAAATGCCAATCCCCTTCGTATGGGCCTAGGTTCACCTTACCCTCAAAAGCGCGTGGATCGGTTGGTGGGATTTTCGTCCCCCCTTCATGAGACTGTTGAAAAAGGGCTTTTACTCTAAGAAACGTTCGACTTGTACAATTTTTAAAATATTTTTAACACAAAAAGATAAATAATCAAGATTTCATCCAATTGCTCACATTTATTTTTACGCAACAGCCGGTATC
>FWPV01005270.1_pt1 | contig 26132 bp, 19 predicted proteins | sample 2228371 | NCBI WGS metagenome assembly FWPV01 (sample SAMEA103939776, study PRJEB20133) | metagenome
TTAGGTCCGTGCCATCCTGAACCTGCGGTTCCGCTCTGTGACGCCTGCTGTTCCGAATCGGGTTCTGCGCGCGCCGCCGGCGCGGTGGAAAACACGCTCGCCAGTCCCGGGACGGTTTCGCCCTGTTCCCCCGGCTGAATGCCCTCGACCGCCTCGTGAAGCTTGGAAACAAAGGTGTTCGCGTCCTGCGTCTCGGAAGAGGACCGGGCTGGCAGACTGCCGGCGGATTCGAACCAGGACGCCAGCGCAGAATTTCTGGTTTGGGAAGGGGCGACGCTCATGCAGGGGTGCATGCAATCCGCAGGCCAGTCGAGCCGCCCCACGCCGCGCAGGCAGCGCGCTTTTACCGGAACTGGATGCGGAGGATTTTTGTCACGCCGATCGGCTCAGCCACCAGCCTGACATCCGCCACAGGGGGACGGAACTGGTCCGGATGCGGAGTGAACTTCAGAACCAGTTCCCCCTTGCCCCCCTTGGGGATTTGGGCTTCAGGCACTTCGCACTCCAGCCCGATGATGCCCGGACAGAACACCTTGATCTCCACGCTGCCCGGCATGCCATTGAAGATTTCGACCTTTTCTGTCCCGCCGGTCACCGGCAGCGAGACGAGCGTCCGGGAGATCTTCACGAGCGCTTCCACCTGTTCCGGACTCGTGGGCATGACCGGCGCGCCGCCTTCGAAAGGATTCGCCGGATTGTTCTCGCCGGAAACCGGCTTCATGGTTCCGAAAGGGGTCGCGACCCCGTCCTTCGAAGGCTCGGGAATGTAGCGGCACCAGGCGCCTTTTTCGAAATTCCAGAGACTCGTCAGGGGGGCTTTGACGGGCAGGGGGCGCCCGAGCGTTGTCAGCGTCGTCCCCAGCGCCACGGTCGCCCGGGCGCGCGTGAAGCCTTCCTCGTACTGCGTCTGGATGATCTCCACGCTCGTCCAGCGCCGCTTCTCCATGTCGTAGTAGCGGTCCTTGCTGTCGTCGCAGACCAGCCCCTCGGCCTGGCGGAATCGTCCCGCCTGTTCGAGCTTGTAAAACTCGAGGACCTTCTCCCGAAGCGCTTCATCGACGCCCGCCGGCGGCCGGTTGAAGCCTGCGCCTCCGGTCGCCTGTCCGGCGGCGGAACCGAGGGCCAGAGACAGACTGGCAAGGATGAAAGCGTGAATGTTCATTGCGGGAATCAGTTGACGGGGAGTGGCTGGGAGGCAGGGACTCGAACCCCGATACGCAGATCCAGAGTCTGCAGTCTTACCATTAGACGACCTCCCAGCGAGGTCACTCCCATTATACCAAACGCCTCCGAAATACAAGACGCGCAAGGCCGCGCTGCGTTAGAGTAGGCGTGAAAGGACTCCCGCCATGACCACTAACCGCCGCGCATTCCTGGCCGGCTCCGCCGCAGCCGCCGCGCCCGCCATTCTCCACGGCTCGCCGTCCTCCACCGCCGCCAACGACAGGCCCGCTTTCGGCGTCATCGCCGCCGGCGGGCGGGGCCGCTATCTCGCCCGCTACTTCGCGAAACTCGGCGCGCAGTGCGTGGCCGTCTGCGACGTCCGCGAAGACTGCCTGCAGGAGGCACTGAAAGACTTTCCTCAGGCGAAGACGTATTACCACCACGAGGAACTTCTCGCGCAGAAAGGCATCGACTTCACCGTCTGCGCCGGTCCGGACCACTGGCACCTGCAGCACCTGATCGATTCGCTCAACGCCGGCAAGGACGTCTACACCGAAAAGCCTCTCTCCAAAACACTGCAGGAGAGCGTCGTGATGGTGGAAGCCGTGCGCCGCAGCGGCAAAGTCGTCCAGGTGGGCATGCAGCGGCGCAGCGCCCCCTCGCTGATCAAGGCCAAGAAGCTGGTCGACGACGGCATTCTCGGCCGGATCACGATGGTCAAGGCGAAGTGGCACTGGAACACCGCCCGCCCGCTGAACAACTCGCCCTTCCCTGGAAAAGTCGACTGGGACCGGTTTCTCGGCCCCGCGCCGAAACGCCCCATGGAGCCGCGGCGTCTGCGTTATTGGCGCTGGTTCCGCGATTACGCGGGCGGCAACATGACCGACCAGGGCACCCATCTGATGGACGTCGTGCAGTGGTTCACCAACTCGCCTCCGCCCCGCGCCGCCATGGCGATGGGCTTTGTGGCGAAAAACGAGGGCGCGGAGCACCCCGAAGTGTTCAGCGCCACGTTCGACTACGGCAGCTTCCTCACCTGCTGGGAGCTGAACTACTGCAACGATTTCGATGACAGCTGGTCGATCCTTTTCATGGGAGATCAGGGCACCATGCTGCTCAACGACGCGGGCGTCACGGTCTGGAAAGAACCCTGGAAGGACAACCGCACGCCCATCCTCGAGGAAAAAGCGCCGGTTCCCATCGAGACCCACATCCAGAACTTCCTCGACTGCCTCAAGACCCGCCAGCAGCCCAGCTGCACCGTGGAGATCGCCCAGCGCGCCGTCGCCGGTCCGCATCTGGCCAACATCGCCATGGATCTGGGCCGCACCGTGAGGCTGGCCGAGGACCTTGTCACGGTGTCATGAAACATTTCCGAGCTTTTCTGTTCCTGATCGCCGCTTCCGCCGCCGCGCAACCCTTTCACTTCGGCCTGCGCGGCGGCTTCGCCTTCCAGGATGTCATCGATTCGCGCGGCAACCTCCGCGCGGCGTCGAAGAACTGGACTCTGGGTCCTGCGGCGGAAGTGACCCTGCCCTTCGGATTCGCCGCCGGCGCGGATCTGCTGTACCGCCGGCTCGAGTATCAGGATCCGCGGTCGAATACGGCCAACTCGTGGACCGTGCCGCTGCTGGTCAAATACTATCTGCCCGGCGACGGTCCGCGTTATTTCATCGAGGCGGGACCGTCCTTCCGCGCCCTCGGCAACCTGCCGCGGATCGAAGGCAACGCCACGAAGGGGCTCGCCCTCGGCACGGGCGTGCGCTTCGGCGCGGGACTCGCGCGCTTTTCCCTCGGGCTGCGGTACAGCCGCTACGGGCAGGGGCGGGGGCTGGACGTCAACGCTCCCGCCGGGACGTTGCGCACAAAGGAAAATCAGCTGGACCTGCTTTTCGGGCTGACGTTCTGATCATCGGATCACGCCGGTAAGCGGCGAACTGGCGCTTGCATACAGCCGCCGCTCCATCCGTCCTGCGAGAAACGCGAGCCGCCCAGCCTCCACGGCGTGCTTCATCGCCGCAGCCATGGCCACGCTGTTCTGCGCGGCGGCGACAGCCGTGTTCAACAGAACGCCGTCGAAGCCCATTTCCATGGCGATGCAGGCGTCCGAGGCGGTGCCTACGCCGGCGTCCACGATCAGCGGCACCTCGGTGATCTGTTCGCGCAGAATGCGGAGCGTGGCGAAGTTCTGGATGCCCAGACCGCTGCCGATGGGCGCCGCCAGCGGCATCACCGCAGCCGCGCCCGCGTCGATCAGGCGGCGCGCCGTGATCAGATCGTCGTTGGTGTACGGCAGCACGACGAAGCCTTCCTTCACGAGGATCTTCGTCGCTTCGACCAGCCCGAAGACGTCGGGGAAAAGCGTCTTCTCGTCGCCGATCACCTCCAGCTTGATCCAGTTCGACAGCCCCACTTCGCGCGCCAGCAGCGCCGTGCGCACCGCGTCATCGACGTTGTAGCAGCCAGCCGTGTTCGGAAGAATGAAGTACTTCGAGCGGTCGATGTAATCGAGCATCGACTCCTTCGACCGGTCGGTCAGATTCACGCGGCGCACCGCCACCGTGACCACTTCCGCTCCGGACGCTTCGTGGCACCGCACCATCTCGTCGAAGCTGCGGTACTTGCCGGTACCGATCATCAGGCGGGAGCGGAACGTTCGTCCGGCTATGGTGAAGGGCGTGTCCATGCTTTCATTGTACGGCGCGCGGCAGCACCGGCTTGACTGGGGCGGTATAGTAGCGGATGAGGGGATTCAGCCCGCCCGACGGGCCCTTAGCACAATGGTTAGTGCAGCGGACTCATAATCCGTTGGTTGCAGGTTCGAGTCCTGCAGGGCCCACCATTTCGACCCGCCTGATTTTCCCCGCCGGGCAGATGCTGTCTGCGCAGCTGTCTGACTTGCGGACGCTGAGAAAGCTGCGAACCGTTGCGGTGGATGGCCATGAAGCGGGAATCGGCGGCGCAGTGGAAAGGCAGAGATCTCCTGCAGGGCGGGAGGAGAAGGGAATCAGAGCGGGCAGGAACCTGCCCGGAGGGATGGAAAAGATCGCTGCCAGGCCGGTGCGCAAACGCACCGGCCCGGAGTCAAAGCTGACCGCGAGGGAACTACCAGCGCGGCTCGCGCCGGCGTCCGCCGCCGCCGTAGCCGCCGCGGTCGCCGCGGCCACCGCCGCCGAAGGGACGCTCCTCGCGCGGACGAGCTTCGTTCACGTTGATCTTGCGGCCGCCGAAGTCCATGCCATTCAGCGCATTGATCGCGCGATCGGCCTCTTCGTCATTCGACATCTCGACGAAGGCGAACCCGCGGCTCCGGCCCGTCTCCCGGTCCGTGATGATGCTGACGCGATCCACGGTCCCGTAATTCTCAAACAACCCCCGAACGGCATCTTCGCTCGAGTTGAAACTCAGATTTCCAACGAAAATATTCTTCACTCAGACACTCCTTCGTATTTCGGATGCGGCCGTGCGATCAGGGGAGTTCGGACAGGGGGGAAACCACGGAGGCCAGACTCGATCCTAACAGACGCGGACGATCAAAATACGCCTTCAGCATACCAGACGAGTCAAGCCTTGGGAAGCAAAATTTGACTGCGATGGGAAAATTCGGCGATGCGGGCGTTCGTGCTGGCGCGGTCCGGCAGGGCTGGCTCCTGCGTTCCAACGCCAGTAGAATGGAGGGCGCCATGCCAAGGATCCGCCTGATTCCACTGCTTCTGACCCTTCTGGCCGCGGTTGCCTGGAGCCAGCCGCCGCGCTCCTATCCCGTGCTTGGAAAGATTGTCCGGGAAGATCCGCGCCTGGACGAACTCCTGCCGCCCGACGCCCGCATCGAGGTTCTGGCCACCGGTTTTGAGTGGGCCGAAGGCCCGGTTTGGGACCGCAAGGGCGGATTTCTGCTGTTCAGCGACATTCCGCGCAACTCGATTTACAAATGGACGCACGAGCGTGGCATCGAACTTTTCCTCAAGCCGTCCGGCTATACCGGCGCTGCTGAATACGGGCGCGAGCCGGGCAGCAACGGGCTGATCATCGATCCGCAGGGCAGGTTGATTCTGATGGAACACGGCGACCGCCGGGTTGCGCGCATGGATCCCGACGGCGGCAAGGTCACGCTTGCGGACCGGTATCAGGGCAAGCGTCTGAACAGCCCCAATGACGGGGCTCTCAAGTCGAACGGCGATCTTTACTTCACCGATCCTCCTTACGGACTGCCCAAACAGTGGAACGACCCGCGCCGGGAGCTCGACTTCTGCGGCGTCTACCGATGGTCCAACGGCACGCTGACCCTGCTGACTTCCGAGCTCAGCCGTCCGAACGGCATCGCTTTCTCGCCGGATGAAAAGATCCTTTACGTGGCCAACAGCGACCCGAAGCGCGCCATCTGGATGGCGTACCCGGTGAAGGAAGACGGGACGGTCGGCCCGGGCCGCGTGTTTGCCGACGTCACCGCGATGGTCAGCCGGGAGCTGCCCGGTCTGCCCGACGGCCTGAAAGTCGACTCGCGCGGCAACCTCTGGGCCACGGGTCCGGGCGGCGTGCACATCTACGCCCCCGATGGAAAGCGGCTCGGCCGCCTGGATACGGGAGAAGCGACTGCAAACGTCGCCTGGGGCGACGACGGCTCGACCCTTTACATCACGGCGGACATGTATCTCTGCCGCGTGCGCACCAGAGTCCGCGGCGCCGGCTGGTGACCGCGCGCTGCTGCGCAGACGGGATCAGCCGAGCGGCTCGTACGCGTCGCGCCCGCACAACCGCTCGAGCTCTTCGCGGAATTCCCGGTCGGGAGTCACCTTTTCGCTGATGTCGATGAAGACCACGAAGTCCCGTGGATTCTCAAGCCGCAGACGCACGCTCGTTGCGCCCGGTTTGCGCTTCACGAGCTCGCTCAGCTGCCTTGCGCGCTGCTCGAACTCCCCGTTCAGCCTGACGCGGATCTGCACGAGCGACGGGAAATCGACGCGCGCCCTGTCCAGCGGAATGATGTCCTGCGCGTTGATGCGCACGGAGCCGTCCTCTTCCGGCATGGCCTTGCCGCGCACCAGAACGGCGCGGTCCGGCTCGAGCTCCTTCTGCAGCGCTTCGTAGCGGCTGGAGAACACGAGCACTTCCACCGACCCGAGCCGGTCTTCCAGCTGGAACGAAGCCCACGGCTTCAGCTCTTTGTTCCGCCGCCGCTGCAGGTTGCTGACAATGCCGCACAGAGCGATTTCGGCGCCGCGTTCGAGCCCGGCGAGGCTGGCGGTGTCCAGCGTGGTCAATTCGCGCACTTTCCAGCCGAACTCGTCGAGCGGATGCCCGCTCACGTAGAAGCCGATAGTTTCTTTCTCTCCACGCAGTTTCTCCTGCGGCGTCCAGTCGTCCACCCGGGGCAGGGCGCGCGCGGGCGCCACGCCCACCGCGGGTCCGTCGAATCCGCCGAACAATCCCGCCTGCCCGCTCAGACGGTCCTTCTGCGCGCGCTGTCCGGACTCGATGCAGTCTTCGACAACCGCCATCAGCTGCGCCCGCGTGCCTGGCAGAGAGTCCATCGCGCCCGCGCGGATCAGGCTTTCGATGACGCGCCGGTTCACCGCGCCGAGATCCACTCTTTCGCAGAAATCGTCGAGCGAGGTGAACGGTCCGCCTTCGCGGCGCGCCGCCACGATCGCTTCCACCGCCGATTGACCGACATTGCGCACCGCGCCCAGTCCGAACCGCATGCGGTCGCGCCCGACCGGAGTGAAGTGGTAGTCCGACTGATTCACGTCCGGCGGAAGGACTTCAATGCCGAGTTCGCGGCACTCGTTGATGTACTTCACCACCTTGTCGGTGTTGCCGGTTTCCGATGTCAGCAGCGCGGCCATGAATTCGACGGAGTAGTGCGCCTTCAGGTACCCCGTGATGTAGGCCAGGTAGCTGTAGGCGGCCGAGTGCGATTTGTTGAAGCCGTACTCGGCGAACCGCGCCAGCGTGTCAAACAGCGCCGAAGCCTTGCGTTCGCTGATGCCGCGCTCTTTGGCTCCGGCGAGGAACCGCGCGCGCTGCCTGTCCATCTCCTCCTTCTTCTTTTTGCCCATCGCGCGGCGCAGGATGTCCGCCTCGCCGAGGGAGTAGCCGGCCACAGCCTGGGCGATCTGCATGACCTGTTCCTGGTAAATCGGCAGGCCGAAGGTCTCTTTCAGAATCGGCTCGAGCTGCGGGATGTCATACGTGACCGGCTTCCTGCCGTGCTTGCGGTCGACGTAATCGTCGATGAACTGCATCGGACCCGGGCGGTAGAGAGCGTTCAGCGCGATCAGGTCCTCGATCCGCTCCGGGCGCGCGCGCCGCAGCATGTCCTTCATGCCGGGCGATTCGAACTGGAACACGCCATCGGTCAGTCCGCGCGCGAAGATCCGCTCGTAGGTTTCCGGGTCGTCCAGCGGGAGATCCTCGACGCGGATCTCTTCTCCCCGGTTGCGCCGGATCAGCTCGAGCGTGTCGTGGATGATCGTCAGCGTCGTCAGCCCGAGGAAGTCCATCTTGAGAAGCCCGAGCTTCTCGAGACGGTCCATGTCGAACTGCGTGACGATTTCGTTCTTCGCCGTGCGGTGCAGGGGGACCAGCTCAACGAGCGGGACGGGCGAGATGACCACGCCGGCCGCATGCACGCCGACGTTGCGCGCCATGCCCTCGATGCGCCTGGCGATGTCGAGGACGTCGGCCACGCGCGGATCCGTGCGGGCCATCTCGGCGAGGTCCGGCTCCTGTGCGAGCGCCTTTTCGATGGTCATCTTCGGATCCGCCGGCACGAGCTTCGAGATGCGGTCCGTTTCGGCGAAGCTCAGATCGAGCACCCGCCCGACGTCCTTGATGGCAGCCTTCGCAGCCAGCGAGCCGAACGTGATGATCTGCGCGACATGGTCGCGGCCGTATTTCTCGGTCACGTACTGGATGACTTCGCCGCGCCGGTTCGTGCAGAAGTCGATGTCGATGTCCGGCATGCTGATGCGCTCCGGATTCAGGAAGCGCTCGAACAGCAGTCCGTACTCGAGGGGGTCGATGTCCGTGATGCCGAGACAGTAGCCCGCCAGCGAACCCGCGGCAGAGCCGCGCCCCGGACCGACGGGAATTCCTTTCGATTTCGCATAGCGGATGAAGTCCCAGACGATCAGGAAGTAGCCGGAGAACTTCATCTGCTGGATCAGGCGGATCTCGCGCTCGAGCCGCTCTTCGTATTCCGGGATCGGATGCCGCAGCCTGCCCGCCGCCGCCAGCCGCTCGAGCCGGACGCGCCGCCGTTCCCATCCCTGGCGCGTCACGTACTCGAAGTACGTGTCGGTCGAGTGCTCCGGCGGCACGTCGAATTTCGGGAAGCTGTCCCTGACTTTTTCCAGCTTCACCTGGCAGCGCCGGGCGATCTCCCACGTGCGGTCGAGCGCGTCTTCCACCTCGCGGAAGATGGCCAGCATTTCGTCCCGCGACTTGAGATAGAACTCCTGCGTAGGGAAGCTGAGACGGTTCGAGTCGCTGACTTTCGCGCCGGAGTTGATGCAGGTGAGAATGTCCTGCGCGCGGTGGTCGGACTTCTCGAGGTAATGCGCGTCGTTGGTCGCCACCAGCGGAATGCCTGTTTCGGCGGCCAGGCGGACCGTGAGGGGCATCACCTTCTGGTCCTTGTCCATGTCGTGATGCTGGATTTCGAGGAAGAAATTCTGCCGTCCGAAGATGTCCGCGTATTCGTAGGCGAGGCGGCGCGCTTCCTCGTAATGGCCGGATTCGAGGGACTCGCTGATGTCGCCTTTGAGGCAGCCCGAGAGCGCGATCAGTCCTTTGCTGTGCTGGGCGAGCAGCGTTTTGTCGATGCGCGGCTTGTAATAGAAGCCCTCGAGGCTGGCCGTCGTCGCCAGCTTGACGAGGTTCCGGTAGCCCTCCTGAGTTTCCGCGAGAAGCGTCAGGTGGTTGTAGCCACGGTTGGTCTCGTCCTTGATCCGGCAGTCCTGGCGGGTGACGTAGACCTCGCACCCGATCACCGGATGGACGCCGTGCTCCTGCGCCGCGAAGAAGAATTCCGCCGCTCCGAAGAGATTGCCATGATCGGTGATCGCCACCGCCGGCTGGCCGAGTCGCTGGACCAGCTTCATCAGGCGCGAGATCTCGCACGCGCCATCCAGCAGCGAGTAGTCGGTATGACAGTGGAGGTGGACGAACGGCTTTTCGGGCACGGGAGGATGGGTGGTAGGGAAGGGCAGATTCGAACTGCCGACCTTCCGCTTAGGAGGCGGACGCTCTATCCTGCTGAGCTACTTCCCCACGCCTTTTCGTATTGTACTCCCCGCGGGCGCGATTCAGAGCGCAGCTTCCGATGCCCACCGGCGCAGGCCTTTGCGGCCGATGTCCCGCCGGTATTGCATGCCTTCGAAACGGATCGCTTCGCACGCGTGGTAGGCGCGCCGGATGGCCTCCTGAAGAGTGGGGCCGCTGTGCGTCACCCCGAGGACGCGCCCCCCCGCCGTCACCAGCCGGGTGCCATCCATCTTCGTGCCCGCGTGAAAGACGACAGCGCCCCGCCGCGCGGCTTCGCCGATCCCGGTGATTTCGTCGCCGGTGCGGACCTTGCCCGGATAGCCTGCCGCAGCCAGCACGACGCAGACGCTCGGATCCGGACGGAAGCGGAGGTGAGCCGCGTCCACCCGTCCTTCCGCCGCCGACCGCACCAGGGCGCCGAAGTCGCCTTCCATCCGGTGCAGCAGCGCCTGCGTCTCCGGATCTCCCAGCCTGACGTTGTACTCCAGCACCATCGGTCCCCGCGCGGTCATCATCAACCCGGCGTAGAGGAATCCGCGGAACGGCGTCCCTTCCTCCCGCATGCAGTCGATGGTGCGCTGCATGATGTCCTTTTCGATCCGCGCCCGGTCTTCCGCGGAGAGGATGCGCGAGTCCGAGTAGGCGCCCATGCCGCCCGTGTTCGGTCCTTCGTCATTGTCGAAGATCCGCTTGTGATCCTGGGACGGCTCGAGCGACACGATCCGCTCTCCGTCGCTCACGCCGATGAAACTGACCTCTTCGCCGGTCAGGTATTCTTCCAGAACCACGCGGGATCCGGCGGAACCGACCAATTGCCCGGCAAACATCGCTTTCAGCGTCTGTTCCGCTTCGGTCCGGTCCGCGCAGATCACCACGCCTTTTCCGGCTGCAAGCCCGTCCGCCTTGACTACTACAGGATACGTAAAAGAATCGAGTGCCTGGAGAGCGTCCTCAAGAGACCCGGTGGCCGCGAACCGCGCCGTGGGGATTCCAGCCCGCTCCATGAACTGCTTGGCGAAGATTTTGCTGCCCTCGAGCCTGGCAGCTGCCCGGGTTGGCCCGAAGAACGGGATTCCTTCTTTTTCAAAAAGATCGGCCACACCGTCCACGAGCGGCGCTTCCGGGCCTGAGAGCACGAGATCCGCGCCGCAGCGCCGGGCTGCTTCCAGAAAATCTACAGGAGTAGTACTTTGTAACGGGAGGCATGTGGCGACCTCGGCGCAGCCGGGGTTGCCGGGGGCCACAAGGACTTCCGAGACAGAGGGTGACAGCCGCAGCCGCCAGGCCATGGCATGCTCCCGTCCGCCGCCGCCGAGAACCAGGACTTTCACGGTTCGATCTCCTGCCGGGTAGAATCAATAGCATATCGAGCTTCTTTCCCTTCTGGCAATGCGGACAGTCCACTATGACGTGATTGTGATCGGAGCGGGGCATGCCGGCTGCGAGGCGGCTCACGCCTGCGCCCGCATGGGGCTGAAGACCGCCATGGTCACCATGAACCTCGATCTGATCGCCCAGATGTCCTGCAATCCCGCCATCGGCGGAATCGCCAAGGGACACCTTGTGCGGGAGGTCGACGCTCTGGGCGGAATCATGGGGCTGGTGGCGGATGCGGTCGGGATCCAGTTCCGGCTGCTGAATACGAGCCGCGGACCGGCAGTCTGGAGTCCCCGTGCGCAGATGGACAAGAAGCAGTACCGCGTCCGGATGCGCCAGACGCTGGAAGGGGTCGAGAACCTCCGTATCCTGCAGGCTGAGGTCGCCGGAATCGAATACGAGCCGCTCGGCGATGGACGGAGGCGCGTGCGGGGGGTCCTGCTGTCCGACGGGCGCAGGTACGGGGCGGAGGCGGTCGTTGTGACGACCGGCACTTTTCTGAACGGCATCGCCCATGTGGGCGAGTCGAAGTACGCCTGCGGGCGCAGCGGCGAGCCGCCCGCGAATCTGCTGGGCAACCACCTCCGGACGCTCGGGCTCGCGTGGACCCGATTGAAGACGGGGACGCCGCCCCGCCTGGATGGACGCACCATCGACTGGAGCCGGTTTGAGCGCCAGGACGGGGATCCGGAGCCGACCCCGTTCTCTTTTCTCACCGGGCGGATCGAACGCGACCAGGTGCCGTGCTACATCGCATATACGACCGAGGAGACGCACCGGATTCTCCGCGAAGCCATTCCGCGCTCGCCGCTCTACAGCGGTCAGATCGAGGGCATCGGACCCCGCTACTGCCCCTCGATCGAAGACAAGATCGTCAAATTCCCGGACAAAATGCGGCACCAGATCTTTCTGGAGCCGGAGGGTCTGGACACCTACGAGGTGTACGTGAACGGGATGTCGACCTCGATGCCCGTCGACGTGCAGGAGGCGATGATCGCGTCGATCCCCGGGCTCGAAAACGCCGAGATGATCCGTCCCGGATATGCGATCGAGTATGATGCCATCGATCCGCGGGAGCTGAGCCACACTCTGGAAGTCAAGTCCATCGATGGGCTCTTCCTTGCCGGACAGATCAACGGCACCTCCGGGTATGAAGAGGCGGCGGGGCAGGGGCTGCTTGCCGGGATCAATGCCGCATGCAAGGTGAAAGGGCAGGAGCCGGTGGTGCTGTCCCGCACGGACGGCTATATCGGCATCATGGTGGACGATCTGGTGACGAAAGGCGCCGACGAGCCGTACCGGATGTTCACGTCCCGCGCCGAGTACCGGCTGCAGCTGCGCATCGACAATGCCGACGAGAGGCTGACGCCGCACGGAAGGCGTGTCGGTCTGGTCTGCGGCCGCCGGTGGGAGCTTCTGGAGAAAAAGCTCGCGCAGAAGGAGCGCCTGCTGAGGATTCTGAATCCCAAACGCCAGGCGTGGCTTCGCAAACCCGAATCCCGGATCGAGGCCATCCGCGCCGAGCTGGAGAACGAGCTCGGCGAACCGCTTCCCGCAGCCATACTGATGACTGTCGAGACGGAAGTGAAGTATGACGGCTATCTGCGGCAGCAGGAACGGATGGTCGAGCGTCTGCGGGAGGCCGAAAGCCGCCGCATCCCCGGCGACTTTGACTACGCGACGGTTCCCGGGCTGAGCCGGGAGATCCGGGAGAAGCTGGAGCGTGTCCGCCCGGAGACCCTCGGGCAGGCTTCGCGCATCCCCGGCGTGACGCCGGCGGCCATCGCGGTTCTGGATTGCTACCTGAGCCTGGACGCGGGGCGGACATGAACCGCGAAGACTTTGAACGGCGCCTGCGGCAATTTGCCCCCTTTGCGGCTTGCAGCGAAGCGCAGATTGGGGCTCTGTGGCAACATTACGAGCTGCTGCGGCGCTGGAACGCCCGCATCAACCTCACGCGGGTGATCGAGCTGGAAGCGGCCGTCCGCTTCCACTATGCCGAGTCCCTGTTCGTGGCGAGCCGGGTTCCGCCTGAGGTTCGGAGCGCCGTTGACGTCGGAAGCGGCGCGGGATTCCCCGGCTTCGTCCTGGCAGTGGCCCGTCCTGAGCTGCAGGTGACGCTTCTGGAGTCGGATCAGCGCAAGGCGGCCTTTCTGCGGGAGGCCAGCGATTTCGCCCCGAATGTGCGGGTCCTGGCTCGCAGGAGCAGCGAAGCCGAGGGGCGCTGGGATCTGGCCGTCTCCCGGGCTGTCCGGGCGGAGGACGTGCTGGAGTTCGCCCGGCGGAGCGCGGACTGGGTCATGCTGGTGGGGACGGAGCTGCCGGCGGCCGAGAAACTGGCCGAGTGGAATTCAGTCGACCTGCCCGACGGCAAGGGACAGCTTTGGCTCGGCCGACTCTCAGACACTTCATCGCGGACTCGGTCTTAATCTGGGTCAGACTTGTTCCACGTGAAACGTGTCGGAGGGGCAGGCCAATCGACGGAATCCGATGTTCCACGTGAAACCTCTCCACAACGGCTCCCTGAAAACCTTCCGTGATACGATAATCGTTTCCCACCCACTACACATTAGGGACACGCCCCATGGGCAAAGTCATCGCCGTCGCCAATCAGAAGGGCGGTGTGGGCAAGACCACAACCGCCATCAATCTCGCCGCCTCCCTCGCCGCCAACGACCTCCGTGTGCTTCTCATCGACATGGATCCGCAGGGCAACTGCACCACTGGCGTTGGAATCCCGAAGACGGACGACCTGACCACGACATATTCGGTCCTTCTCGGCGAGACCCCAATCCATGCCGCTATCCGTCCGACCGAATTTGACGGCCTATCGATTCTCCCTTCGGATCGGAACCTCGTCGCCGCCAACCTCGAGCTCGTCGATCTGCCGCGGCGCGAGTTCCGCCTCCGGGAAGCCATCGAGCCCATCCGGAACGAATTCGCCTACATCCTGATCGACTGCCCCCCTGCGCTGGATCTGCTGACCCTCAATGCCCTCGTCGCCGCGGACTCCGTGCTGGTTCCCATCCAGTGCGAGTTCTTCGCCCTCGAGGGGATCAGCCAGCTGATGGACACGATCGACCGGATCCGCGAATCGTTCCAGCCCTCCCTCCGCCTGCAAGGCGTGCTTCTCACGATGTACGACGACCGGACGAACCTCACGCGCCAGGTGGCGGCGGACCTGAAGGAGTTCTTCCAGGGCGAGGTGTTCGAGACCGTCATTCCACGCAGCATCCGCCTTGCCGAAGCCCCCAGCTTCGGCAAGCCGATCCTCGCCTATGATGTCCGCTCCCGCGGCGCCGAAAGCTACATCAAGCTTGCCAAGGAAATCCTAGCCCATGACCAACAGCAAGGAACCGTCGCGTAAGGCCCTCGGCCGGGGCCTCTCCTCGCTCATCCCGGCCAACCGCACGACCGCTCCACCCGCCGCCGCTCCCGCCGCCGTGCAGGAGCCTCCGGCCCCGGGCCCCCTGCGGGTTCCCATCGAATCGATCCACCCCAACCCGCTCCAGCCCCGGTCGACGTTCTCGCCGGAGGGACTGCAGGAACTGGCTCAATCGATCCGTGAGAACGGCATCATCCAGCCTCTTGTCGTGCGGCGCACGCGCGACGGCTACCAACTGGTCGCCGGCGAGCGCCGCCTACGGGCCGCCCGCATTGCCGGCCTTCACGAGGTTCCCGTCGTCGTGCAGGAGTTCGCCGACGACCGGCTGATGGAGATCACCCTGATTGAGAACATCCAGCGGGAGGATCTGAACCCGATCGAAGTCGCGCACGCCTTCGAGCGGCTCCACCGCGAGTTCCGCCTCTCGCACGAGCAGATCGCGCAGCGCACCGGCAAGGACCGCTCGACCATCACGAACATGCTGCGCCTGCTCCGGCTTCCGCTGGAAGTGCAGCAGCTGGTGGCCGAACAGCGCCTGTCCATGGGTCACGCCCGGGCGCTCCTGAGCCTCGAGTCCGCCGAGCAGCAGGTGGCTCTGGCGAATAAAGCCGCGGATGGGGCGATGTCCGTCCGGCAGGTGGAGCGCGCCGTTCAGAAGACCCTCTCGGCGCCGCCCGGCGGACCCGCCGAACCGCCTGCCCTGGACCGCGACCCCAACGTCCGCGCCGCAATCGATCAGCTTGAGCGGGTGCTGGGAACCCGGGTCCGGATTGTCCCGCGCGACGATCAGCGGGGACGCATCGAGATCGAATACTACTCGCAGGAAGACCTGGCCCGCATCTACGATCTGATTGTCAGGGAATGACCGGGGCTGGGTTGGGGCCTTGCGGGGGTGGTGCCGGCGGTAGGATTTGAACCTACGACCTACGGATTATGAGACCGTCGCTCTAACCACTGAGCTACACCGGCACTCTTCTTTCAGATTATGGGCTCCCCTCGCACTCTGTCAACGCGGCGGCGGGGAGCGCCGTCATGCGGCTCAAAAAGACGCTTGACTCCGGAACCTGTCAGGTGCATATTTGAGGCAGAGAAAGGCTTCCTCCGGAAGCCGGACTCGCCCGGCGCGAGCCCTCGGGTTCGCGGCCTGTGGAATTTGCCCGGCCTTGGCGGCCGGGTTTACCGAGGAGGTTCCATCATCGAAGTAGACCACAAGACAGGGCGGCTACCAGGTAGCTGACCCGCCCGTGCGTGCGCCTCCAGCGTCCATGGGGCTCGCAGTATGGAGCTCAGGCGCGCGGTACCTGCACCGCTGAGGAACGAGGTTCAACGCGCACGACCCGAGAGGTTGATCCGGCACGGCCGGTGACCGGCGGGACAGGATCTGGCGGTCGCCCTTCGTTTCTCTGTGTCTTCCCGATCCTCCCCCGTTGCCGCAGGCACTGTCCGTTTTTGCTTATCTGATTTATTTACAATACTTTACGGAAAATCCCGCCCTGCAGTGTACACCCTCATCGCCGGTTCCTGGCCACAAAAGGTCTCCCGTCACAGAGTCTCCCCGGAATCTCTATTGACCGGCTCGCACGTGGTTCCCCGTGTACTCCTCTCTGGGTCATAGACACGACTCACTGACCGGCGTTTCCCGCGGAAACCGGACTGCACGACAGGGCGCCTCCGCTCTCAGGGCAGCAGGACGGCGGGGATGTTGTGCGGTCCGACGGGGTGAACCTGGAGAAACCGGATTCATTCCGCGCCGTCGCTTCGGACGAGGCAGGGAGCGCAGCTGCACCGAACCACCTCGCGCATGTCGATTGACAGGCTGCGTCCCGGCCAGGGGCCGCCTGGCCCTGGAGGCTGCGGCGAGCATTTGACTCTCCGCCCTCCCGGCCGGCGATTTGAGTTACAGTCAGAGATGTGCGCACCTCCTGCCGGCGCGCCCCCACTTGGCTGTGAGCATCATCTCTTTTCAGGGCGTTTCGAAGAGCTACCCGATCTACGCCTCGCCGCGCGACCGCCTGAAGGAACTGCTCACTTTTCACCGCCGCCGCTACCATGAAGATTTCTGGGCGCTGCGAGACATCACTTTCGACGTCGAGCGCGGCGAGACTTTCTGCATCGTGGGCGAGAACGGTTCTGGCAAGAGCACGCTGCTGCAGATCGTCGCCGGCATTCTTTCTCCCACACAGGGACAGGTGGAGGTGCGGGGACGGGTGTCCGCGCTGCTCGAACTCGGCTCCGGCTTCAACCCGGAGTTCACGGGGCGGGACAACGTCTACCTGAACGCTGCCATTCTCGGCTTTTCGACCCCCGAGATCGACCGCATCTTCCCGCAGATCGAGGCATTCGCCGAGATCGGCCACTTCATCGATCAGCCCGTGAAGACGTATTCCAGCGGCATGCTGGTGCGCCTTGCTTTTTCCGTCGCCATCCACACGGAGCCGGAAATCCTGATCGTGGATGAAGCGCTGGCGGTCGGCGACATTTATTTCCGCCAGCGGTGCATGCGGAAGGTGCACGAACTCCGGCAGCGCGGCATCACGATCCTCTTTGTTTCGCACGCCGCCGGCGACGTCAAAGCCCTCGGCGACCGCACGATGTGGCTGGACGCCGGCCGGATCCGCGCCATCGGCGAAACCGATCACGTCGTCGCCCAGTATCTGGCTGCCATGGTGGAGAAGGACACGGCCTATCTGCGCCTGCGCCAGAAGGAAGCGCCCAAGCGCGACCACGCGGTCACTGCGCCGGAAATCGTCACCGAGATCCCCAACATCGATCACCGCTACGGCGACGGGCGCGCCGAGGTGCTGGGCATCGCCGTGCTCGATCCGTACGGCCGCAAGCTCGGCCTGCTGCAGCCGGGCGAACCCATCGTCGTGCGGATCTCCGTCAAAGCCCATGATCATCTGGCGCAGCCGAACGTAGGATTCATGTTCCGCAACCATCTGGGCATGGATTTCGCGGGCACGAACTCCACGCGCGAGGGTTTCGCTCTGCCGCCGATGGCGCCCGGCGACATTTATACGGTCGATTTCCACTGGCAGCTGCCGGTTCTCTATCCGGCCTCATTCTCTTTCTCGCCCGCCATCGCCGACGGCGACCTGATCTCCTACCGCATGTGCGACTGGATCGACAATGCCGTCACTCTCCAGATGGCTCATGCGGAGGGTCCCGTTTACGGTTATCTCCATCTGCCGTGCAAAGTGGAGCTGAACAGCCGCCTCATGAAGCCCTCGCCACAGGAGGCGCAGCGTGCCTGATCCTCTGCTCGAGTTCACGGGCGAGCGCATTGTTCCGGGCCAGGTCGAGCCGGATCTCTTCCACGAGCACATGGCGCGCTACGCCTTCGCCTGCCGGCTGGCTCGGCACAAGCGGGTGCTCGACGCCGCCTGCGGGACGGGCTACGGCAGCGCGGCGCTGGCGGCGCAGGCCAGTTTTGTCGCCGCGCTCGACATCTCCGTGGAGGCGATCGAGGCGGCCCGCCGCTGCTACGGCCGGCCGAACCTCGAGTTCCTGGTCGCGCGCGCCGAGGAGATGCCCTTCCGTGATGCGGCGTTCGATCTCATCGTCGCGTTCGAAGTCATCGAGCATCTCGACGACTGGCGCGCGCTGCTCGGCGAGGCCCGGCGGCTCCTCGCCCCCGGCGGCCAGTTCATCGTTTCGACGCCCAACCGGCTGTATTACGCCGAAACGCGGGCGATCGCGGGCCCCAATCCTTTCCACGCCCGGGAGTTCGAATACGAAGAATTCCGCGCCGCGCTCGAAGAGTTTTTCCCTTCCACGGCCATCTACCTGCAAAACCATTCCGGGGCGATTACGTTTTCGCCGCTCTCCGCCGCCGGGCCCGCCGCCGCCGAACTGGCCCCGGGAGCGGGGGCTCCGGATCCGGACTCGAGCCATTTCTTCGTCGCCGTCTGCGCCGCCGCTCCGCAGACCGGCGCGCCCTTTTACGTTTACATCCCGTCGTCTTCCAATGTTCTGCGCGAGCGCGAGAGCCACATCCGCAAGCTTGAAGGCGAGCTCGCCCAGAAAGACGCCTGGCTCGAGGAGCTGAAGGACGCTCACGCCCGCCTGCAGGCGGAACACGAGTCCACCCTTGCCGAACTGCACCGCCAGAATGAATGGGCGCTGCGCACGGAAGCAGAACTCCGGCAGGCGCAGCAGCGCATCGTCGAACTGCAGAACGAGCTTGAAGACCTCCACCGCACCGCCCAGCGGCAGATCGACGAACTGCAGTCCACGCTGGAGACGCTGGCGGCGAATCATCAGGCCAACGTCGAAGAACTCGAGCGCTGCGTGAAGCTGCTGGACGAAGCGGAAGCGCGCGTCGCCGAGCGGACGCGCTGGGCGCAGGATCTTGAACGCGCTCTCGCCTCCAGGAACGAAGAGCTCGCCCGCTGCGTGCAGCTTCTGGACGAAGCCGAAGCCCGCGTCATCGAGCGGACGAAGTGGGCGCAGGAGCTGGACGCCCGCCTGCAGGAACTCGACCGGCGGCTGGCGCTGCTCCAGGCGTCGCGGTGGGTGCGGCTCGGGCGCAAGCTGGGCGTTGGCCCTCACGTCGAGTAGTTCATGCGAAACACCGCCGCGCGCCTGATCCTGCAAGCCCCTCTCGCGCTGCTCTCCGCGCTTTTCCTGCCTCTCTCCTGGCTGGCGCTCGCGCTGACGGACGCCGCCTGGAAAGCGTTCGGGCGCGCGCGTCCGCGGCGCGATTCCCTGCCCCGCACGGACTGCGCGAGCGTGGTGATCCCCAACTGGAACGGCCGCGATCTGCTGGAAAAATACCTGCCGCCGCTCATCCGCGCCATGCAGGGCCATCCGGACAACGAGATCATCGTGGTCGACAACGGCTCCACCGACGGCAGCGCCGAATTCGTCCGCGAGCGGTTCCCGGAAGTGCGCCTGCTCGCACTGCCGCAGAACCTCGGCTTCGGGGGCGGCTCCAACGCCGGCTTCCGCGCGGCGAAGAACGACATCGTCGTCCTGCTGAACAGCGACATGCGCGTGGCGGAGGACTTCCTTGCGCCTCTGCTCGAGGGCTTCACGCATCCGGATGTCTTCGCCGTCAGCTGCCAGATCTTTTTCAGCGATCCGGGCAAACGCCGCGAGGAGACCGGGCTCACGCAGGGCTGGTGGTCGCATGGAATGCTCCGGGTGCGCCACCGGGAGGACGGCAAAGTGGACCGCCTGTTCCCCTGCTTCTATGGCGGCGGCGGATCGTGCGCTTTCGACCGGCGGAAGTTTCTCGAGCTCGGGGGCTTCGACGAGCTGCTGAAGCCCTTCTACCTGGAAGACACGGATCTCGGCTACCGCGCGTGGAAGCGCGGCTGGCGCGTTCTCTATCAACCCGCCAGCCATGTCTGGCACGAGCATCGCGGCACGATCGGCAAGACCTTCAGCCGCAGCTATATCGAAAACGTCATCCGCCGGAATTTCGTTCTTTTCGCGTGGAAGAACATCCACGAGCCCGCCCGCCTTGCCGGCCATTTCCTGCACGGCTGGACAGGCGCTCTGGCAAGCTGGTTCGGCGGCGAGTCTCTCGAGCGGGCGAGCCTCCCCGCGCTCTGGGGCGCGTTCCTGCGGCTGCCCGAGGCCATGCGCGCGCGCTGGCAGGCGCGGAGCGAAGCCGAAGTGAGCGACACGGAGGCCTTCCGCCGCCCGATGGGGGCGTGGTTCCGCGACCGTTTCGACGATGACCCTCCGCATGATCCGCCGCGCGTGCTGATGGTCTCGCCTTACGCGATCCTGCCGCCCATTCATGGCGGCGGCGTGTTCATGCATCAGGCAGCCGAGCAGCTCCGGCGCCTAGCGCCGCTGCATCTGCTCGTCATGCTCGATGGCGAGCACGAGCGGGCGGCGCACGAGCCGCTGCGCGAACAGGTGGAATCGCTGGAATTCCTCGTCCGCCGGCAAGGCAAGACGCGCGGCGCGGGTTCGATCACGCCCTTCGCCGTGCGCGAGTTCGCCGATCCCGAACTCGAATGGCTCCTGCATCGCGAAGTGCTGCTGCACTCGATCGACGTCGTGCAGCTGGAATACACGCAGATGGCGCAGTACGCCGGACCGTGCCACCGGCTGGTCTGGGCGCTGTTCGAGCACGACGTGTATTTCCAGTCCATCGCCCGCGCGATGAAGGGCATGGGCCTGTTCGCGCGCGCCAGAGCCGGATTCGAGTATCTCCGCGCGCTGCGCTGGGAGCTCCGCGCACTGCCGCAGCTGGATCTCGTCCAGACCTGCACGGAGGAGAACACCCGTTATCTGCTTTCGTTCCTGCCGGAACTGAACGGGCGCATCCGGCATGACCTGCGCGCCGGCATCGACGCCTCCGCTTACGAATTCCGCCCGGACGGGCGCGAGCCTTTCAGCGTCCTGTTTCTGGGAAGTTTCCGGCACCGTCCGAACGTGGAGGCGCTGGACTGGCTGATCCGCCATGTCATGCCGCCGGTGCTGCGCGCAGAGCCCCGTGCGCGGCTCTACGTCGTTGGCGCGGGAGCCCCGGAGGATCACACGCTGCCGGATCTGGGCGGCGCCGTGCGCGTGGTCGGATTCGTGGAGGACGTGCGCGAGCCGCTCGGGCGCTACGCCGTCTTCGCCTGTCCCATTCTCAGCGGATCGGGAGTCCGGGTGAAGCTGCTCGAGGCGTTCGCGGCAGGCATTCCCTGCGTCTCGACGCGCCTGGGCGCGGAGGGTCTCGCCAGCGAAGACGGCCAGGTCTGCCGGCTGGCGGACCGTCCCGAGGAGTTCGCACAGAAGATCGTTGAATTGTTCCGGCGCCCCGAAGAGGCGGCGGCGATGGCCCGGCGCGCCCGCGAACACGTCGAGCGGAACCACGACGCACGCACGATGGCGGAGAGGCTCGTCGAAGCCTACCGCGAAGCCCTGCGCAGGAAGGCGGCGCGATGAAGGACGCACTCGGGAGAATCCGCGCCGCGGACCGCACGCTCGTCCGCATCGTCGATCAGGCGATGGCGGAGGCGGCGCGGCGCAGCGGCGACTGGCTCGCCTGCCGGATCGGCTGCACGCAGTGCTGCATCGGCACGTTCTCCATCACGCAGCTGGATGCGATCCGGCTCCGCGAGGGGTGGAAACGCCTGAAAGCATCCGACCCGGAGCGCGCCGCGCGCGTGCAGGAGCGCGCCCGCCAGGCGGCGGAGCGTTACCGCCCTGTTTTCCCGGGCGATCCGGAAAGCGGCCTGTTTTCGGGGGACGAAGCCGCAGAAGAGCGCTTCCACGACCGCGCCGGCGATGATCCGTGTCCCGCGCTCGACCCGGAGACAGGCGCCTGCGACCTCTATGACTCACGCCCGATCACCTGCCGCGTGTTCGGCCCCGCCGTCCGTGCTGCGGGCGACGTGCTTGGCCACTGCGAGCTCTGCTATCAGGGCGCGGCGCCGGAGCAGATCGAGGCCTGCCAGGTGGACTTCGATCCGGACGGAGTCGAGGCATTGGCTCTCGAGGAAGTGGAACGCGCAACCGGCGTCTCAGGACAGACGATCGTGGCTTTCGCGCTCGAGTCAGCGGACCGCGGCAGATAGCCCTTCATCCCGCAGCGATCCGGCGATCCGGATCTTCAGGGCGCGGGGCACGACCTCGAGTTCGAGCCGCTCGACCTCTTCCAGCACCTCGCCATCGATCATCAGCTGCATGGGCGCAGCCGGCTGGATGCGGGCGCTGCGGATGCGGCGCACGCGCACGGGTGCGTAGCAGTGCAGGCCGCTGATCGCCGAAAGATTGTGCGCCATCTGGGAGACGTATCCGGCGGTCAGTTCCAAGCACTCCACTTCGCCGTCGGAGCTTGAAGCCCGGGGCAGCGCCTCGAAGCCGCCGGTGTAGCGCGTATTGTTCACCAGCACGCCGCGGAGCCGGACGCGCCGGGGCGGCTCTCCATCAAGCGAGATCGCGTACTCGCCCCACCGCGGCCGCGTGAAGACCGAGGCGCAGGCGTAGCTCAGCCTCCGCAGCCATCGCAGCGGCATGGCGCGGCGGGTCACATCGGCCGGGTAACCGAGACCGACGGAGGAGAAGGCGAAACACTCCATCATGCCGCCCGCGGCGCGCGCAGCGCGGACGCGCATGGCGTCGATACAGGCTTCGCAGCCCCGTCCGATGTCGCGCGCAAGGGCGTTGCCCCGCCCGTTGGGCACGAGCACGACAGAGGGCCAGGGCGGCGGCAGGCGGCAGAGGAGATGGAACAGCGTCCCGTCCCCGCCGGCGACAACCACGGCGCCACGCAACTCCATCGCCATGGAGTCTATCCCAGGCCGCGGAACGGAAGGCAGGCTCAGGCGCGGGCGAGCCTGCGGCGGCGGGCGTCTGTCAGGGACGGCTCAGCTCGAGTAGGCCGCCACGAGCCGCTTGACGTTTTCCTCGTAGATCTTGACCTTCTTCTTGCGCGTGAGCTCTTCCACGATGCCGGCGCGCAGCAGTTCGCTGCGCAGGCGGGCGCGCTGGCTCTTCAGTTCCTCGAGGATCGTGGACCGCTGCGCCGCAAGCTGCGTCATGTCGGCGGGCCGCTTCTCGAGAACCTTCACGCAGACGGTGACGCCGGAAGCCTTGATCGGTCCGAGGAAGGCGCCCGGCTCGGCGCGGAAAGCGTCTTCGATCAGTTCCGCAGGACCGATCCCTTCGACGCTCATGTTGCGCGTGACGAAATCGGAGGTCTTGACTTCAAGGCCGAATTCTTTGGCGAGCTGCGCCAGATCCTTCACGCCGGCCTTCACGCGGGCTTCGAGTTCGGCACTGATCTTCTGCGAGAGTTCGCCCGCCCTGGCTGCGGTGGCAGCAGCCCGGACCTGGTTGATGACTTCCTTCAGTTCGGCCTGTCGCGCGGGCGTGACGGCCGTGACCTGGGCGACAACCAGCTTTGACGGCGAGACCTGCACCACCGGCGTCACGCCGTTGACGGGCAGACCCTGCACGGCGCTGTTGAACTGCTCGTTGACGCCGATCTCCTGCACCGGATCGCCGGGTCCGACATTCTCGGAGCGGACGACCGCGACCCCGTTTTCGCGGGCGATCTTTTCAGCCTCCTCGCGCGAACGCACGAGGGCCACGCGGATCTGATCCGCCACGCGCTGCATCTTGTCATACACCTGGGCGCGCTTGGCTTCGGAGGCCAGCTCGGAGCGGACTTCGGCGAACGGGCGCACGCGCGCCTGCTCCCGCTCCAGCACCTGGATGATATGGAAGCCGTACTCGGTCTTGATGAGGCCGCTGAGTTCCTTCAGGTTCAGGCTGAACGCCGCCTTTTCGAACTCGGGCACGGTCTGGCCGCGGGTGATCCAGCCCAGATCGCCGCCTTTTTCAGCGGAACCGGGGTCTTCCGAGTTCTTCTTCGCCAGCTCGGCGAAATCGGCGCCGCCTTTGAGCTTCGCCAGCAGCTCTTCGGCTTTCTTCTGGAGCGAGGGAACCTCGGAGGCGGGGCGATCCACGGTCTTGATCAGGATATGCCGCACATGCGCCCGCTCAGGCACGCGGAAGCGTTCCACCTGCTGGTCGTACATCTGGCGGAGCTGATCCTCGCTCACCTGGACCGTGGCTCCGACTCCGTCCTCGTCGAGAACAAAGATCAGGAATGAACGCTTCTCGGGGATGCGGTAGGAAGCCTTGTTCTTCTCGAAGTAGGCGGCGAGATCGTCGTCGGAGAGCTTGACCAGCTGGCGGACGTTGGCAGGGCTGACAGCCAGCGTCTGCACCTTGACCGCCTCGTTGCGACGGCGGAATTCTTCTTCCACCTCCTGCGGCGTGACGATGGTGCCTTCCAGCGACAGCGTCTCCAGGCGCGTCAGCAGGATCTGGCTCCGCAGGGATGCTTCGAACTCCGGAACGGTCATGTTCTGCTGGGCCACGAACTGCGAGTAAGCTTCCTTGCCGGCGAACGTTCCGCCGGGCCAGAGCTGGGGAATCAGCTGGCGGAGGGTCCGGGCCATTTCCTCGTCGGTCACCCGGAAGCCGAGCTGTTCGGCGTAGAGGGCGCTGGCGCGCAGCCCCACCAGCTGCTGCACGACGGTCGGCACATAGACGGAGGCCATGCCTTCCGGCATGTTGCCCCTCATCTCCCGCTGGATCACCCTGCGGACTTCCTGAACGGTGATGCGGTGGTCGCCGACTTCGGCCAGGAGCGTGGGGTCCGGGCCGCTCGCCCAACCGGTGCCGTATCCGGGCACCAGGGTGATCACCATCGAGGCGGCGACAAGAAGGAGCAGGGCGCCCAGCAGATAGCGCACAGTCCGCTCCCGGCTGCGGAAGAGATCAAACATGGGGGGAACTCCTGAAAATCGGCGAAACCACCATTATAGCGCCGGGGAGCCGCTTACCGGCCGAGGCCGCACTCGGCGTGGACGGCGCGGACCGCCTTCTCCACGCCGTCCTTGCGGACGACGATGGCGATGGTCAGCTCGCTCGAACCCTGGGCGATGGCGATGATGTTGACCATCTCGCGCGAAATCGCGGTGAAAATCCGTCCGGCGAGACCCGGATGGCCGCGCATTCCCTCGCCCACGATGGCCAGCAGACCGACGTCGAGATCGACATCGATGGGGTGCAGATACCCGTGGGCCAGTTCAAGCGAGAAGGCTTCCTCGAGCTTTTCGATCACGGCGGGCAGTTCAGCCGTGCGGATCAGAAAGCAGAAATTCTGGCGGTAGCTCGAGCTGGTGAGGGCGAGAACTTCGGCGTTGGCGGCGGCCAGGGCTTCGAGGCTGCGGGCCATGATCTTGGTGCCGCTCAGCACGGCGCTGGCCGGATCGACGCTCACGAGAGCCACGTTGGTCATCGACGTCACGGCGCGCGGTCCGATGGGGCCGTCTTTGGTCTCCGGGACGATCTTGGTTCCGGGGAAGGACGGATTGAAGCTGTTGCGGCTCCAGACGGGGATGCCTTTCTCCATCAGCGGCGCGAGCGTGCGCGGGTGGAGCACCTTGGCGCCGTTGTAGGCCAGTTCAGCGGCTTCCCGGTAGGTGATCTCTTCGAGCACGCGCGCGTCGGGAACGAGGCGCGGGTCGGCCGAAAGGATGCCGTCGACGTCGCTCCAGATCCAGAGTTCGGAGGCGTCGAGCACGGAAGCGAGGATCGAAGCGGAGAAGTCGCTGCCGCCGCGCCCGAGCGTGGTCGGACGGCCGTCGAGCGTGGCGCCGTTGAAGCCGGTGACGACGGGCAGGCGGCGCTGCTCGAGAGCGGGAAGAAGCAGGGCGGAGGCCTTCTCGCGGGTCTGCGGCAGCAGGGGGCTGGCGTTGCCGAACACGGCGTCGGTGACGATCACGTCCCAGCCGTTGACGGCCATCGCATCGACGCCGCGGCTCTGCAGGCAGGCTGCCATCAGCGCAGCGCTCAGCCGCTCGCCGGCAGCGACGGCCTCATCCACGGAGCGCGGCGGACGCTCGCCCAGCATCAGCACGCCGCGGGCGATCCGGGCGAACTCCTCCAGGATGCCGTCCAGGATGCGCTGCGTCTCTTCGCGCTTCGCTCCTTCGAGCAGTTCGGTGCAGCACTGCCGGTGCTTGTCGTCGAGCAGCCTGAGCAGGCGGTCGAGCCCGGCTTCATCGCCGCCTTCGGCGTGGCGCAGGGCCTCCAGCAGCATGTCGGTAACCTTTGCCATCGCCGACACGATCACGACGACGGGGCGCTGCCGCCATGCCTCTTCGCACAACGAGGCGGCGGAGCGGATGCGCTCGGCGGAACCCATGCTGGTTCCGCCGAATTTCATCACGAGCAGGTCCTTCAACTGGTGACTTCCTTTCCGTTGCTGGTGCGGTCGCGCACGATCTTGAGAAGCGCTTCCTCGACTTGCTCTTCCGACATGGAAGTGGAATCGACGTAGATGGCGTCGGGTGCCTGGCGCAGGGGCGAATCGGCGCGCGTGGAATCCCGCTGGTCGCGCCTCTGGATCTCGCTGAGCACCTGTCCGAATTCAGCCTGGATGCCGCGTGCGGCAAGGTCCTTGAGCCGC
>FWPV01005271.1_pt1 | contig 26127 bp, 30 predicted proteins | sample 2228371 | NCBI WGS metagenome assembly FWPV01 (sample SAMEA103939776, study PRJEB20133) | metagenome
TTCTTATGTTAACAACTAAGATATAGTAATAAAAAAGAAAATGTAGATGTGAATTTACCACAACTACATTGTACTAGGGGCGACCATTGGTCGTCCGTAAGGAGCTTCGAAGCTCAGCTAAATTCTCCAGTCTAGATTCTTAGGCTTAATTAAAGGATTTTCGCTTCAAATGTAGAAGTATATTTATATGATAATGATACCTGGGGGGGTGTAATTATGCTTTTTGATACGAATATCAGTGCAGCGGTAAGATGCAAACATTGCGGCAAGCTTGTAATAAAGAATATTTCTCTTTTTAACCTGTCAAAGGACAGCCTGCATGAAGAAAACTGCAATTGCGGAAAAAGTCTATTCAGAATAAAAAGCAGCGATTCAAAGACCTTTCGTGTATATATCAATTGCATTGCTTGTGACAAGGAGCACCTGTACGTGTTTAACTCAAGGCAGGTATTGAGTGAGAAAATAAAGATCCTTGGGTGTCCGAACAGCGGATTGGATATTGCATTTGTTGGCAACAAGAAGCTGGTTAGGGAAGTGACCATCAAGTATCAGAAGGACTTGCAGGAGCTTATTAAAGTACTTGAAGGATAGAAAAGGGCACGGGTATGGTCATATTATGCACCATGTGTTAGAGTTATATGGTATGGTGCATAATATTTTACCCGTGTCTAATATTTTAAAATCGCTTAATGTATTATATAATAAAAAATGGAAATAATTCTAAATAGAGGTGATAACAGTTTGAACGAGTTAATGGAAAAAAGCATGTCTGATCTTAGAGAGCTTGCGAAGTCTATGGATATCAAAAGCTATTATAAGTTCAAGAAGGATGAATTGGTAAGTGAAATATTGAAAAAAATAGAAGAGGCAAAAATAGCCCAAGGAATTATAAAACCCCCACCGATAGAGGAAAAGAAGCTGGAAGTCAGTGGAGCGGAAAGTGAACAGGAAGAAGTCACTGTCAAAAAGGAAGCTCATGAGAAGCCTTTAAATGAAGAAGAAAAGAAATTCCTGGAAAGCAAGGATGTAGAAAAAGGCGGCAGGGCTGACGGAATACTTGAGATACTGCCTGATGGTTTTGGTTTCCTGAGGTCGGATAATTATCAGTCAGGAGACAGGGATACATATATATCCCCATCGCAGATACGACGATTCAACTTAAGGACCGGTGACAGGGTAGCAGGAATAACCAGAGCCCCTAAAGAGGGAGAAAAATTTCCGGCACTATTGTACGTGCAGGGAGTAAACGGTGATAATCCTGAAAGTGTAATCAGAAGGCCATATTTTGAAGATCTAACTCCGATATATCCCGAAAGAAAGATTATTTTAGAGAGCAATCCAAAAGACCTATCTACAAGGCTTATAGACCTTCTAGCACCTACGGGCATGGGGCAGAGAGGCTTGATCGTATCACCTCCAAAAGCAGGAAAGACAATTCTTTTGAAAAAAATCGCCAACAGTATCACTCAAAACTATCCCCAGATAGAATTAATTGTATTGTTAATTGATGAGAGACCTGAGGAAGTTACTGATATGAAAAGGTCTATCAATGGCGATGTTATATATTCCACCTTTGATGAGATGCCTGAAAATCACTGTAAGGTTGCTGAGATGGTTTTGGAAAGAGCCAAGCGTCTTGTGGAGCAGAAGAAGGATGTAGTGATTCTCCTCGATAGCATTACAAGGCTGGCAAGGGCTTATAACCTGACAATTTCTCCTACAGGAAGGACACTATCCGGAGGACTTGATCCCGGGGCACTATACAGGCCTAAAAAGTTTTTCGGTGCTGCCAGGAATATAGAAGAAGGCGGCAGCTTGACTATCCTTGCCACAGCTTTGGTTGATACAGGCAGCAGGATGGATGATGTAATATATGAAGAATTCAAGGGCACAGGCAACATGGAAGTGCATCTGGACAGAAAGCTTTCTGAAAAGAGGATTTTCCCTGCAATAGACATGAACCGTTCTGGTACAAGAAGGGAAGAGATGCTCTTAACCCAGAGGGAATACGAAACAGTCATGGCAATCAGAAGAGCGTTCAGCAGCGGCTCCAATTCGGAAGTCACAGAGTATCTTATCAGTAAGCTTGTACAGACCAAGAACAATGAGGAATTCATTGAAGCAATAAAGTTTGCCAATTTTTAACGTGAAATATTAGAATGATCATTTCGTGATTTAATTTCTATAATCAGGGAAAACTAAATAAAACGCTTATACAAAAAATATTTGCCAAGTAAGATATTCTATGCTAAAATATATACTTGTCGGCGGGAATTAAACCGCTTTATGACGGGTATAGCTTTAATATACTTGACAATGTGTGTGATTGTATCGCACGTTTATACATTCCATAAAGAAAGAGGTGAATAGAATGAAAGAAGGAATCCATCCAAAGTATGGAGAAGCAGTTGTAAAATGTGCTTGTGGAGAATCATTTGAGACAGGTTCAGTAAAAAAGGAAATCAAAGTGGAAATTTGTTCCAAGTGTCATCCTTTCTTTACAGGAAAGCAGAAACTCATAGATACGGGCGGACGTGTTGACAGATTCAAGAAGAGATTCAACTTGGATAAAGTAGAAAACAAAGAAGAAGTCATAGCAGAAGACAAAGTAGAAAACAAAGAAGAATAATTCATAGAGGTTAAAGATATCTTTAACCTCTATTTTTTTTGCTTCCAGTAATTTCGACAATTATTTAAAAAGGATATTAACAGACTTTGGACTAAATGGTAGAATATAAGTAAACTATAATACATATGGGGGTTGACTTATGTACGGACCGAAGGACCATGGATGGATTGAAGTAATTGTAGGGCCAATGTTCAGTGGCAAGAGCGAGGAGCTCATAAGAAGGATAAACAGAGCGAAGATAGCAAGACAGAAGGTTCAGGTTTTCAAGCATTGCATTGATGACCGTTATGCAATTGACCATGTAGTATCCCATAACGGCATTAAGATTGAGGCAATAAAGATCTCGGAATCCGATGATATACTCAAGTATCTGGAGGATGATGCATTTGTAATCGCAATAGATGAAGTTCAGTTCTTCGATAAAAAGGTAGTAGATATATGTACAAAGCTGGCTGATGAGGGAAGAAGAGTAATAGCTGCAGGTCTTGACCAGGATTTTAAAGGTGAGCCTTTCGGTCCCACGCCGGAGCTGATGTCTGCTGCAGAATTTGTGGACAAGATACAGGCTATATGCATAAAGTGCGGCAACCCCGCTACAAGAACCCAAAGACTAATAGATGGAAGACCTGCAAATTATAACGATCCGATAATACTGGTAGGAGCTAAAGAAAGCTATGAAGCCAGATGCAGGAAGTGCCACGAGGTTCCGGGGAAAAAGTAGGTATACAAAAAGAGCTTAAGGCTGTATTTATACAGTTTTAAGCTCTCAATTATTCTGAACACAGTGCTGCCATTCTGAACACAGTAAAGAATCTTAATTATTTGCTCTCGAAGGGCTCTGTATCCAGTGTCTTTATTGCAGCATTGATATTATTGATTGACTGGTTGATATCGGTGATTGTATTGTTAAGTGAACCGGGAGACTCTTGCTGCTTGTTCGAAGGTTTTCCCTGAGGCTTGTCCTCTTTTCTCACAGGATTGCCACTGGCTGAATTCAGCACCTCATTTACTACATCTATCACTTTTTCCGAGCTGAAGGGCTTTATGATGTAATGTCTGGCTCCGTTCTGAATGGCGGTTAATACCATGAATTTCTGGTCCAAAGCACTTATCATGATTATTAAAGCTTTTGGATCAATGCTTATTATTTTCTTAACTGCTCCAATGCCATCCAGCACAGGCATGGTTATGTCCATCGTTACGAGATCAGGCTTATGCTTTTCATATTCTTTAGCACCCAGTTCACCATTAGCGGCTTCTGCTACAATGGTATGGCCTGCTTTTGTAAGTATTGCGGACAAATTTCTTCTCATTATTGACGAGTCATCTACAACAAGCACTCTTGCCAAAACAGTTCCCCCCCAGACAAAATTACAACTTTTTCATAGAATAGGTACATATAAATAATTTAATAAATACAAGTTATATTTTAACATATAAATAAATGGTTTTATATAACAATTATCGATTATTTGTATAAATATACATACATTTTATTGGATGATGTCGAAAACAGGTGCGAGGAGACCCAAAAGGAATCCACAGACACCCCGAACCTCGAACCAGGTTTACTACCCTTGTAAATTGCGTCAAGTAACGATATACTACTATAAGAGGATTTTACAATAAACACTTTATTTTGAAAGGTAGAAATATATGAAATCAATAAGCACTGATAAAGGAATAAAACCAAAGGCTGTAGGCGGCCAGGCTGTCATTGAAGGAGTAATGATGAAGGGCGCCGAGGATGTCGCTATTGCAGTACGAAAGCCTGACGGTGAGATAATAGTCAGCAAGGAAAAGTTAAAGGGCAATAGGAAGGTAATATCCAAGATACCTATCCTAAGAGGAATATATGCATTCATAGACTCGATGGTTCTGGGTGTCAAGGCACTCATGTATTCTGCTGAGTTTATTGAAGAGGAAGAAGAGGAAAAGAACAAGAAGCCTTCTAAGTTTGATGAGTTTTTGGGCAATAATATTATATGGATATCTGTTGTAATTTCAATAATGTTCTCAGTAGGGCTTTTCATTCTGCTTCCTACTGTAATTGTTGATGTTTTCAAGGCCTATACCGTCAATAACCTTGTACTCAATGGAATTGAGGGTATAGTAAGAATAGCTATTTTCCTGGGATATATACTTGCGGTATCCAAAATGAAGGATATCAGGAGGGTATTTGAATATCACGGAGCAGAGCATAAAACCATATTCTGTTATGAGCATGGAGAAGAATTGATTGTGGAAAATGTGAAAAAGTACGGCAGACTGCATCCAAGGTGCGGAACCAGTTTTCTTTTCATAGTAATGATAGTGAGCATACTTCTTTTTTCAATGTTCAGTTGGTCTGGAGTTCTAATGAGGCTTCTGGTAAGAATAGTATTTATACCTGTAGTTGCAGGCATTTCCTATGAAATAATTAAATGGGCTGGAAAGAGCCAGAGCAAGCTATCCTGTATTGTATCGGCTCCGGGAATGTGGCTGCAGAAGTTAACTACCAGGGAACCGGATGACAAGCAGATAGAAGTAGCCATTGAAGCTCTTAAGAATGTTCTTGTAGTTGATCCGGAGGCAGATAACTGGTGATGGAAAGTATAAGGGAGCTGCTGAAAAAAGCCGTGGCAGTGATGAAGGAAAGTAAACATTCAGATACTCCAATACTTGATGCAGAGGTGCTGCTTGTATATGCTCTGAACCAATCCGGCATGAGCTTTGACAGATTAAAGCTTGTAACACAGCCGGAATACTTGGTTGATGGGTATGCTGCGGAGCGTTATCTAGGACTTATAGATGAGCGAAGCAAAGGCAAGCCTGTGCAGTACATTGTCAACAGGCAGGAGTTCATGGGTCTTGAGCTGCATGTAATGGAAGGTGTGCTGATACCCCGTGCCGATACTGAAATAGTTGTAGAAAAGGTTGTTGAGCTGGCAAAGGGGATTGAACAGCCTAGCATAGTTGATATGTGCACCGGAAGCGGTGCTATAGCAGTAAGCCTTGCTAAGAATTTACCAAATGCAAGGCTATGGGCTGTGGATATTTCTGATATTGCTTTAGAATGCTGCAGTGCCAATGTCAAAGCCTTTGGACTTGAGGGCAGGGTAAGTGTTGTAAAGAGTGACTTGTTTGAAAGCATAAGGGAGGTAGGGCTTGCAGGAAATACTGATATCATAGTGTCCAACCCCCCATATATCGAAAGTGCGGCTATACATGAGCTGGGTATAAATGTTCGGGACTATGAGCCACATCTTGCTCTTGACGGAGGCAGAGACGGACTTGTATACTATAGAAGAATTGTGCAGGAGAGTGCTGAACTTTTAAAGGCTAACGGCATACTTGCATTTGAAATAGGATACGATCAAGGTGATAAAGTAAAAAATATAATGGAAGCGAGCGGTTATTATGGCGGCTTAAAGCTTGAAAAAGACCTTGCAGGTCTTGATAGATGCGTATGGGGATACAGAATACAATAGTTAGTTATGGAGAGTGATAGGATGTTGGATAAACTGGAGTTTATTGAAGAAAAATATGAGGATTTGGGCAATAAGATAAGCGAGCCGGAAGTAATTGCAGATCAGAGCTTGTGGCAGAAGCTTGTAAAAGAACATGCAAATATGGAACCTGTTGTTATGAATTTTAAGGAGTACAAGGCTGTATTGAAGAGTATCGAAGACTCAAAGGCAATGCTTGAGGATAAGCCTGACAAAGAGTTTGAAGAAATGGTCATGCTTGAGCTTTCAGAGCTGCAGGACAAGAAGACAAAATTGGAAGAGGAGCTTAAGATACTGCTGCTTCCCAAGGATCCCAACGATGACAAGAACGTAATAGTTGAAGTAAGAGGTGCTGCCGGCGGTGATGAGGCTGCGCTTTTCGCGGGAAGTCTGTTCAGAATGTATGTGAGATATGCCGAGAGAATGGGCTGGAAGATAGAAATGCTGAGCTCCAATGCCACAGATATCGGTGGTTACAAGGAGGTCATCTTCGAAATAGACGGGAAGGGTGCTTACAGCAGGCTCAAATATGAAAGCGGCGCCCACAGGGTTCAGAGAATTCCAAGCACTGAGGCCAGCGGCAGGATTCATACCTCGACCTCAACTGTTGCAGTGCTTCCTGAAGCTGAAGATGTAGATGTGGTAATCAACAATAACGACTTGAGGATAGACGTTTACCGCTCGGGAGGACATGGCGGACAGAGCGTAAACACAACAGACAGTGCGGTAAGAATTACGCACCTTCCTACCGGCTTGGTAGTAACCTGCCAGGATGAGAAATCACAGCTCAAGAATAAGGAAAAGGCAATGAAGGTATTGAAATCAAGACTCCTGGAGCAGGAAACCGCAAGGTATAATGCTGAAGTTGCCAGTGATAGAAAAAGCCAGGTAGGTACAGGAGACCGAAGTGAAAGAATCAGGACGTACAATTTCCCTCAAGGCAGAGTTACGGACCATAGGATAGGTTTGACCCTATACCAGTTGGACTCATTCATGGATGGAGATATTGATGTTATGATAGATGCTTTGACAACAAGCGCGCAAGCTGAAAAACTCAAAGGTGTAGAATAGGTTCGAGGTACGGGGTGCGAGGTTCGAGGTTTCAGAGCAGTGGCATTCTGAACACAGTGAAGAATCTTTTGGCTTGCGGCACATACTTTTGAGGAAGACTTTGGAATAGTTATATTTGGGTGTAGAGAAATCTACACCTTTAACATTTTAAAGCAGGACTTGCACAAATATATCCAAGTAATCCTTCCCCTCGCACCTGCTACCGAAGGTAGCCGTTCTATTAATCCCCCGCTTGAATATATTAATAGAGAACTATTGTATATTCTTGAATTGGGGGCAATAAATTGAGCAGACTTTTTGCTGTATCCTGTATAGGTTTTTTGTGCGGGATGCTAGGTACCGGCCTTGGTGGTTTACTTACACTGTTTCTTAAAAATCCTACAAAAAGATTTATGGCTATTCTCCTTGGGTTTACCAGTGGAATCATGATATCGGTAGTATGCTTTGACCTGCTTCCCGAAGCCTTTGGCATGGGGGGCGTATACATAAGCCTTGTGGGAATAGTTCTCGGGGTGAGCATGATACTTGTAGTAGAACAGTTCATACCTGAGAGGATAAGCCATAAGTTCAGTGACAGCTTTGATTTTGTTAGAAGCGGGATACTGCTGGGCATCGGAATTGCCATTCATAACTTCCCTGAAGGGCTTGCAGTGGGTTCCGGATTTGCCGCCAGTGATTATTTAGGCCTGGGGCTTGCTATAGTAATTGGACTTCATGATATGCCGGAAGGAATAGCAATGGCAGCACCGCTTAAGATGGGCGGCATTAACAGGTTGAAGATAATTTTCTATACCATACTTGCAGGAATACCAATGGGACTTGGGGCTTTTGTAGGGGAGCTGCTGGGAGAGATATCACATACCTTCATTTGCTTGTGCTTGAGCTTTGCAGGCGGGGCGATGCTGTACATAACCTGTGGAGAGCTGATACCAAAGACCCAAAATATTTACAAGGGAAGGATATCTACAATTGCCATGATAGTAGGAATAATATGCGGAATAATTATTTCGACCAGCTTCTAGTGCTTATTAACATAACAGATTCATAGTCAATCAAAATGTTAATAATGCACTTCCTTGATGTTATGCCCTGCTGCTGGAAACGCATTCTGTCACAGGGCACAAAATATATAGTCTTAAAGTTGTATATGATAATTTGCTGTGTTATTATGTATTTGAACATAATAGCACTTTTTTTGCCTAATACTAATAAAGTTCAATTAAGGCATAAACACTTGGAGGAATTGACATGAATACAGAAGTTCATTATCTGCATGAGAGCAGTATTGATATGGATAAAATTGAAAGAGCCGCAGATATAATCAGGAATAACGGCACAGTGGTATTCCCTACCGAAACTGTGTATGGTCTGGGAGCCAATGCCCTGTCCGGAGAAGCGGTGAAAGGAATATTCAGAGCCAAAGGAAGGCCAAGTGACAACCCTCTCATTGTACATATATCCTCCATGAACATGCTTCTTTACCTTATTGGAAGTCCCATTAGCGATGGAGCCAAGCTGCTCATTGATAAATACTGGCCGGGACCCCTTACGCTGATTTTCAAGAAGTCTGGGAAGGTGCCCTATGAAGTGACAGCGGGATTGGATACTGTCGCAATAAGGATGCCGGATAATAAAATTGCACTGGAGCTTATTGAAAGAAGCGAGCTGCCCATTGCAGCACCCAGTGCCAATCTTTCAGGCAAACCGAGTCCGACACTGCCTGAACATGTCATTGACGATATGCAGGGCAGGGTGGATATGATATTATGCGGCAGCAAAAGCCGGATAGGTTTGGAGTCAACGGTTCTGGACCTTTCAGGAGATAGGCCTGTGGTACTTAGGCCTGGAGGTGTGACCTTGGAAGAGCTTGAAAGCGTTCTCGGACTTGTGGAGCTGGATAGAGGAAGCGTAAGTGAGACAGGAGTGCCGAAGGCTCCAGGTATGAAGTACACCCATTATGCTCCTGAGGCAGATATGATAATAGTCAAAGGGGAGTTGGACAGCATTAAGAAGAAGATACAGGAGCTGGTCAGTGAGAATGTAACTAAAGGCTTGAAGGTGGGAGTGCTTGCCTCTGATGAGACTGAGGGCTATTACCAAGGCTGCAGGGTGCTTTCTCTCGGAAGCAGAACAAATACAGAGGTTATAGCATCTAATATATTTGAAAAGCTTAGGGAGTTTGACAAGCTGGGAGTAGACATAATATTTGCAGAGGCCTTGGATGAAAAGCATATGGGCATGGCTGTCATGAATAGGATGAAGAAAGCAGCAGGCTTCAATATTATTGAGGTGTAGGTATGAAAAGGATATTGTTCGTTTGCACTGGGAATACATGCAGAAGCAGCATGGCTGAAGCACTTCTGAGACATTTACTGGATAAAGAGGGACTTGCAGGGGAATATTTTGTAAGCTCCGCAGGTACTTCTGCTTTTCCTGGGATGCCCGCCTCGCATAATGCGGTAGAGGCACTGAAGGCCATAGGTATAGATTTATCCCTGCATTTCTCCAGTGCTATTGATAATGATATGATTGACAGGGCAGACCTTATACTGACAATGACCGGTGCACACAGAATGCGCCTGCTCCAGCTGAGACCTGATGCAGCTTCCAAAACACATACTCTGGCCGAGTTTTGTGAAGCAGCAGGTAATGCAGATATATGCGACCCCTTTGGGGGGGATATAGATATATACATAAATTGCAGGGATGAAATCAGCAAGTACATAGAAATGCTGGTTGAAAAGCTTAAAGGGAAAGGGGAACACTAATTTGAAAATTGCAGTTGGAAGTGACCACGGAGGTTTTTTGCTTAAAGATGAACTAATGAAGCATTTGAGAGAAAAAAATATTGATTTTGTTGATTTTGGCTGTTTTACCACAGAATCCGTGGACTATCCGGATGTTGGACAGGCGGTAGGAGAAGCAGTTGCAAAAGGTGAATATGACAAAGGAATAATCTGCTGTGGAACAGGCATTGGCATTTCTATATCAGCAAACAAGGTTCCAGGAGTAAGAGCAGCCCTCTGCGGGGATTGTTTTTCTGCCAAAGCATCAATAGAACATAATGATGCTAATGTACTTGCTCTTGGGGAGAGGGTCATCGGAGTAGGACTGGCGAATATGATAGTGGATACATGGCTAAGCTCAGAGTTCCTGGGTGGAAGGCATGGCAGAAGAGTAGAAAAGATAGCTAAGATAGAGGAGAAATATAATCATAAATAAAATATATGAGGAGGAGTTAAAGTGAAGCAGTATAAAAATGTTACGGTAATGGAGCATCCACTTATTCAGCACAAGCTTACAATATTGAGGGATAAGAATACAGGGGTAAAGGAATTCAGGGAACTGGTTGAAGAACTGTCTTTACTCATGGGGTATGAGGTAACAAGGAACCTTACAGTTGAGGATACAGAGGTAGAGACACCGATATGCAAGACCAAGTCCAAGGTTATGGCAGGTAAAAAGCTTGGAATTGTACCTATACTGAGGGCAGGACTTGGTATGGTGGATGGAATGCTGCGCCTGGTTCCAGCTGCAAAAGTGGGGCACATAGGACTATATAGGGATCCTGAGACCTTGAAACCCGTTGAATATTACTGCAAGCTTCCTTCAGATATAGCAGAAAGGGATATTATAGTGCTTGACCCGATGCTGGCTACCGGAGGTTCTGCAGCAGCGGCAATATCCTTCCTTAAAGAAAAGGGAGCAAAAAGCATAAAGCTGGTAAATCTTATTGCTGCTCCAGAAGGTATAAAGACTGTTGTCGAAGCCCATCCTGATGTAGAGATATATGTTGCAGCAGTGGATGAGAGGCTTAATGACCATGGATACATAGTGCCTGGACTGGGTGATGCAGGAGACAGGCTTTTCGGAACCAAGTAAGAAAGACTTCGATACAAATTGAATTAAGAGGGGGACAGGTAGGATGAGGCCTAATTGGGATGAATACTTCATGGAAATAGCAGAGGTTGCGAAGAAGCGCTCAACCTGTATGAGAAGACAGGTGGGTGCGGTGATCGTGAAGGACAACCGCATACTGGCAACAGGCTACAATGGAGCCCCTAAAGGAATACGCCACTGCGGAGAAACAGGCTGTCTCAGGGAAAACCTCAATATCCCTTCGGGAGAGAGGCATGAGCTCTGCAAAGGGCTGCATGCGGAACAGAATGCAATAATCCAGGCAGCAGTTTTTGGAGTGGCAATAGAGGGGGGTACCGTGTATACAACTCTGTACCCCTGCATATTGTGCACCAAAATGCTTATAAATTCCGGTATCAAAAGAATTGTTCTTAAAGAAGAATACAATGATCAGCTTTCTAAAGAGCTTCTCAAGGAATCAGGAATAGAAGTAGTGAAGCTATAAGTAGGTGCGAGGTACTAGGTGTGCGGTGCGAGGAGACCCAAAAGGAATCCTTGGAAACCTCGAACCCCGAACCTCGAACCTCGAACCTGAAAAAATTTCGTTTTAATTTCAATTAAGATGGGGAGAATAAACTTATATACCCAAAAACCATTGCAAATGTTGATTTGACAATAAATTTTCCTTGCAGTAAAATATTTATTATGAAGTAAAAGATTTACAAAGGAAATAAGAGTACTTGGGAGTGATAAAATGACAAGAAACATTATAGCGTTCATAATCGCTGCGTCTGTTGCTTATGCGGCTACACCGCTGATGATCAGACTGGCAAAGCTTGTGGGTGCTATAGATGTACCTAATGATGATAGAAGAGTGCATAAGGTTCCTACCCCGAGATTGGGAGGCCTGGCAATTTTTCTTGGATTTATAGCGGCGCTTTTTTATAAAGATGGCTTCAAGCCTGAGATGTTGGGAGTTTTAATAGGTGCTTCAATAATCGTAACTCTGGGGTTTTTTGATGATATAAAACCGCTTTCAGCAAAGTTTAAATTCCTGATTCAGGTTATTGCAGCAGTTATAGTTATACACAGCGGCGTAAAGATAACCTCGGTAGCTAACCCTCTGTACTTTCTTTTCCCGGATGACCAATATATCATTTTTGGAATATGGTCTTACCCTTTGACTTTGATTTGGATAGTAGGAGTAACAAACGCTATTAACTTAGTGGATGGCCTTGATGGTCTGGCAGCAGGGATTTCTGCCATTTCGGCAATAACCCTTTTGATCGCTGCAATGAGTACTGGCCAGGATCTGGCTGCTTTTATGGCAGCAATATTGGCTGCATCTACCATCGGTTTTCTACCGTATAACTTCAACCCGGCAAAGATATTTATGGGAGATACAGGAGCTTTGTTCCTAGGTTTTATGCTTTCTGTAACTTCTGTTATGGGTGTTTTAAAAGGTGCAGCTGCCCTATCCATTTTGATACCGATTTTTGCTATTGGACTGCCGATATTCGATACCTTATTTGCAATGGTACGAAGAACCTTAAGCGGAAAGTCAATGATGGAAGCAGACAAGGGACATTTGCACCATAAGCTTTTGGACGCAGGTATGAGTCAAAAGCAGGCCGTGCTGACACTGTACAGTATAAGTGCAGTACTGGGCTTCAGTGCAGTTGCACTGGTTGAGGTCACTTTGAAGGTTGCATTTGTATTGGTATTCGCGGTTTTTCTCTTGGCCTCTATGGGGGCAAAGTACTTAGGTCTAATAGAGGTGGACCAGGGAAGTAATAAAGCAGATTTGTAGAGATAGGAAGTAAATTCGGTGAGAGTATAAGAAGTCTTATATTCTCACCTTTAGTTTGTATTAAGGAGATGAGATTTTGATAAAGGTATTATCGATATTCGGCACAAGACCGGAGGCAATAAAAATGGCACCCCTGGTAAAAGCATTGAAGGCAGACAGCCGGTTTGAGTCTTATGTCTGTGTTACTGCACAGCATAGGGATATGCTTGATCAAGTATTGAATATATTCGATATACAGCCGGACTTCGACCTGGACATAATGAAAGACAGGCAGACTCTTACAGATATAACCGTAAATGCTCTATCGGGACTTGAAAAGGTAATAAAGGAGCTGAACCCCGACATCATACTTGTCCATGGAGACACTACTACAACCTTTGTAGGTTCATTAGCCGCTTTTTACAATAAGGTTCAGATTGGTCATGTGGAAGCGGGTTTAAGGACCTTCAACAAATATTCTCCTTACCCGGAGGAGATGAATAGGAAGCTTACCGGAGCAATGTCGGATATACACTTTTCTCCCACGGTTACTTCAAAGGCGAACCTTCTGAGAGAGGGCGTTAAGGAAGAGAGCATATACATTACAGGCAACACTGCCATAGATGCATTAAAGACTACAGTAAATAAAGATTTTGAGTTTTATACAGAAGAGCTGAAGAAGCTTGATTATAATAAAAAGAGGGTTATAATGGTGACTGCCCACAGGAGGGAGAACCTAGGCGAGCCCTTGGAGAATATTTGCAGAGCCCTTAAGCTGATAGCAGAAACCTATGAAGATGTAGAGATAGTGTATGCAGTGCATAAGAACCCTGCAGTCAGGGAGATTGTTTCCGGGATATTGGGGAATATACCAAGGGTGCATCTTTTGGATCCCTTGGATGTAGACGAAATGCATAACCTTATGGATCGGTGCTTCATGGTTCTTACAGACTCGGGAGGTCTTCAGGAGGAAGCTCCCTCATTGGGCAAGCCGGTGCTGGTACTCAGGACTGAGACTGAAAGACCTGAAGCTATAGAGTTTGGCACTTTGAAGCTTGCGGGAGTCAATGAGAAGGATATCCTTGAGCTTTCAGAGACCTTGCTTACAGATGAAAAGGAATATCTCAAAATGGCCAATGCTGTAAACCCATATGGTGACGGTGGTGCTTCTGCCAGGATAATTGACAGCCTGCTTTACCATTTTGGAGTGGCAAAGACCAGGCCGGAGGATTTTCGACCGGAGTAGATACTATAAGTTATTTGTTAATTAAGTATCAATAGCTATGTCTTAGTTATGGAAATAGTACTGGCGGTATATTATAATATATATTGCAGAACATATTCATTACGGTTTATATCCGTTATATGAGCGGATTCAATGTACAGATTGTACGAATATTACTTTGGAGGTGGAGTTGTGAACAAAATAAAAACTATCGATGAAGCTGTGAGCTACATAAAAGACGGCATGACTGTTGCCGTTGGCGGATTTATGGGAACGGGGACTCCTGAAAAGCTAGTTGATGCCGTTATCGCAAAAGGAATAAAGAACCTTACACTTATTTGTAATGATACAGCCATGCCTGAAAAAGGAGTGGGCAAGTGGGTGGTCAGCAGGGTTTTGAAAAAGGCAATAGTGTCTCATATAGGGCTAAACCCTGAGACGGGCAGGCAGATGAATGCCGGAGAGCTGGAGGTGGAGCTGGTGCCCCAGGGGACTCTTGCGGAGAGGGTAAGAGCTGCAGGGGCAGGACTTGGTGGAGTGCTTACCCATACAGGGGTTGGTACGGTAGTAGAAGAAGGTAAGCAGAAAATCAATGTCGACGGCAAGGACTATCTCCTTGAGCTTCCGCTTAAGGCTGATATTGCTCTTCTCAGAGGAAGCATCGTAGATAAGAAGGGAAATGTTTATTATAACAAATCTACAAGGAATTTTAACCCGCTAATCGCTACAGCAGCAGATGTGGTTATAGTTGAAGCTGAGAGAATTGTAGAAGTGGGAGAGCTGGAAGCCAACGATGTAATGACCCCATCAATATTTGTGGATGTAATTACGCAGTAAGCGATGATATTTGCCACGAGCCGCGTGCATTGAGAAAGGGCTTCGAAGAATTTTCCCTGAGCACGAAGCACGAGCCACGAGGCAAGACCCAGTGCGTATACCCGAGAAAGCAATAAGTAAAGGAGTGAATCAAGTGATCCAAGATAAGGATAGGAAAAGAGAAGTCATAGTCAAGAGAGTTGCAAAGGAACTGAAGGATGGAGACCTGGTCAATTTGGGCATTGGAATGCCTACGCTAGTTGCTAATTACATCCCGGAGGGGATTGATATACTGCTTCAGTCTGAAAATGGTTATGTAGGGCTGGGACCAACTCCTGAACCGGGTAATGAGGATCCGGATGTTGTAAATGCAGGAGGTCAGCCGGCAAGTGTAGTACCTGGGGGAGCATTTTTTGACAGCGCTATGTCATTTACGATAATAAGGGGTGGACATCTTGATGTAACTGTGCTGGGGGCTCTTCAGGTAGATCAGGAAGGAAATCTTGCCAACTGGATGATTCCCGGAAAGATGGTTCCCGGAATGGGCGGAGCTATGGACCTGGTGGCAGGAGCCAAGAAGGTTATAATAGCTATGGAGCATACAGCAAAAGGCGACCCAAAGATACTTAAAAAATGCAATCTTCCTTTGACTGCAATGGGAGAGGTAGACCTTATCGTTACTGACATGGGAGTCATTGAGGTAACACCGAAGGGGCTGCTTCTGACTGAAATAGCACCCGAGACTACAGTTGAAGAGGTAATAAATGCAACTGAGGCAGAGCTTATAATTTCGGAAAACCTCAAGGTAATGGATGTATAAATAATTTAACGTTCCAAATAAAATGGCGGCAGATTAATTGCCGCCATTTTTTCGTTTTTTTTAAACTGAATATAAATCCTCTCATGGGGCAATAATTTTAAAGGATGGGAGGTATCAATATGAAAAAAAGAATTTTACTGCTGCTTGTTTGTGCTTTACTCACAGTCGGAAGCTTTGATGCGGCAGCAAACCCAATCAGAACTCTTACTGAAGAGGAAGCACTAATAACTTCATTTGAAAGTACAGGAGCAGAAGTTTTGGAAAGCACAATAAGCTGCTGGACAAAGCTTAATGACAAGTTTCTCACGATAAACCAGATTGACGCTGCCATGGATAGAATAATAGAACGCATAAACCCTGACAAGGCAACGGCTTCAAAGAATGTTGAAAGTGGCGACCACTTGAACAAAATAGCATTGTACGGCTTAAAGGGGAACAGGGCTTATAATATTGCAATAGAATCGGTGAAACAGGGAACTGGCGGAGAGACCTATATTGTCATTGATGTATCCATGGATAAAAGCTATAAGGATTTAATGACGGAGAGACAGAATATAACAAACGCCGTACAGGTGGATGAAAGCTCAATAAATTTCAGCAGCTGCATAATTGGTACATATAAAGGGAAGCTGGAGGAGCGGGATGCGGATAAGAAGTCCAGAATTGCACTTCAATCCATAAATGCAAAGAAAGTAGAAGGCATTGAAGATAGAGAATTGAAAAGCATTTCTGCTTTCAGCAGCAGTGTAGACAGCTATATTATGTCTGATCAGGCCAGGGTAAATGTTCAGTTGGCTATAAGGTACAGCTCCTATGATGACAAGACATATATCTGGATAGGTACGCCATTGATTCCTATGGGGTATTAGGAAGCAATGGATATAGCAAGATGGACCATGTGCCTCTTAACAGAAAGAATTTCTAATCTTGTAGAGGCACAATATCAAGGAAGTGCATTTTTAACACCTGAATAATAGAAAATTGTTGTGTTAAAAAGCACTAGGAGGCAGAGTTTTGACTAAAATAATCATAGAAGACAGATGTGCACTTAAAGGTGCGGTCAAGGTGCACAGCGCGAAAAATGCCATACTCCCCGTAATAGCAGCATCAATGCTTACACCTGAGACTTGCGTGCTGGAGGATGTACCATATCTTGATGATGTTGATATTATGGAAGAGGTTGTAAGGTCTATAGGTGCAGAGGTAGAACGGACAGACAGCAGTCTTACTATCAAGGCGGAAAGCCTGAAGAGCTTTGAGGCGACCTACGAGCTGATACGGAAAATGAGGGCATCCTTTCTGATAATGGGCCCAATGCTTGCAAGGATTGGCAAGGTGAAGATTTCGCTGCCGGGAGGCTGCGCTATTGGTACAAGACCTATAGACCTGCACCTTAAAGGGTTCTCCTTAATGGGGGCAAATATTACCCTTGGACATGGCTATATTGAAGCGTATGCTGAAAAGCTCAGGGGTGAAACCATATATCTGGACTTCCCCAGTGTAGGAGCAACCGAAAACCTGATGATGGCAGGCTGCTTGGCAGAAGGTATAACAGTTATTGAAAATGCAGCAGAGGAGCCGGAGATAGTAGATCTTGCAAATTTCCTCAATAAGATGGGAGCAGGAGTAAAAGGTGCGGGCACAGACACAGTAAGGATCGAAGGTGTAAAGGAACTAAGGGGAATAGCCCATACTTCCATTCCGGACAGGATAGAGGCAGGCACCTTTATGGTTGCGGCAGCTGCTACCGGAGGGGATGTCATAGTAGAGGGAGTAGTGCCTGAACATCTGAAGCCTGTAACTGCAAAGCTCAAAGAAATGGGTGCTGAGGTATTTGAATTTGAAAGGGCTATCAGGGTAAAAGCACCTGAACGATTAAACTCAGTGGATATAAAGACAATGCCGTATCCCGGCTTCCCTACTGATATGCAGTCTCAGATGATGACAGCAATGTGCCTGGCCAAAGGAACAAGTATAGCAACAGAGACGGTTTTTGAAAACAGGTTTATGCATATTAACGAACTGAAGCTGATGGGAGCACGGATTAAGGTGGATGGACGCAGCGCAATAATTGAGGGAAGTGAAAGACTGAGTGGTGCAAAGGTCAAGGCCACTGACCTGAGAGCAGGAGCAGCATTAGCCATAGCTGGGCTTTGTGCGGAGGGGAGAACGGAAATATCTGATATATACCATATAGACAGAGGGTACATAAGAATAGAGGAAAAGTTGAAAAGACTCGGAGCTGATATAAGAAGAATAGAGGAATAATCTTTCCCGGTGCTATTGCACCGGGTTTCTTGCTTTTTGCTGACATATAACTGCCCCCACTAAAATAATATATTAAAGAACTATACATTTCGCGAGAAACACTTTCATTATTTATTCAAATTTCGCGTAAATGTTTCCTTGGTTGTTATTGAATTCGCACTATACTCAATACGGATACTTTTATGCGTTCAATATAATATAAAATATAGAGTTCAACATACAGTCGGAAGGGGGGGGGCAGCTTTTGAGGAAGCTGGCTGTAGCCATTGCAGTACTAATGTTTTTACTGTTTACCATTCCCTTGGTTTTGCTGAAAGACAGCGAAAATAAGCTGGAAAAGGATCTAAGGCCTGGTGTTGACATACCAATAGATGTCTATATGAGTGATATAGACAAGGTGGTAACAATGAATCTCGAGGATTACGTATTAGGTGTCGTAGCCGGAGAGATGCCTGCAAGCTTTCATGTGGAGGCACTAAAGGCACAGGCACTGGCTGCCAGGACATACACCATGCTCCGAATGAGACGGTTCGGAGGGAACGGCTGCAGCGAACATCCGGGAGCGGAAATATGTACTGATTCCGCTCACTGCCAAGCATACAGAAATCCAGCTGCTGTAAAGAAGGACCTGGATAAGTTGAAGGAAGCTGTATATGGGACAGCAGGTGAGGTAATTGTATATGATAATAGGCTGATAGATGCTGTATTCCATTCCACCAGCGGAGGAAAAACAGAGAACTCAGAAGAGATCTGGTCAAGCAAAGTGCCATATCTTCGAAGTGTCATGAGTCAATATGAGGAGCACTCTCCCAAGTATGTTGCCCAGCAGGAGGTAAGCATTGATAACTTCATACAATGCATGAAAAAGCTTGACGCTGCAGTAGAAATAAGCAAAAAGAATATTAAGAACGAGATAAAGGTACTGGAAAGAAGTGAAGGGGGAAGAATAACAAAGCTCAAGGTAGGAGATAAAACCTTCAAGGGTATGGATGTCAGAAATGCTTTGGGTTTGAACTCCTCGAACTTTAACTATACAGTCGGGATGAGTTCGATTCTGTTTACAGTGGTCGGAAACGGACACGGCATAGGCATGAGCCAGTATGGCGCAGATGGTATGGCAAAAAACGGAGCGGGATACAGAGATATAGTAATACATTATTATCAGGGAGTTGACATAGTATCAATAAATGATTTGACCGGTTATAACGCCAGCCGCTAGAAACAAGGTTACGGGGGACGGGTAACACTGAAAACACGGATATTCCACGGATTCCTGCGGAATAACACGGTAACTTTTATATATTATATAGCTATTATACGAAATTTCGATACTTATTTCATTATCGATTATTATTTATGTTTCAAAAAAATTTTTCCGCCGTGAATTCAGTGGATTTCAGTGTTTTTCCGAAGGAAATCCGTGTTACCCGTTCTCACGTTCCACTAGCCGAAAATTGTATATTTTACTGTAAAAAATATGCTTTTCGCCTGTATTATTTTAAAAACTATTGGAAATAATACAAGCGGAGGTGTAAATTATGAGATTTAGCAGGGAATTCAAAAATAGGTATATTTACTTTGTTGTTTTATTGATAGCGGCTTTAATTGCTGCGGGTGGCCTGTTGCAGTACAGGAGCTACTTGGAGGATAAGCGTGCACAGTTAGAGTTTCAGAAGAGCCTCGAAGAATACGGTGACGAGTCTGATCTGGATTCTGCAGTGCAAATAATTGAAGAAAAGGTTGATGGAGTGGGAGAAGACGCTTCGGATGCAACAGAAGTCACAAACAGCAGTTCAGTAAAGATAGCTAATAATGAACAAGGTGACAAAAAAACAACTACGCCTGATGAAAGCAAAGCAAGCAATGGAGAAAAATCAATCTCTGCAATAAAAATGGAAGAACCAAAGATGGAAACGATGGTGGTTCCGGTATTTGGAACTGCATACACCGAGTTTTCAGAAGATGCACTAATTTATTCAAAAACACTGGATCAGTGGAGTACACATACCGGAATTGACATAAAAGCTGAAGAAGGAAGCCCGGTAAGAGCAGCAATGGACGGTGTGGTGGAGGAGCTTGTGAATGATCCACAGCTTGGCTTGACTATTGTACTAAGCCATGGCGGGAAGGTTTATACCAAGTACAGCAACCTTTCTACCCTTGATTTGGTTACTATAAATCAGAATATCAAAAAAGGTGATGTAATCAGCGGTGTAGGAAAAACAGCTTTATATGAAATTGCTGACGATCCCCACCTACACTTTGAAGTAAGCAAGGATGGCAAGAACATAGACCCCAAAAAGTACTTGCCTAAGCAATCTCTAAAGAAGTAACTAAGAACAAATACGAGTAGTTCTAATTAGAAAAAAAATAGCATATTAATGTAAAAAGACACCAATAAGGGGGTAGTAGTAATTGAAGGATTATATCGAAGAGAGAGCATTGGAAATTGCGAAATATATAATAAGCAGCAAGACAACGGTTAGAGATGCAGCTAAAATATTCGGGGTAAGTAAAAGTACAGTACATAAAGATGTCACCGAAAGACTTCCGAGAATAAATCCAAGTGTGGCACTTCAGGTTAAAGAAATAATGGATCAGAACAAGGCGGAAAGACATATAAGAGGCGGAAGGGCGACTAAAATGAAGTACCAGTCCATAAGCCTGTAGTGATGAAAGTTCAGGCTCCGGCAATTATTGATGTGCTGATGGTGGTATACTGCACAATATAGTTGCTGGAGCTTGTTATTTGGTATTATTTATCTTATAATTATAGTAGACAAGCTATAAATGCGATGGCTTGAGGTTAAACCAGATATTTACATACTTTTTTGACATATATAATCGATTAATGCAGGAATTTTAGATTTTGTATAGAATATGTAATCGATTAAACAGGTTTTTAATGAACGGGTTTTCGTTATTTAGCTTAAATTACTGTAATCGAAATTTTATGGAGGTAGTAGAATGTTCGGAGGACAAGATATTGGCATCGACTTGGGAACGGCTAGCGTTTTAGTATACATAAAAGGGAAAGGCATTGTACTGAGAGAGCCTTCAGTGGTTGCCATAGACAGAAATTCAAACAAGATATTGGCTGTAGGTGAAGACGCAAGGCTGATGCTTGGCAGAACACCAGGCAATATTGTTGCGATAAGACCGCTAAGAGAGGGTGTTATTTCAGATTATGACGTAACTGAGAAAATGCTTAGATATTTCATAGATAAGGCCATTGGCAGAAGAAGAATATTCAAGCCAAGAATGGTTGTATGTGTGCCGAGCGGTGTTACAGAGGTTGAAAAGAGAGCGGTTATTGATGCTGCCAACAATGCAGGAGCCAGGACAACAAGACTTATCGAAGAGCCTATAGCATCGGCTATTGGAGCAGGCTTGGACATATCAAAGGCCAGCGGCAATATGGTAATTGATATTGGCGGCGGAACAACAGATATAGCAGTTATATCCCTTGGAGGTATAGTTGTATCGACCTCCATTAAGGTTGCGGGGGACAAGTTTGACGAAGCTATAGTAAGGTACATGAGAAAGAAGCATAATATAATGGTCGGGGAAAGAACTGCTGAAGAGTTGAAAATAAATGTAGGTACTGCATTCCCGAGAGATGAGCAGCTTAAGGTTGAAGTCAGGGGAAGGAATCTGATATCAGGACTTCCAAAAACAATAGAGGTTAATTCCGATGAGATGCTTGAAGCTCTGTCTGAACCGGTTTCTGCCATTGCAGATGCTGTGCACTCAGTGCTTGAGCGGACACCACCTGAGCTTTCTGCTGATATAAGCGACAGAGGAATAGTTATGACAGGCGGAGGCTCCCTTTTAAATGGCCTCGATAAGCTGATAAGCAAGAGGACAGGCATACCGGTATATGTAGCCCAGGACGCAATATCCTGTGTGGCTATAGGAACCGGAAAAGCTTTGGAGCACATAGACCTGTTGGACGATGCAGACATAAACGCAAATAGAAAAATAATTACAATGAGCTATTAGATAAGACAACCGAAAGGTTGTCTTTTTTTATCTCATAATCGCTAAAGTCTCTCTATTATACTACCGATAAACATTATGAAGAAAATAAGTACGTTTGTAGGTGAGAGTATGATTAGAGGACTTTATATAGCAGCATCCTCTGCGGTTGCTGAGACAAAAAGAATAGATGTGATAGCCAATAACATAGCAAATGTGAATACTACAGGTTATAAGAAGGATGTTATGGTTACTGAAAGCTTTCCGGAGATCCTGATATCAAAGATAAACGGAAGACTTGACAAGGACGTGCTCGGCAGGGGTGCTTCGGGAACCGGAATAAGCAGCGAGAATAACGGTGTAACATATAGCGCAAATACTTCCTCCGGCTTCTTTAATGTAGAGACTCCTCAAGGTATAAGCAGAAGCAGGAGCATAGGGTTTAAGGTAGACGAAGAAGGCTACCTTGTGACATCACAAGGGAACTACATATTAGGACAGAATGGACGGATCAATACCGGCGGAGCCGCAATAACCGTGGATGCAGCAGGACAGGTGCTTGCAGGTGGTACAGCAATAGACAGGCTGAAGGTTTCAAATCCATTGAATAACTTAGGAAGTCTAAGCTATGGCATACGAAGCAGTGAAGTGAAGATAAACTTTGAGCAGGGACAGCTTCAGCCCACAGGAAACAGCTTTGATTTGGCTTTAAGGGGCAAAGGCTTCTTTTGTGTAGAGACTCCTGAGGGTGAAAGATATACAAGAAGTGGTGATTTTACAAAGGACTCAGAGGGTTACCTGGTAACCAAGGAAGGTTATAAGGTTCTTGGGGTCGCTGGATACATAAAGATAGACGGCAGTAACATGATAGTAAATGAAGAAGGGGAAGTGCATTCAGATTCAGAGATGGTAGACAAGCTTAGACTTGTTGACTTCAATGATTATGAGGTTCTTCGCAAGGAAGGGAACGGTCTCGTTAGAATCGAGGAGGGCACTGAAGCGGAACCTGCGGCAACAGCAGGGATGATACAGCAGGGTTTTCTCGAGAGCTCCAATGTGAATTCAGTGAAGGAAATGGTAGAAATGCTTACGATGATGCGTACCTATGAAGCTAATCAGAAGATGATAAAGATGCATGACGATCTTATCGGAAAAGCTGTAAATGAAATTGCAAGATTATAGGGGGTAGAATATTATGATGAGAGCTCTTTGGACAGCCAGTACAGGAATGCAAGCACAACAGCTTAATGTTGATACTATATCGAACAACATGGCAAATGTTAACTCGATTTCATACAAAAAAACCAGGATGGAATTCAAGGACCTGCTTTATGAGACAATGGAAAGAGGTATGGTAAAGGACGGAAAAGGCAAACCGGTTAATCTGCAGGTGGGACATGGAGTTATGGCGGCTGCTTCAGTCAAATTCTTTACCACAGGAAGCCTTGATGCAACCAACAACCCATACGATTTGGCAATTGACGGTCCTGGTTTTTTCAAGGTGCTTGGACCTGAAGGACAGGAATACTATACAAAGGACGGAAGCTTCAAAATATCAGCTGACGGAGAGAACTACAACCTTGTAACCTCTGAAGGTTATTATGTCCAGAGTGAGAATGGCAATATAGAACTGGGCTCGGACATAAAGGATGTAACAATAGACGCAAGAGGCTTAATCTCGGTAAAGAGGGAGGATGGCACCATTGAAGAATTGGGGAGCCTTTCAGTCACAAGGTTCGTAAATCCCGCAGGACTTGAGAGTATTGGCAAGAACCTGTATATAACATCAGGAGCCAGCGGTGAAGCTCACGATACTCAGAATGACGGTACAGGAGGAAATATACTTCAGGGCTATCTTGAGTATTCCAATGTACAGATAGTAGAGGAAATGGTAAAGCTTATACAGGCTCAGAGAGCATATGAAATAAACTCCAAATCCATACAGACAGCTGATGAGATGCTGGGAATGGCGAATAATCTAAGAAGATAGGCAATGGGCAATGGGTAATAGGTGTAGGGAGCGACGCCCTCGTCGTTCCGAGATGATATCGAGGTGGAAAAAATGGTTAATCCTATTAATAATAGTGGTATAGTTGACTATAATAATGTAAAGGATAAAGCCCAGCAAGCTCAGCAAGGAGAATTTGAAAGGGCTTTGGAAAAAGCTATTGAGGAAAAGGACGAAAAAAAGCTTAAGAAGGCTTGCAGCGACCTGGAAGCGATATTTGTGAACATGATGTTCAAGCAGATGCGGAATACAGTTCAGAAGGGCGGCTTGGTAGACGGTGGCTCCGCTGAGGAGATGTATGAGGATATGCTGTTCGATAAATATGCCGACGAGGTGTCAAAGGGTCAGGGAACAGGACTGGGTGATGTACTTTATAAACAGCTGGCAAAGAGCATGAAGAAAGAGAGCGAGGAGAACAATGCTAAATAATATCGATATACAAGAAATCATACCCCACAGGTATCCATTCCTGCTGGTGGATAAAATAACTGAGATAGAATATGGGAAAAAAGCTACAGGAATTAAAAACGTTACAGTAAACGAGCCCTTCTTCCAAGGACACTTTCCGGGAAGCCCGATAATGCCGGGAGTGCTTATAGTAGAGGCTATGGCACAGGTTGGGGCTGTGGCTATACTGGGGATGGAGGAGCATAAAGGCAAGCTGGCGGTGTTTGCTGGAATCGACGGCTTAAGATTCAGGAGGCAGGTTGTACCTGGGGATACACTGAAAATGGAAGTAGAGATGCTGTACTTCAAAAGAGGCATAGGCAAAGCAAAGGCTGAAGCTTATGTAGACAACGAGCTTGCAGCCTCAGGAGAGTTGACCTTTGCGATAATAGCTAAATAAATTAAACGGTGATGTTTCACCGTTTTTTATTTAGTGGTGCGAGGAGAACCAAAAGCACCCCCCGAACCTCGAACCTCGTAACCCCGCACCTACTGCCGAAAGGCAGAATATATTCCTTTTGCAATGGTTTCAGACATTTTCATTACCAGTCCAAGCCTTACATTACTTATTTTGAGATAGTTTTCATATTCATAGTCGTTCGATTCTACTGCTTCATCTACAATTCCTACTATAGAACAATCTCCCACATGTGTGAGTCTCTTTCCTACACCTCTGCCAGGCTGGATGCTGCCTTCCTTTACTTGTATGCAGCCTACGCTTTGGCTTGTTCCCAGACAAGCATCAATGGCTATGACTCTATAGCCTCTATAATGTGTTTTAATATGAGATATTGTGCTCCTGAGGTTGATTGCATGGACCGGATTTTCAAGAGTGCCCAGGATAGGGACTGTCAAGTTAAGCTTGCTGAGCAAAGTGCCGGTCAATGGCCCTAAGCAGTCACCAATGAATCTGTCAGTGCCTATGCAAAGTATAATGCATTTATCACAGCTGTACCGTTTCAAAAACTCAGATATCTTAAGATGCGCCCTGTCATCTGTATAGTATGCACACATATCCTCGGGAGAACTGAATACTTCAATCAAAACATAACCTCCCAATTAATAATAATAGCTTTGTGACCATTTAAGCTACTATTAATATATTGGTGGCCAAGTTCAATTATTCTATTAATAACTCGGTTTTGAGCAACAGACAATGGGCGAGTCAGACTCGAGGCTTGAGATTCCAGAGTTATGGAAGGCGATGGAGTGCTAGTAACCGGATACTATGTTTTATAATTCGGTAATTTTTGGTAAACACAATGAAGCCATGTTTGAAATCTCGAGTCTCTTGTCTAGTAACTAGTGTCTTTCAGCTTATTTAACTATTGATTTTTTAAAATATTGGCAGTATAATTATGAATAATCCGCATTATGATTAAGCATATTAAATCATGAGTGATGTAATCTCTGTATTTAGTGGTATTCAGCCCAATTTGATAATTGATTGATGCTCATATATTTTATATAATAGAGAAGTCGCGTCGGGGTGTAGCGCAGTTGGTAGCGTACGTGGTTTGGGACCATGGGGCCGCAGGTTCAAGTCCTGTCACCCCGACCATTTTTAAAAAAATTATATACGGCCCATTGGTCAAGCGGTTAAGACACCGCCCTTTCACGGCGGCTACAGGGGTTCGAATCCCCTATGGGTCACCATTAAATTTTGGGGGCATAGCTCAGCTGGGAGAGCATCTGCCTTACAAGCAGAGGGTCATAGGTTCGAGCCCTAT
>FWPV01005272.1_pt1 | contig 26123 bp, 28 predicted proteins | sample 2228371 | NCBI WGS metagenome assembly FWPV01 (sample SAMEA103939776, study PRJEB20133) | metagenome
AGCTAGCGCTCATCGATTTTCAGCTTCCTGACATGGACGGCTTCCAGCTCACTGAGAAAATGAACAGTACACCTGACCTGCAGATAGCCACTATCGTCATGTTAACATCAGGCGGTCAACGTGGAGACGCCGCGAGATGTCTTGAACTGGGCATAGCCGGCTATCTCCTCAAACCGGTCAAACAATCTGACCTTTTTGCTGCTATCATGAGAACCCTCAGTCGCAATTCTGGGGAAGTGGACTCCAACAAGCTCACCACGCGTCACACCTTGCGGGAATCGCATAGGCCACTTCGCATTCTCTTGGCAGAAGACAACCTTATTAACCAGAAGTTGGCTGTTCGTGTGCTTAACAACATGGGCCATTCTGTCGTCGTCGCGCAAAACGGGGAAGAAGCAATTCAATTGTACAAGAAGGAACAATTTGATTTGATACTAATGGATATCCAGATGCCCAAGATGGATGGATTTCAAGCCACCAGCGCCATAAGACAGCTTGAAGCAAATACTGGGCGTCACATCCCCATTGTGGCCATGACTGCCCATGCACTAAAAGGAGACGAAGAACGGTGCATTTCTGCAGGCATGGATGGGTATGTATCTAAGCCAGTGAAACTACAAGAATTGTTCAAGGTCATTGAGTCCTTGGCCCCTCCCAAAAATTTGCTTACGGGCACTTGACAAGCGGCGTGATTGTGCCCAATTAGCATCCAGAAAAAAGGATTGAGAGAACACACAAGATCACTCAATGTTCATCAACGAACTAGAGGAGGTGAGCTAAATGTTTGATCTCATGCCGTGGAGGAGGAAACAGGTCGAAGCTTCGCCGGTAAGCAAACAACTAGAATTTAGAAGGGAATTTGATGAGCTGGTAAACCGGTTTTTTGGACCGGAGCCGTGGTTTATGGGCAGATTCTTTGGGCAAGGTTTTTCACCCGCCATCGACATCAAAGAAACTGAAAATGAATTTGTGGTGAAAGCAGAGATTCCGGGTATCGATCAAAAAGATCTCAATGTCTCCTTGTCCGGGGATGTCTTAACAATCTCGGGAGAAAAGAAAGAGGAAAAGGAAGAAAAAGGCGAGAATATGCATCGCATCGAGCGATCCTTCGGTAGCTTTTCCCGATCTTTCACGATCCCGGGGGAGGTTCAAGAAGACAAGATCGAGGCCAAGTACAAGAACGGAATTTTGACTCTAAAACTCCCGAAAGCCGAATCGAGCAAGAAGAAAGCAATAAACATTAAGGTGGAAGATTAAAGACGATGTCCAAAAATTAGTAGGACTTCCCACTTTGGTAACTTATAGTATTACTTAAAAGACTATGAATTGCCTCAATGGCTGGCGGAGTACCCTCCGCCAGCGCCCCTTCGGGCGTTACTCAAAAAAGGCCACTCGGCGTCTGAAGATCGTCCAGATCGGCCAGCAAACGAGTGGCATCTTCCATAGCTGCCTTCCACACTAACCAATTATTAGGTCCCTCTCCTCTAGCGAATTCAATTGCCTCCTTAATGCTGTTCAGGAGATGATTGAGCACGCGCGGAGGGAGCATGATTTGGTTTGTCTGCCAGCGACGTTGTAAGGCGTTATGCACATTTCGGCCGCAATCCATACAGCATACCAAAGGAGGCTCGGCTTCGGTTAACACTAGCGTCTGTTGCGCTGGCTCTTCAGTCGGAAGGAATTTACTTATTTGAACCGGATTGGTCTCGTCGGGCAGGCAACCAATTTCTATACATTCTTCGTGAAAGACGGGATTCCAGCCAGGAATCGTGCTGGCACAACGCACAAATTCCCTCGCATTATCAACGTTGAGTATCAACTCCTCGACGCTCACCCCGCCAAAACGATTCCACAAAAGCGCTCCACCATTTTGCCACCAATACTCCATTTCGGAGTTCCAAGAGGGGTGATCATCTGAGAGAGCGATAAGTTTATAGAGGACAGGATTCATATCTTTTTAAATATAACGCCTATTTTTTGGCACCGTATTTTCTCAGCAGCTCTGCCATGGCTTTGTCGCCCTTTTGAATTGTCAATTTCAGGGCAGTCCATCCGTATGCGTGCGTCCTATTGGGGTCTGCACCATTTTCCAAGAGGAGCTTTACCACGCTGCCGTGGCCGTGTGATACCGCAGCCATTAGTGGTGTCCATCCGTTTCTATTTGGAAGGTTCACATCCGCGCCCCTGGCAATGAGCGTGCGCACAACACCTATGTGGCCCCCTTTAGCTGATAGGATGAGCAGGCTCGATGCATCCCCAGGGCGGATCGTGTTTGGATCAGCCCCATCATCCAGCAAGGCTCTTACTCTTTCTACGTCTCCAACTTGGGCATGTCTTATTAGCTCATCAAGCTTCTGCTCAGCAACACTTGCCGTGCATGCAACAAACAGGATGCCTGTAATGACCCAGATCGTGACCTTCATTCTTCAGCTTGCAAGTGATTCTCTGGTGGAAGTTCACCGAAAAATGATTTTATAGCATATTCTCCCCGAAGTCATCCCTGAAAGCGGTGTTCTTGCTTAACTTGCATCCATACCTCCTCTTGCCTTCGCTTTTCCACTGGTGTAGTACTAGTATATACATTTTAAGGTTGCCTAAAGCTAGTCGAGGTCACGGACTCAATTGACTTAACTGCAAGAGGTGAGCATGAAAACGTTGTGTAAAATAGCGGCGTTGTCAATCATACTTTGTCTTACCATGATAATATTGCAGGTCGCAGTCAATGCGCAATTAGCAGCCGCCCAAGATATTTCCAACATTGATCGCGGAATGATTTTGGATCGAATACGTTCCCACCTGTGGTTTAGGGAGGGAAATCGCCCAAGGCTGGCTACTGGCTTTGATGAATTGAATGCGCTTTACGGCTTGGACATATTGAACAATCTCAATGTAGATGGCCTACGGCAGACCCTGGAGGCAGACGATTGGTTCCGTCGTTCCGAGAACAAAACGCCCCAAGACATCAAGAGTCTGCTACAGCAAATGCGCTAAAGGCATGAAATTACTTTAGCCTATTAGTTACTTTCATCAAAGGTAAGGAGGTTTGGGTGACAGGCATGCGCCAAGTTCCTTTTAGGCTGAATCGCGGGTACGCTGGACTTTTGCCGCGCCTTGTCCTTCTGATAGGTTTTTTGGTCATCAGTTCATCCACCCTGGCTCAAACTCATACTGAGGGGTCGAATGTTGTCAAATGTTTCGTGAGCATTTTGCCTCAGGAATTTTTCGTTTCGCGGATTGGTGATCCCTATGTCGCTATTAACGTACTGGTCGGGCCAGGGCAGGAGCCTCACACTTTTGAACTTACTCCTAAAGCTATGACCTCCCTTGCCCAGGCCGATCTGTTTTTCGCAGTTGGGCTCCCCTTCGAAAAGGTAATAATCAAGAAATTGGCCGGCATGTCTCATAAAGTACGAATTATAGACACAACCGTGGGTATCCCTTTCCTAAGCGCTACAATGCATCACGAACACGATCATCACCATGACACGAAAGATCTTGACCGAGACGCCCATGGCGATAAGGACAGTAGAGGGCACGAACACAACTCCCAAGAAGCTAAGCCATTGAGTGAAGAGCACAAGCAAAGTCATTTGAACAAGGATCCACACATTTGGCTCGATCCAAAACTTGTAAAAATTCAAGCAGAAAATATTGCTGAGGCCCTCATTACACAGGATGCTGATCATGCTAGCCATTACAAGGACAATCTTAAGAAGTTTCAGCAAGAACTGGACGACCTTGACGCCGAGCTGGCTAATGCTTTGGCGCCCTACAACGGACGAAAATTCTTTGTTTATCATCCTGCCTTTGGATACTTTGCTGCAAGATACGGTCTCGTGCAGGTTCCTGTAGAGGTCGGCGGCAAGGAACCGACTGCAAAATATATAGCGGAGATTGTCAAATCCGCCAAAGAAGAAGGAATTAGAATAATCTTTGTGGAACCGCAGTTCTCAAAGAAAAGCGCCGAAATCATAGCCAAAGCAATCGGCGGATCGGTCGTCCTCGCAGACCCTTTGAACAGAGATTATCTTAACAACCTCAGGGCGCTTGGGACTAGTATCAAACAGTCAATGGAAGCTATGGAAAAGGCCAGTGGAAAATGACTAGCTTTTAGCTGAGGGAGATAGTTTGGTAGAAGTCCCTGCCGTATCCATAAAGAACCTATGGTTTTCTTACGACGGGTACTGGGTGCTCGAGGATGTGAACCTAAACGTATTGCCCCACGAGTTTGTATCTATTGTAGGCCCGAATGGCGGCGGAAAAACGACCCTTCTCAAACTGATGCTCGGGCTGTTACAACCTACGCGAGGTGCCGTTGAAATCCTAGGCAGAACACCATTCGAGGCGCGACCAAAAATAGGTTACATGCCGCAACACGCGCATCTGGATCCGCAATTTCCCATAAAGGTATGGGATGTGGTCTTGATGGCGCGTCTTGGCTCCCCTAGAAGGCTATTTAGATACCGAGACGAGGATTATCAAGCCGTAGAGGAGGCCATGAAAAAACTGCAAGTACTGCAGCTGGCTGACAAGCATTTCTCATCGTTATCAGGAGGGCAGCGTCAGCGTGTGCTCATTGCCAGGGCTTTGGCCTGTCAACCGCAGCTGTTGTTGCTGGATGAACCAACGGCAGGGCTGGATCTTTCCGTTGAAACTGAATTTTATGACCTCCTGAAACACGTTACCGAAGACCTCACTGTCTGCATGGTCTCCCATGATTTGGGTTTTGTTTCACGTTTGGTAAGCAAGGTGGTCTGTGTGAAAGGAAAAGTTGTGGTGCATCCCACCAGTGAAATAACGGGCGAGATAATCAATGAAATATATGGTGCCCCGATGAAAATGGTACGCCATGACTTAAATAATTCTGGAGCATGTGCGGGTTGCAACAATTCCTAACCGACTTTATACAGTTCAGCTTTCTCCAACATGCCTTCCTGAGTGGACTACTTGCTAGTGTCGTCTGTGGCGTCATTGGTACTTTCGTCGTCGTGAAAAGGATTTCTTATATCGCAGGTGGCATATCTCACACGGTGTTGGGAGGCATGGGTGCAGCTCTATATTTCCAGACGACATACCAGTGGCAATGGTTTACCCCCATTTACGGCGCTCTGGCTGCTGCTCTTGCGTCAGCACTTGTAATCGGCGTTGTTAGTTTAAGGGCTAGACAGAGAGAGGACACCGTTATAGGTGCTTTGTGGGCAGTTGGAATGGCAACCGGTATACTTTTTATATCGAGAACTCCTGGCTACAACACAGATCTTATGAGTTATCTGTTTGGGAATATACTCCTGGTATCTTCCGACGATTTGTGGTTGTTAGTGGGCTTAGACGTCTTGGTGCTAGGATGCGTGGCCCTCTTTTACCGGCAGTTTGTCGCCGCATGTTTCGATGAAGAGTTTGCTCGCCTACGGGGAATCAAGGTCGAACTGTACTACCTCTTCTTGCTCTGCCTCATTTCACTAACGGTTGTCCTACTTGTCACGGTCGTAGGAATCGTCATGGTCATAGCCATGTTGACGTTGCCAACCGCTATCGCAGGCTTCTTGTCCAAAGATTTGCGACAGATGATGATCTTGTCAGTATTGCTTTCCGCCACTTTTACCTCGGCCGGTCTCGCCGTGAGCTACTCGCCGAATTTCCCCACAGGTGCCACTACCATTCTCATAGCTGGAATAACATATCTCGTTTTTGTCATTCTGAGAGGTTTGGCGAGATATTCGTCCTAACAATAGTACTGGAATCCGGCATACTACGGCTACCCATTGAAAAAGTTGCTCCTTGCGTGTTCGGAGATTTAAGAGCTAAGAATTAGGGTCGATGGACAAGTACGGTAGCATTTGTCAAATGGCGCGAGTGATATTCCTTGTTTGCGTCCACGATCATAAAAAAACGGTTTGGTGATTGCGAGGAGGCCCAAGCCCTAGTGCAAATATAAGTTTTCAGCGAATGTAAAGTGAACCTACCGGTGATGGTAGGCCCGATTGAAAAAGCATTCTACTCCGACTGAAATTTAGCGAACCAAAATAAAAATCGTTACCTCGATTATGAGCTAACAAGATAGTATGGTTATCAATTATAATAAATCACGTATCGAGCATTAACATGTAAAAATCTGATTTAAGAGGTTTTGCTGGCTAATCTTGACTTTTGACGGTGTCACCTCTAGAGTCCTAAACTGTCTGTCATAATGGAGGGAGGATATGCCATGAGATTGTTGGCGATTTTGACGATAATGGCGGTAGTGTGCACTGCCTCGTCAGGCTGGTCTGGTAAAGGTCCCTGCCAAGAACCGACAGCAGGGCTGTTCGATATAGTGTTCGAAATAGTAACCGCACCGTGTCTGCTTCTAGCCACGTGTCTCGGCTTAGGTACAAGCCCAGATTGTGTGCCCCCGAAAAAGGTAGAGATCAAAAAAATACCTTCAACGCCCCAAACCCAAAGCAAGCAAGGAAAAACGTTACCTGTGGTTTCCAAAAGCTCAGTTCCAGAGGCCCCTGCACAATCGGACAGGTCCAAGCCAAGTCAATCAGAACCTGCGGGGAATACGAAAACCGTCCCTATGAAGGAATTTACTGCAACGGAAAACCAGGGTTCACCTCAAGTCACGTCGCCTCGAACTCCAGATAAACCAGGCGTCACAGTTTTAGCACCAGAAACACCTCAGACGAATAGGCCGGTTGGCAAGCCCATGTCTGAAACAAAGGACAGTACGCAGCTGCCACTGAAGGAGCACGAAAAAGCAAAGTCCGCGGTAGGGACTATAACTGAAACGGCTCCCAAACCGAAGGCGCCAGAACTCTCGCCACCTAAAGTCGAACAGTCGTCTTCCCAAGAACCAGAGAAACAGTTCACCGCTGTAACAAAAGAAAAATCCCCCAGCAAGAGACCGAGCAGTTCAAATTATAAAGGCTACCCTTGCGGCCCATATTATCAACCGTATCCATCGTGTGGCCCGAGATTTTTCTTCAGATAGTGCAAATGGAATCTTAAAGGCTTAAGCAAAGCTTCTGGTGAAAACTGCAGGCCTGTGAGGGCTTCGCTTGGGCCCTGGACTTGTTTTTAGGGACCTCTTGGAAATTAAACGCGATCCCGAGGATGTTTGAATTCGTCAACCACGCGAAAGTGAGCACCTACCAAGATGGCTCCACGATGAAATGGGAAATGACATTAATAAGTTCATATCATTGAGAATAGGTGTAAGCAGACGCGGTAATCAGAGCATTCCCGCAATTGAAATTCAGCTAACCGTGAAGGCACATCCTGCGGGAAAACAGGTCTGATCTGACAACAATTTAGACGAACGTCATAAGTGCAGAGACCACGTCCCATCGGCGAGTTTCCTTCTAATTTAGCTTTTACTTGACAATGCGTGCCAGTCGTCATATATAAAATACAACCTTATCTTGTGTTTCTGCACTAGACCTCTTCCTAGGACCTCGGGCGTGATGCACAAAGATTAAGAGCTAGGGACATAGGCGTCCGTGCCGAGGATTGTCACGCGGTAAATCCTATTCGATTCATCCCCGTTCACTCAAGGGCCTTGTTCTAAATTAAAAACGCTCAGATTAACTATGCTGAGTAACTGTCAAAGGAGTTAAAGAATGAGTATCAACATTTACGTAGGCAACCTGTCTTTCGACGCAAGCGAAGCTGACCTGAAAGGGCTTTTTGAAGGCTACGGGGCTGTGGATTCTGCGAAGATCATCACCGATCAATTTTCGGGTCGGTCCAGAGGATTCGGTTTCATTGAAATGGCGAACCGAGAAGAAGGTATGAAAGCCATTAAGGAACTGGATTCTACGGAACTAAAGGGCCGAAGTCTTAAGGTCAATGAAGCAAGGCCAAAAGGATCTTCGGGAGCACAAGGTAACAACCGGAGAAACTTTGGGCGATCCCGCTGGTAATAACATCATAAAAATTACCGTCCACTATCAATAGACAGTCTCCGAGAGCTCGACCGATAAAGTCTCAGCCCTCGGGGACCGTCACCCCATATGCCACAATAATCATCATTACAAGCCACAAGATAAGACAAACAGCACTCTGGCGAACACCTCAATGGGGATCCCCTTTTGCTATATCCCTACGAGGCGTGTTAACATAATCTGTATCTTCGAAACTGGGGTAACGTAGTAAGGGGTACCGGACGCCATTACAAGTACGGCAATGAGCCACATCCGGGCGATCGCCCGGTCATAAGCACCCCGAAATTAAAAGCAAATTCCAAGCGTGTTTCGGTCCGTCAAATCCACGAAAGTGGGAATCTAGCAGGCAGGGATACGTGTCAGGTCGGGGACGACATTAATGAGTGTTTGTCATTACGGGCTGGCCGAACCTAGTTGGCAATCTCAGCCTGCGCTCCCCTTGAAGGCGCACTTACGGATCAGTGTAGGTCATCCTAGAAAACGAGCCTGTTCCGAATAAAATTTAGAGAACAGATGTAGATTGCGGCTGGGGTTTAGTTTATCCTAATAACAGAGCGGCCTGGCACTTTTACGTGACTTAAAGCAGGCATTTGAGTAGTAAGTTGCCGGCGCACATACTCAAACAAAAGGGCCTTGACACAAGGAACTAAGGTATTTTGCGATGGTGAAGATAACATGCTTCGGAGCAGCGGGAACTGTTACGGGATCAAATTATCTCATTGATACACCCGAAGGCTACAAGTTACTCATAGACTGCGGCCTTTTTCAAGGCGGACGGGCCATGGAAAGATTAAATTATGAAGACTGGGGGTATGATCCCCGGGAAATATCCCATCTGGTACTTACCCACGCACACATAGATCACAGTGGCAAGATCCCGAAGTTGGTCAAAGACGGTTTTCGCGGAAAGATAGTCTGCACTCCTCCCACCCGTGAGCTCTGCGAGATCATGCTCCTAGACGCTGCCCATGTTCAGCAAATGGACGCTGAATGGAAAACCAAGAAAAAAAACCGTCAAGGTAAAAAGGGAGTGTTCCCACTCTATACCACTGACGACGCCGTAGCTTGCATGAGATATTTCGACACACTGGAGCTTTATGACGCAAAAGAAATAGTTCCAGGTGTAACGATACGCCTCCGTAATGCGGGTCATGTGCTAGGGTCGGCAATCATCGAGTTGTGGATCCAGGATGGAAAAGACAAATGCAAAATAGTATTTTCCGGCGACCTGGGGCGGCATGATCAGATCATTGTAAACGATCCTGACGAGATATTTGAGGCTGACCACGTGTTCATTGAATCAACCTATGGCAATAGGTCGCATAGATCCTTTGAAGAATCCAAAGCCGAACTGTTAGAAGCTATTCGTTTCTCTGTTTCACACAAAGAAAAGATCCTTATTCCTGCATTCGCCCTGGAACGTACCCAAGAAATCCTATACCTCTTGGGAGAATTCTATCGTTCAGGGCAGCTGCCGGATATTCCGGTCTTTTTGGACAGCCCCTTAGCTATTAGAGCCACTGAAGTTTTTCGGCGAAATAAGAAATACTACGATGCTGCGGCAAGGGCCATAGTAGAAAAAGGATTTGATCCATTTGCTATGCCTAATCTAAAGCTCACGCCTTCCACTCAGGAGTCAATGGAGATCAATCAGCTCCAAGGGTCCGCAATTATTATTGCGGGAAACGGTATGTGTACAGCTGGAAGAATAAAACACCACCTAAAGCACAATTTGTGGCGCTATGGGTCAAGCCTCATTATAGTTGGATTTCAGTCTGAAGGTTCTACCGGTAGGCAAATTGTTGATGGGGCAAAAACCGTAAATATTTTTGGCGAGAGGATAGCAGTACGAGCAAAGGTCTATACCATAGGAGGATTCTCTGCTCATGCCGACCAAACAGACCTTCTGGCTTGGGTAGGTCATTTTCTCAAAGCATGCAGACCGTATGTGTACGTCGTACATGGAGAACCCACAGCGAGCTTATCTCTAGCCGAAACGATTACCAACAGATTCGGACTCGTTACCACCGTACCTCAGCGCAAAAACGTGCTGAATCTAGAAAGGATATCTCCAGTGTTGGGGGACATGATGCCGCGACAGCCTGACACAATTCGTACCGCGACCGTAGAGCTAGCGAAGGAGTTACTCTCAAATCTAGATGCCCTGCAAACAGCTTTGAAAAGCAACCAAATCCGTTTGTCGTCCGATGAAGTAGCCAAATTGGAAAAGTTAAGTCAGGAAATTAGCGAGACAATATCCATGGAGCCCCTTTGCTAATGGCTGAACAAAGAGTTGTTTGAGTGCCGATTTAGCACATGCTGAAAGAATTCGCTAACCCTCTGCTCAGTCCAATAAAAACCGCTAGTCCCAAAGGACATGAACCCGCAATGGCCCCCGTTTTTGGGAATCTCCAAGTGCAGCCACTCGCTCTTCGCAGCCTCTGTCTTGGGAAAACAAGATTGGGATAAAAATGGATCATCGGCCGCATTAATCAAAAGAGTTGGTACAGAGACACGAGGTAGCAAAGGTTTGCTGGAGGATTTTCGATAATAATCCTCTGCATCCTGAAATCCGTGGATAGGGGCAGTATATCTGTCGTCAAATTCTTTCAAAGTCTTGATTGACTCGTAGCCTCTTAGCGTGATCTGCTCTGGGAACTTGCGAGCTTTCACTGCTATTTTTTCGTGAAGAAGTGTAAGGAATCGCTTGGAATACATCCGATTGCCGGATTCCGCAAGTCGTTCACTGCAGCCCTTTAGATCGCAAGGCACCGAGATCACCGCGGCAGCTTTGATGGCTGAATTTATATTCTCAGACTCTTCTCCTAGATATTTTAATATTACATTGCCTCCCAGGCTAAACCCTACCAAGCAGATAACTTCGTACGCGCTGAGGCCAGCTATGAACGACACCACGTCGTGAATGTCTTCCGTGTCACCGCTATGGTACAGGCGCATCGTTCTATTAGGCTCCCCGCTGCAGCATCGAAAGTTCATAGCAACAGCGTCCCAGCCACTCCGGTTCAAGGCCCTTACCATGCCTAGCATGTACGATCTCGTGGAGTTGCCTTCCAGGCCATGCAAGACAATTGCCACCAATCTTTTGCCCGTAGTTGACCAGTCAATATCTATGAAATCGCCGTCTCGTGTGTCTATCCTTTGACGCTTGTACGATACCCCCCTAACTCTACGGAATATGGTGGGAAAAACCGTCTGAATATGGGGATTTGTGAAAAACAAAGGAGCCCTATATGATGATTGTTCAATAAGGGGCATTAGATCGCCTTTCGATCTGAACGGATCGTGTGTTACTCGATTAAGATTTTCGAGCCAGCGCTATTCAAAATCATCAGATCGGACAAGCCATCGTATCCATTTATTCCAAAAAACTATCTGGTGACAACTGATCAGAATCGTCTGTAAAACTTAACGTGGCAAAATATTTACCGAGTTGGTTTTTCTTAGACATCCGTATTTGGCTGAGACTTTCGGTTGCTAGCGCGTCCGCCATACCGTTTTCTTGTCGGGGTACCCACCTTAGTACCCAGCCAGGATGCAATGAGAAAATCATTTTGATCAACTGAATGAACCTGCGGAAACGATTTCTAGGCCTCGTCGCAACAAGTCCGTTGACCTGTTGTACTACTGTGCGACTATCTCCATGAACTATTACACGAGCTATATTCATAGAGTGGAGCTGCCGCAACAGTGCCAACAACGCTAAGTATTCAGCCTTGAGGGCGTCACCGTAACCAACATACCTACCGGCTCGAAACACTGGTTCACCGCTACTGTCCCGAATAACATACCCAATGCCGCAGTGACGCATAAAACAAGACCCATCAAAGAAGGCTTTGTAGATCACTGTCCAGCCCCTTAGGCAATATTCTTTCACTGCCAATACAGACAGAATATGTTTTCGGGTTGGATTAACCACGAAATTACCAGTATATCAAGTTAGAAATTTGCAAGGAGCCAGCCGCTTTCCAAGAGCCATCATTTCACTACTAAAAATTTCAGACTTGCTTACTCGGAAAGAACTTCAGCAACCGCAAGAAATAGGTCTGACTCCCTCAGCACGCCCACCAGTTCATCGTTTTCGAACACTGGAAGAACGTTGAGTTTATTCTTATATATCAATTTAAGAGCCTCCAAGATGTCTGAGTCAGCATCTATGGTGCCTCGTACTTTGAGCATTACATCTTTCACTTTAGTTGTGGCGTTGCGAATAACTCGCGCCCTGAAGCTGGCCCTAGCTTCATCAAGATCAGGGGTGCCGCTCTGAGCGAATGCCAATGATACACCGAACGACTCAACTTTACCTGATAGTCCCCCGCTTATTTCGGGAATGAGTACTTTGAGAATGCTGCCAAAGTTCAATATTCCTACTAAATTATTGTCAGGATCAAGTACGAGTACGTTACGATGGCCAGCATGGGTGCATTTTCCCGCCTCGACCTTACAATAAAGCCTTTGGAGCGTAAATACAGCTTCACGTAAGGTACTTTCTGTAGTAGTCACCGCGTAGTCCGCCAAGGGCACCATAAGGTCACGAACTTTTTTTGTTAAAGGCATGAGTCATCCTCCATTGGATAGTGACAAGTCAAGTAAGAATGTGTCTTCGGATTCAAGCATCCCAAAAAATAACGAACCAGACAGCGACAAAAAGAAGCTGTTATCCTAAAAAATCAATGTCCTCCTGCGCCAAGGATGCCACTAGCTGCCAAGCCCAAAATGACGACCTCTATAAAGGCCAGCAGAGCATAAAGACGATCCTTCTGCTTTAATAGTACTGGTATGATGGCAATGAAGCACAACAATGTCACACCCGCTAATAGAGCAATGCCCAGGAAGTTGAGGAAATCCCCATACCCGATCAGAAAAATCCAAGCCCATCCAGGTTCAATATGTAATTTGTGAAGGTAGTCATGGACATTCAACGTCCATGATTCCACAATAGTTTGCATAGGTACGAAGGGTTTTATAAATCCTAATACGTAGATTACATACGTCACCACGACTAAAACTAAGCCAAGCAGCATCCCTTTTTCTAGTATATTGGCATAAACAATCTGTTCCGGCCTAGCGCTCAGGGACGTGTCTATATCGTGAGTCATTTCTGTTTCCTCCTCTCTAACTGGACCGGTTTGCGAAACATTATTCTCGCTATCCAAATAAACCCTTGTGTAAGGCTCTGAGCCCAGCAAATCCGAGCATACCTATGACTATCCACCGCACCAGCGAGGGTTTGGCTATCTTGAGCAGCCTGACGCCGACAAACGATCCAAGCATTATGCCGACCAACGAGGGCACCACGATTAGGGGTATCACGCATCCGTTGTTGAGATAGATCCAAGCAGCTGAAGTGTCAGTAATAGACAGCAAAAATTTGCTCGTAGCTACGCTTATTTTCAGCGGCGCGCCCATTAGGAGGTTCAGTATGGGGACGTTTGCCCAACCTGCTCCAAGACCGAACATACCGGCCATTAAGCCAACTGCAATGAAGAGCAGAAGCCCTTGCCACGTACGATGGATCTTCCAGTGAACCACTTGGCCGGTTGTTGCCTCCTGGTAAATACCGTTCATCTGCAAAGCGGTGGACAACCAATCCGGTTTCTCTACCTCTGGAAACTCAGATTTCTTGGCCGTGAGCATCAGCACGCAAATGCCCAGAATGGTACCTCCTAGGGCTATTTGCACTATCCTTGTGGGTAAAGCCAAACCGACCATGGCACCGATGATGGAGAAGGCTGACGCTATTAGAGCTACGGGCATCGCCAACCTCAAACTGGCAAGGTTCATCTTTAATAACCCGGGGCCGGCAGCAAGAGCGCCAGCCAGCGCGACCAAAAGACCAGCACCCCTTACAAAATCTAAGTGAAATGGGAAAAAACCACTGATTATGGGCACGAAAAGCACGCCTCCGCCTACTCCGCCTAGTACCGCCGCAATACCCATGATAAAAGTCACGATAAGCAGAAGCACAGGCCATATCCACCAACCATAACCAGCACTATATTGAAGTCCTTGCTGCGCCGATTCAGCTAATACTGAGCTCTCCAAAAGAAAGCTGGTAAAAGCGGCGCACACGCATACGGTGATAGCTTTCCAAATTAATCTCATATCACGCTCCCACTTTACCTTAAAACATTCAACCTTCGTATAATCACCTCAAAATAAGATCCTGGGGTTATTTGCCCTCTACTCCTAGCAAGGGAACAAACCCAACTAAACGTCATGTTACAGAAGCAAACCTTACAAAGCTTTATCGGCCGGTTTTCCACTGATTTGCCTATGGAGGCTCCGCACCTATAAACAAATCTTTCCCTATCCCCCGGTTTATGTTGTCAATTGGTTTTGAAAATGGTGTTTAGCCTTGGGAAACACAGGATCTTAACCACGCCTGATGAACTCCCCTGGCACGTATGGCTTCCTACCTCCTGACGAGTCGATACCGAATACGCATACTTAACACCAAAGCATGCCTCTCTTTTACATCCTCTGGTACACGAATCCACCCTCACGAAAAACCCTTTTTGGCGTTACACGGCGCATTTTCAGTCCCGGTTCAGTCGTAATCTGTTCTCACCAGCCCCTTGTAGCTATGATTTTATCTACCTCGGCCCGACGAATACGCTCTTCCTGTTCGGCTTTGCGAGCGTACGCTCGTAATATTTTTTCGATGAGGTCTTTAGTATCCGTTGGCTTCTTTAGGTAGTCAAATGCGCCCAATTTTAGACCCTCTATTGCGGTATCTATCGTTGCATGACCTGTGAGCATTATGATTTCCACTAAAGGATTAAGGGCTTTCATCTCTTTCAGGGTGGCGATACCGTCTTTTCCGGGCATAAGCACGTCAAGAATGACTACATCCGGCTGAAATTCGCCAAGCTTGACTAATCCCTGGTCCCCATCGAAGGATGTATCGACGCGCAAACCACGGGTCTCTAGACGTTCCGCCAGTGTCTCCACAAACTCCTTTTCGTCATCGACGAGAAGGACTTTCACGTTCATTGGAACCCCCTCTTTTTTATTTTTGTTTCTTCGGATCCATGATTTCCCTCGCAGTTCCAAACTCCCCTTCTTCCGCGAAGGATGCGGCTACCATTGCATTTTCCAACTTTTTCTTGTAGGCCTCTCTGAGAGTCTTGATAAGCTTCTCCATGTCCACAGGTTTCTGAAGATATGCAAAAGCCCCTAGCCGTTTTGCTTCCGCCTCGTCTTTCTCTGAACCATGTCCAGTAAGGATAACGACTTGCACTTGGGGGTAGGCTTGCCTCACGCGGCGAAGAACTTCCATCCCGTCTATCCCTGGCATCTTAAGGTCCAATACCATGACATCGGGGACGTCCTCTTTAACTGCCTTAAGCGCTTGCTCGCCGCTCAATGCAAGATCAGGTGACAAATCCCGCATTTTCATGCGTTCGGCGAGTGTTTGTACGAAGTCCTCCTCGTCGTCCACCATAAGAACTTTGAATTCTCTCATTGTCATCCTCCGGGGTCATGCGGGAAAAATGATCCGCACCGCGGTTTGTTGTTGTTGATCTGTACTTTAGTTTGTGCCAATTCTAGTCAGATGCATGCTGTATGCGTCTATACCTGTCTTCCAATGTGTCATCAAAGCTGCATTGCTAACATTCGATAACGCACGCCTGACAGCCCTACGACTTCTGCAAAAGAGCCTTCAGCACTGACAAGTCCGTAACGGACTCGCACACCGACTAAGCCGACTTCTTCAAGGAATGAACGCCTTCGAGAAGACTCATCGAGAAGATCAGTGGCCATATCGTGGCAGTTTTCTTCCGCAAAAGCCGCAGCTGCAAATGTAGTGGACATCGCAGACATTAGTCCCAAGGATTCTTTCAGTTCAGGTACGGGCGTCGACGCGAGATCTCTAGCAGTTTGGTACTCTCCCACCTCGGCGAATGCTGCAGCAGCAAAAAAACTCTCAAATATTTGCTTTAGATTCACTCGCTTTCCTCCAATCGAGTAAAAAAAATCGGCTTTTGTTCCGTTAGTTTCTTTAAGTCTGTTGAAAAGCTCGAAGAATTCTTTCATCGTCTGTGAAGTGGTTTTACTATTTTTTTTAGATTCCGAGGTATCGCACTTGTTACTCAAAAACACATAGTCCCTATCAATACAACCTTGTTTAATAAGTCCGTGTATTGCCCTAAGAAAACGCACAGACTCCCTCGGATGCCACGATAGGTTTAGACCGCGAAGCTGTTCGCCGATGGTTTTTTCAGCCCCACCGCTGTTCTCAGACATGTCTGGCAATACCTTCACTCCAAGCCACGGACGCGATGAGACGAACTTTGTCACCAAACATTGCACACAAGAAGGGGGATCAAACATCAAGATAACATATTGAAAATTACTTTTCGAATCCTGCCCAAATTCGTCCAGAAACGACCACGGGCGCAAAAGTAAGTCTTTTCTCTCAGCAGAGTTATAATGAATATCTTCGGTAGTGTTCATCGTATCCAAGGCCGGCAGCTCCCCGCTTTTAAGTTCATCAAAAGCGGTACTTACCGCATGACTATCTGATTTGGCGCCCCCCAAAGCAGTGTCAAGGTCTAAGGCGAACACCTCTTGGCAGTTACAGCGAACAATAGCTACCAGGACGCTGGGAGCTACGTAAAGACCCACAACTTCCGCCCCACTCTTACCAAATTTTCTCCCACTGAAGGCTCGCTCCGGCTTGGCTACCGACGCCTCGAGTCCCCGGGAGCGCCAAACCCTAGATATTGTGGCATTACTTACCCCCAAAGCTTTGGCGAGCGATCGTGTGGTCCAGCGAATGCCGCTCTTGTCAGTTGAGCTTACCGCACCCAGTATCTTGGCCCTCAACACTTCATCAATTCTCGTCGGATTAGGACCACGTGGCGCGTCCTGGGCGAGTGCAGGCGGACCACCTTGTAAAAAACGCTTTTTCCACAGTCGCACTGTAGCACGAGACGTATACAGGCGCTTGGCTATCTCACTGTTCGTCATGCCTTCGGCCGCCAGCAGACATATCTGGGATCTAAAAACCAGTCGTCTGGGGGTGGATGCTTCATGCTTAACCCATTCTTCCAGCTGCGCCCTGTCCTGGGAGCTTATTGGCATTGTACACCTTTTGTATCCCATAATTAGCAAGGTACCACCGAGGATGACAAATGGCAAGTTTTTTCTGTAACAGTTCGAAAAGTTCCCCCTATTCTGCGAGTTCCACCTCTGCTGGGGCAAATTGTCTCACTAGTGTATCAGCCAGTTTTTTCGCACACCAAGACTCGTGGCGGACAACTTTCCATACCCACTGTCATACCAAGGCATGCCGATAAATCTTGCATCTGCTGAAAGCATTTACTCTGCAGCTCAGTGGCTAAAAATGGAAGAGCTATCTCTTTATCTGCTGGAAACCCGGAGATCTTGACCAGTTCTCCAGGCGCCAAGGAAGGTTCCACTGAAATGAGCGCCTTCTCGCCTGCGACGTCCATGAGGAGCTCAATTCCTGAAAACAAAAGCATGAGGAAAGACAGTGGATCAGTCACTATCATTCGCTCATTATCTGTTTTCAAGGCCTCCAACCGAATCCGTTTTAACCGTGCAAAACGCTGCGAGAGTGACACAACTTTCTCCACGGCTGCATTCAGACCCACAGACACAAAGTTTTGATCAGGAGTGTGTGCAAACTCATTCAATCTAGTGGACAATTCTACGCCGCGATTCACCTGTTCAATTATCCTGTTTAAGCTTTTTAATACTTTTTCGGCAGGTGGCTGCGAACCTTCTTTACACAGAGTCATGAGGTCCTCTATCAAGCCCACCGATTCCTTGATTATTGCGAGCACATTCTTGATTTCGTGCGTAACCCCCGCGGTGATCCTACCCATGAAAAGAGCCTTTTGTGTCTCCATTACATCCGCCTTTCAGGTTGCCTTTTGCATTGCTTCTCGAATGCTTTGCATGAGGCTATCTATCTCCACCGGTTTCATGAGGTAATCAAAGGCTCCCATCTGCATGCCTTTCACTCCGTCTGACACTGAACCCATTCCAGTGAGGAGAATGATGCGTGAGTCGGGATAACTTTTTCGAAGCGTTTCTAAAACTGCCAGCCCACTCATACCAGGCATCATTAAATCCAGAACCACTATTTTGGCTGGCCTTTTTGCCATGACTTGAATCGCCTCCTCGCCGCTAAAAGCGGTTTCAACGTGGAGACCCCTTAAATTAAGCCTTTCTGCCAGAGTAGAAGCAAACTCTTTCTCGTCGTCAACCAGTAGTACGGTCCAGTCATCCATTTGATGTTTCCCCGCCTTTCTCGGCACGCTTGGGCAAGTAAATGATGAATCTTGTGCCCTCTCCAAGCTTACTTTTTACGGAGATGTCCCCTCCTAGTTTCTTGACAATGCCGTAAGTAATGGACAAGCCTAAGCCCGTTCCGGTCCCTTTTTTGGTAGTAAAAAAGGGTTCAAAGATGTGCTTCATGGTGTCTTCGGACATGCCTATACCGTTATCCTGTATCGACACACCTACACTATTCTCATCGTGATCCCACGTCGTCACGGATATCGAACCACCGTCACTTACCGCAGCAAAGGCGTTGTTCAAGACATTCAGAAAAACCTGCTGTAACTGGCCCCGGTCAGAATATATCCTAGGCAAATCGGTAGATAGGTTCATGGTAAGCTCAATGTTGCGATGCAACGCTTCTTTTTCCAGAAAACCGACTGTCTCAGTCAGCACATCATTGAGATTCAATGATTCTATTTCCACATCCATCCTACGAGCAAAGCCTAGGAGCCTGTGTGTAATAGTTCGGCACCTATCCACAGCTTGAATAATGGCCTGAATTAGACTCAAAAATTTTTCTCTCTGAGGAAAATCTGGATTCATTTCGAGCAAGTCTCTCATCAGACCAGCCTTTTCATTGACTATGGCCATGGGATTGTTAATCTCGTGGGCAACGCCTGCTGCAAGACGGCCTATGGATGACAGCTTATGGGTGTGCTGCATCTCTCTAAATGCCAATTCCCGCCTCTCGTCGCTAATTTTCATGCGGTTGACCATAATGGAAGTTAATTTGAGTACTGCCAACACAATCAAGAGAACACCAATCCCAAAAACCAAAATCAGTTCGCTTTTTAGCGTGTACCATGCTCTCATTACAAAGGCAGTCGGCTTAACGAACATCAACACAAAGTCTGATTTATTGGAATACGCATACGCCATTATTACTTTATTTCCGTATGGATCCACGTGTTCCAAAACGAACGGTTCATAAGTCATAGGCGGCACCAGACCGGGTAGGCGATCAAAGGTTTTGCCGTAAAACTTTGACTCCGTTTGAAGCACCCCATTTCTGTTCATGACGAAGGCGTCGCATTCTGGCTGAATCCCCATGGAACTTATGATTTGATCGAAGCGCTTCGTATCTATTGTCGCTCGCACGACCCAGGGCGGTTCGCCCGATCCGTCGCTATGCTGCACCGCAATAGCTATGTGAGGGATTTTCCGAAAGCCAAGAAAAACATCGCTCACGTACACGCCGTTGACCTGTACCTGCTCGAACCAAGGCTGTTCAGAATAATCCTGCCCCTTCAAGTTGTAAGGGCCCGCATAACTTATCTGAATACCTCTGGAGTCAATGAGCCCCAAATCAATAAAACCTTCGAATTCCTGACGAAGCGCCCGAAAAATTCGCTTAAGATTCTTCTCATTCGCTAGCTCCTCGTATGAGTAGGCTGAAGCTACGAACCTTAAAATAGCTAACCTGTTAGTGAGGAAAAGCTCCAAAGAACTCTTGGCCTTATTCACTAACACCTTCATCGGTTCCATGATCTCCCGGCGAAGGGCTGCCTGGTACTGAGAGTAGTTGATAGCGGCCATGGAAACTAATGGAACGATAGTTATGAAAAGCATTAGGATAGATATGTTACGGCGGATGACTTCGTAGCGCCTTGGTCCTTCGATGTCCTCTGGATTTCCTACAACACGACCCAAAAAAGACATTAACCTGCCAATAAACTTCATCGCTACCTCAACGCGCAACAAATCTCTAAAAAAATTTGTTTTCTTTAAATTAGGTGCAGATCAAGAGGTTTACAACTCAGCCTGGCAATTCAGCTGATTAAACTCATCATTACAGTCTCAATCGCCAACGCCAAGGCCACACAAACGAAGTAACCAAAACCCATCCTTCTTTGTGATAAGAGCCCGTTTTCGCCCGTTGAGCAAAAGTTTAGCACACCCATTTTAATATCTCCACCAGCATTTTGATAATTTAGGAACGCCTAGGTTTACTTCGTCAATTGTTTGCATGTCTAAAAATCCGGAAAATAACTGCGCCATCCTACTTAAAAAGCGACTTGTATTTGCCATATCCTTCTTCATCAAGTTTTTCTCTGGGGATAAATCGTAAGGCCGCGGAATTTATACAATACCGTAACCCCGTTGGTTTAGGACCATCGGTGAACAGGTGACCCAAATGAGAATCTCCTATGCGACTCCGCACCTCAATGCGTTTAACGAATAAACTCGTGTCCTCTCTTTCTACAACATTCTCGGGTTCTAAGGGGCGAGTAAAGCTCGGCCAGCCAGTGCCTGAATCGTATTTATCTAAGGAGCTAAAAAGAGGCTCGCCCGAAACCACATCAACGTAAATGCCCTCACGCTTATTGTTCCAATATTCATTCTGAAACGGCGGTTCCGTACCGTTTTCCTGAGTCACGTGGAATTGTAAAGGAGTAAGCTTCTGCTTCAGCGTCTGATTATCTTTTATAAAATCTTTCGAATGCGGCTCGGCTCTAGGTGAAGCGATGTTGTTAGCGCGTTTCCAAACTTGTGAGATGAACTGATCTCGTCCGCTGTGTTCACGATAAAATTTGTATCTCAGGGGCTGTTTTTTGTGATAATCCTGATGATATTCTTCGGCGGGATAGAAGGCTTGTGCCGGAAGAATTTCAGTCACGATGGGGCGCCTAAATCGACTTGACTCTGCAAGCCTCCTTTTTGATAGTTCAGCAGAAAGTCTCTGTTCCTCAGAATGGTAGAATATGACTGAACGGTAATGCTTCCCACGGTCCACGAACTGACCTCCCGCATCAGTGGGATCTATCTGTTGCCAAAAGGTTTCCAAAATTTTGTCAAAGTCGATCACCGACGGATCGTAAGTGATTTGAACTGCTTCCACATGACCAGTCTTCCAGTAATCTTCATAAGTAGGGTCGGTTCCTGAGCCCCCAGTGTAGCCACAAATGACCCCCTGAACCCCTTCAAGTTTCTCAAAAACTGGCTGCAGGCACCAAAAACAACCACCTGCCAATGTTGCCTGCTGTGTCACCGGACGAGCGCTTACTGAAGCTACAACCAGCCAAAAAAATGTTAATACGAACCAAAAATCGGCAACGTACGTTTGCATGGGTCTCACTCCCTTTCTTTATTATGTCATGTACATAGATGCGCTATGCCCTTTTAAGTACGATATTTTTTGTCAAACTCTCCGTAGGCAATAAAGTTGACACGAAAATGAATGGCTGATAGGAAATGCCAGCAACAGGAATGCTGAGATTTGCCTGTCTAAGTGTAAGACTTAGTGTAATCTATATTATGAGTTTTCACTTCAGCTTGAATCTCTCCTAGAGGCTAGTTCATGGCGTCTTTATTTTGTCTAGCTCGTACTGGAAGAACTGAAGAAGAACAGACATTACATACCAATCAACGGTCAGAAGGGTGTCGGATAGCACGATATGTGATCTCACCACGTAAAATAATTGCCATATTACTCCTGACATTTTTTGGGAATGCCGGCGATGTCACGGCAGCCCCTGGTGGTGGTTCTGATCGCGGAGGGTGTCCTGACTTTATAGAACTTATAAAAGAGCTGGCCCCTTCAGTTGTCACGATATCAATAGAAAGACATTTGCTCCAAAGTGAATCACCTGAGTTTTCGCGTATGGTGGCCAGGAGAGAAGCATCGTCTGATCTCAATGAATTATCCAAAGGAAAGCTTCAGTCTGATACGTTGGGCAGTGGTTTTATTTGTGATGAATCAGGATTAATAGTCACCAATGCCCACGTCGTGGAAGGGGCGGAAAAGATTTTGGTTACCTTGCATACAGGAAAAACCCTTTTGGCCAAAGTTGTTGCATTCCACCCAAAGACCGACCTGGCCATGATCAAAATCGTCCCGCCACACGAGCTTAGGAAAGCAAAGATAGGAGATTCCTCCAAGATTCAGGTAGGCGAATGGGTCCTTGCGGTAGGAAATCCTTTCGGACTAGGAAGAACAGTAACAGTGGGAATCGTGAGCGGAAAGGGCAGGTTTCTCGGACTGGGGCCTGATGACGACTTTATCCAAACTGACGCCTCCATCAATCCGGGCAATTCCGGCGGGCCACTTTTTAACACTGCAGGCGAAGTGGTTGGTGTTAACACCGCGATGATTGCATCAGGAAAAGGGATAGGCTTCTCAATACCGTCCAATTACATTCACGAACTTATTCACAATACTGTCAAAGATGCTTTCGTGGACCGTGGGTGGCTGGGGCTTTACGTAGCAGATCTCGATCAAACAACCCTTAAGAAACTGGGGTTAGAGGGTCCTAGTCATCCTGTGGTGGATGAAATAGTACCCAACGCCCCTGCTCATATGGCTGGTTTACAAAAAGGCGATATAATACTGAAGGTCGGAAACCAGCCAGCTACCAGTGGCCGCCAACTATCGAAAATAGTCAGTGCGGCTAAACCGGGGGACATCCTTCCCCTGACCGTTTTCCGCGACTCTAAATCGTACGAACTCAGTATCGTCCTCGGAAAATCCCCGGATTAAACTGTACTACGCCCATACAGCCGGACTCTCTACTGTGTTTTCAAAGTCTAGCCCGTTGAATGGCAGCTACAAGCCTCGCTGATGATTCTGGCCATGTCTTTGACCGCTTGCCCAAGATCGTCGTTAGTCACGGTGTAGTCAAATTTTTCGGCTGCCTCCAACTCTAATGCCGCGTTGGCTATCCGTAACTGTATTGCTTCCTCTGAGTCCGTCCCCCTCTTGCGAAGCCTTTCCTCTAGTACACCCAAATCCGAGACTGTCACGAATATGCCTATTGCCCCTGGAACTCTAGCAAAGACATCCATAGCTCCCTGCACATCGATGTCCAGGATCATCTTTTTCCCAGTAGCAAGGGCCTGGGTAACAGGTCCGCGAGGGGTACCATAATAATTTCCATGAACCTTTTTCCACTCCAAAAACTCATCGCTCCTGATCATTCGTTCGAACTGCTCGCTGCGAACAAAGTAATAACTTATGCCCTCGACCTCCCCCTGACGCGGTGGACGGGTAGTGTATGATACAGAGTAAAGCAGGTTGGGGAACAGCGGACGAATCGCGTTAATCAGCGTGGTTTTGCCAGCTCCTGATGGGGCTGAGACCACGAAAAGGGTCCCTTTTGCCATAGTCACCCTGTCGTCAAACGGATCGTAGTCGTTATCCTTTCTCATGACACGGATTACCATGCCGCGTCAACGTGATTTATTAGATCGGAGAATTTTCCATCTGGCTGTGGTTCGGCAAGCAGCAATATTTTGACAAAGGTGTCAAAATAGTAAACAGGGAGCCGTTTTCGAGAGGTGCTTTTGCAAAATAGATTTCTCAGATGGAAAAAGCCACATTGTGTATTATCTTACCATAAAGAGATCGATAAGAGGGTAGGCCATCATACAGGAGGTATTTCATGTTACGAAGAGTTGTATTTGTAATGCTTTTTGTCCTGGGCATTGCCTCCTTGGTTTACGGAGCATTTTTCAGAAAGGTCTTGGTTTATGACAATTTAGAAAAATTTGAGCGTCTTAAGAATATCGGAATAACAATCAAGGTCCCCGGCTACCAGAATGATGCCGAATCATTCCAAGTCCAATCTCAATGGTTCACCGAGCCAGAGCTTGTAAACGCGATGACCTTTGATGGAATAAGCCGATACAAAGACGGCCGTCTTATATCGAATTACCCTGACTTAAGGATGCTTAAGGGACGCATGCCTTGTCCGACTTGAATATAGCTCGAGGCGCGGTCGCGTTTGGAAAAGAGGTATTAGGTGGAAAAAATAAGGCTAAAAGTGCAATTGGCGGCAGCTATTTTATTGAACGTAGGTTTTTTGCATTTTCACAACATCTGTTTTCCTGTACTTAACTGTCATTCTTGCCCGGTTTCAGTTTTTGCATGTCCTTTAGGGGTAATAGGGCAATTTGCTGCTGTGGGCATGATCCCTCTAAGCGTCGTGGGCTTACTTTTGGTGACAGGCCTCACAGCGGGGCGATTATTGTGCGGATGGGTCTGCCCCTTCGGATTTGTGCAAGAGTTGCTATACAAAGTACCCTACATAAAATTTGGGATCCCCAACTGGATGAGGTTCATCAAGTATGGTCTATTCGCGGGGCTGGTGGTGGCAGTCCCTCTTTTTTGGTCAACTAATTCTCCCTTGTATTTCTGTAGATTATGCCCTGCCGGTTCCATTGAATCCGCAATCCCTTGGGCCATCATGCAAGGTTCAGCAGATCCCATTAGCCTTTCGGTAAGGCTGGCTATTCTGTTTGGTATAGTAATACTTGTAACGGGGCACAGGCGTTTTTTCTGCAAAGTAATTTGTCCTCTAGGCGCTTGCTTATCTGTGCTGAACAGACTGTCGGTTTTCTTTCCTCGACGCAACGAGCAGTGCACGCAATGTGCCGCTTGCGGAAGGACTTGCCCCATGGAGACAAGCGGAAAAAAAGGCAAATCAGCTGTATTTTCAGATAACCCTGAAGAGTGCATATCTTGTCTGGAATGCCAGAAAAAATGTCCAAGCGAGGCCATACGATTGTGGGGCTAGTTTTATACATTACATCACCTCTCAAAATTATACGTGACTGGCGGACATGCCTGCTCGCTTACTCCTGCTAAAAAGTAGATGCAGCAGGACTAATCTTCAATCGGGTTGGGTGACATTAACGGCTTTCGTCATCGTGGGGAGGCGGAAGCAAAAGTTGCAAAACCATTAACGGCTTAATTGAAGATGAACTTACCGATCAAGCGCCCTTGGCGCTAGAAAAGGGATCTACGGTGAGACAAATTTAGAGAATAAGTATTACAAACATGTGGCTTTGTTTCTGAAAAACTCTCCTGTACCGTGCGACGAGGCTATGAATTGAGGCTATGGCCTGAGCTACTGAAAACCATGACCTTGACTTTTTCTCGATAAATGTGCTAATTATGCCTGTACTTTCATATCGTTGGCTTATTGCGTTTTTGAAAAAGGTGCCGATCCTATCACATCATGAACCTGTCGCGGAGCCGAATGATGCTAATAAAGTTCTGGGGGGTACATGGCAGCCTCCCCCGTCCCGGAGCCTCGACACTCAAATACGGCGGCAATACCCCCTGTGTTGAGATCAGGAGCGGTGATACTCTGCTCATCCTCGATGCCGGTTCAGGAATTCGCGAACTGGGAGAAGACATAATAAGGCGCCAGAAAAGTGGACTTCTACCCCTTCGCAATCTGAAAGGCCACATCCTCATCTCACATCTTCACTGGGATCACGTCCAGGGGTTCCCCTTCTTTGGCCCAGCCTATCAGAGCGGTAACGAATTTCAACTATACTGCGGAAAAGGTTTACGCCATACTATCAAAACCCTTATGCAATGCCAGATGTCACAACCAAATTTCCCGGTGCGATTCGAAGACATGGCTGCCAAAATTGTTTGTCACGAAGTTGATGATGGCACGACACTAATATTGGACAGTTTACAAGTCCTAGTTCGAGAATTGAGCCATCCAGGAGGATGTTACGGATACCGTATAGAAGCGGAGGGACGAGTCGTCACCTATGCTAGTGACACAGAGATCACAAGTGATGTGGACAACAAAATGTTCGAACTCGCCCACAACGCCGACGTCCTCGTCCATGACGGAATGTTCACCCCTGAGCAATATCACGGACTAAATGGCCATTTTTCGAGGGCGTCGTGGGGGCACAGTACGTGGGAGGGGGCGGTCAAGACCGCCATAAGCTGCTCCATAAAGCACCTCATTTTATTTCACCATGGAAACGATGATAGGACTGTTGAAGCCATGGAGAAAAAGGCGCGTGAGGCTTTTCCAAATACAACAGCAGCCTACGAAGGACTTGAAATACACCTGTGACATGTCTGACAGAAATATTTTTTGTCAGACTGGTGTCTAA
>FWPV01005273.1_pt1:0-20000 | contig 26123 bp, 21 predicted proteins | sample 2228371 | NCBI WGS metagenome assembly FWPV01 (sample SAMEA103939776, study PRJEB20133) | metagenome
CCGTCGATGCCGTAGTCCTGATGTTCTGGATGTCCTGTCGTAGCGTAGGAAAGCCGGTCTTCCCGAAGGTCTCCCGGCCACACCGCAACGACGCGGCGCGCATGAGCATGTCGCTTCAGTAAGTCGAGCGGGCTGAGCTGCAGCGTCCGGTCAAAAAGAAGCTCGATGTTGTCCATGAGCAATAGCCCATGGCTGGCAAAGTCGTCCGCGATGTCCTTCAACAAGTCGGCCGCTTGTAAATGTCTTCGCGTGCTCGGCAAGGTCAGCAATTCACGACCGAGTGTCGCGCCGAGGCTCAGCACACGCACCTGCCTGCGCGCGGCCAGCTCCCCAAGTAGATTGCTTTTTCCAGATCGGGGCGGACCGATCAGAAGAACCAACTTGCTGTTAAGGCCAGAGATGTCCTGGACGATGCCATGCAATTTTTCGATCATCATTCAGCCCTCCACTCGGGACACAGAGGTCTGCACTCGTGTCTTGGTGTCGAGTTCGGCTCCGTTGAGCAGCACGATCTGCTGATCCTGGGGGCGCCGCGCAGCGGGATCCGTGTCCAGCCCAAGCCGCTTGAGCGCGTAGTAGAGAAGCGCCTTCCGGACCGGGATCTTGGCCTTCCCGCTACGCATTCCGTAGTCGAGAGCGATGACCTTCTGCTGCGTGTCGGACAGTTCCGGGTGCGGCCCGATTTCCAGGGTCACATGCTCGTTCCAGTCGGCGTCCTTCTCAGGCTCCGCTTCGCTCGGCTTGGTGCCGCGGGTCTCGATGATCCGTGAGAGCAGGAAATCCTTGAAGCTTTGGTCAGTGAGGCAGAAGGCTCGCGTGTGCCAGCGGAACCCGTCGAATCCGACGGCGTGTGGTGCAATCCACCGCCAGCGAGGCTCGGGCCGGGAGAGCGACTGATATTTGATCTCAATCGCTTCGGATCGCCGGATCGCGGCGATCACCGAACGCAATGTCTTGGCACTGACGCCCCTCACAGGGGTTGGCGCGGCGTCATAGGATGGGAACTGACCGATCCAGGCGTCAGCTCGGTCTAGGATGCCATCGGCAACGGACCTAAGTTGCGCGAGATATCGACTGGCGTCCGGCTTCAGATAAAGCGGCGCGAACGCTGCGCCGCGGACATACGCACGCGCGCTCTTGTCGTACTGCATGTTATCCGGCGCCATTCCGATATAGCGGTTCAGGTCGGTGGACGCCTGGTTCACCGACACCCCGAACGCGCTCATCAGATCGCCTCGATTCACATGCCCCTCCCAAAACAGGCGGAACTCGATGAATTCGAGCCGCTGCTCGACTCCCCACCGAAGATCTGCCTTCTCTGTTTCCACCATGCACTCCCAGCGACATGATCCGTATCGTAACTAGGCGAGCCCAGTTACTTGACCTTCGATAAAGCTATCCGAGAAGTGGCGTGGGTTCAATCGAAATTGGGAGAGCCAGTGCGCAGGCAGGCACGGAGGGAAGGATGACGTGCGTAACGCAGCCGACCGTCATCCAGGAGCGATGTCAGGCGCCGGCTTGCTGAGCGTGGCCGGGGTCCGAGGTACTGGAGCGTATCATCGCCTGCTCGTATTCCTCGACGTCGGACAGCCGGTAGACCACCCGGCCGCCGACCTTGAGAAACTTTGGCCCTTCGCCGGTCCAGCGCCAACGCTCAAGTTTGCGATGGCTTTTCCCTGGCGGGTAGCCCTGCCATGGCCTCGACGCCGAGACGGAGGACATTGGCGTGCTGTGAAACCCTGACTTAGATCATGCTACTGGCAGCCACCGGCAGGCATATTGCGCACCCATACAAAATTTTATATAATTCGTTGATCCCTGCGGCCAACGCACCGGGGCCCTCGCCAAGAAAGACCGGTCATGCAAGTTCAGCTCAGGAAACTCGATGGAAGCTGGGACCTTGGCTACGCCCTGCACAAGCACACTCTATCGAGTGTTTACGTTGGGGATGACGAATATGGTCATCCCCGCTTCGAGACGACTCGATCCGAACCGGGCGAGGCCTTGTATCAGCTCAAGTATCGAGCGGATTGGGACCAAGTACAGCCGCTGGCTGCACAGGTCACAACCAGCTTGTTGCCGTTGTTCGGTGAGATCGGGCTGATCATTCCCATGCCGGCATCGACGACGCGGGCCCGACAGCCCGTAGATGAGATCGCCAACGAGCTAGGGCGGCTGATCGGTAAACCCGTGTTCGACAACATCGTCATCAAAGCGCCTGCCCCGCAGGGCAGCCCGCAACTTAAGAATCTCCATGGCCGGGAGGCAAAAGATGCGGCGCTGCAGGGCCGGTTCAGTATCAATCCGGCCATCAACAACGAGGGGCGCTGGAATGCGCTCCTGCTGGACGACCTTTTCGATACCGGCGCCACCATGGACGCCGTCTGCAAGACGCTGCGGACGTACAACAAGATAAACCGAGTCTATGCCGCCTCGCTAACGTGGAAATAAGCTATGACGACTGTCTTCATCGCCGGATCGATTGCCATCAAACACTTGCACGAGAAGGTGCAGGAGCGGATCAAAAAGATCGTGTCTTCGGACTTCGACGTCGTCGTCGGAGACGCCGATGGCGCCGATAAGTCGATCCAGGAATGCCTTCAACGATATCAAGCAGGCAAGGTGACCGTGTACTGCACGGGGCACACACCGCGGAACAACGTCGCCGAATGGCCAGTCCAGAGGGTCGTCTCGAAAGCCAAGGCTGGCAGCCGCGCTTATTTCACCGCGAAGGATTTGGAGATGGCTCGGACAAGCGATTACGGGTTGATGGTGTGGGACTGCAAAAGCACCGGAACCTTGAGCAATGTGATCGAGCTTCTGAGGGAGAAGAAGAAGTCCGTCGTGTTCGTGAACAAGGACAAGGATTTCATCACCATTTCCGACAAGATTGGACTGGAGCATCTCCTCACCTTCATGTCAGAAAATGGCCGCGCCAAGGCAGAAGAGAAGATCGGGCTTTCCTCCATGATCGCCAGCATCTCGCAAGAACAGTTCTCACTCGATATCTCAGGTACCAGTCCTCCTTCGCCGGTGCAATATTCAGAACCGAGCGTCACAGAAGTGGTTGCGGAAGCCTCCATCCATAGCGAGAGCATGAAGCTGCGCTCGGCGCTGATGTCCGAGCTGAAAGATCACATTTCGCGCGCGCAACTGAGCCAGTCGCAAGCCGCCAAGGTCTTCGGAGTGACCCAACCCCGCATCTCCGACCTCACTCGCGGCAAGGTCGACCTATTCGGACTCGATGCTCTTGTGAACATGGCTGCGGCAGCTGGGCTACGGGTCGAAATGTACGTACGGCAAGAAGATCCAGCTGCCCGTTGAGCTCCGCGCCCGTCAACTCATCGAACAGCGCAAGTCTACGTATGCGAGGAATTGCCCGCAAATAGTCACGCGTGCCAAGGGTTTCTGGGACGCCCTTTCAGAGAGTTGGCTGAAGAGTCCTTTCCCTCCGCCATACACCCTATGCGATTGATGTTGCAGAGTTATTAGCGCGATGTCCACCGGCTCGTTGTCCAGAATGGACCACAAAGAGACCGACAAGGACGACAGGCGCTACCTCGTGCAGCCTCGCGGACCCGGCAAGAGCTGGGTCTTCCGTATGCTCACCCCGCCCGATCTCATCGGCCTTCCCAACCCGTGGGATGGCAAGCCGCTGGGGAAGGAGATCAAGAAGGGACTGGCTACCCGCCACCTGCCGGAAGCTCGCAAGCGCCGAGACATCGCACTGGGAGACATTCGCAGGCTCCAACGGCAACTCAGCAGTGATGATGCTTGGTCCCTTCAAGCGGCCTTGGCATGGCGTAAGATGACCGAGGACGCCCAGCGCAAGCCAGACGGAGACGACGTAGTCGAAGGTTACGATCTGGTCTTGAACGACTTTCGGGAAAACCGAAGTCGACGATCACGGGTCTTGCGGCCGCGACGCGCCGACACCCTGCCGGGCTTTCCGGTTGCTCCGACCTCGGCGGCCGCTCCTCGTGCGACTTCGTCTTCTCGTCGCAAGCGAGGCGTGACGAAGTCTTCGACGCGCGCATCAGCCGAGCGGCTTGAGCAGGGCCTCAAGAGCCGACAGCGGATCGTCGGTCCCCCAGATCTCTTCGCCCACGGCGAAAAAGTCGGTGACGGGTCCGAAGCGCGCCACGAGGTCGGCTGTCAGCGCGCCTTCCGCGATGACCGGAACCTCGATGACCTCGGACCACCATTCGAACAGGTCGAACTCGGCCCGGCTTCCGTCGCCAAGGCTGGTCGCTCCGATAGGGCCGAAGCTGACATAGTCGGCACCGGCCTCGCCTGCGGTCATCCCGTCATGTCGGCTGGTCGCGCAGAACGCCCCGACGATTGCATCGGCACCAAGGTCCTTGCGGGCCTTGCGGACGTTGCGCGACCCGTCGGTCAGGTGGACGCCGTCCAGCCCGAGGCGCTCGGCCAGGATCAGGTGGTTGTCGATCACGACCGCAACGTCGCGGGCATGCCCGGCCTCGCGGACGGCGTCGGCCGCGCGCATCAGGATCTCTTCGTCCCGGGTTGCCAGCGACAACCGCAGGCAGGCGATCTCGGCCCCGTCGAGGACGCGACCCAGCCGGTCCGAGAACGTCTGAGGATCAAAGCTCGGCGGCGCGATCAAGGTGATCTGCGGGCGGTCGTCAGCGGCCATTCGAGGGCTCCGGTCTTGGTCTGGCGGCCCGTGTATCAGCGTTTCGGCGGCTTGGCTACCTTGGGCGGTCCGCTTGCCAGCGAAGTGGCTCTGGCCTATCTGGCGGCAAGATGTCCCGCAAAGGTGTGCAGCATGATCCCCCCCGTCTTCGTTCTGGTCCGGCCCCAGATGGGCGAGAACATCGGGGCGGCGGCGCGGGCGATGCTGAATTTCGGGCTTGAGCGGATGCGGATCGTCGGGCCCAGGGACGGCTGGCCGAACCCGAAGGCGGTCGCGATGGCATCCGGTGCGGGGCGGGTTCTGGACCGGGCCGGACTTTTTGCGGACCTGCCCGCCTCGATTGCCGACTGCGACTTCGTCTTTGCCACCACCGCGCGGGGGCGGGAGCTGGTGAAGGAGGTCGTGACACCGCAACGGGCCATGGAAATGGCCCGCGCGATGGGGGCCGAGGGCAAGCGGGTGGGTGTGCTGTTCGGGCCAGAGCGGGCAGGGCTGGAGAACGAGGACATCGTCCGGGCGAATGCGATCGTCACGGTGCCGGTGAACCCGGAGTTTCCTTCGCTGAACCTCGGGCAGTGTGTCCTCCTTCTCGGCTATGAATGGCAGCGGCAGGGGGCCCCGGTCCCCGCCTCGGTCATGGAGCTGGCACGGACCGACTTTGCCAGCCGGGAAGATGTGGACCGCCTCGCCGACCATTTCGAGGAGCGGCTCGATGCGGCAGGGTTCTTCTTTCCGGCGACGAAGGTCGAGGGGATGAAGGCGAACCTGCGGAACATGTGGGGGCGGCTGGGCCTGACGCGGGCGGAGGTGCGGACCTTCCACGGGATGCTGCGGCAGATCGCCTGGAAGCTGAAGAACGGTGGCGAGTGAGATGGGTTGTCCACGCGTGAACAGGATTCCTGAGTAAGGGATTTCAGAAACTTATCTGCGGACGTTCAGGAACGGTTAGGCATGATCCTGCCGGTCCGATGCTCCGGTGCGTGGGTAGGATGGGCAATATCGCCCGCCCTGCTCTTGCGCTCTTGGCCTGAGGCTGCCTGTCTGTATCATGCCGGGAAAACAAGGGCAGAAGGCGGGCAGGATCATGGACCAGACGGCGGTCTCACGGCACTTCACCCGGCGCGGGGTGCTTTTGGCAGGGTCGACGGCCTGGCTGTCCGCCTGTATCGGCTCGGGCGGTCGGTCGGGCGGTCGGTCGGGCGGTCGGTCGGGCGGGGGCGGAGGTTATCCCGCCCCGGACCCCGCACCCCGTGCGGTGCCGAATGCGGGGTGGGATGCCTGGGTGGACGGGTTCAAGGCGCGGGCCGCGGGCCGCGGGATTGCGTCGGGCACCATCGATGCGGCTTTCCGGGGCGCGGGGTTTCTGCCGCAGGTGATCGAGAAGGACCGCAATCAGACCGAGTTCAAGCGGTCGCTGGAGGATTACCTGAACATTGCCGCCTCCGAGGAGCGGGTCAGCCTTGGCCGGCAGAAGGTCGCGCAGTATGGCGGCACGTTGTCAGCGATCGAAAGCCGCTACGGGGTCGAGGGCCATGTCGTCGCGGCCGTCTGGGGGCTGGAAAGTTTTTTCGGGACGCGTCGGGGGAATGTGCCAGTCGTCTCGGCCCTGTCGACGCTGGCTTATGAGGGGCGGCGGGGAGAGTTCTTCGAGGGCCAGCTGGTCGCGGCTTTGCGCATCCTGCAGGCGGGGGATGTCACACCGGGTGCGATGACCGGCAGCTGGGCGGGGGCGATGGGGCATACGCAATTCATCCCGACCTCGTATCTGGAGTTTGCGGTCGATTTCACCGGCGACGGTCGGCGCGACATCTGGTCGGAGGACCCCACCGATGCGCTGGCCTCGACGGCGGCCTATCTGCAGCGGTCCGGCTGGACGACCGGCATGCCGTGGGGGATGGAGGTAACGCTGCCGGCGGGGTTCGACGCCGGGCTTCTTGGGCGGGGCAAGGGCCGCTCGGCGGCGGACTGGCAAGGAGCGGGCGTGCGGTCGGCAGAGGGTCGGGCGCTGGCAGGCGGGTCGATCATCGCGGGCGGGAACGGGGGCGGGGGGCCTTACTTCCTGCTGACGCAGAACTTCGCGACCATCCTGCGCTACAACGGCGCGCAGAATTACGCGATCGGGGTCGGGCATCTGTCCGACCGGCTGCTCGGCCGCGGGCCGGTGCGGGCCTCGTTCGGGCCCGATGCCAGCGGCCTGACGCAAGGCGACCGCCGGGAGTTGCAGCGGCGTCTGACCGCGAAGGGTTTCGACACCGCGGGCGCGGACGGGGTGATCGGGGCGAAGACGCGCGCCGCGATCCGCGCCTATGAGGCGAGCGTCGGGCTGCCGGTGACCGGCGAGCCGTCGCTGGAACTGCTGCGGCGCCTGCGCTGAGGGCGCTGGTGCGCGGATCGCCCACCCGGAAGGGCGGCGACCGGCGGGGGCGGGCCCGGCTTTCCGCGTCAGGGGGCCCACGTCGGGCGGCGGCCCCCTTACACGACCCCCTTACACGACCCCCTTACACGACCCCCGCCACACGACCCTCGTCACGCTGCGTTGACATGGGCGGTGCGGATCACCCTTTCGCAGTGCTGGGCCAGCGTCTTGCGGTTCTCGAAGACATCGACGGGAACTTCCGGGTGGAAGGTCACCTCGACCCGACCCTGACGCCGGGTTGCCAGAATCTTCAGGAGGTGGCTGGCAAAGTCCATGTCACCCCACCAGCCGTAGTGGCGCGCGTCCTCGCCGTCGGGGGCGTGAAAGACGACGGTCACCGGCTGGACATGCATCGTGCGTTCCAGCGCGGGGGAGAAAAAGGCCTCGAACAGGGTGGATTTGAACGGCAGGACGCGGATCGTGTCGGTCGAGGTGCCTTCGGGAAAGAACAGGAGGCGATGCCCCGCCATCAGGCGGGATTCGAAGATTTCCTGCTGGCGTTTCGCCTCGGTTCCCTTGCGGGCGATGAAGACGGTGCCGGTGGCGCGGGCCAGCCAGCCGATGCCGGGCCAGCCGGCGACCTCGGCCTTGGCGACGAAATAGATGGACTGGACGGCATTCAACACGAGGACGTCGAGCCATGACGAATGGTTGGCGACGACGGCGCCGGGTTTCGTCATCGCCTTGCCGTGGAGCACCAGCGGCAGGCGCAGGAAGCGCAGCGCGGTGCGGCACACGACGCGGGTGATGTGCGGTGTCACCGGGCGCGCCTGGCCGCACAGCGGCCATTCCACCAGCCGCACCAGCAGAAGCACGATGAGCCCGCCAAAGGTGAGAGCGCCGACCAAAGTGCCGCGCCACAGCACGCGCGGCCAGCCGAGCGGCGCGATCCGCAGCGGCGGCGGCTGCGCCTGTTCCCAGCCGGTCATGCGCCGGCCTTGCGAATGTAGAATTCGCGGTGACGGACCGACATCTGGCCGGTGTCCATCACGAGGCAGACATCGGTGGTGTTGAAGTCGCGGTCGATCCAGGCTCCGTCGCCGACAAAGCCGCCAAGGCGCAGATAGGCCTTGATCAGGGCCGGTGTCGCGGCCATCGCGGCCCGTCGGTCCAGCCGGGAGGCGGGGATCAGGTCCATCTCCTGGCGGTGGGGACCAAGCGCGCGGACCCGCATCGCCGGCGGCGCGAGGTGGTGGCGGTGCAGGTAGGACAGGGACTGCGCCAGGGCGGTGATGTCGGTGCCGTGAAAGCTCGCCGCGCCGAAAAGCACCTCGATGCCCCGGTCAAGCACATATTCCGCGAGCCCGTTCCAGAGGTGGAACATGGCGGTGCCGCCGCGGTGATCGCCGTGGACGCAGGACCGGCCAAGCTCGAGAAGGCGGCGGCCCGAGGCGAGCAGCGGCGACAGGTCGAACTCGGTTTCCGAATAGAAACGGCCGGCAGCGGCGCGGCGGTCGCTGGGCAGGACGCGGTAGGCACCGATGACATGGGCATGGGTTGCAGGGTCGATGCGGCGGTCCACCAGGACCAGGTGATCGAAATGCGTATCGAATGCGTCACGCTCCAGACCCGCCGCATGATCGACCAGCGGGCCATCGCCGCCCAGTTCCCGGACGAAGACCTGATAGCGCAGGGCTTGCGCCGCGGTCAGATCCTCGGGCGTGGTCGCCAGCCGCACGGCATAGGGGCTTTCTTCGGCAGACATCACTTTGGTCTGGCACTTTGTTCGGGGCTTGACGCCGACCTGACTTAGCCATGGGTCGGCAGCTTTGCAACCGTCCGCCCCGCTGCGCGGCCGTGTAGCAATTCCCGGTTGAGTTTCGCGCGCGGATTCGCACTATGGGTGATCAGGTCCGGCCACCGGCACAAGGAAGACGCGCCTCATGTCGATCACCACTTTTCCGGCGTGTTCGAAGTTGACGGTTACCTTGTCGTCGATGTTCGACTGTACCTGACCCAGACCCCAGTCCGCCTGCTCCGGGTGTCGCACCAGCATTCCCGGTTCCAGAAGTGCCGACATTTCCTGCCCTTTCGCCCGGTTCAGCCCATGCAAGACAAGCCCGACCTCGCCGCCCTGATCGCCTCGCGCATCTGCCATGACCTTATCAGCCCGATCGGGGCGATAGGCAACGGGGTGGAGCTTCTGGCGATGGAACCGGGGGGGGTGCGTCCGGAAATGGCGCTGATTTCCGAAAGCGTCGCCAATGCGAATGCCCGGATCCGGTTCTTTCGGGTGTGCTTTGGCCAGGCGACCGGCGACCAGCGGATCGCGCGGTCAGAAGTCGCCGCGATCCTGGGCGATCTGGGGCGCGGGGGGCGGATCGGCTATGCCTGGACCAGCCCGAACGATCTGGCGCGGCGCGAGGTGCGGCTGGCGTTCCTCTTGCTGCAATGTCTGGAAAGTGCTTTGGCCTATGGCGGCAGGATCGGCGTGACGCGGTCCGACATCGGCTGGACAATCCTGGCCGAGGCACCGCGGCTGAAGGTGGACCCGGCCTTGTGGGAGGTGCTGACGGAGCCGCGTGCGCCGGCGGAAATCGGGGCGAATCAGGTCCATTTTGCCCTGGTGCCGGAAGAGCTGGCGCGTCAGGGCCGAAGGCTGGTGACCGAAATCGGCGCGACGACGATCCGGCTGACCTTCTGAACTCAGGCTCTGATCGTCCCGTTGCCGGTGACCAGATACTTGAAGCTGGTCAGCTGCTCGGCTCCGACCGGGCCGCGGGCGTGCATCTTGCCGGTGGCGATGCCGATCTCGGCCCCCATGCCGAATTCGCCGCCATCCGCGAACTGGGTCGAGGCGTTGCGCATCAGGATGGCTGAATCGAGCTGCTGGAAGAAGCGTTCGGCCGTGGCATCGTTCTCGGTCAGGATCGCCTCGGTGTGGCTGGAGCCGTATTTGCGGATATGGGCGATGGCCTCGTCCACGCCGTCCACCAGCCTGGCGGCGATGATCATGTCGAGAAACTCGCGACCGAAATCATCGGGCGCGGCCTTCCGGGTGCCGGGGATCTTCAGAAGCTCGCCTTCGGTGCGGACCTCGACCCCGGCCTTGATCAGGTCCTCGATCAGCACGCCGCCGTGTTTCGTGTAAAACTGCCAGTCGATCAACAGGCACTCCGCCGAGCCGCAGACACCGGTGCGGCGGGTCTTGGCGTTCAAGGTCACGCGGCGGGCCTTGCCCAAGTCGGCGTCGCGGTCGGCGTAAACGTGGCAGATGCCTTCGAGATGGGCGAAGACCGGGACGCGGGCCTCGCGCTGGACAAGGCCGACAAGGCCCTTGCCGCCACGCGGCACGATGACGTCGATGTAGTCCGTCGCAGTGAGCATGGCCGTCACCATCTCGCGGTCGCGCGTCGGGATGAACTGGATCGCGGCGGCGGGCAGGTTGGCGGATTTGAGCCCGTCGAGCATGCAGGAGTGGATCGCCTCGGAGGTCTCGAAGCAATCGCTGCCACCGCGCAGGATCACCGCATTGCCGGATTTCAGGCAAAGCGCACCCGCGTCGGCGGTCACATTCGGACGTGACTCGTAGATCACGCCGACGACGCCAAGCGGCGTGGCCACGCGCTGGATATGAAGCCCGTTCGGCCGGTCCCATTCGGCAAGGATGCGGCCGACGGGATCCTTCTGCTCGGCGATCTGGCGCAGCGCGTCGACGATGCCGCGCAACCGGTTTTCGTCAAGGCGGAGACGATCGAGCATCGCCGGGCTCAGGCCTTTCTGCGCCCCAGCGTCAAGGTCAAGCGTGTTGGCATCCAGGATCTCCTGCCGCCGTCGAGTGACCGCATCCGCTGCCGCGATCAGCGCCGTGGCCTTGCGCTCGGAGGAGGCAAAAGCAAGCTCGGCGGCTGCCGCGCGGGCCCTGGTCCCGATATCGGTCATCAGGTCGTTGAACCGGCCGTCCATGTCTTACGCCTCCGTTTCAGCCCGCGGCAAAAGTCTTCGAAGACTTTTGCAAATTCCTTCGAAGGAATTTGGGCCCTTCAAACTACCATGTCGTCCCGGTGCACCAGCGCCGCGCGGCCCTGGTAGCCGAGGATCGCCTCGATCTCGCCCGACCGGTGCCCGGCGATCTTGCGGGCCTCGGCCGAAGTATAGCGCACCAGCCCCTTGCCGAGAACCACGCCGTCGGGCGACAGGATCGCGACCGGCTCGCCGCGCCCGAAGCTGCCGGTGACTTTCGTGACCCCCGCCGGAAGCAGGCTCTTGCCCGCCTTCAGCGCCGTCACGGCACCCGCGTCCAGCACCAGCTCTCCGCGCGGCTTCATCGCGTTGATCCAGCGCTTGCGGGCCAGTTGCGGATCGGCAGCCGAGACGAACCACGTCCGCGCCGCCCCTTCGGCCAGCGCCTTCAGGGGCCGCAGGGTCGAGCCCTCCATGATCGCCATGGCGCAACCGCCCGCGACGGCAGTCTTCGCGGCGAGGAGCTTGGTCTTCATCCCGCCCTTGGACAGGCCCGAGATCGGGTCGCCCGCCATCGCCTCGATCTCGGGCGTGATGGTGTCGACGACGTCGAAGCGGGTGGCGGTCGGGTCTTCCTTCGGGTTCGCGGTATAGAAGCCGTCGACGTCGCTGAGGAGGATCAGCTGGTCCGCCCCCGCCGTCACCGCGATCTGGGCGGCAAGCCGGTCGTTGTCGCCGAAGCGGATCTCGTCGGTGGCGACGGTGTCATTCTCGTTGACGATGGGGACGACGCCGAGGCCGAGGAGGGTTTCCATCGTCGCGCGGGAGTTGAGGTAGCGGCGGCGGTTCTCGGTGTCCTCCAGCGTGACCAGCACCTGCGCGGTGGTGATGCCGTGCGGGGCGAGGACTTCCTCATAGGCGCGCGCCAGCCGGATTTGCCCGACGGCGGCGGCGGCCTGGGACTGTTCCAGCGTCAGGACGCCGTCGCCGAGGTTCAGGACCTTGCGACCCAGCGCGATGGAGCCGGAGGAGACGAGGACGACGTCCGTGCCGCGCGTCTTCGCCTCGGCCACGTCGAGGGCGAGGGCGGAGAGCCAGTTCTGCTTGAGGCCCGTCTTGCGGTCGACGAGGAGCGCCGAGCCGATCTTCACCACCAGCCGCTTGGCGGTGCGGATGTCGGGCGCGGTGAGCGTCACGCCCGAACTCAAGGCTGCCACGGCGCGGTCTCCTTTGCGGGGGCCTCCGCCGTGATCGTGGCGTAGAGCGCGCGCAGAACCTCGGGCAGACCCTTTCCCGACACGCCAGAGATCACTTGGACCTGACCGCCGGAAGCCTTCTCCAGCGCGCGGCGGCGGTCGGTGATTTCCCTGGCGGTCATCGCATCGGTCTTGTTCAGTGCGACGATGCGGGGCTTGTCGCCCAGAACGTCGGAATATGCTTCAAGTTCGGTCACGATGGTCTTGAAATCCTTCGTGATTGACGAAGATGTGCCATCGACCAGATGCAACAGGACCTTGCAGCGTTCGACATGGGCGAGGAACTGGGTGCCAAGGCCACGGCCCTCGGATGCGCCCTCGATCAGGCCGGGGATGTCGGCCATGACGAACTCGTGCCCGTCGATGCCGACGACGCCGAGGTTCGGGACGAGGGTGGTGAACGGGTAGTCGGCGATCTTGGGGCGGGCGTTCGACACGGCGGCGAGAAAGGTACTCTTCCCTGCGTTCGGCAGGCCGACCAGCCCCGCGTCCGCGATCAGTTTCAGGCGCAGCCAGATGGTGCGCTCGATGCCCTCCTGGCCCGGATTGGCGCGGGCCGGGGCGCGGTTGGTCGAGGACTTGAAGCGCAGGTTGCCCCAGCCGCCGTTGCCGCCTTCGGCCAGGCAGACGCGCTGGCCGACGTGCGTGAGGTCGGCGAGGACGGTTTCCTCGTCCTCGTCCAGGATCTCGGTTCCGAGCGGGACTTTCAGGATGATGTCCTCGCCGGTCTTGCCCGTCTTCTGGCTGCCCATGCCGGGCTGGCCGGACTTGGCGAAGAAATGCTGCTGGTAGCGGTAGTCGATGAGCGTGTTCAGCCCTTCGACTGCCTCGGCCCAGACTGACCCTCCGTGCCCGCCGTCGCCACCGTCGGGGCCGCCGAATTCGACGAACTTCTCGCGCCGGAACGACACGCAGCCGGCCCCGCCGCCGCCGGAGCGGATGTAGACGCGGGCGAGGTCGAGGAACTTCATCGGACAGGCTTTCGGGCAGGGTCAAAACGCGGGGATACAGGAAGCGGGGCGGATGCTCAAGCGATGCTCCTCGTTCGCCTTCGGCGTCTCGTCGCGGGGTGCCGACAGGCAGCGAGAAGCGACGCAGGAGATGAGCAGCGTTCTGGAGAGCGTTACGTCGCAGGGCCTTGAAGGCGGGGGTGGGCAAGCCTAGTGTCCCGGCCAAGACGAAGGGGTAGGCGGATGGCCACGAAGCGCAGCATTTTCGAAGAGGTGGGGGCCGATGCGAAGGCCATGGCCATGCCCGCAGGTGGGGGGATCGATGCGCGGCCCAAAGGCGCCCGTCGGGGCATCCGGCTGTGGCTTGTCGCGCTGTTCCTGCTGGTCGCGACGATGATCGCGGTGGGGGGGCTCACGCGGCTGACGGATTCGGGGCTGTCGATCACGGAATGGAAGCCGGTCACGGGCGCGCTGCCGCCGATGGACGAAGCCTCGTGGCAGGCGGAGTTCGGGAAATATCAGGCGATTCCTGAATATCAGTTGCAGAACAAGGGGATGAGCCTTGGCGAGTTCAAGGTCATCTACTGGTGGGAATGGGGGCACCGGCAGCTTGGCCGAACGATCGGGCTGGTCTGGCTGGCAGGCTTCCTGGGTTTTGCCCTGGCGCGCCGGATCCCGACGGGCTGGACCGGGCGGCTATTGCTTCTGGGCGCGCTGGGCGGCCTTCAGGGAGCGATCGGCTGGTGGATGGTGTCCTCGGGGCTTTCGGGGGAACGGCTGGATGTGGCAAGTTACCGGCTGGCGACGCATCTGGGACTGGCTTTCGTCATCCTGGGGTTCATCGCCTGGTATGTCTTCCTGCTGGGCCGGTCGGAGGCCGAACTGATGACCGCACGGCGGGGGCGGGAGGCGAAACTCTATGCGCTGTCGACGGGTCTGATGCACTTTGCCTTCCTGCAGATCCTGCTGGGGGCCCTGGTCGCCGGGATCGATGCGGGGCGGGCATTTCCGACCTGGCCGCTGATGAACGGGCAGGTCTTCCCGGCGGATGCGTTCTATGTGCCGGACGGGCAGGGGGGCAGTCTGCCGCTCTGGCGTGCGTTCTTCGAGAACCCAGGGCTGGTCCAGTTCATCCACCGGATGTCGGGCTATCTCTTGTTCGGCTTCGGCCTGGTGGTCTGGTTGCGCGGGCGCAAGTCCTCGCACCGGGCGACGCAAAGCGCGTTTCATCAGGTCATGGCGATGCTGGTGGTCCAGATGGCGCTGGGTATCGCGGCTGTGCTGACGGCGGCGCAGGTCAATGTCGCGATCACGCACCAGATCGGCGCCGTGATCCTGTGGGTGCTGATCCTGCGGGCCCGGCATCTGGCGCAATACCCCGTGGCAGGATCGATCCGGGAAGGCACGGCATGAATGCCTATGACGATCTCATGGCGTTCCAGCGCCAGACCGAGGCTTTGGCGCAGGTTGCGGGGCGGCTGGGCTGGGACCAGGAGACGATGATGCCCGAAGGCGCGGCCGGGCAACGGGCTGAGGAGATCGGGGCGCTGGAAGGCGTGCTGCACGCCCGCAGGACCGATCCCCGGATTGCGGGGTGGCTTGAGGCGGCCGTGGCCCCTGACGCGGCCGGTGCCGCGCAACTGCGGCTGATCCGGCGCAGCCACGCGCGGACGATGAAGGTCCCGGCCAGGCTGGCCGAAGAGATCGCGACGACGATGTCCTTGGCGCAAGGCGTCTGGGCCGAGTGCCGCGCCCGCGAGGATGTGGCGGGGTTCCTGCCGACGCTGCGCAAGGTCGTGGACCTCAAGCGGCGGGAGGGGGCTGCGCTTGCGGCGGGGGGTGACCCCTATGACGCCTTGGTGGACGATTACGAGCCGGGAATGACCGGGGCGGCGATTGCCGCGATGTTCGATGCGATGCGGCCCCGACTGGTGGCCCTGCGGGGCCGGGTGCTGGGCGCGACGGCCCCGAGGGGCGTGGTGGGGGTGTTCCCGACCGAGGCACAGCTGGCGCTGAGCCGGGAACTGGCGACGGTCTTCGGCTATGACTGGTCGCGGGGGCGGGTTGACCTGGCGGTGCATCCGTTTTCGTCAGGATCGGGCCATGACGTGCGGATCACGACGCGGGTTTCGGAGACCGATCCGTTCAACTGCTTCTACTCGACGATCCACGAAGTCGGTCACGCGGCCTATGAGCAGGGGATCGACCCCGCCTATGCGCTGACGCCGATCGGGCAGGGCGTGTCGATGGGGGTGCATGAAAGCCAGAGCCGGTCCTACGAGAACCAGTTGGGGCGGAGCCGGGCCTTCACCGGCTGGCTGTTCGCGCGGATGCGGGAGATCTTCGGCGATTTCGGCATCGCCGATGCCGACGGGTTCTACCGCGCGGTGAACCGGGTTCATGCGGGTTTCATCCGCACCGAGGCCGACGAGGTCCACTACAACCTGCATATCATGATGCGATTCGACCTGGAGCGCGCGCTGATCCGGGGCGAGCTGGAAGTGTCCGATCTGGAAGCGGCCTGGAACGACCGCTTCCGGGCGGATTTCGGGGTGGCGGTGGACAAGCCGTCGAACGGGATGCTGCAGGACGTGCACTGGTCCTGCGGGCTGTTTGGCTACTTCCCGACCTACACGCTGGGAAATGTCTATGCGGGTTGCCTGGTGACGGCCATGCGGGCCGCGGTGCCGGGGCTTGACGGGATGATGGCGCAAGGCGACGTTTCGGCCGCGACGGCGTGGCTGTGCGACCGGCTGCAGCGGCACGGGGGGCTTTACGAGCCGCGCGATCTGGTGCGACGTGCCTGCGGGTTCGAGCCGTCGGAGGGGCCGCTGCTGGACTATCTGGAGGCGAAGTTCGGCGAAATCTACGGGGTGTGAGGCCCGTCTGAACGCGCGCGACGCTTCAGGCAGCGCGTCTGGTGTCGACAGCTTGACCGCGCGCGTTCGGAAAACTCCAGCAGCTCGGGAACCGGCCCGTGCCGGGCGGACTGTCGTCGGCTTCGGCAGCTTTCGGGGCGAAAGACGGGCAGACGAAGGCGCTGGTGCAGAGCGGTGGGGCGGTGGTGACAGGAACCTGGCGATGAGCGAGACGGGGGGGAGGGCGGTCTGGCTCCTGGCCCTGGGCCAGACGCTGGTCTATGCGGGCAGCTACTATGCGTTTCCGGCCTTGCTGCCGGACCTCGAGGCGGCGACGGGCTGGACAAAGTCGGAACTGGCGCTGGGACCGACGCTGGCCTTCCTGGTGATGGCGGGACTGACGCCGTTCACCGGGCGGCTGGTGGACCAGGGGCTGGGTGGCGAAATGCTGGTCTGGCTGCCGGGGCTGGTGGCGCTGGGCGTCGCGGGGCTGGGGCTGGTGGGCAGCCTTGCCGGCTGGCTGGCGCTGTGGGCGGTGATCGGGATTGCGCAGGCCGGCAGCCTTTACGAGACCTGTTTCGCCTTTCTGACCCGGCGGTTGGGGACAGGCGCGCGCGCGGCCATCACCCGGGTGACGCTGGTGGCGGGCTTCGCCGGCACGGTCGCCTTTCCCCTCGGGCACTGGCTGGGACGTGCCCTGGGCGGGCAAGGCGCGCTGATCGCCTTTGCCGGCCTTGTCGCATTGGTGGTGCCGGTAAATGCGCTGGCTGTGCGGCAGTTGCGGCGGCGGGAACGGGCCGGGCTCGTCCTGGCGCCGACCCCGCCCGGCACGCTGCAGGCGGCGCTGAAAAAGCCCGCCTTCTGGATGATCGCGGCAAGCTTCATGGCCGTCTATCTGAACCATGGCATCCTGATCACCTATGTCCTTGTCCTTTTCGCCGACCGGGGGGTGGAGGCGGGACTCGCGGCACTGGCGGCAGCGGCCATCGGGCCATCCCAGGTGGCCGGGCGGCTGATCCTGCTGGCGGCAGGCGCACGGGTGTCGACCGCGCAGGCCACGATCGCCGCGCTGTGCAGCGTGGTCGTGGCGGGAGCCCTGCTTTGGCTGGCCGGAGCCGCGCCTGTGCTGATCTTCGTCTTTTCGCTGGCGCAGGGGGCGGGACTGGGCCTGACCTCGATCCTGCGCCCGGTGCTCATCGCCGAGATCCTGGGGCGGCAGGGATTCGGCGCGATATCGGGCGCGGCGGCGGTTGCGCCCATCTTGGCTTCGGCTGCGGCCCCCTCGGTCGGGGCGGGACTGCTGACTTTTGGTGGGCCGGAGCTGGTTTATGCCGTGTGCCTGGCGCTGGCAGGGCTTGGGCTGGCGCTGATGCTGGTGCTGCTGGCGCGGTGGCGACAGGAGACGGGCTGAAGCCCGCCGCCGGGCCGCGGCGCAGGGCGTGCCGGGGCAGGGGGAGGCCTACGGGCGGTCGAGAAAGGCCTGGATGCCCCTGGCGGTGTCGGAGAGCAGCACGTTTTCCACCATGATCGCCCCTGCAAGCCGGTAGGCGTCGGGCAGCGGCTGGCCAAGCTGGGCCTGGAAGGCGCGTTTGCCCAGGCGGATCGCCGCCGGATCCTTGGCGGCGATGCTTTCGGCCAACTGGCGCGCCACATCCGGCAGCCGGTCCGGCGGGGCGAGCCGGGTCACCAGGCCCAGTGCCTGCGCGCGGGCGGCGGACAGGAAGTCGCCCGTCGTCAAAAGCTCGAAGGCAGCGCCGGGGGCGACGCGGCGGCTGAGCGCGACGGCAGGGGTCGAACAGAACAGGCCGAGGTTGATGCCGTTCACGCCAAAGCGGGCGGTCTCGCTTGCGACGATCAGGTCGCAGCTTGCCGCCAGCTGGCAGCCCGCGGCGGTGGCGACGCCCTGAACCCGGGCGATCACGGGCTGGGGCAGGGCGCTGATCTCTTGCATGACGCCGGCGCAGCGGTCGAAAAGCGCCTGGAACTGCGCTTTGCCACCGTCCGGGGCGGTGCGGAAACCCTGCATCTCCCTCAGGTCGTGGCCTGCCGAAAAGGCCTTGCCCTCGGCCGCCAGGATCACGACGCGGATGCCGGGATCGGCGGCGATCCGGCCGAAGGTCGCGGACAGGGCGGCAAGCATGTCGGACGACAGCGCGTTGAGCGTCGCGGGCGACGCCAGCGTGACGGTGGCGATGCCGTCGCGATCCTCGCGCAGCAGCGGTCCGGCCACGGCCTCAGCCCTTGGGCTTGAGGAAGCGTCCCTCGATCTGTGCGCCGCTTTCGATGACGATCCCGGTCGAGGTGACATCGGCCTTCACTTGCGACGAGGCGCGCAGCGTGAAGGTGTCGCAGGTGACCTTGCCGTCGAACTTGCCCTTCACTTCGACCGTATGGGCGTTGACCGAGCCCTTGACCCGGCCTTCCTGCCCGATGATCAGGCCGTTCGCGATGATGTTGCCGTCGATTTCGCCCAGGATCTCGACCGAGCCGGTGGAGCTGATCTCTCCGGTGATCTTGAGGTCGGCCCCAAGCACCGAGCGCGCCGAATTGCTGCCGGGGGCCGAAGGGCGCGGCACGGCAGACGCTGCGGGGGCCGAGGTCGGGTCGGAGGTCTTGGAGAACATTGCAGGCAATCCTTGGGCGAAGGCCTTTGTCGAGGCGGTGGCCTGATAAGGACGGATCACGGTTGTCGGGTCAAGGGGCGCGTTCGTCCAGCGGCAGCTTTCCCCGGGGAAGATGTCGCTGGCGGGGCTGACAGGCCGCAGGCGCGGTGGTGAGATCGGGCCGGGAATCAGGGGAGGCTTCATGCAGGACGCATTCTTCCAGCCGGTCTCGGGCTTTGACCTGCCGCGCTTTGCCGGGGTGCCGACGTTCATGCGTCTGCCGCATGTGGGGTTCGACCATCCCCGGCTCGGCGAGGTCGAGATCGGCCTGGTCGGCGCGCCGTGGGACGGGGGCACGACGAACCGGCCGGGAGCGCGCCACGGGCCGCGGCAGTTGCGGGACCTGTCGACGATGATCCGAGCGGTGAACGGGGCGACCTGGGTGGCTCCGTTTCAGTTGGCGCGCTGTGCTGACCTGGGGGATGTGGCGCCGAACCCGGGCGACCTGATGGATTCGATGGCGCGGATGGAGGCGTTCTATGCCCGCGTTGTCTCGGCCGGGATCAGGCCGTTGACGGCAGGCGGGGACCATCTGTGCAGCCTGCCGATCCTGCGGGCGGTGGCACGCGCGCGGCCGGTGGGGATGATCCAGTTCGACAGTCATACCGACCTGAACGACGTCTATTTCGGGACCTCGCGGTATAACCATGGGACTCCGTTTCGGCGCGCGGTGGAGGAAGGGCTTCTGGACCCCGGGCGGTATTGCCTGATCGGCATTCGGGGCACGGCTTATGGCCGCGAGGACTGGGACTTCGCGACGGCGAACGGCATCCGGATCATTCCCATCGCCGAGTTTCATGCCCGGGGGGCCGAGGATGTGATGGCCGAAGCGCGCGAGATCGTGGGGACGGGGCCGGTCTATGTGACCTATGACATCGACTTTGTCGATCCGACCTTTGCCCCCGGGACGGGGACGCCGGAGGTCGGTGGGCCGAATTCCTGGCAGGCCCTGCAGGTAGCGCGGGGGTTGCGGGGGCTGGATGTGGTGGGGGCGGACCTGGTGGAGGTCTCGCCACCCTTCGATGCAAGCGGCGGGACGGCCTGGCTGGGGATTTCACTGATGTTCGAAATGCTGTGTGTCATGGCCGAGCGGGTCGCCCGGGGCTGAGGGCGAGCGGGGGTTTCACACCCCCGCACCCCCGTGGAGTATTTGAGAAATGGGCAAGTCAGAAGCGAGAAGGCCATGAGTCCGGAGACAATCATCACCAATGCGAAGGTCCTGACCATGGACGAGGCGCATCCCGGGGCCGAGGCGGTGGCCTTCGCGGGTGGGCGCATTCTGGCGGTCGGGGGGCGA
>FWPV01005273.1_pt1:25000-26123 | contig 26123 bp, 21 predicted proteins | sample 2228371 | NCBI WGS metagenome assembly FWPV01 (sample SAMEA103939776, study PRJEB20133) | metagenome
GGGTGAAAGGCTAATCAAACCTGGAGATAGCTGGTTCTCCGCGAAAGCTATTTAGGTAGCGCCTCGGACGAATACCATCGGGGGTAGAGCACTGCATGGATGATGGGGGCCCACAGCCTTACTGAGTCTAAGCAAACTCCGAATACCGATGAGTACTATCCGGGAGACACACGGTGGGTGCTAACGTCCATCGTGAAGAGGGAAACAACCCTGACCTGCAGCTAAGGCCCCTAATTCGTGGCTAAGTGGGAAAGCATGTGGGACGGCCAAAACAACCAGGATGTTGGCTTAGAAGCAGCCATCATTTAAAGATAGCGTAACAGCTCACTGGTCTAGACAAGCTGTCCTGCGGCGAAGATGTAACGGGGCTCAAGCCACGAGCCGAAGCTCAGGATGCACAGCGATGTGCGTGGTAGCGGAGCGTTCCGTGATACAGCTCATCATGTCTTATCCGCAGCGATGCGGAGACGGACATGGAGAGCTTTCTGTGAAGCCGGGCCGTAAGGCATCCGGTGGAGAGATCGGAAGCGAGAATGTTGACATGAGTAGCGACAAAGAGGGTGAGAGACCCTCTCGCCGAAAGTCCAAGGGTTCCTGCTTAAAGCTAATCTGAGCAGGGTAAGCCGGCCCCTAAGGCGAGGCCGAAAGGCGTAGTCGATGGGAACCACGTTAATATTCGTGGGCCAGGAGGATGTGACGGATCTCGACGGTTGTCTGCCCTTATCGGATTGGGTGGGCTGCCTAGAGGTTCCAGGAAATAGCCCTCCATCAGACCGTACCCTAAACCGACACAGGTGGACTGGTAGAGTATACCAAGGCGCTTGAGAGAACCACGTTAAAGGAACTCGGCAAAATGCCTCCGTAAGTTCGCGAGAAGGAGGCCCCATATGTACGCAAGTATGTGTGGGGGGCACAAACTAGGGGGTGGCGACTGTTTACTTAAAACACAGGGCTGTGCGAAGCCGTAAGGCGACGTATACAGTCTGACGCCTGCCCGGTGCTGGAAGATTAAGAGGAGGGGTGCAAGCTCTGAATTGAAGTCCCAGTAAACGGCGGCCGTAACTATAACGGTCCTAAGGTAGCGAAATTCCTTGTCGGGTAAGTTCCGACCTGCACGAATGGC
>FWPV01005274.1_pt1 | contig 26102 bp, 24 predicted proteins | sample 2228371 | NCBI WGS metagenome assembly FWPV01 (sample SAMEA103939776, study PRJEB20133) | metagenome
CCTCAAGAATTCCCCGATGAGCCGGGTGGTGGACGTGAAGGTGGGGCAGCAGCCGCTGGAGGACGCGCGGGTCTACCGCGTGGCGATGCCCGCGGGGCTGGCAGCCGGAGGTCTGGGATACTTCCGGGTGTGGGGTGAGACCCGTCCCGTACGCGACGGGTTCGGGACGCTGGGCTCGGCTCTGGAATCCTTCGCTGCCAGCCGGCCTGACTACTCGCTCTACACGACGGACGGGCGCATCAGGCGGGCATCATGACGAGCGCGGGCGCGACACTCCGCTTGCGGGCCGGCATCCTGCGCCTGGCGCTGGCGCTCGGCATCGTGCTGGCGGGCGTCCTCGCCGGATGCGGCTCTTCGGAGACTCCCGCAGAACGTTCCGGCACTGCGTCCGCCCCCGGGTTCAGATATCCCTTCGATGCGCAGCGCGCCTTCGGCTACCTGGAAAAGCAGGTCTCGTTCGGTCCGCGCAACCCCGGCTCCGAAGGGCACCGGCGCTGTCTGGAATGGATGAAGGCGGAGGCCGCAAAGACCGCTGAGCGGGTCTTCACTCAGAGCTTCACCCGCCGCTACGGGGGGAAGGACATCACCTTCACCAATGTGTTCGCCGTGTATCCGGGGACGTCGGACCGCATCGTCATCCTGTGTGCCCACTGGGACACGCGTCCTTTCGCCGACGAGGAGACCGACCCCGTCAAGGCGGCGCAGCCCATCCCGGGAGCCAATGACGGAGCCTCCGGAGTGGCGGCCCTCCTGGAGCTCGGGCACCTGTTCAAGGCCCGCAACCCTCCCGTCACGGTCGTCCTGGCGTTCTTCGACGGCGAGGACTTCGGGAAGGACGTGAAGGACATGCTTCTCGGCTCCACGGAGTTCGCGCGGTCGTGGCGTAGCGTCCTGCAGGGAGTGGGCGATGAGGTGGAATACGCCATCCTGCTGGACATGGTGGGAGCCAAAGACCTGCGCATCCCCCGCGAAGTGAACTCGCAGGAGGCCGCCCCCTGGCTGATGGACGCCATCTACCGCCACGCCCGGGAAGCCGGACTGGAGGCGGTGTTCCCGGACGAGCCCGGACCGAGAATCCTGGACGACCACGTGCCGCTCATTCGGGCGGGCATCCCGGCCGTGGACCTCATCTCGTTCGACTACGCCTACTGGCACACGCTGGACGACACTCCGGACAAATGCAGCCCGGACTCGCTGAAAGCGGTCGGGGAAGTGGTGGCCCGGACGGTCTACTCCGACGTGCGGAGGCCCCGGTGACGGACGCGCCTTCCCGCCGGAAGCCCGGAGGCGAAAGGTGACCACGTTCCCGTGGTACGCGCTGGCCGCACTCGCGGAGATCGGCGGGTGCTTCACGTTCTGGATGTGGCTCAGGCTCGGGAAAAGCCCCCTGTGGCTGATACCAGGCACCCTCGCGCTGCTCTTCTTCGCCTTCGCGCTGACGCGGGCCGAACCGGCGTTTGCGGGGCGAGCGTTCGCGGCCTACGGCGGGGTATACATCGCGGCGTCGCTCGCCTGGCTTGCAATGGTGGAGAGGACACGGCCCGACGTGTGGGACCTTTGCGGCGCGGCGGTCTGTCTGGCCGGCGCCGCCCTCATCGTGCTCGGGCCGCGGGGCGGCTAGAGGACCCCGAACCCTACCTGCCCACCCACACCGTCCGTCCCCGGGCGGCGGCCCAGGGCGTGTTGATGCGCGGGTCGTATTTCCAGAGCCGCTCCCGCGCCCACTCCCAGGCCTCCGGGGGACCTTCGCATTCCAGCCGGATGACCGGGAAGAGCGGCGTGGGCGGTCCGGCCGGGAGCCCGCGGACGGTCAGGTAGTCGCGGCTCTGGCCGACTTCGAGCTCCTGTCCGGTGGTCAGGAGGACGGCGCGCCGCACCCGCGACTTCAATCCCGGCATCGTCAGGCTGTCCCGGCCGTCCCAGAAGCGGATGATGAGGTAGAGGTTGTCGCCGCGGACGGTCTGCCACCCGTAGGTGATGAACTCGGTGACGTCCCCCGCTCCCGGCCCGTAGATGGCCTCGCCGTGGGTCTCGAGCCACTGCCCGATGGCTTCGGCGCGCTCCACGAACTCCGGCGGGAAGGTCCCGTCCGGCCGGGGCCCGACGTTCAGAAGCAGGTTGCCGCCCTTCACCGCCGCCTCGACCAGGAAGGAGAGCAGCACATCGGCGCTGCGCCACCGCTCTCCGATGGCGTATCCCCAGAGACGCCAGGTGCTGACCTGGCAGGACTCCCACAGACGGTCCTCCGCCACGATGCGGTGCTCGGGCGTCCCGAAATCGCCCAGTTCCGCCGCCAGACCGGCGTCCTCCACGGCGTCCGCATCTCCGGCGCCCGCAGGCTCGGTAGGCCCCAGCCGGTTGTTGATGAGGATGTCCGGCTGGAGGCTTCGCATCATCTCCACCAGCTCCCGGCTCTTCCATTCTGCCTGCGAGCGAGGCCATGCGCCGTCGAACCAGAAGACGTCTATCCTGCCGTAGCCGGTGAGCAGCTCCCGGACCTGGCCGTGGACATACTCCCGGAACGCCTCCCACTCCTCCGGGAGGCCCGCCGGGCCCTCCCAGAAGCCGGGTACGCGGGCGTCCATGAACGAGTAGTAGAGGCCCACGCGAAGACCTTCGGCGCGGAACGCGTCCAGGTACTCGCGGACGAAGTCCCGGCCCGGCGCCTGCGCGGCGCTGGTGTAATCGGTCAGCCGCGAGTCCCAGAGGCAGTATCCGTCGTGGTGGCGGCTGGTGAGGACGGCGTAGCGCATCCCGGCGCTCCTGGCCACCCGGGCCCACTCCCGGGGGTCGAAGCGCCCGGGATTCCACAGGCAGGACTGCCGCTCGTATTCGGCCTGGTCCAGCCGCTCGCGCAGCAGCACCTGCTCTCCCCTGCCCCACATCGAATACGGCCCCCAGTGGATGAACAGGCCGAAGCGGCCGTCCACGAACCATCGCCAGCGTTCCGGGACTTCCGGCATCTCTCTCCTGGTCTCCTCTCCGGGGCCGGTCCAGCGCGCCCGAGGACGGGCTTAGCATCCCGCCGCGGGGAATCCTTCCCCGTCAGCGCGTGAATGTCCCGGTTGCGGCGGGACGCGGCGCGGGCGCCGCGTCCTTCGACGGGAAGAAGAGGGGGGATGAAAGAAAATAGCGGAGGCCGGACTCGAACCGGCGACGCCACGGGTATGAGCCGTGTGCTCTGACCAACTGAGCTACTCCGCCGCACGAAGCCCCGCCGCGGTGAGGAAGCCTGCAGGGCGCATCCGATTATATCGCAAGACACGGACGGCATCAACCGGAGCCCGGCGTTGCGCCGCGCAGCCCCCGTGTGATATCATCCGTTGCTGGAACAGTTCTGACATCAGTCCAGATCACGAGGTAAAGCGCCGTTGCCCAATATCAAGTCAGTCATCAAAGACGTCAAGAAGTCCAGACAGCGCAGGCTGCGCAATCTCAGCTGGAAGTCCAAGATCAAGACCTTCGTCAAGAAGACCCGGGCGGCCTTCGGGACGGAAAAGGCGGCTGAGCTCATCAGCACGACGGCGAGCGTCATCGACAGCGCGGCGCAGAAGGGCATCATCCACAAGAACGCTGCCGCGCGGCGGAAGTCGCGGCTGATGAAGCAGGCTGCGAAGGCTGCCGCCGAACAGAAGCAGCAGTAAGCGGACGGACGACGAGGTTTTTCCCAGCGATCGCGGACCGGGGCCTGAACCGCCTCAGGCGGCCCCCGGTCTTTTTGCTGCCTGCTGCCGGGCGGCCATCGCGATGCGCGTGAGGCACATCTCCAGGTCGGCCCGGGGGCTCCCAGCGGAAGGGGCGTGGCCCTTCAGCGCCAGATCGGTCTCTGCCAGAATCTCGAACACCCCGCTCAGTCGCCTGAGGCTGAAGCGGCGGGACTGAGCGGCGAACTTGCGCATCAGGAACGCCTGACGTTTGAGGACATCCTGAAGGTCGGGGGAAGGCAGAAGCACCCTGTCGGCCCCCGGGGGCAGAGCGGAGGCGTCCTGGAAGGCAAACCCGGCGTCCCGCAGGCCGCGCGCCTGCCAGAGCAGCCGGAAGTGGCGCGCCAGCAGCGCCAGCGTCCGATGCGCGGCCGAGCGTTCATCCTCGGCCAGCAGGAACTGGTCCCGCAGCAGGCCGAGCGCATCCGACACGGAGCCCTCGCAGACGGCGTCGATCATGGCAAAGACGCGGTCCTCCGGCGGCGACGGGATCATCTTCTCCACATGCTGACGCCCGATGGATCGCTCCGGCCAGACGTAGTCCGCCAGCTTGCGCAGCTCGCTCTCCAGCTGCCACAGGTCGCTGCCCAGGCGCCTGACCATCTCCTCAGCCGCGGCAGGCTCCAGACGCACCCCCTCCCGCGCAGCCGCCTCCTTCAGGAAGGAGCGCGCGTCGTCTGCCTTCGCCGCCGCACAACTCACCAAGACCCCGGCGGCGTCGGCCGCCTTGAGCAGCGCTTTGACATCCTTCGACTCGTCCGAGCGGACCTCGAGGATGAGGCACCCCCGGTCGCACGGGGCCGAGATGGCCTGCGCCAGCTTCTGGAGCTCCGCGGCAGGCGCCTCATCCACCCGGCTGACGGTCACCACCCGCCTCCGCGACGCCAGAGGGACGGTCTGCCACGCCGCAAGCACCCTTGCAGCCTCCAGGGACTCTCCCTCCATACGGTCGTGGTCGAACTCGGCGAGGGCGGGGTCCAGATAGTTCGCGGCGATCGCCTCCATCGCCTGGCGCCGGGCCAGGTCTTCGGCGCCGGCCACCGCCCAGACGGCGGCGTCCGGCAGAGACTCCGCGCTGCGGAGGGCGGCGGGAGCGACCTTCACGGCGATGCGACCGCCGCGGAGGATGCCGCCTCCACCTCCAGGCAGTCCGGCACCTCCAGAGCGCGACCCACATCCTCGCGGATCTGCGCCGCCAGCTCCTCCAGACTGGAGAAGCGCTTTTCGTCGCGCAGCCGCTCCAGGAAGCGCACCTCCAGAGGCCTGCCGTACAGCTCGCCGCGGAATCCCACCAGATGGACCTCGAGACAGCGGGGACCGCTGCCCACGGTGGGCCTCACTCCGACGTTGGCGGCCCCCCTCAAGAGGACCCCGTTGAAGCGTCCGTTGACAGCGTAGACGCCGTCCGCGGGGAGAAGACGGCGGGGGGACAATTCCAGGTTCGCGGTGGGAAAGCCGATCTGCTGACCGCGGCCGTCCCCGTGGACCGTGACGCCCGAGACGGAGTAGCAGGAACCCAGAAGACGGGCGGCCCGGCGGACATCGCCGGCAGCCAGGGTCTGGCGCACCAGCGAACTCGAGACGGGCTCCCCGTCCACCACGACAGGCGGCACCACTGTGACGTGAAAGCCCAGCTCGTCGGCCATCTCCCGGAGCAGTTCCGGAGTCCCTTCCCTGCCCCTGCCGAACCGGAAGCTCTCACCCACCACCACGTAATGCGCGCCCACCGTCCCGAGCAGGACCTCGCGAACGAACCGGCGGGCATCCAGACGGGCGAACTCCTCGTCGAACCGCAGCACCAGCACCCCGGACGGTCCGGCCTTCGCAAGCCGCTCCACCCGCTCGCGGTCATCGCTGAGCAGCAGCGGCGCCCGCTCCGGGGCCACCACCTCCAGCGGATGACGGTCCATCGTGACCGCGATGGTGGGCAGACCGTGGCTGCGGCCGGCCTCCGCCAGACGGTGCATCAGGGCCTGATGCCCCACGTGGAACCCATCGAAGACGCCGATGGTCACAGCGACCCCATCGGCGGGCGGGACGTAATGCTCCAGCCCCCAGAATATGCTCAAGTCCTGAAACGCCCTCCTCTGCCCTCTGCAGCGCGCGGGGTCACGGCCCCCCCAGCACCTTCAGGGGGCGGATGCCCTCCTGCCCGCGCGTCGCCTGTCCGATACCCAGCAGCTCTCCGGTCTGTGAGTGCACGCGCACGATGCCGGTGTAGCCGCGGCCCGCGGCCACGGGAAGCCCGGAGCAGAACCTCCGGCCCTCCACGGTGGTGATCTCCACCCGCGGCATCCCCTGCACGGCCGCCTCCGGCGGCAGCAGGTTCTGGCGGAACTCGTTGGACGTCCACTGCTCCACTTCCACCAGCGGATGCGACATCGCGATGGAGAAGGGGCCCGAGCCCGTGCGCACCAGCCATTCCATCGCCCCGCCCGTGCCGAGCCGGTCGCCGATGTCGGCGCACAGGGCGCGGACGTAGAACCCGGAGGAGACCTCCATCTTCAGGGTGGCGCGCGCGTGCTCCCCGGCGTGCCAGGATTCCACCTCCAGAGAATGGATATGCACCCGCCTGGGCCGCCGCTCCACAGTCCGGCCCTCGCGCGCCAGCCGGTACAATCTCTGGCCGTCCACCTTCACGGCGCTGAACATGGGCGGCGTCTGAAGTATCTCCCCCCGGAACTCCTGAAGCGTCTCCATCAGGCGCTCGAGGGTCACATCCGCGCAGCTGGTATCGTTCAGGATGCGGCCCTGCAGGTCCTGGGTGTCCGTGGTCAGACCGAGCACCAGACCCGCCGTGTAGCGCTTGGTGTGCCCCGTGAGGAACTCGGCGAGCCGCGTGGCCCTGCCCACCAGCAGCACCAGCACCCCTTCCGCCATCGGGTCCAGCGTGCCAGCGTGCCCCACCCGGCGCAGCCCGAACCTCCGGCGCACCATGGCGACCACGTCATGGCTGGTGAAGCCAGCCGGTTTGTTTATGATCAGAACTCCGTCCACTTCTTCAGCTCTTCCAGGACCCGCTGCTCCGCTTCGTCCAGTGTACCCTGCAAAACGCATGCCGCGGCCAGTTCGTGCCCGCCGCCGCCCAGCGCCTCGGCCGCCCTCCCCACAGGCGCCCCTCCCCGCGAGCGGAAGCTGACCCGGACCGAGCCCGGAGCTTCCTCGCGCAGGATGACGGCAACATCCACACCCTTCAGACCGTGGACCATGTTCACGAAGCCCTCGGTGTCCTCCGGCTTCGCGCCCGTCACCTCGTAGTCTCCCAGCGAGAGCCTGGCCCACGCCACGTGTCCGTTCGGGCTCAGCTGGATGGAATCCAGCGCCCGCGACATCAGCTTCAATCCCGCCAGCGACCGGGTGTCGTAGACCTTCTCCGCTATCGAGGCCGTCGAGGGCCCCACCCTCATCAGCTCCGCGGCCACCTCGAGCGTCTCGGGCCGGGTGTTGGGATAGCGGAATCCGCCTGTATCCGTCACGAGCGCCGTCAGCAGCGCTTCGGCCATCCCGTGCGACACCGGCATCCCGCGATGGCGCAGAAGGTGGTAGACCACCTCCGCCGTCGCCGCGCAGTCCTCGTCGGTCACCCGCACCGTCCCGAACTCCGACGTGGGCGGATGATGGTCGAGGACCAGCGACCGGCGGGCGGCCAGGACGGCGTCTCTCAGCTGACCGGTCCGCTCCGGACGGTCGCAATCCACCAGCACCGCCAGGTCCGGGCTCTCCCCGGGGAAGGCGGGCTCGATGAGCGTCTGCGGCTCCAGGAAATCGTAGACCTCCGGGGTCGGCTGCGGGCACACCAGGTGGACGTCCTTCCCCGCCTGCCGCAGTCCCAGAGTGAGGGCGATGGCGCTGCCGAGCGCATCCCCGTCCGGGTTCTGATGCATGGCCACCATGACCCGTCCGGCGCCGTCCAGCACTTCCCAGGCTGCATCCAGGAGCTCAGACGTCAGCCTGGTCATCCTCTATCTCTCGAAGCAGCTCCTGCACCCTCGCGCTCTTCAGGGGCCCGTCGTCCAGGTACAGCTCCAGCATCGGGGTGGTCCGCATGTGCGACACTTTCAGCAGCTCCCGGCGGATGTGTCCCACCGCCCTCTGGAGCACCTCGAAGGAGGCCTGCCGCTCGGCGGCGTCTCCCAGAAAGCTCACCCCGATCCTTGCCGTCCGGAGATCCGGCGACACGTGCGCCTCCGTGAACGTGACGAACCCGAGCCTCGGGTCCTTCATGCGCTGCACGATGGCGCTGATCTCCTGCACCAGGAACTTGTTCACCCGCTCCTGCCGAAGCGACATTTCCGGCTCTCCTTTCACAGGAACTCCAGCGATGTCTCCAAGACCTCGACCCGCGGGTCCGACTCCACACTGCGGAGGACCTTGTCAAGCACCGTATTGGCGAACCGCCGGTCCGCCGAGACCACCGCGAAAGCGAGCTCCGCCCCGCGGTGGGAATCCTGCATGCCCACCTCGGCCGCCGTGACGTTGAAGCGATGGCGTATCCCGTCCAGCATCCCGCGGACCACGCTTCGCTTGTCCTTCAGGCTGCTGCCCTCTCCCAGAGCAAGCTCGACGGTCAGCAGTCCCACAACGACCATGGCAGTCCAGGCCCGTCTCAGCGCTCTGCCCCGTCTCCGGGCTACAGCGTGCGGGCCACCTCGTTCACCACGAAACACTCGATGACGTCGCCTTCCCGGACGTCATCGAAGCCCTCCAGCTGGATGCCGCACTCGAAGCCCGCCGCCATCTCCCGGACGTCGTCCTTGAAATGCCTGAGGGAAGCGATCTGTCCGGACCAGACCTCCTGCCCCTCGCGGAGTACCCGGGCGCTGGTGTTGCGCTGGACCTTGCCGTCCTGCACGTAGCACCCGGCCACCACGCCGCGCGGTGTGCGGAACAGGGCGCGCACCTCGGCGTGACCCAGCACCTCTTCCCGCATCTCAGGCTCCAGCAGCCCGCTCAGCGCCTTGCGGACATCGTCCAGCAGTTCGTAGATGATATTGTAGGTGCGTATCTCGACGTGCTCGCGCTCGGCTGCCTCCCGGGCCGTACGGTCCACGCTGACATTGAAGGCGATGACCACGGCTTTGGACGCGGAGGCGAGCATCACGTCGCTTTCGCCCACGGAGCCCACGCCGCTCTGCAGCACCCGCACGCTCACCTCTTCCGTGCCGAGCTGCTCCAGCTTGTGGCGGATGGCCTCCGCCGACCCGTCCACATCGCAGCGCAGCACCACCAGAAGCTCCCGGACCTCCCCCTGCTTCAGGCGCTTGTACAGGTCCTCGAGCGACATCCGGCCGGACCGCCCCAGGCGCTCCTCCCGCTCGCGCTCCTGCCTCTCCTCGGCGATCTGGCGCGCCGTCTTCTCGTCGGCGACCACCTCCAGCGTGTCGCCCGCGCCCGGGACATCCTCCAGACCCAGCACCTCCACCGGAGTGGACGGGCCGGCCTTCTGAAGCCGCTGCCCCCTGTCGTCCATCATGGCCTTGATCTTGCCATACGTGGACCCGACCACGACGGCATCCGAGACGCGCAGCGTGCCGTCCTGGACCAGCACGGTGGCCACGGCGCCGCGCCCGCGCTCCACGCTCGACTCGATGACCACGCCCTTCGCCGGCAGCGCCGGGTCGGCCGTGAGCTCCAGCATCTCCGCCTGGAGCAGAATGGACTCCAGCAGGTCCTGCAGCCCCATCCCCGTGATGGCGGACACCGGGACGACCATCGTGTCTCCGCCCCACTCCTCCGGGACCAGGTTCTTCTCCGCCAGCTGCTGCTTTACCCGGTCGGGATTGGCCTCGGGCCGGTCCATCTTGTTCAGAGCCACGATGATGGGCACTCCCGCGGCGCGGGCGTGGCTGATGGCCTCCTCGGTCTGCGGCATCACGCCGTCGTCGGCCGCGACGACCAGCACCGCGATGTCGGTGACCTGGGCCCCCCGCGCGCGCATCGCCGTGAACGCCTCATGCCCGGGCGTATCGATGAAGGTGATGGTCTTGCCCTCGTGCTCGACCTGGTAGGCGCCGATATGCTGCGTGATGCCTCCGAACTCGGAGGCCGTCACGTTGGTGTGGCGGATGGCATCCAGCAGCGACGTCTTGCCGTGGTCGACGTGGCCCAGCACGGTGACCACGGGCGGCCGTATCCAGCTTCCGCGTGCGGCGGAAGGCTTCGGCTTCGGGCGGGGCTTCGCCGGCGCCGGAGCGGCCCCCTCCCTGACGACGAACCCGAGCTTCTCACCGGCCTTCTGGGCCTGCTCCAGCGTGATGGAGTCGTTGAGCGAGGCGAAGGTGCCCGTCTCCAGAAGAGCGGTCTGCACGTCCGCCGGGGGCAGCCCCAGAGCGTCGGCGAAATCGCGGACAGCCACCGGCACGGGGATGTGGACGGTCTTCTGTCCCGCCGCTCCCTCTTCCTTGAAGAACTCCGCGACGAGCTCCGCCGTCTCCCCGTCCACGCTGCTCGAAGGGCCGGCCACCTCCACTCCGAGCTCCCTGAGGGCGTTGACAAGCTCCGCAGGCTGGACGCCAAGTTCCCTGGCCAGATCGTAAACACGCGTCTTGCTCAGACCCGTTCACCTCCTTCGCGCATCCCGGGGACGCGCAAACGTTTCGAGAAATCCCAGTCTATCCTGCCCGCCGCGAGCTTCAGGGACGCCGGTGCTCGAACAATGTCCAGTCTATTCTACACCGATTTCCGCCTTTTCCGTCTCGCGCCGGACGGCCGCCTCCAGCTCCGCGAGCGCCGCCTCCCCCGGCGCGCACCGCAGCGCCCGGCCCAGCCGCCCTCCTTTGAGGGCCTGTCTGAGGCACCGCTCGGACGGGCAGACATACGCTCCCCGCCCCGGCGCCTTTCCCGATTGGTCCACCGACACGGACCCTCCGGGCGACCGGACCACCCGGATGAACTCGCTCTTCACGGCCTTGCGCCGGCAGCCCACACAGCTCCGGATGAGATGGCGCGGCACGTTCTCATCCCCGCACGGGAGGCATCACTCCGCGGCTTCGCCGGATGCGTCCGCGTCCGGTTCCACTTCCCCGGACGGGGTCTCCGCCGCCGGAGCCTCCTGGTGCCCGGCCTCCTCCTGCCCGGCGGCCTCCTGCCTTCGCTCCTGAGCCTCCTGCTCCGCCACCTGCGACTCGCTGCGGATGTCTATCCGCCAACCCGTAAGCTTGGCGGCCAGCCGGACATTCTGACCCGCCTTCCCGATGGCAAGGGAGAGCTGGCTGTCCGGCATGATGACCGTCGCCTTCTTCTCATCGCCGTCCACCTTCAGCGACACGTGCGACGGCTTGGCGGGGCTCAGCGCCTCCGCGATGAACCGCGCCGGGTCCTCGCTCCAGCGGACGATGTCCACCTTCTCGTCGTAAAGCTCGTTGACGACCGACTGCACCCGCGTGCCTCTGTGTCCCACGCAGGCGCCCACCGGGTCCACCCGCTCGTCCAGCGAATGCACGGCGATCTTGGAGCGCTGTCCGGGTTCGCGGGCCACGGACCTTATCTCCACGATGCCCTCGCTAATCTCGGGGACCTCCAGCTCGAACAGTCCCCGGATGAGGTTGGGATGGGTGCGGGAGACCACCACCTGCGGGCCGCGCGTGGTGCGCCGGACCTCCAGCACGTAGACCTTGATGCGGTCGTTGAAGTTGTAGGGCTCCGTGGGCACCTGCTCCGACGGAGGGAGGATGGCGTCCACCTTGCCGAGCGCCACGATGACGTTGCGCCCTTCGCCCCGCTGCACCGTGCCGGTCACGATCTCGCCGACGCGGCCTCCGAACTCCTCGTAGACCTGTTCGCGCTCCGCGTCCCTGAGGCGCTGCACCACCACCTGCTTGGCCGTCTGGGCGGCGATGCGTCCGAAGTTCTCCGGAGTGACCTCGAACTCGATGATGTCCCCGATGGCCGCGTCCGGGTTGATGGCCTTCGCCTCGGCCAGGCTTATCTCCAGGTGGGGATTCTCCGCGTGCTCCACCACGTCTTTCTGACAGAAGACCCGGAACCCGGCCCGGGTGGATTCCACGCGGACGCGCACGTCTCCCGTGGCGGCAAAGTGCTTCTTGTAGGCGTGCACCAGCGCCGATTCGATGGCCTCCATCAGGACCTCGAACGGGATGTCCTTCTCTTTTTCTATCTGACGCAGAGCGTCAAGGATCTCTTCGTTCACGAACCCTGCCTCCCGTCAAGAACGCGTCTGGCAGGGAGGACGCGCCCGCGCGTCCTCCTCTCCGCCGGCGCATCTCGCATCCGGCGGAACCCCCACAAACAAAGCGACCCGTCACGGCCTGTCCGCCCGGGTCGTCCTTCCAGCGACTCTCTCCTGCCCCGAACACGCGCCACCGGCCGGCGGCGGGCATCTCACTCCCCGCCCTCCGCTCCGGGCGTCATCCGGTCCGCCCTCCCCGCACCCCTGCAGGGAAACAAAAAAAGCGGGTCGGGGAACCCACTTCATCGGCTGACCGAGAAAACCTTGCCAGCCATATCATAACATACCCGGAAGGACGCCGCAACACAGCACCCTCCACAGGCCGCGCCGCGGGAGGAGCGCCCCCGCAACACGGCTAAGTCATAGTATCATTGGAGATGGAGGCCCGAGGTCCGCCCCATCGTCCGTGAAGGGAGGGATTCCCGCCCGTGCAAGACAGACGCGCGTTCACTCTCATCGAGCTTCTAGTGGTCATCGCCATCATCGCCATACTGGCCGCCATCCTCTTCCCGGTGTTCGCCCAGGCCCGCGAGAGGGCCCGCACCGCCGGCTGCCTGAGCAACGTGAAGCAGATCACGCTGGCCGTCCTGCAGTATGCCGGAGACAACAGTGGGCGCTGGCCGTTCTCGGTGGACTTCGAAGACGTCAACAACTGGCCCGGCGTGCCGGCCATCCAGTCGGCTCCCTTCCTGTGGGAGGTACTGCTCCCCTACGCCAGGGGCCGGGAGATCTGGCGCTGCCCGTCCGACAAGGGGATGAGGTGGCAGAGGACCGGCCCGGTGCAGGCAAAGACGGGCTGGGTGGTCAAGCGATGCCATGAGATGTGGAAGCTGGGGCCATCCGACCCCCTGCTCAGCCGTCTCTGGTCCAGCTACGTCACGAACCGTGCGAACTCGTTCAACACCCGCACCCATGCCCCCCGGCCGGTGCGTCTGGACCAGGCGCCGGACCCCTCCCGCGCCATGGTGGTCTTCGACCCCTGGCAGGTGGCGGACTGGAACAACGGCCCGGGCGCGGCGGACTGGAACGGACAGTGGCACGTGCGCAAGTTCCCTGAGTGCTCGTGGAACGTGGGCTTCTTCGACGGCCACGCCCGGAACCTGACGTTCCGGGAGATACGCTACCCGCAGGGAGCGCCGGAGGGGGTGGACTCGCTGTTCCACATCTACTGGGTGACCGGGAAGCTGACCGAATAGCATAGGACAGGAAGGAGCAGAAAGCGCAGATGCAGCCCGCCAGCCTGCAGCCGGTCGTCATCGCGAAGAACGTCGTCAACGTCCACGCCGAACCCAACACGGACTCCGAACAGGTCACGCAGGCCATCCTGGGACAGCCCGCGTGGGTGCTGGAGGCGAGGGACAGGTGGCGATTCGTCCAGCTGTGGGACACCTACCGGGGATGGCTTCAGGAGCGGTTCATCCTCCCGCTGGAGCCCGCCCAGAGCTACCCGGGCGAAGGGCCCGCCGTCCGGGTGAGGGCGCTCATCACGGACGCGCTGAAGGAGCCGCGGGCCACCGCTCCCATCGCCACCAAGCTGACCATCTCCACCTGCCTGGAGTGGCTGGAAGAGAAGGGCTCCTACACCCGCGTGCGGCTGCCCGGCGGCGCCTGCGTCTGGGTGCGCAGCCGGGACGTGGAGCCCGTCCCCGCTCCACCGGAGGACGCCATTCCGTCGCCCGCCGCGCTGGTGCGCACCGCCCGCCGGTTCATCGGGACCCCGTATCTCTGGGGCGGCACCACGGCCTTCGGACTGGACTGCAGCGGGTTCGTGCAGCTGGTCTATAACGTCAACGGCTACCGGCTGCTGCGGGACGCCGACATCCAGGCGAAGGACCCGCGCGCCCGGCTGGTGGAGCCCGACGCGCTGCGGCCGGGCGACCTGGTGTTCTTCTGCGGGGCGAACGACGAGAAGCGGGAGCGCATCACGCACGTCGGGATGTACATCGGGGACGGAGAGTTCATCCACAGCGCCGGGCAGAGCGTGGGAGTGACCGTCTCCCCGCTGTTCAGCGGATACTACTGGGACGTGTTCTGGGGGGCGCGCCGGATGCTGCCTCCCTGCCGCTGAGACGCCGCCGCGACGGCGCGCGCCGCGCGCCGCGGAAGGAGGGGCCGGTTTGAGAAAAGTGGTGCTGGCATCGATGGCGCTGGTCGCGGCCGTCGCGCCCGTCCGTGCCGAAGAGAAGCAGCCCGAGCGCTTTCTGAACGCGGTGCGGACCTTCGCGGACCTGGTGCTGCAGCACGGGCGGGACACCTTCGGCCCGAAGACGACCCCTCTCATCGTGGACGGGCTGAACGTGGACACGCTCCGGCCTCCCGTCTGGAAGCGGGAGGGCGAGGAGTGGGTGCTCAGCAACCTGGCGACGCAGCAGACGCTGTTCCGGACTCTGGACGGCCTGAGCCGCGTCACCGGCGATGCCCGCTACCGCCAGGCCGCCGTCCGGGCGCTCCGCTACGCGTTCGACAACCTTCAGCATCCCGGAGGGCTGCTGTACTGGGGCGGGCACTACTGCTACGACGCGCTGGGCGACCGGCTGGTGGGAGAGAGCGAGACCCACGAGCTGAAGCGGAACTTCCCCTACTACGAGCTGATGTGGGAGGTGGACCCGGACGCGACGCGCCGCTACATCGAAGCCGTCTGGAACGGGCACATCCTGGACTGGGAGACGCTGGACTTCAACCGGCACGCCAAATACCGGCCGCACAGGGTGACCCCGTGGAAGGAGCATCAGTTCCGGGGCGGCAAGGTGCCTTTCGGGGGAGAGGGACTGACCTTCGTCCACAGCGCGGCCGACTTCGCCTTCGCCGCCGCGATGCTCTACCGGCTGGGAGGCGAGGAGGAGGCTCTCAGGTGGGCCGAGCGGCTGATGGGACGCTTCATGGAGGCGCGTCACCCGGAGACCGGACTCGGCGCGGCCAACTTCACCACCCTGAAGGAATGCCGGATGGCGAAGCAGTTCCCGCAGTTCGAGGAACGCTTCACGGAGGCGACCGTCACGGACATCTACGGCGTGCGCTACACCCACTCCGCCGCGTGCCTGCTGGACATGGGAGCGCACCTCGGAGCGGACGGCCGGCGGTTCCTGCAGTGGGGGCTGGACGAGATGACCGCCCGCGCGAAGCACGGCTACGACGAAGAGACCAACACATTCCGGGCCATGCTGATAGACGGGACTCCCCTCAGCCCGGCCGACCGCATCAACGACGGATACGTCGAAGAGAGATGGCTGACGCCCAGGCCCGCGGACTCACGCTACTTCTATGCGTATGCCCGGGCCTACCGGCTGAGCGGGGACGCCCTGATGTGGCGGATGGCCCGGAGCATCGGAAAAGGACTGGGGCTCGGAGACCTCGGGGAGGCTCCGGGCCCGGTGGCGGAGAGGTCCACGTCCCTGAACGACCCGCTGGTCCTGATGGGGCTTCTGGAGCTGTGGGAGAAAAGCGGCGAGCGAAGCCTTCTGGAGCTGGCGGAGAAGGTCGGGGACAACGCTCTGGGCACCTGCTTTCACAACGGGCTGGTGGTGCGCAGCCCGGACCACGTTAACTGCAAGTTCGACGACGCCCTCCCCCTGGCTCTCCTGCACCTTCACGCCGCGCTGACCGGAGCCCCCGACGGGAAAAGACCGCCCGCGTTCCGGATGTCGCAGGGATACTTCCACTGTCCGTACGACGGGGTGGGACGCACCTACGACAACGAGGTCATCTACTCGCAGCTCCGCGGGCAGCCCGCGCCGTGAGGCAGGCGCCGCCGCTCTCTGCAGAAATCCTCGAAAAAAGCCCTGTTCTGACGGACGGGGGGCGCTGTTTGTGCTTTCATGCCTGAGGCCCGGCCGCTCTGCGTCCGGGACGTCATTCCCCGTCCGGGGAAACGGAGGATTTCCAGGGTCATGAGAAAAGCGCTGATGGTCTGGGGCGGATGGGACGGCCACGAGCCGAAGCAGTGCGTGGACATCTTCGCTCCCATCCTCGAGGAGAAGGGCTTCGAGGTCATCATCTCCGACACGCTGGACAGCTACCGGGACGCGGACCTGATGGGTTCGCTGAGCCTGATCGTGCCCGTCTGGACGATGGGGACGATCGAAGGGGAGCAGGAGGCGGGCCTGCTGAACGCCGTCCGCTCCGGCGTCGGGATAGCGGGATGGCACGGGGGGATGGGCGACTCGTTCCGGAACAACACGGAGTACCAGTTCATGGTGGGAGGGCAGTGGGTGGCCCATCCCGGGGGCATCATCCCCTACACGGTGAACATCGTGCGTCCGGACGACCCCATCGTGCAGGGCCTGTCGGACTTCGCGATGAACAGCGAGCAGTATTACATGCACGTGGACCCGTCGAACGAGGTCCTGGCCACCACCACGTTCTCGGGCGAGCACGCTCCGTGGATAGAAGGGTGTGTGATGCCGGTGGTCTGGAAGCGGAGATACGGCGAGGGGCGGGTGTTCTACAGTTCGCTGGGACACGTGGCAGAGGACTTCGATGTCCCGGAGGCCCGGGAGATCATGGTCCGGGGGATGCTCTGGGCCAGCCGCGAAGGCTGAGCACCCGGACGGAAAGAAAGAGGTACACACCATATGGCAGCCAGACCGGCAAAGGTCGGCATCATCGGATGCGGCAACATCAGCGGGATCTACTTCCAGGCGGGCAGGACGTTCGAGATGCTGGACATCGTGGCCTGCGCGGACATCATCCCCGAACGCGGGAAAGCCGCCGCGGAGCAGCACGGGGTCCCGCGGGCCTGCAGCCCCGAGGAGCTTCTGGCGGACCCGGAGATTGAGATCGTCCTCAATCTGACCATCCCGCGGGCGCACGCGGAAGTCGCCCTGAAGGCGGTGGAGGCGGGAAAGAGCGCTTACAACGAGAAGCCGCTCACCATCACCCGGGAAGAGGGGCGCAGGCTTCTGGAGGCCGCGAAGGCCCGCGGGGTGCGGGTGGGATGCGCGCCGGACACGTTCCTGGGGGCGGGGATACAGACCTGCCGCAAGCTCATCGACGAGGGATGGATCGGGGAGCCCGTGGGGGCGACGGCGTTCATGATGTGCCCGGGGCACGAGAGCTGGCATCCGGCTCCAGAGTTCTACTACCAGAAGGGCGGCGGCCCGATGTTCGATATGGGGCCGTACTATCTGACCGCTCTGGTGAACCTGCTGGGGCCGGTCCGGCGCGTGAGCGGCGCCACCCGCATCACCCGGCCGGAGCGCATCATCACCAGCCAGCCCAAATACGGGACGCGCGTGAAGGTGGAAGTGCCCACGCACGTGGCGGGGCTGATGGACTTTGCCTGCGGGGCGGTCGGGACCATCATCACGAGCTTCGACGTGTGGGCCGCGGAGCTGCCGCGCATCGAGGTGTACGGCACAGAGGGGACCCTGAGCGTCCCGGACCCGAACGGCTTCGGAGGGCCGGTCAGGCTGAGAAGGGCGGGAGCCGGAGAGTGGTCCCTGATGCCGCTGTCCCACGGGTATGCGGAGAACTCCCGCGGCATCGGGGTGGCGGACATGGCCTACGCCCTGCGTTCGGGACGCCCGCATCGCGCGAACGGCGAGCTGGCATATCACGTGCTGGACGTGATGCACGCGTTCCACGACTCCAGCGACCAGGGGCGGCATATCGAGGTGGAGAGCACCTGCGAGCGGCCGGCTCCTCTCCCGCTCGGGCTGCGCCACGGGCTGCTGGACGAGTAGAACGCGAGCAGGGAGCACGGTATGACGCGGGTCCCCGCCGGGCGCCGGCGGGGACCCTGCTTCATTTGACAGTGGCAGGCGCGGGTGCTAACATCTTAGAGACTCACACAGTGGAGAATACAAGCACCCAGCCGGCTGGTGAAGGGGCCGGCCTTATTTGCGCAGGAGGAAACGGCAGTAATGCCTCTCCCTAAGGAAAAGAAGACCGAGATCATCGGCGACCACAGGACCCACGAAGCGGACACCGGTTCTCCGGAAGTGCAGGTTGCTCTCCTTTCCGCGCGGATCGCACAGCTGACCGAGCACCTGAAGGAGCACAAGAAAGACCATCATTCCAGACGGGGGCTCCTGATGCTGGTGGGCAAGCGGCGCCGGCTGCTCAACTATCTGAGCAAGAAGGACATAGACCGCTACCGCCAGCTCATCGCCAGGCTCGGACTGCGCAGATAGGGGAAAGAACCAGAGTACGTATGGAAAAACAAGAGATCGCGCTGGAGCTCGGCGGCAAGGAGCTCCGGGTAGAGACCGGCCGCGTCGCCAATCAGGCGAACGGGGCTGTTCTGCTGTACACGGCAGACACCGTGATGCTGGCGACGGCCACAATGACGAAGGCCGCGCGGGAAGGGATAGACTTCTTCCCTCTGATCTGTGATTACGAAGAACGCAAGTACTGCGTCGGGAAGATCCCGGGAGGGTTCGTCAAGCGAGGCGGGCGGCCCTCCGAACGAGCCATCCTCACCTCCCGCCTCATCGACCGCCCCCTCCGCCCCCTGTTTCCCGATGGAATGCGCAACGAAGTCCAGGTCATCGTGATGCCTCTGTCCGTGGACCTGGAAGCCGTGCCGGACGTGATGGCCGTGAACGCGGCAGCGTTCGCGCTGGCCGTGTCGGACATCCCGTTCAACGGCCCGGTGGCGGCGGTCAGGGTGGCGCGCGTCGAGGGGGAGATGATCATCAACCCCACCTTCGAGCAGACCCGGCAGGCCGACATCGACCTCATCGTGGCCGGGACGCCGGACCTGGTGAACATGATCGAGTGCGAAGCGTCGCAGGTGCCGAACGAGGACATCGTGGCGGCCATCGCGCTGGCGCACGAGAACATCAAGGTGCTTTGCGACGCCCAGGTGGCGCTGGCGGAGAAGGTGGGGAAGGCGAAGGCCGAGCCCATCATCAAGCTGCCGGACCCGGAGATCGTGGAGAGGATCCGTTCGGAGTATCTTTCGGATATCGCGTCGGCCATCTGCGACCCGGACAAGGCGGCGCGCGAGTCCGCGCTGGACGACCTGGTGGCGGACATCACTCAGAAGCTCGCGGAAGCCTATCCCGAGCGCGAGGCGGACATCGCTCTGGCGGCGGACAAGGTCATCAAGACGGAGGTGCGCCGGCTCATCCTCGATGAAGGCAAGCGCCCGGACGGCAGGGACGCGGACACGGTGCGTCCGCTGAGCGCCGAGGTGGGCATCCTGCCCCGGGTCCACGGGTCCGGGCTGTTCACGCGCGGCCAGACCCAGGTGCTGACCACCCTGACACTGGGGGCCGTGGACGAGGCCCAGATCGTGGACGGCATCGAGGAAGACACCGTCAAGCGCTACATGCATTATTACAACTTCCCGCCGTTCTCGGTCGGGGAGGTGCGCCCGCTGAGGGGACCGGGCCGCCGCGAGATCGGCCACGGGGCGCTGGCGGAGAAGGCGCTCCGGCCGGTGGTGCCGGACGAGTCCGAGTTCCCTTACGCCATCCTGCTGACCAGCGAGGTGCTGGAGTCCAACGGGTCCACGTCCATGGCGAGCACCTGCGCATCCTCGCTGGCGCTGATGGACGCCGGCGTTCCCATCAAGGCAGCGGTGGGCGGCATCGCGATGGGGATGATCTCGAACGGAGAGCGCTACACCATCCTGACGGACATCCAGGGGATGGAGGACTTCTCCGGGGACATGGATTTCAAGGTGGCCGGCTCCCGCGCGGGAGTGACCGCCATCCAGCTGGACACCAAGATCCGCGGCATCACCATCGACCAGGTTCGCGAGACCATCGAGAAGGCCACCGCGGCGCGCATGACCGTGCTGGACGTGATGGACGCCTGCATCGACAGGCCGCGGCCCGAACTGAGCCGCTACGCGCCGCGGGTGATCATGATCGAGATCCATCCCGACAAGATCGGGGATGTCATCGGCCCCGGCGGCAAGATCATCAAGAAGATCGAGGCCGACACCGGCGCCAAGCTCTCCATCGAGCAGGACGGACGGGTCTTCATCACCTGCACGGACGCCGAAGGTGGAGAGCGCGCCGCGAAGATCGTGCAGGACCTGACCCGCGAGGTGCGGGTCGGGGAGACCTTCCTCGGGACGGTGGTGCGCACGGCGACGTTCGGCGCGTTCGTGGAACTGCTGCCGGGGAAGGACGGCCTGCTTCGCATCCAGGAGATGTCGGACCAGCGCATCGGCCGCACCGAGGACGTCCTGAACGTGGGCGACGAGGTGATGGTCAAGGTGGAGGAGATCGACGACATGGGCCGCATCAACCTGTCGCGCCGCGGGCTGGTGGCCCAGGGTCTGGCTGAGCCTCTGACCGTCAAGCCGGGCGGCGGGCCGCCGCCCCACGATGAGCGCCGGGGCGGCGGCGAACGGGGCGGCCGCGGAGGCGGAGGCGGCAGAGACCGCGAACGGGGCGGTGGGCGCGACCGCGGAGAGCGTCCGCAGAACCGGGACCGGGGCGGACGGGAGCGCCGCGAGGAGCGCCCGCAGCAGCAGCAGCGCCCCCGGCCCGACCACAACATCACTTCCCTGCCCGAGGAGCCCCGCCCACCGCAGGCGCGCTTCCGCCCTAAGCAGTAGGACTCATCCGGCAGACACGGACAGGCACGGGCCGCGGCTCTCAGAGCCGCGGCCTCTTCTTTTACGGTCGCCGCCGACCTTGCGGTCAGTGGCGGTTTCGCCATCACCACCGGCCGCAAGCAGAATGCTCCGGGACCTCCCCGCCTGACTCCGGGACCGGCAGGATGAGGCATCCTCCCTCTTTGCAGAGCGGGCAATCCCCCTCCCGATCAAAAACCTGTTGACAGGCGGGCATTGCCGTATATACTGTAGTATATCACCAATACAGCGAGGCGGCCGTGTTCCTCCGGATCGATACAACCAGTGCGGTGCCGGTCTATGCTCAGATCGTGGAGCAGCTCCGCAGGGCCGTGGCCACGGGGATGCTCAGGCCCGGGGACGCCCTGCCCTCGCTGCGCGAGACGGCCGTCCGGCTGCGGGTGAACCCTCTCACGGTCGCCAAAGCCTACAGGGTGCTGGAGCACGAAGGACTCATCGAGACGCGGCACGGTCTCGGGAGCTTCGTGTCGCAGGACGCGGCGGCCCCTCTCGCAGACCTCCGGCGCGCGGAGATCCGCCGCTCCATCGACTCGCTTCTCGAGGACGCCCGGCTGCTCGGCGTCTCCATCGACGAACTGAAAGCTCTGCTGGACGAGCGCATCAACGCGTCCGGAGACGGCCGCGGGCCCCATGTCCCGGAGGACGGCAAGAATGAACAGGACTGACGAAGCGACCTTCGCAATGCGAAGATTGAATGTCCCGGCTGCTCCGGAAACGCCGGGCGGGCTCCGCTCCGCTGTCCGTGTCGAGCCCTGATGGCGGGTGGCAGGAGGGAGGCCGAAGCGTCCCGGAGTCCGGCAGACCGCGCCCGGAGAGGAGCAGCGGCTGGAGAAGCGCGCCGGCCCGGTCGCAAAAAAGCGCCCGGCCGTCCTGAAGGCCGGGCGCCCGGAAACTGTCTCGTGAAACCCGGGACAGGCTTACTCGCCGCCTGCCATTGCTGCCGGCGCCATCCGGGCGAGGCTTCCCGTGCGGCCGATCTGGACCCCGTAGAGCCGCGCCAGGGTCAGAGGGATGTCCACGTTCTCGGCCGCCTTCGCCAGCGCTTCGGCCCCTGGCCCGAAGGCGTAAAGAGGCACCCTGGCCGAAGTGTGGCCGCCGGTGCTCCACTTTGCCTGGAACTCTTTGCCGCCTTTCGGGATTATCTCCAGGCCCCCGGTCTCGTGGTCCGCCGTCACAATGACCAGCGTCCGGCCGTCGCGCCGTGCGAAATCCAGAGCCGCTCCCACGGCGTCGTCGAACTTCAGCGTCTGGTCCACGGCGCCCTCGAGCCGGTTCGCGTGGCATTCCCAGTCGATCTGCCCGCCCTCCACCATCAGGAAGAAGCCTCTCCCCGTGGCATCGAGCGCCCGGATGGCGCGGGCGGTCATCTCGGCGAGCGAAGGCTCCGGAGGCCGGGTGGAGAGTCCCCCCATCTGCAGCAAGGCCAGGATGCGCCCGTCTTTCAGCGACGCGAACTCCTGCGGGGTCAGGGCCACCTGGTAGCCCCGGGAACGGGCCTCCTGCAGGAGGTCCCGCTCGTCCGAGCGCTTCGAGCCCTGCATGCTCTTCGGCAGGAAGAACTCGAGCCCTCCACCCATCAGCACGTGCGTTCCGGACGCGACCATCTGCTCGGCGATGCGCGGCTCCATGCTGCGGCTCTTCACGTGCGAGGCGAACCCGGCCGGAGTCGCGTGCGTGATGGCGGTGGTGGTGACCAGCCCCACGGCTTTACCCTCGTCGCGAAGGGCCTGCAGAATGGTTCGCAGCGGCCGTCCCTCGGGGTCCAGCCCCAGAGCCCCGTTGGTGGTCTTGACGCCCGTCGAGAGAGCCGTCGAAGCGGCCGCGGAGTCGGTGGTCTTTCCCGCGGCGTTGTCCGTGCCGACCAGCGTCCTGACCGGCATCTGCTGCATATTGAGACGCTCCTCTTCCCCGTGGCGGGACAGCTGGGCAGCCAGCACCTGACCCGTCCCCATCCCGTCACCGATGAGCAGGATGACGTTTCTCGGGACATCGGCGGCGCGGCAGACGCCTCTCAGCTGAACAGCCAGGAGAGCGAGCGCGATGAACATCAGAGATAACGAGCGGCGGTTTCGAAGCACAGTGTTGCCCCCTGTCAATGTCGGTCAAAGGAATGGACTCAGGTTTTCTGCGGATGGTCACTGCTGAGGGGGAAGCAGCGCTCTACCTGCAGGCTACCGCTATTATACCCGGTATCTCCCGGTCGGAGAGGCCTCACTCCTCCCGGACCGCCTCCGCCGGGCTCAGGCGCGAGGCGTATCTCGCCGGCCAGAAACCGGCGATGAGGCTGGCGCCCACCACCCAGGCGGCCGCCTCCACGAACCAGAGCGCATCCACGACCGGGATGATGGTCCACCCGAAGAACAGACGGTTGATGACGCGGATGAGCACGAGCGCCAGCACGGGTCCGCACAGCGCCCCCATCAGCGTGCCGAACAGGCCGATGAGCGCGCTCTCGATGAGCGTCATCCGAGCCACCTGCAGCCGCGATGCGCCCACAGCCCGCAACACCCCGATCTCCCGCTGTCTCTGGATGATGAGGGCCGCAAGAGTCGTCAGCACCCCCATCACGGCGATGGCGACGGCGACGATCTTCAGGGCATTGGTGATGGCGAACGTGCGGTCGAAGATTCCGAGAGCCCGCTCTTTCAGTTCCCGGTTCAGCAGGATGGCGAGGTCGAGACCGGAGAGCTCCGCCTGCAGACGCTGCCGGAACTCGCGGGCGTCCACCCCCGGGGCAAGATAGGCCGCCGCGCTGTTGACCGAAGAATCCCCCCACAGCCGGGCATACAGCGGACGATGGATGACGATGAGTCCCTGCTCGCTGGTATAGTCGTAAAAGACGCCTCCGATGGTCAGCCGCCGGACCCCGAGCGGCGTCGGGACCTCGAACGAGTCCCCCACCCCCTTCCCTGTGCGGTTCCGAAAGGTCTCGCTGACCAGCACGTGGCCGTTCCGGAGCGCCCTCTGGAGCACATCGCGGGACTCCCCCTGCAGGAACACCAGCGCGCTGTGGTCGCGCTGCGTCTCCAGGCTGAAGGCGAAGATATCCACCGGGCGGCCATCGACCGTGGCCGTGTTCCAGCGGAGCACGTCCACCGCGAGCACGCCGGGCTGACGCGCCAGGATCTCCGGCACCTCCGGGGGCAGCTCCGAGTAGGAGCCCGTCTGCAGGCGGGATGCGGGCTCGACGAACACGTCCGCGCGGACGCTCTGGTCCATCCACACCTCCACGGTGCGGCGGAAGCTGCCCACCATCATATTGAGGGCGATGAGCATGGTGACGGCCGACGCCAGGGCGGCGATGACGACGGCCGTGCGCTCCAGGGACCGGACCAACCACCTCGCCGACACGAGCCCCTCGACCCCCCAGAGCGCCCGCGAGGGAGCGGACACCATCCGCGCCAGCAGCACCGTGACGGCGGGCGAGGCGAGGGCCGCCGCAAGCAGCACCAGCCCGGCGGCCGCGAAGCCGAGCGTCCCGCTCCCGGAACGCAGCGACCAGAAGCAGGCCAGCCCTGCGAGCGCCGCGGCAGCAGCGGCCGCAAGGGTGACGCCGGCCAGGCGTCTCGACCGGCCCTGCATCAGCGAGCCTTCTCTTGCGGCAATGCCCGGGCGGGCCAGGGCAGCCTCCAGCGCTGGAGCGACCGCGCTCACCACGGATGCCGTCACTCCGAGAAGGAACCCGGCGGCAAGAGTCAGGGGGTCCAGGACGATGCGTGTGGCGCGGACCGAGGTGTAGAGGGCGCTGACCGTCTGTCCCACGCTCTCGAGGGCTGTCGAGGAGAGCGCCACCCCGAGCGCCACGCCTCCCAGGGAGCCCGCGACACCGTACACCAGGGATTCGCTCAGGAACATCCCCATGACCTGTCCGCGCGACACTCCCACAGACCGCAGGATGCCCGTCTCCCTCCGTCTCTGGATGACCGAGAGAGACACGCTGTTGAAGATGAGGAACGAACCGACGAAGAGGGCCACGAGCGCGAGCGCGAGCAGGTTCATCCGGAAGCTGGCGGTCATGGCCTCCACGCGTCTGCCGCGCGCCGCGGGCGGCGCGACCTCGGCTCCGGGGACGAGCCGGGAGATGCTCCGCGCGGCTGCCTCCGGAGAAGCTCCCTCACGGACGACGATGTCGAACCGGTCCACCCGGCCGGGCGTCCCGAGCACCTCCTGTGCGGAGGCGATGTCCATGACGGCGACATCCCCGCCGTAAGCGCGGGCCAGCGAGTCGCCGCGGAACAGGAACTTGACCGTGAGCGTGACCGTCCGCCCGCCGGTGGAGATACGGATGCGCGAGCCGGGCTTCCATCCGTATCGGCCGGCGGCCGCCTCGGACACCGCGACGCAGCCCGGCTCGACCAGGAACTCCAGGAGCGTCTCCCGCGTCACGCCGGACTCGCCGTCCAGAAGCCCGGCGATGCGCGGGTCGGTGTAGAAGTCCATCCCGGCCACCAGCAGAGAGGCGCCGGGCGTTCCGGGAAGCGAGACGAGCCGCTCGATGGCCGGCCAGGCTTCCCGGACATCCGGGTCCCGGAGCACTGCCGCGAGCCGCGTCTCATCGACTCCAGACGACCCGCCCGACGCCTGGAGGTCGGTGGGGCCCGCCAGAGCGTCCACGCTGTCGTTGAAGGCGGCGAGAGCGCTGGCCCCGGCCAGGCGGATGGCGACGAACATCGCGACGCCCAGCGCGACCCCCAGGATGCTGACCCCGGTGCGGAGCGGATGGCGGAGCAGATGTCTCAGGGAGATGCGGCTAAGAAGATGCCGCACTGCCGTCCACCTTTCCGTCCACCATGCGGATGATGCGTCCCGCCGCCGCAGCCGCCTCCGCGCTGTGGGTCACGAGCACGATGGTCGCGCCGGTCTCGCTCCGGACCTCTCCCAGAAGGGACAGCACTTCGGATGCGGACCGCGAGTCCAGGTTCCCGGTGGGCTCGTCCGCCAGAAGGACGGCCGGGTCGTTGATGAGGGCCCGGGCGATGGCGGCGCGCTGCATCTCCCCTCCGGAGAGCTGATGGCTGCGGTGGCGGAGGCGGTGCGCCAGACCGACCCTCTCCGCAAGCCGCGCCGCCTTCCTGACAGCCTCGGACTCCGGCGACCCGGCCAGCAGAGCCGGAAGGGTGATGTTCTCCTCCACCGTCAGGGTGGGCAGCAGGTTGAAGAACTGAAACACCACGCCCACCACCCGGCGCCGGTACTCCGTGAGGCGGGAGTCCGGCAGACGTCCCGGCTCGATTCCGTTGACCCTCAGCATGCCCGAGGTGGGAGAGTCCAGACCGGCGATGAGGTTCAGGAGCGTGCTCTTGCCGCAGCCGCTGGGGCCGACAACGGCCACGAACTCGCCCTCGCCGATATCGACGTCCACACCGTTGAGCGCGGCGACGGGTCCGGCATCGGACGGGTAGTGCTTCACGAGCTGTCTGGCTTCGATGGCTGGCATACGCGACGAGACTTCCTTCCCGGGACGCGGCACTGCTGCTCAGGAGAGTGTGCCCGAAATGCTGAACGCCGTCCCGCCCCTCCCCGTCACCCGGGCGCAGCTGACCGGCAGGAGCCAAAAAAAGCCCGGCGGACCGCGTGGTCCGCCGGGCCTTTCTGAAAGGAGGGTGGGAAGCTTTCAGCCCCCATTCTAGCGCGTTGCGGCTCTGCTCGCAACACT
>FWPV01005275.1_pt1 | contig 26102 bp, 28 predicted proteins | sample 2228371 | NCBI WGS metagenome assembly FWPV01 (sample SAMEA103939776, study PRJEB20133) | metagenome
AAGCTATTTCTTCTTTCCCCACATTATCTCCTTTTTGATTTTCCTTATAAGCTCCTGATCCTCTGCGGTTTGGGGTGCAGATGTAAACGCGTGCCCGAAGACAACCAGCATGGTGGCGAGAAAGAAAAGGCCGAAACCTAAAACCAAAGGATACAGTTTTTTCTCCTTGAACTGTTTCGAAAGGAATACCGGATCAACGATCTTGAATGCCTCCTTGCTCACCACCATCTCTTTTTCGATTTCATTGGCGATCAGACCTTGGATCTTCTCCCGCAGAAGCGGATCCGATATGGCAAGCAATTGCCTTTCGAGATAAGAAACGTTTTCCCTCGCCTCTTTCTGAACGCTGGATTTAATGAATTCATTCAGATATTCGATGTATTGTTTGCCGAGTTCAAGCGAGAAGAGAGAATCCGATGTTTTTATATAGATAGTCATGGTGTTGTTCTTGTTAAGAGTCTTTTTCAGATATTTGCTTTTAATAAAATCGCCCGTTTCGAGAGGTTTTGGTTGAATGAAATCAGCTTTCCAATTGTTGTTAGTCGAATCCCAATATTTTTTATACTCTTTTGGCCATTGATGTTTGTAAATTGAAGGCAATAAACCATACCGCTCTATGAGTTTTGCTCCGAATTCCCGCGAATCGAGAATAATGTCTATTTTCTCAAGGCTGGCGTTACCTGCAAGATTCAGCTGACTTGCAACAAAGCCGCCCAGGGCCCCCAGGCCCGCAAAAGAGGACGTTTTCTGTGATTCGGTTTCTTTAGGTGCAATCACCGTTTCAGCCACCCAGGTTGGACCTTTGACAAGCGCAATAATATATCCTCCGATAAGGCCTAATATGGTAAATCCAAAAATAAGCCACTTATTCTTTACAAGAGCATAGATATATTCCAGAAGATTGATTTCGTCCGGATCATACGTTACAGGATTAATCGTTTGTTGGACTGTCTCCATAAATTATACCTTTAAATTTAAGAAGTTGATTGGTTGTCAATTTATCATGCCGGTTACCTTTAACTCTTTTCAGCGCTTATAGATAGATTGTCATAACTTTCATTAGAGCCTATTTTCCGACAATCCATCTTACTTCTCTTTCAAGCATTTCGCGGAAACGACGGGACTTATGATTCTCAATTTCGTGATCGGTCAAAACAACAACATCTGCGTCTACCGGCAGTGACGTTATATCCCATTCTTTTGATCTATAAGTAAATAGCAAATTACACTCGGAAAGAACAATTATTATATCCAGATCGCTTCCAACACCCCATTTACCATTTACTATCGAACCGAAACAACCTATCCTTTTTATATCCCGGCGATTGGCTGTTTGCCCATTTGCCCAGTGTCGAAAAGCCTCAAAAACTTCTTCAGCCGAAGGCCATTTTTTCACGGACGAACTCAATAATCTCACCGGCATAACGCAAGGCTTCTTCACTCTGGATTGAGCCGAAATGTTCAAACGGCGCCCCCTCAGGAAAACTATCCGGATATCGGGGTGATATATAGAAAGAATCAAGGACTTTTCCCTTGTCCACTAATTCCTCAGGTACCTTTATTGAAGATGGGAGTTCCGATAACAATCTTGATATCATATGCCCCCATGCTTCCTGGCCGGTGGCAAGATGTAAAGCTTTTACCGCTTTTTCGGCAGCCTGGTGAGCGGCAAAACATGCCCATTCGTGGCGAAGAGCATTCCTGCAGTCAACAGCCTGTTCAAAATCACGTAGTGATTGTTTAAACCAGTCTGAAGATCGGTCGGGCATATTTTCTATTTTTTACTTTTCTAAACAATAGGGTTTGCTGTTTAAATTTATAATAATCTGCAGGCACACCTTTACCCCGTCACGTCCTCTTTTTAATATTACCGGACGCTTCTTTCTTATTATGATATGAAAAACGACACTGTCTGTCGTTTTTATTTTCTTATCTGCAAAGGATGTATAAAAACCATCCTTTATACTACTGCGATCTTACGGCCTTACCGTTATTTCTTCTCCCCGACTTCCATTTTAAGCATGGCTATCTCTTTCTGCAATTCTATAAACTCCTTTTCTCTTCGGGCAAGATAGTCGCGAGTAAGTTTTACTTTTTCCCGGATTCCTTTTGGAGTAAGAAGATAACGCCAGCGAATCTTCCCCGGCTCATTTTTAAGTCTTTTTGCTTTTACAATTCCCTTTTCGATAAGGCCGGCAAGAATATAATTCATTTTTCCCAGACTTACATCCAACATAGCGGCCAACGTGCGTTGCGTATGATGCGGATTTGATTCTATCTCCTTCAAGACTTTATATTCGGCGTCGATATATTCTGTCATAATATCGTTGATAAGATTAATAAAGATAATATTATCCGACTTTTATAAATATACCTTTTGTCTATGTCTTTTCTCTCACAACCGTCATCGATTTCATTATAAAATAATTATATGTTCAACTGTTGAACAAATATAATTTACCGTATGAAAGAAACACAATTTATCCATGCTGCACTCGTGCTTCCTCATCCTGTCGGCTTCTTTATACCCCTAGCAGCGATCGCCTGACGGCAGTCACCACATCTTCAATATCCTGTTCTTGCAGTTTAGGCCCCATAGGTAAACTTACCGTCTGTCTTCCTATCCGTTTGGCATTGGGATATGCATCGGGATTCCAGCCGTATCTTTGTCTATAATATGGATGGTCAGGGATACTCAGGTAATGTACACCCACTCCGATCCCATGAAAAGTCATTCTGTCAAGAAATTCGTCACGGCTGACTCCACACTCCTTTTCATCAATAAGGATAGGGTAGAGATGAAATGCATTGACGGTATTGGGTTCGGGAGGTGCAGGAAGGGTAACAGGAAGGCCTTTAAGTTCGTTATCGTAAATTTGTTTTATTCTGAGCCGTCGCCGATGATAAGCCTCAATACGTTTCAACTGATGAATACCGATCGACGCCTGCAAGTCCATCATATTATTTTTGAATCCGCATTCGACGACATAGTAATGTTTGTATCCTTCGTCTCCAAAGCGGTTCCATGCATCCGCGCTCATGCCGTGAAGAGCAAGCCTTTTGATACGGGCTGCTTTTTCAGCATCATCAGTAATCACCATACCTCCTTCACCGGTAATAATGTTTTTTGTTACATAGAAACTGAAACAGCCGAATTTACCGAAGGTGCCGGCCGGACGTCCATGATAAACGCTCTCTATGGCATGTGCGCAATCTTCGATGATAAGCAAATTATGCTTATCTGCTAAATCCATTATTTCTTTCATTGGGCAGGGTCGGCCTGCAAAGTGCACCGGCAAAATTGCTGCCGTATTTTCGGTTATAACCGCTTCGATGCATTTCGGATCTATATTCATCGTTACAGGATCTATATCAGCCAGAACCGGCTTATATCCGGCATGAATAATTGCATTTACGGTTGCACAGAAGGTTAGAGGCGTTGTAATGACTTCGGAGCCCTCAGGGAGATCAGCGGCAATAAGGCTCAAATGTAAAGCTGCCGTACATGAATTTACGGCTATAGCATGCGCACATTTCTTATATGCTGAAAATTCCTTTTCGAACATGGCTACTTTAGGCCCGGTTCCGATCCATCCTGATCGTAAAGTTGCGACAACCTCTTCTATTTCAGGCTCTTCGACTAGGGGAGAACCAAAAACAAGAAAATTCTCTCTAGACCTCACCGGTTCCGAATTCATTTCATTATTTTCCGACAATCAGGATCATTCTTTTTCAAGTAATTCGATAAACTTTTGTTCGTCAATCACAGGGATATTCAGCTTCCCGGCCTTCTCCATTTTAGATCCAGGATCTTTACCGGCAACCACAAAACTGGTTTTTGAGCTCACGCTTGAAGTCACCTTCCCGCCCCGCTTTTCGATTTCCCGCTGCGCTTCTTCACGGGTAAAACGGGTCAATGCTCCCGTAAGAACAAATGTTTTTCCTGCCAATGGTCCGGTTGTCTTGAATTGAGAGCCGCCTTTCATATTAACGCCGTAACTTCGTAATCGTTCAATCAGCAGTCGATTTTCTTCACGATCAAAATAAAAACGAAGACTCTGGGCCATTGTGGGACCGATAGTTTCTATGGCTGAAATCTCCTCACAACTCATTGTAAAAAGATCCTTGATATCTTCGATACCGGAGGCAATCGCCTTTGCCGCCTGCGCTCCTATAAGCCTTATCCCAAGGCCATGTATCAGTCTGTCAAGACTGTTCACTTTTGAAGCTTCAATCGAAGCAATAACCTTTTTTGCGGATTTTTCTCCCATACGATCAAGGGATGCAAGCTGTTCCTGCGTAAGTAAATAAATGTCGGCGACGGAAGAAATAAGTTTCTTTTCCAGAAGCTGCTTTATAAGAGCCGGGCCCATGTTACCTATATCCATTGCGCTTCGGGAAACAAAATGGTTCAGAAGCGCAAACTGCCGTGCGGGACATGACGAATTGAAGCAGCGTAACGCCACCTCACCTTCAATTTTTCCTAAAAGCGAGTTACATGAGGGGCAATTGGTCGGAGGTAAAAATTTCTTAGAATCGGCAGAACGTTTTTCAACTATAACATCCACAACTTTGGGAATGATCTCACCACCCTTCTCTATTTCGACCATATCTCCTTCCCGCAGACCCAAACGCTCTATTTCATCGTAATTATGAAGGGTTGCATTTCTTATGGTGGTACCGGCCAGTACAACCGGCGACAAACGGGCTATTGGTGTAATAACGCCGGTTCTTCCGACCTGAGCGTCTATCTTTTCAAGGCGTGTTAAAGCCCGTTCGGGAGGGTATTTGAATGCTATCACCCACCGGTAGGATTTTGCAGTAGAACCTAACCTTTTCTGCAATTCAATTGAATTTACTTTTATTACGACTCCGTCAACCGGAAAGGGAAGCGTGAACCTTTTGTTTCTCCAATAATTGCAGAATGTAATTATTTCATTTATACTATAAAAAGGCTCCGAATGAACCACTGTCGGCAGCCCAAGAGATTGAAGAAAAGAGAGGTTATCTGAATGATTACCTTTATGCCTGTCGCTTATTAAATTATGAGCAACGAAAGAGAGCTTCCTCGCCGCCACTTCGGAGCTGTCCTGCAGCTTGAGTGTTCCTGCGGTTGTATTGCGCGGATTCTGCATAGGTTTTTCGCCGTTTTCGGTTAATTTTTCATTTAGTTCCGTAAAAGCTTCGAAACTCATAAAAACCTCGCCGCGGACTTCGAAATTGTAAGGATAATCCACAACCAGAGGAATACTGCGGATGGTCCTTACATTTGCGGTAACATCATCTCCAATGGTTCCGTCTCCTCTGGTAAGTCCGCGAACAAGACGGCCGTTTTCGTAAATCAACGCCGCAGCCACACCGTCGACCTTGAGTTCTCCGATAAACGAAAGTTCGCTCGACGGCACTGCGCGTTCCAATCGATGAATCCACTCTTCGATTTCCCCTTCCTCGTAAGTGTTTTCGATACTCATCATCGGAAAACTATGCCTGACTTTAGGAAATTCCTTTGTAAGATCGCTTCCTATACGCTTTGTAGGCGAATCAGGTGAGTCAAATTGAGGGTATTCTTGTTCGAGCTTCTGAAGTTCGTGGTAAAGCGCGTCGTATTCGGCGTCGGATATTTCCGAAATACCCTTGCCGTAATACAGAGCATCGTATCTTCTTATCAGTTTCCGAAGCTCTTCGATTCTTCTTGATGCCTGAGATGTATCCATATTTTCAAAATAATTTATGGAGTGGCGTATATAGGATGCATCATGTTTCAGCACAATATTATATTGAAAGCCGTAAGGCCGGAAAAATGCGATCTCATTTCCGGCGTAGGTAGCAGCGGATTTTGAAATGAGAAGCTCAAAAGGGAAAATATAGTGGAATTCCGGTTTTTTTTCCTGTATGTAAAGATAGCCCTATGATCGGACATTATATACTTGCGGGAGTCACTCTGCTTTTTATTTTCATTATGTTTCTTGTTATAAGCATAACTCTTAATAATATGATAAATCTTCTTATCAAGATAGAGTATTCACTGCAAAAGGAGCTCGATCTTAAACAGGAGGCTCTGGAAGTGCGGCGTCTGATGGAGGAAGAATCGCGCAGACAGCAGGAGAACGAGCAAGCGGAAAAGGAGGAGAAGTGAGTGGCCGATAATTCAACCGACGCTTCAACCGGAAAAAAGAAGGGGCATCTTATAGTTTTTTCCGCGCCTTCGGGAGCTGGGAAGACGACTCTTCTTAATTACCTCAGAGCAAGCATTCCGGAGTTGGTGTATTCCATTTCCGCCACCACCCGTCAGCCTCGCCCCGGAGAGCGTCACGGAGAACACTATTTTTTTCTTACCGAAGAAGAGTTTAAGCGTGAAATCGAGAAGGGTGGATTTGCAGAATGGATGATGGTGCATGGGAATTATTACGGCACGCCGCGCGCTTTCATCGATGAAAATCTCAATAAGGGCGCTGATATCGTAATGGATATCGATGTTTTCGGGAAAAAAAAATTCGACGCACTCTATCCTCAGGCTGTCGGGATACTTATTATACCTCCCGGCATAGATGAACTTGAACGCAGGCTGCGGTTGCGCCACAGCGAGAGCGAAGAAGCCATCCAGCGCCGCCTTACGAACGCTTCGGTGGAAATGAACTTTGCACTTTGTGAAGGAAAATACGAATATCGTGTGGTAAACGACGATCTTGAACGTGCTAAACAGGAGACGTTACGCATCGTAAAAGAGATAATTTCTCGTAATTGATGTTCGTTTATTCTTTTCATAGTGAAAACATTAAAGGAGGGAGACCGCTTGGGAACGCCGAACAATATGATGAAACGCAATTCCGCCGAGACTATTCCTCAGCAAATCGGCCATTATAAAATTCTGTCGCTTATAGGCAGAGGAGGTATGGGCGACATCTATAAGGCGGTTCAGGAGCCTCTAAACCGTATCGTGGCTCTCAAAGTTCTGCCGCCGAAACTCTCCCGTGACGCAGAATTCGCCAAAAGATTCGAAATCGAGGCCAAAGCGATCTCCCTTCTTCAGCATCAAAATATAGTAAGCATTTACGAATACGGCGAAGAGGACGGCCTGCGGTATTTTGCAATGCAGTTTGTAGACGGAACCGATCTCGGAAAAAGAATATCTGAAAGCAAGCCTATCCCGATTTCGGAAATTATAGACTATACACGTCAGATAGGCCGGGCGCTAAGATACGCTCATAGCTGCAATATCATACACCGCGACATCAAACCCGGAAACGTGCTTATAGAAAAGAACGGAGTGGTCAGATTGAGCGATTTCGGCATTGCAAAAATATTCTCGGGAACCGATATTACAATGACAGGAGCCGCGGTGGGCACTCCGGAATACATGTCTCCCGAACAGGCCCAGGGCAAAAAACTCGACGCACAGACCGATATATACTCGCTCGGCATAGTTATCTACGAAATGCTTACCCGTAAACCTCCCTTTACGGGGCCCAATCCGATGTCGATTGCCTATAAACAGGTGCACGAACTCCCCGATCCCCCTTCGCTCAAACGTAAAGATACTCCGAGGCGACTGGAAATGATAGTTCTCAAAGCCCTTAAGAAAGACAAGAAGGAACGTTACTCTACGGTTGAAGAACTGCTCGAACATCTCGATAAGGTTGACGAAGAAGATACCGCTGCAGCGTCGCACCGCAAAACGCCCAAACCTCAGAAATCCGCCTCGCCGGACTACGATCGCCGTATCACCGACCGGCGCAGCGGCGACCGGCGTTACAGAAAACACACAATTTTTTCTGCAGTATACTGGGTAGATATGATTTCCGGGCAGTGGCCGCTTTGGCTTGCCGTTACGCTTCTTGGAATAGGATTTTTAATTCATCTGATAAGGCACCCATGACGCCGCAGACCGGAGATTTTTTATCCGCATATCGTTCTTCCGCATCCTCGCGTGAAAAAGGTGACCGCGGGGAGGAGGCGGCTGTAAAATATCTGCTTGAGCGGGGTTATACGGTTATTTGCCGGAAGTACCAGTCGCGCGACGGTGAAATCGACTGTATTGCCCGCGATCCCGACGGAACGCTCGTATTTGTAGAAGTAAAATCGTCAATAAGCCAGTCCTACGGCAATCCGCTTTTCCGGGTTACTCCGGCAAAACAACGGAAACTTGTCAAAATGGCCCGGCAATACCTTTCCGAACACAACACTTCTTACGCGGCATGCAGGTTCGACGTTATTGCCGTAAGTAAAAACTGTATAGAACATATCCGCAATGCCATAATAGGGATGTGATCTACCGCCCGGCGGCCGAAGGCGGAAAAACAAAGAAAAAACTCACCACATAGATCGTATATAGCAAAAGTAAAACCGCGCCTTTGATTCTGGTAAGACGGTAATTTATCCGAAGCATGACAAGCATTGCTCCCACAATTACGAACATCGACGGAAACATGAAGGCTATCTGTTTCGCCGAAAGTGAAAGAGGCTTTACAACAGCCGAAAGCCCGGCCACCCAGCAGATGTTAAGTATATCCGCACCCAGAATATTGCCTACCGCCAGCGCCCCTTCGTTTTTACGTGCTGCTATTATACATGTTGCTATTTCGGGAATCGATGTGCCGACCGCAACCAGCGTAAGCGCGATTACCGCCTCGGGAATGCCGATAAAATGAGCTATAGAGACAGCCGAAGACACAATAAAGCGGCTTGACACTATAATACCGGCCAGGCCGAGAAGAAAAAGACATACGATCAAAATCATCGGCTGTTTTTCTATTGCTCTTGCCTTTTCCAATTCGATTAGTTCGGCCTGCCGTTTTGTTCTAGCCGAAGTATGTTGTCGGTAGAGAAGAAGCAGATAAGATATCAGTAAAAGAATAAAAATTCCGCCTTCGAGACGGCCAAGTTGTCCGTCGAATACTATGAAAAAGAAAGCTATACCTTCTACCGCCAAAAGGAAAACGGCCGAAATGTTGAATATATTCGGAATAATTAAGATAGGAGCCGAGGCCGCAACTCCTGCAAGACCCAGCGCGATACCGTCGTCGCATATTACCGAACCGATGGCGTTGCCGAGCGCCATTTCAGGGCTCCCCTTCATGGCTGCAATAACCGAAACCGAAACTTCCGGCGTTGTCGTCGCAAGCGACACTAATACGATTCCGATAATAAGCCTCGGGATCTTAAACTTCTCTGCAAGCGCAACCGCACTTTCGACGAACATATCGGCGCATTTGGCAAGAACAATGAAAGATACGGCCAAAAACGTCCAGGCGATTATCTGACTCTGATTTATGATCGTTTCTATATGCTCCATAAATTATCCTAAAAAATGAATCATTATTTATTGATAAAACCCTAATTACTGATAAAACCCGTCTCTTTTTCTAAAGTAAAATATACTATGTTGGAGAGCAGTAAGTATTTTTTAAAATAAAATATCATTAATTCAGATAGAAGAGAGGAGACGATGCATTTTATAGAAGAGCTGCGTTGGCGCGGAATGATTCATGATTCTACGCCGGAAGTAGAAGAGTATCTTTCAAACAACCGTGCCGTAGGTTATGCCGGATTCGATCCGACGGCGCCGTCGCTTCATATCGGCAATCTGATACCGGTAATGATGCTTGTACATTTTCAGCGTTCAGGCAATACGCCTGTAATACTGGTCGGAGGCGCCACGGCGATGATCGGCGACCCGTCTGGAAAAACCGAGGAGCGCAAACTTCTCTCCATCGAAACCGTAAGACACAATCAGGAAAGGATAGCGCGTCAGCTCAGGAAATTCTTCGACGCCGGGAGCGCAAACCCACCCATAATAGTTAACAATTACGACTGGCTGAGTCGTATATGTGTTCTTGATTTTCTCCGCGACGTCGGAAAGCACCTGACGGTAAACTATATGGCAGCAAAAGAGTCGGTAAAAAACAGGTGGGAAGGAGGAATCTCCTTTACAGAATTCAGTTATCAATTGCTTCAGGCTTATGATTTTTACCGGCTGCATTGCGATATGGGATGCAATTTACAGATGGGAGGATCCGACCAGTGGGGCAATATAACAAGCGGCGTGGAGCTTGTGAGACGGATGACGGGAGATACGGTTCATGGGATTACGTGTCCGCTTCTTACGAAAGCCGACGGTACAAAATTCGGAAAATCGGCGGGCGGTGAGAACTTATGGCTCGACGCCGATCTGACATCGCCGTATAAATTTTATCAGTACTGGCTTAATACCGCCGACGAAGATGCGGGTCGTCTTCTGCGGATTTTTTCGCTTCTGCCCCGTGAAACCATCGAGAATATGGAAAAAGAACACGCGAAATCGCCTCATTTACGGATATTGCAGAAAACGCTTGCCGAAGAGGTAACGGCACGTGTTCATTCCCCCGACGATCTTGCCCGTGCAATTGAAGCTTCAGAAATACTATTCGGTAAAGGAACAGCCGAGACGCTTGTTCAAATGTCGGAAAGGGATTTTCTTTCCGTATTCGAGGGCGTACCGCAGGCGGAAATCAGCCTGGCCGAAATAGAAAGCGGCGTCCCGCTACTCGATCTTATAAGTGTTAAAAGCGGTATGTTCGCTTCGAAAGGAGAAGCAAGACGAATGATAGCACAGGGCGGGTTGTTCCTTAACAAAGAAAAATGCGGTGATCCTATGGAGACTATAGGGCCTCGCCGGCTGCTCCAGAACCGTTACCTTCTTTTCCAGAAAGGCAGAAAAAACTTTTTCATAATAAAAGCCGTATGATAAAACGCTCCCACATAAAATCGAAAATAAAAACAAAAGTTTATTTATGGTTATACTTTTTTCTGATAGCGACTGGATTTACGTTTGCGACTGAAAAAAATGGCGTTAAAGAAAAGCGGCTTCTGATTATCGCAGGCGGAGAGTCTCACGGAATGCTTGAATCGTGCGATTGCGAAAAAGATCCGGGCGGAGGGGTTGCCAAACGGGCCTCGCTTCTCAAATCGCTCGGAGACCGCCAGAGTATACTTCTGCTCGACGCAGGAGGATTTTCCGCCGGCGGCATCTACGACAATTATACAGGCGGTCGAAAAGACGACTCTCTGCGCACAGTTCTAATGATCGCAGCTATGGGAATGATGGGTTACGACGCCGTAGCAATAGGAGATGACGACCTCCTGTTCGGCGGAGGGTGGCTTACCGAACTGACGGAACGGTATGCTTTGCCGCTTGTATGTGCCAACTGTTTTCTACCGGACGGTAAGCCGCTTGCCGCAAAATACCGTATTGTAAAAAAGGCAGATATAAGGATAGGTATAACTGCAGTATGTACGCAGGAATCGTTTTTCGACACTGATACTGAAGTTGTGATATCCGATCCGGTTACGGCTATACGCAAGATATGGCAAGAAATGGCACAACAATCAGACGTAAAGATTATCCTTTCCCACCTCGGCCAGGAAAAATCTACGGAACTTTTCAAAGCTTTTCCCAATTGTGATGTATTAGTCAACGGCCACCGTAAATATGATAAAGAACCGGTTGTTATGATTGACGGTAAAGTAATGATGCAATTCGGATTTCAGGGGAAGAGTTTATCAGCAGTCAATCTGTATCTGAAAGGGGGAAAAATAGAGACGGAAAATGCACGATGGCTGGACATAATACCCGAAATTCCGGACGATAAGGAAATTATGGAAATCTTATCCGGAAATAAAAAAATCAATCAGACCGAAAATATCTACGATCTGTATATCATGAGTCAATGTCCGTACGGTCTCGAGGCGCTCGGAGAATTCCTGAAGTTTGCCGCAAAAAACCAGGCCGTAAATTGGGCGTTATGGTTTATCGGATCTGTAGAAAACGATTCCGGTCTTTTATCGCTTCACGGTGATGGCGAAATATTGGATGAAATTCGCTGGCTTGCAGTACGGCAGTTATATCCCGACAGATGGAAGGAGTTTCTGCGATTGCGTGTTGACTATCAGGGCCCGACGGCTGACATTATTAAGAAGTGCGGTATCGATTCTGTGAGGATTGAAAAATGGGCGTCTTTATCTGGGGAGGCTGAATTAAGCAAACACTACTTCAGGTCGATGCGGCTTTCAGTAGGCGCTTCACCTACGCTGCTTGTAAACAATCGGCCGTTCGAAAAAAAAATCACTCAGGTTAATCTGCAAAGATTCCATTGTCTGTCGGTTAATGAACCATCGCCGGTGTGCGATTCCCTACCCGAGTGCACCGAAGACGCCGATTGCCGCAAACCGAAGAAACTTGGTGTATGCAAAAAGGGAAAATGCAGTTTCGTTGACGCGGTGCCATTTAAATTCACGGTTCTTAAAGCAGATTCCACATTCGCCCAGCCGGAAAAAAAAGTTATTGCAAGGACAATGGAACTTTTTCCCGGCGCTGATGTTGAGGTAATAGGGACAGGAACCAAACGGGGTAAAGAGCTCTTAAAAAAGTATAACCCAGACGCTCTGCCTTTCTATCTTTTCGGTAAAGAAGTAAAACTTACCCACAATTTTTCGGATATCGAAGCCGCTCTTATGGAGCTTCCGAATGCTTACTCATTTTCAAAAGGAACTGTAATAGTAAATTACTATCCGAAAAGAAAAAAAAATAAAGGACTAAAGACTCTTTTTGTGGACCCTTTTTTTCTGGGCATTTCCGACATTTTCAGAATCATCGGTTCCGATCCGGTTTTAATGAAAGATATAACAATAGAGCCTATAATATATTCCTCCCCCTCAGAAGCTCGCAGAGGAACAGAAGAATGGTTTCGCCAGGAAGAGGCTCTCAGGTGGATAGTATTGCGGAAAATATCACCCTCCATTTTGAACCAATACCTTGCAGCTTATTCAGAAAAACCAGGAACCTCTTACTGGAAAGAGTCGCTGCCCTCTTCCTTCCCGGAGGATTCGTTGATCGCGGCTATAAAAAAGAGTAATGATCTACTAAAAACACACTGGGAAACCGTAAGGTCGCTCGATATAAGAGGCCCGGTTGTTTTTCTGATAGACAATGTCGAAACAGTTCCCGTGAGCAGTGAACGGGAACTCCGCCGTGTTCTCATGCCGAAAAGACATTAATAATATTCAAATTACCATAAAATTACGCTTCCCCGAACTGGTAATGAACCCCCCAAAAAATTTAATTTAGATGAATTCAGGCAGGATTTTGTTATGACTTTATATTTAAAATTAAACCCATTTTATGCATTAGAACAACATTCCTTCCATTGGCATGATTTATGTTTGGAAGGCTTAACTTCTTGTTAATTATAATGAATTATTAAATGCGTTGAATGTAGGAAAATTCTATTTGCCAAAACCTGTCGGGTTTGTAAGATAATGACTTTTTTTTACAGCTATTGTATATCATTTCAGTCAACCCATACTTCTTATTCATATCATATCAATAGTAAATAAAACGCAGAGAATGCTGAGAAATGAAGAGAATAAAAACACCGCGGAGAAATATATCCGGTTACCGTTCGGCAAAAACGATATTTTCGATTATTTAACCACGAAGGGCACGAAGACCACGAAAAAATTATAAAATATATCTTTTCGACTATAACTTTACAAAATACACATATTAGTCATAAATCAAGAATCAAGATAAAAACCACGGAGAACACGGAGAGCACGGAGTGAATTTGTGTAAGTCAATAGATATTGTCTCCGCGAAACTATATCTCTAACAGCAAAACCCACGAAGGTTTTACGAAATATTCAAAAACTTATTTGAAATAAAAAATCTATAATTCCTTTGTGTCTTTGATTTTTTTTCTTTGTGATCTTCGTGGTTAAAATATCAGAAAAAACTCTTCCTTTGATGGTATGGGTTTACTGGATGGATATTATTTTTCTCCGTCTTCTCAGTGCTCTCCGTGGTGAAAAAATATAATAAAATATGAATATTGACAAATAACACTCAATTATACTCTTATCTTCGTGTCCTTCGTGTCCTTCGTGGTTAAAACATTCTTTTCTTAACTTCCGCGATAACCTCGGTGGAAAAATTAAATTCATCTGTTTGGGTTGTTTTATGGTGCCTTTTTTACCTCACCCCCGGCCAGTTCGCGATGCTAAAAATCCGCCCGCACGCGCAGTCCGGCGCTGATAGCCCGCAATGTACCTATCTCCTTCATCCGCTCTGTTATAGCCATGCGTATATTGATGAAAATAGATATTGTTATTATAAATATCATTATCGACGCAACCATAAGCACAAGGTCATTGCTTACGCCGATAGCCTGAGACAACACTCCTGTTACCTCGTCGGCGGTGGCAAGCGTGACGCGGATCTGGTTTTGGGTCGTATCTTCAACCTTATAGCGCGGAGATGCCGCCGCAACTGTTCCTTAAGCGCACGGTCTTCCGAAAAAATTATTCTTGTAAAAGAAAGTCTTTTCGAAATCCCTTTATAATAAACGGCAAAAGTCAGAGAATACCTTATAAGCGTACGGGCGTTGGCAATTTTCCGGTAGATGACTTCCAGAATCCGCGGGTACCTTTTTATGCCCTGATATGTTTTTCCATTGACGATATACTCTCCCTATATTGTGACATGTCCTGCGCTCGATGCTATAAGGTTTTCGGTTATATTCTTCCGGTTCTTCCGGGCGTCGCCGGTGAGTGCAAAGACAAGAAAAAGTAGTTGACTCCCTAGTGTAAAGGTACGGCGTTTGTCGCGGAAGATATTCTTGAATGCGATTATAATAGTGTAGGGTATCATTCCTGAGTCCTTTATTTTATTTCCCGGACATTGCCTTTAGAGGAGTTATCACAGTCGCGACATTTACCGGATAAATTGTTGCAATAAGAGAGACCGTCGAAACCAGTGCTCCGGCAACCAAAAAGGGACGTATTGAAAAAGCTATATGTAGTGCTCCGCCACCGGTAAGATATTGCTGAACGATATCGGGCAATGCTATCCCGCCGCTTGTCCTGAAAATTAGTATTGTAAACGCACCAACCGCTATGCCGAGCATGGCTGCCGATCCATTTAGCAAAATCGACTCCCATAGAAACAGACCAGCGATAAATCCTTTTTCTCCGCCTATCGCGCGAAGCGTACCGATCTCTGTCGTGCGTTCAAGGACTCCGATGATAAGCATATTCATGAGAATGAAAACGACAATAACAAAAATAAGAAAACCGGCGCCATAGATCACCGCCTGAATAATCCCCGCAATATAGGCAAAAAATCCTGCCGCCTCTTGCCAGGAGGCTGATTTGACACCCATGCCTGCTTTATCGAGTTCCGCGCGTAGCGTGGCAGCCTTCCTGTAATCCTTAAGTTTTACAGCGATCATGACATATCCGTTCAGTTCCCTGGGCACCAGATTTTTTGGTGTCTAGCGCGCCGATATTACTATCCGCAAGTCCGAAAATAACGTCCTCCGAATCGAGAGCAAGAGCGTTATTGTAAACTACCGGCATAGACGAAGCGTCAACGCCTGTGTAATTGTAAAGCTGTGAGTAGGTGGCTATATCCATAAGGTTTATGTAGTTGAAAACGTTGCGGTAATATTTCAGCTCGTAAACGCCGACGATACGCGACGGCACTGCGTTAACCGACCCGCCGTCGCCGATCGAGAGAAGTGTCACCGGATCGCCGACGGACAGCTTTACGCTGTAGTTTTTTTTCATAATTTTCCGTTTGAAAAGTACTAAGAACCACGCTGTCCGCCGCTTTGTTCCCGTCGGCCGCGTAGAACGAACCGCTTTTTACAGTGACATTCGGAAACACCGCACCGTAACGCGCCGGATCGACAGCGTAGAAAAAGAAAGGCAAATCGTATGTCCTACCGTTTTTGTCCACCGACAGCAAACAGTAGTTCTGCGTGATAGCCACATGGCTCTCTACGAGCGGATTGTCCGTAAGCCAGTCTTGGATTCTCTGAGTATTTTCCAGCGCAGGCAGAGGCGTGGTAAATGAAAAAGGCGACGGTTTTCTTTAGATCGTCCGGAGTATATGATAATATCGCCTGTAAAATAGTTGATGATTGACTGCCGCGAGGCACGGCTTACCGAAAGAGAAAACGTGTCGCCGAGAACGATAAGAAGGGTACCGAGAAAAACCAATAGTCCGATCATCGCCGAACGAATCTTTCGCCGTCCGAGCGACCGCAACGCGATAGTGAGTGCGAGTGCGGTCATGCCGCCTTCTTTTCGTCGCCTACAATCATTCCGTCCTGAATTCCGACGACCCGGCGCGCATGTTCCATTATACGGTGATCATGGGTGGAGAAAAGAAACGTCGTACCTTCGAGGCTGTTGATCTCTCTCATCAATTCGATGATTTTTCCGCCGGTTGCCGAATCGAGGTTTGCAGTCGGCTCATCGGCTAGCACCATAAGCGGCTTCGTAACCAAAGCGCGCGATTGCGACCCTTTGCCGCTGACCACCCGACAACTCTCCGGGCTTGTTTTTTATCCTGTCGGCCAGTCCCACTTCCTCGATGAAATGCATTACACGTTGCGACCGTTCCTTCGCGTGGCGCATCCCTGCATAAGAAGCGGTAGTTCGATGTTTTCGTATACCGAAAGAACAGGAATCAGATTGAAAGACTGGAAAATAAAACCCACGGTGATTCTGCGGTAACGCGTCAAAGCTTTATCGGAGAGCCCTGCGACATTTCTGCCGTCGATAACAACAAGGCCGCTGGTGGGGGCGTCGATACAACCGATCAGATCAAGTATGGTGCTTTTGCCTGAACCCGAAGGCCCTGCAATAGCGGTTAACTCGCCCTTTCTATACTCAGCGAAACGCCCCTTAAAGCTTCCACTTTGGTAATACCGAGACGATACTCTTTTCGCACGTTTTTAAGCTCTGCAACCGGCTTATTGTTCATAGATTCTCCGTCTCAATAGGATATTTTCCATTGAAACATGCAACACAGTATTTTTCAGGCTGATCAGGCATAACCGAGAGCATTCCCTCGATCGACAGATATCCCAGGGAATCCACCTCAAGATACCTTCGTATTTCTTCTATTGTGTGAGAGCTTGCAATAAGCTCCCGACTAGTAGGCATATCGATTCCGTAAAAACATGGATATATTATAGGAGGAGATGAGATTCTCAGATGGATCTGAGCAGGTTCGGCGGTTTTTATCAATTGTATCAGCTGCCTGATGGTTGTTCCCCTGACAATGGAATCGTCTACCACGACTATTTTCTTCCCCCTGAGTACTCCTTTTACAGGATTGAATTTGATTTTTACGCCTAAGTCGCGTGCCTCCTGTATAGGATGGATGAAGGTTCTTCCCACATAGTGGTTTCTGATAAGACCGATATCGAAACGGATACCCGAAGCTTCCGAGAAGCCAAGAGCTGCGGTAGTAGCCGAGTCGGGAACCCCGATGACGATATCGGCGCCTTCAGCCGGATGCTCTTTTGCAAGCTGATGACCGAGTTTTCTTCTTACACGGTCGACGTTTTTGCCGAATACGAAACTATCGGGTCTGGAAAAATATATGAATTCGAAAACGCAATGTGCCCTGCGTACTTTCGACTCGAACTGAGGTATTTGAAAAGAGGCGATTCCGTCCGAATCGATCCGCACCATCTCGCCGGGCTGCACCTCACGAACCATTTCCGCTCCGACAAGGTCGAATGCGCAGGTCTCGGATGATAAATAAAAACTATCCTGATATTTTCCGATTATAAGAGGCCTTAATCCGTAATGGTCGCGTGCCCCGTAAAGCGCCTCCCGCGTAAGAAAGATTATCGAAAAAGATCCCTTGACTTCTGAAAGAGCGTCGAGAATCATGGAGTCTATTGTTTTTCTTTTGGATCGGGCTATTAGATGCATGACGGCTTCGGTGTCGGTTGTAGACGAGAAGATGGCTCCATCCTCAACCATCCTTTTTCTCAGAAAATCGGCGTTTATCAGGTTGCCGTTATGAGCGCCGGCGATCCGGCCTGCGCGGCAGTTTATAACGATAGGCTGAGCGTTGATAATAGTCGATGAACCGGTTGTGGAATACCGGTTGTGTCCGATTGCGGATTTCCCGTTTAGCTGGGCAAGGCGTTCCTGATGTCTGAAAACATGGCTTACCAGTCCCATACCCTTATGAAGTATTATTTGCCCGTCTTCGGATACTGCGGCTATTCCGCTGCTCTCCTGTCCCCTGTGTTGTAAAGCATATAAACCGAGGTATACTATATGCGCCGCCTGCGGGTGATTATAGACTCCGAAAATCCCGCATGATTCGTGGATAAAATTACAATTCATGAATTAAAGAAAAAACCTTTCGTCACAGCAGGTATTTTTTTATTGCCTTGTATAAGCGTGGGAATTTTTAAACTAATAAATTTTAATGTTAGAGTCAATGTCTGGAACGAAAATGAACTTATTTATATGTAAAATACTTTAATCCATTCATTAATAGAAAATTCGTCAGGCATATAAATTAAGCATGACGAATTTTCTTATGTTATTCAAGCCGGTTATATTATTTTACCCTATCGCTTCACATCCTTCTTCGCCTGTGCGTATTCTTATACATCTCGGCAGGTCGAGAACGAATATTTTACCGTCGCCGATATTTCCGGTTCTGGCGCCTTTTATTATGGCATTTACCGTAGGTTCCACGAAATTATCGTTTACCGCTATTTCCAGCCGGATCTTTTTTATCAGGTTGACCTCTATCACGCTTCCTCTGTATTTTTCGGTATATCCGGCCTGTTGGCCGCACCCTATCACATTGGTTACCGTCATCTTGCGTACCTCCGCGTCAAAAAGTGCCTTCTTGACGTCAGGGAGTTTACCCGGCTGTATGATCGCTATTATAAGTTTCATATTGACTCTCCTTCGGTGCTCGTATTATGGTTGATAACTATGCTCAGTTTTCTGTAATAAATATCTGGAATCCGCTGTATCCTTCGTTTCCCATTTCTCCTATATCAAGACCGATTATCTCCTCGTCGCGTAAAACCCTCAAACCGATTGTTGCCTTGACGAGAAGCCATAAAAGTATCGATCCACCGAACACTACGGCTCCAACGGCCGCTATTCCTATCATCTGTACTTTCAGTTGCGTAACTCCGCCGCCGTAAAAAAGACCCTTTACATTTTCGACATAGCCGGGAGCTGCAAAAAGCCCTACGCTTATCGTCCCCCATATCCCGTTGATAAGATGTACCGAAAGCGCCCCAACAGGATCGTCTATATGTAATCTGTCGAACATGTAAACAGACAGCACTACTATTATTCCGGCTGCTATGCCTATGATTACCGCGCCGACAGGAGTAACAACGGCGCAGGGAGCGGTAATTGCGACAAGTCCCGCCAGACAGCCGTTTATGATCATGGAAAGATCGGGTTTGCCTGCAATAATCCACGAAGTGATCATGGCGCTTACGATGCCTGCGCAGGATGCAAGCGCAGTGGTAAGGGCAATACGTGGAACATTTTCGTCCATTGCAAGTTCACTTCCAGGATTGAAACCGAACCAGCCGAGCCACAAAATAAATCCGCCGAGAGTGGCCAGCGGAATCGAGTGTCCCGGGATTGCTTTGGATATTCCGTTAGGTAGATATTTTCCCATACGGGGGCCGAGAAGTAATATTCCCGTAAGAGCGCACCATCCTCCCACAGAATGAACCGCTGTGGATCCTGCAAAATCGTGGAAGCCTAATTTGCTCAACCATCCTCCGCCCCAGATCCAGTGACCTGTTATGGGATAGATAAAAGCAACCATCAGTACGGCAAATACGATAAAGGAAAGGAATTTAATCCTTTCGGCAACCGCGCCGGAGATAATGGAACATCCGGCAGCAGCAAAAGCAAGTTGAAAGAAAAAGAATGCGAATACGGGGATATTGGTAACCGGCGCAGTGGATTTTTCGTTGACAAAAAAGGAACTCGTTCCGATAAAGTCGTTTCCGTCGCCGAACATAAAACCATATCCCACGGCCCAGAAAACAATTGCCGCAAGGGCGAAAACAATAAAGTTTTTCGCAAGTATATTTACGGTATTTTTTGCGCGTGTGAAACCGGTTTCCACAAAAGCAAATCCTGCGTTCATAAAAAACACAAGAAATCCGGCAATCAGCACCCACATCGTATCAACCATGTTTATTTCGCCTCCGGCTGCAAAAATCGGCGGTGCGGCGGCAAAAACAAAAAAGCTTCCCGACATCAAGGCTTTAATCTTCATAATAAAATCCTCCTTTTTTGGTTTTTGGTTTGTAGTAATGATTTTTCTTAAAATCAACTGTGATATAGTGCAATAAGTATGCCGTCACAGAAAAAAGTCGGTTAAATGTTCATAAGGAAAGCGGGGTATTCTATATATTAATATTTCTGATTTTTTCTTTATATCTATTACAAATACAAAATCGTACCGGCCGTTACATTTTTGTCTCTATTAATGAAGCAATAATGTGTTCTTTTGTTTTTTTATGATATCAGATCAGGCATGGAAGTTGCATTTTTAAATAGAAATAATGATTGAAATATAAGGAGGAAGACTTGTGCGGAATTGCATGCATCTTAGATCTGAAAAGCGATCCGGCGCAGCTGCGTGAACGGGCGCTGGAAATGGCTGCATTGCTGCGCCATAGGGGGCCAGACTGGAGCGGAATCTTTGCAGACGAAAATGCCGTGCTTGCCCACGAAAGGCTCTCTATAGTAGACGTGGAACACGGCGCCCAGCCGCTTTACAACAGCGATAACTCTATGGTTTTAGCGGTAAACGGCGAAATTTACAACCACAAACTCATACGGAATGAATTTTCCGGTTATCCGTTCAAAACCATGTCAGACTGCGAGCCTATAATTGCTCTTTACGAAAGATACGGGTGTGATTTTTTAAACAGGATAAACGGTATTTTCGCTTTTGTTCTGTACGACAGTAAGAAAAATGATTTTCTGATAGCCCGTGATCCTATCGGTGTAGTTCCTCTTTATACGGGCCGCGACGAACACGGAAACCTATACGTCGCGTCGGAAATGAAGGCGCTTATAAGATACTGCCGCACAATAGAGGATTTTCCGCCCGGCTGCTATATGACAAAAAGTAATAAAGAACCGGTCAGGTATTATAAGCCTGTATGGAGAGATTATGCGGCGGTAAAAGATTCGTCGCTCGATATTGTAAAATTGAGAAACGACCTCGAAGCGGCGGTTCACCGACAGCTTATGTGCGACGTTCCATACGGCGTTCTCATTTCAGGAGGACTGGACTCCTCTATAGTCGCGGCAATTGCTCAGCGTTTTTCCCGAAGAAGGATTGAACAAGACGACACGGTGGAGGCATGGTGGCCGAGGCTTCACTCTTTCTGCATCGGACTTGAAAACTCACCCGATATTCCCAAGGCCCGCAGAACAGCCGAAGCGATAGGCACTGTACATCATGAATTCCGTTTCACGATACAGGAAGGTCTCGATGCGCTTCGCGACGTTATTTATCATATAGAAACCTACGACGTCACGACTATCCGCGCCTCAACGCCGATGTACCTTATGATGCGGAAGATAAAAGCCATGGGAATAAAAATGGTTCTTTCGGGTGAAGGAGCGGACGAAGTCTTCGGTGGGTATCTCTATTTTCACAAGGCTCCCGACGCGAAGGAGTTTCACGAAGAAACCGTTAGGAAGCTCGAATTGCTTCACAAGTTCGATTGTCTTAGGGCAAACAAATCGGCGGCTGCATGGGGTGTTGAAGTGAGAGTACCTTTTCTCGATCGTCAGTTTCTCGACACGGCCATGGCTTTTGATCCCGAAGAAAAAATGGTAAAAAAAAGCGGAATAGAAAAATATCCTCTCCGGAAAGCATTCGAAGGATATCTGCCCGATGAGATTCTCTGGCGTCAGAAGGAACAGTTTTCGGACGGAGTAGGATATGACTGGATAAATACGCTTAAAAGAGTGGCCGAAGAGCGTATAAGCGACAACCAGATGAAAAACGCCGCATTCAGATTTCCTTATAATACTCCTTCAACAAAAGAGGCCTATTATTACAGGGAAATTTTCGAATCTTTTTTTCCGGGAGAATCCGCTGCAAAGTGTGTATTTGGAGGCCCCAGCATAGCATGTAGTACTCCTGCGGCAATTGCATGGGACAAGAGTTTTTCTGAAAATACTGATCCCTCGGGGAGAGCCGTCAAGGGGGTACATTTTGATTTCTGTTAATGAGGCGGCGCCTATTCAGTAGACACTGAATTAGCCCCACCCTAACCAGATCACTATTCCGACAGTTTCTCTTTTTGTTGCCGGAAAAGCGCAAGTTTCGATTCCACTTCACCAAGCAGGAAACGAAGTTCCGCGGTTTTTTCGATTGCCTGTTGAATCCTGTGTTCTTCGGTCGTAAGGTTCGACATTGCCGCTTTGATATCCTCCATAAGAATTGTCATGCCGGCTATTCGGTTTTCGGCCTCTTTGATCATTTGTTTTTCGCCTGCAAGGTCATGTATTCGTTTCTCGACTGTCGCGGTCATTTTAGTCATATCTTCCACCATATTTCCCACATTTTCAATCTCTTTGGCCCGGCTTTTGATAGTTTCGATCTGTTGAGAGGCACGGTCGATGATCTCGTTGAGGGAGTCGATCTTCTTTTGGGTGGAGTTGACCAGTTCCCGGCTTTTGTCGATCGACTCTATACGTATTTCCATGTCCGAAACAACCGTATCGATATTTGCAATACGGGAATCTATCTGCTCGATTTTGTTGAACCTTCTGTTTATTTGTTCCATTTCGGCTTGGAGATGTTCAAGACTCTTTTCCACATTCGACAACTGTTTCTGAGCTTTGTCTATTTCAATACGATATGCCTCGATCTTTTTGATTCCTTCAGAGATTGCCGATAGAAGCGTTTCCAGACGCCGGTTGTGCTCCTCAGCCGCAGAATCGAAATCGGAAGTCTTCTGATGAAACCGGTCCATTTCTTTGCGAGTCTGAGATACCAGTTCTTCAAGCTCTTTACGCATAGAAACGATCTTGTTTTCTTCATCGAGAAGAAGCCGTTTTTCCTCCGAAAGCCGCTCCATCATGTTTTTAGCTTCCAGCGATTGAGCGGATATTGCCGCCAGTTGTGAGGAAACCTCTTCTACCACCTTCTGCTCCTGGCTCATGCTTTGAATTTTCATGTTTATATCGCCGAGCAGGTAATTGAGTTGATCAAGTCTCTTTTCGGTTTTATCTATCATTGCCTTGCGTTGCAACTGTGCCTCGATCCGTTCGTCGATTTCAGAAACCATCTTACCCAGATTTTCGATCTTTTTTTCTACTTCGTTAAGAATCAGTGAACGCTCTTCGGTCTGCTTGATCCGATCGCTGGTTGCAGCCGAAAGCAATTTCAGTTCTTCGATGGAAGAAGCAACCGATTCGATCTCCTGTTCGTGCTGAACCAGTTCTTTCATTTTATCTTCCAGCGCTTCTATCCGGTTGAAATAACCGTCGATTTTCTGATTTGTCTTTTCGATATCCTCAAGTTGATTCTTAAGAACAGCTCCTTTTTGCCCCGTATTTTCAACCAGTGTCTTTAAATCGTTTATCTTGGACTCTACTGTCCCTATCTCGTTTATCTTTTCAACCGCCATTTCGATTCTAGAATCTATTTCTCCGATCTGAGATTCTAAGGTGGCTAGTCGTGTACTTAGTGCATCAACATTCTGCCACTCTTGAGCGAGTTCTTCGATCTTCACGCGTATTTTATCGGTTTCCTTTTCGTATTCAAGAACCTGATTCCTCGTGTTTTCGACCATCTGTTGATGTTTTGTCAACGTATTGAGAACCGCTTCCGTATTCTTTGCTATGTTATGGATTTCATGGACTTTTTCGCCTACCTGATCTATATCACGGCTTTGCCGCTGGAACTCCACAAGTTTAGTGTCGAAATGGGATTCGAGTTTTTTCAATTCTTCTATCTTCTTTGTAATCTGATCCTTGATTTGCTCAAATTTTCGGATCTCTTCTATAGAGTTCTGGCTTTGCTGCAACATCGATTCGATGCGGTTGATATTCTTTTCGGTTTTTTCAAGCGATGAAAGTCTGCTTTGAAGCTGTTTAAGATCCACATCTATCTTCCATGTCAAGGAATTCAGCCGCCCCGCCTCCTCATTTGCCTTGTCCACTACAACGCGTTGATTTTCAAGCGCCCTGATTTTTGTCTTGACATATTCCGAAAGGCTGTTCAAATTGTCGATGCGTTCCTTAATGATATGAAAACGGCTTACTTCATTGTCGAGATCTGAAAGTTTGTTTCTTATTCTGTCGGTCTCGCCGAGGACTCTTTCATTTTCATATTGTAATTTCGACACGGTTTGAGAACACGACGACAGATGAGTTTCGAGGGTTCTGATCGAATCGTCTATCTTTTTCTGACGCGTCTCTATTTCTTCCAGAGTTTTAATTTTTTCAACTAGTGCAGCTCCACCTCCCGAAGTGATTTTCTTAAGTAAAGCATCGGTTTTTTCACTGATTCTTTCTATGAACTCTTCTCCGCTTGTTATCTTGGAAATGATATCCTCGATTTTTTTCAGGCGTCCCTCCACGGAAAGAGTCTGTTTTTGCACCGATTCCAGTCGATCGACATCCTGTAACGAGCGTGCCGTTTTTTCGTTAATGACGTCGTATTCATGCTTCAGATCTATAATCATGGTTTTCATTTCTTCAATAGCCAACCTGTCTGATTCGATTTCCGAATGCTCCTTTTCCACCGAAGCCAGAAGGGTATGAAGGTCCGCCTTTTCACTGCGGGCATTATTGATGATTTCCTGAATTTCGTTTAGATATTGCTCGAGTTTTTCGGCAAGTTCGCGCGGATTTTTGTACTCCTTGTTTTTTGATAAAGAAAACATCATAAGAGCTCCTCTTTAGGACAGGTATATTCCCTCGTTATTTTCCACGAATCGCTTATTTTTTCAAACGATATTTTTTTCCCGTTTTCTATATTATTTAGATTTGTTCTATAACGTTGCAAAAACTTGACTATCATTCCTCCTTCGACGACTTCCGTGACCGTAATGTTTTCAAGTGTTATCGCAATAGTATCATATAAATCGAATGTGCGCAACTTTCTTTCTTTCCAGAGAGTCCAATCAAGCCCCTGACCGTTGAATCTGACGGTATCATAAAATGTTTCATATTCTCTGATATTTTTTCTTTCCCAGGCCGATTTCCATGCAAATAACAGACTTTTGCACTCCTCCACAACCTTCCGATGTTCAAGAATGATCATACGCCGGCGCTGTTCACAAAAATCGTAATCAGGCACCGAAGCGATATCGTTAAGCGTAGGATCGAAAAGAATAATAACCGGAGTACCTATACCGTTTTTTAAAAAAGAGGCCAATTCAATAAGGTTACGATTTTCCAATTCAATGCAACCTTTGGTATACAGCGGCACCGAATCAGGCGCCGTGCCGTGAATCCATATTCCCTGGCCCGTTCTTCCTTCACGACGATCCTCTTCGTTGGGATAATCGAGAATATATGCAAGCGGGCCATAGATCGGGGCCAGTTCGCTTTTTTCCTTCCGCCCTATAATAAAATAATTTCCTTCAGGAGTCCGTTTGTCTCCGGCCGTTATTTTTCTACCCGAATTCTCACCGACGGCAATATTATACTCTCTGACAACCCTCCATTTAACGTCATGTTTCTGTAAAACGTAAAGTGATTTTACAGCTTTATTTACAACCAGTATAAAATAGGCCGACGTATCTTTGGTAGGGATGTATTGATATTTCTCGATTCGAGGCTTTACAAAAGTCAAAAGAGTTTCGGCTACGGCCGATTCCTTCGGAATCGCCTTAAATTGTGCGGAATCGACTGAAATGTATAAGCTCCTTTCCGGGGAACTGTCTTTCAGGGTTTTCGCAGAAAGCGGCCTCTCGATCAAATCCGTCCGTTTATTAACCGCTGCAGCCCTTTTCCTGATCTCCGACAGACGTAAGACGGCTGCTAAAGTAAGCAAAACAAGAACGGTTATTATTACAATCCAGAGGATTGCCGTCTTAAGAATTTGAATTATTGCGGGATGTTTAAAAGGAGGGTATGCATATGCTCTTGCTATTTCTGCGGCATTCCGCCATGTTTTGAACGAAATCTGTATCTTTTTGAAAAAGTAAAGAACCGATTTAAACATTTGTTCACGCGTATTCAATTTGACTCTTCATATCATACTTATTAAGCGATAAATATAA
>FWPV01002895.1_pt1 | contig 26100 bp, 16 predicted proteins | sample 2228371 | NCBI WGS metagenome assembly FWPV01 (sample SAMEA103939776, study PRJEB20133) | metagenome
CAAAAATACCCTGCTCTATGGCGAGCGCGACAAAGGGCCGGCGTACAAGTATCCTCACGATTATCCGAATGGCTGGGTCGAACAGCGTTACCTACCTGACGGCGTGCCGGGAGGATGGTTCCGTCCCAAAGGGCACGGTTACGAACAACGCATTCTCGAATTTTTGGAAAAACGGAAATCGAAGTCGTAAACTATCTATCTACTGTGGAGCCAATAGGTTATGAGGGATCCGATCACTGCACGTGCTGCTCAACTTCTGGAACAATCACCGCATATTCTTGTGCCGGTGAACGAACTTTACAGCGATTTGGCCGCCGAGGGCCTGATGTCGCAGATTGATATGGACATGTTCATGCGTTTGATCGAGGCGGATGAAGAGTTTGAAGTTCTCGGCGGTCTGGAGGATTTGGAAATGTTCAGTTCGTTGCTGCGGGCCGAATTGGAAATGCAGGGGTTTGCCAGCGGGCCACTGGTGCTGCTGCGCAAACGGGCCCGCAAACCGGCGCCCCTCATTCGGGATATTCTTGCTCATCTGCGGGAAATGGATGCGGCGCTGGAGATGGCCTGGCGGACACATCCTACCGATGATCCGGAAATCGAAGGCGAGTTGATCCAGATGTTGCTGATGAGCAATATGTTGACGCGCGAGATGGAAGAAGTGTTGCAATTGTATACAAAACTAGAAGATGTAGACGCTTGACAGAGCACCTGCGCCGATCGAGAACCGATCAGAATAACCGATCTACGAGGCGGGTAGGTATCGGCAGTGATGATAAGGTCTCCTAAAGCACGGGTTGGGTTGTCCCTCCTGCGGCGCACAGGTCGGTGCGGAACGAGGTGGCAACTTTATCTTATGGGAATGTTGTTATGCTTGGTTGCCTGCGTCGCGCCGCGTGCCGACATTATGCGGCGCATTCAGACAACCGGCGTTCTACGGGTGGCCATTGATCCTTCGTTTCCACCGTTCGAATTTGTAGATGGTGAGGGAAAGATGATCGGCTTGGACATTGATCTGGCCCGTACCCTTGCGATGCGCTTAGGGGTTGAGGCACAATTCATCACGACCGGCTACGATGCGCTCTACGATGCGTTGACCGCGGATCGCGCCGACATTATCATCTCCGCCCTCTACCCGGACCCGACCCGCAGCCAGGCCTTCACCTTCAGTCCTCCTTATTTCAATGCCGGTCAAGTTTTGGTCGTGCCGGCCGGTTTTCCTATCCGTGGACCCGACGATCTTGCCGGGCGACAGGTCGCCCTGGTTTTTGGTAGCGAGGCGCACATGATAGCCCTGGGCTGGGAAACGACACTGTCTGTGCCGCCTACCGTGTTGACCGGCGACAGTGTAGAAACGATAGTCTCGGTCCTCTTGGCCGGCAAGGTGGACGCTATCATCGTTGATAATGTGACGGCGCAGAAATTGATTCAGCAAAATCCGGGCTTGCGGAGGTTGCTGCCTCCTCTTACCGATGAGCCGTATACTATCGCGGCCCGCAAAGAAGACAAAAAACTCGCCGACATGATCGGCACAATGCTCAACGAGATGCAGGCGAGCGGTGAACTGGAGTTACTCATCCAACGCTGGATGCAGTAATGTCGGCGAACTTTGACAACCATTCCCGCCCGTGTACAACGCTCAATTATTGCGATGAGAAGAACGCTCAGGTGTTGGAACGTCCTGGCGTTTATATAGCTTTTTATGTTAAGGAGAACTATGGCGAAGGTATACATTTCCGATCATCCACTGGTGAAGCATAAGCTTACGCATCTACGTGATAAAAACACTAACCCCAAAAAATTCCGTGAATTGATCCGTGAGATCACCCTCCTCTTGGCCTATGAGGCGACCAAGGACCTGGAAATCTCCCCCATTGACGTCGAGACGCCGTTGGCCACGACGGTGGGCTATAAATTGAAAGAGCCTATCGGCCTGATCCCTATTCTGCGCTCCGGTCTGGGGATGGTAGAAGGCATTTGGGAAATGATTCCGGCGGCAGAAGTTTGGCACATTGGTCTCTTCCGCGATGAGCGCACTTTACGCCCCGTTGCTTATTACAATCGCCTTCCCGTGCACCCGACGGTGTCCGTTTGCCTTATCCTTGACCCCATGTTGGCGACCGGTGGTTCGGCGGTGAAAACGGTGGAGATTTTGAAGGAGTGGGGGGCGCGGCGCATCAAGTTCATGGGGCTGATCGCGGCGCCTGAAGGCATCGAGTTGCTGTCAACGCAGCATCCCGATGTGGATATCTACGTTGCTTCGGTGGACGAGGCGCTCAACGAGCACGGCTATATCGTGCCGGGCCTGGGCGATGCGGGCGACCGGCAGTTCGGCACGGGTTAAGGGGGTGCGGTGAACCTGGGAATGCGGTATGCGCTGGTGGTGCTGGCGGGCTTCGTCCTGGCGCTGATCGTCACGCCGCTGGGGGGATGGCTGGGCCAACGCTGGCACATCGTTGCCCGTCCTGATGCGCGCCGTCACCATCGGGGTACACCTTCTAAACTCGGCGGTCTCGGCGTCGCGGCGGGATTTTTCGGCGCGCTGGCGTTCTCTCAGTTCAATCCCATTCCGACGGCGGACCCCAATGAATCCCGACGCTTTTGGGGGGTGGTGGTCGGTGCTGCATTGACCCTTGTGCTGGGCTTGATTGACGACCGTTACGACCTGCCGGCCTGGGCCCAGTACGGCGGCTATCTGCTGGCGGCCGTTGTGGCCGGCAGCACATTGATCATTCTGGAACGCTTCAATAATCCGTTCACCAATGCTTTGGTTGTTCTTCCTCCCCTACTGTATATCCCGGCGACCCTCTTTTGGATGACCGGTATGATTGTTACCGTGAACTGGTTGGACGGTTTGGATGGTCTGGCTGCTGGGGTAGCTGCGATCTTGACGGCCGTGCTCAGTATTCACATGTTTCGTGCGGGTCAATACAGTGTCGTTCCGCAAACGTTAGCTTTGTTGGGGGCGTCACTCGGCTTTTTGGTCTACAACGTCGCGCCGGCGCGCGTCTTCCTGGGCAGCAACGGGGCTTTCTTGCTCGGCTACCTGCTCGGCGCGCTTGGTCTGGTGGCGGGAGGACGTGTCGCCACCGTGCTGTTGGTGATGGGCATTCCTATCGTTGATGTGGCGTGGACGATTTTGGATCGTTGGCGTCACGGCTTCAGTCCCTTCCGCGGCGACCGCCGCCACCTCCATTTCCGTCTACAGGATGCCGGTCTTTCGACCCGCACCATCGTTTCGGTCTATTGGGCGTTTTGTGCCGTTTCCGGCATGCTGGGATTGCTGGTGGCTTCCCGGCTCTACAAGCTCATCGCACTGATCTTGCTCGGCGGTTTGACTTTGATCCTGTTGTTCTATCTCAGTCGCAAGGGAGATACGTCACCGTGATTGCGGCTAGTCTGAAGGCCATTGTCATCCGACCGCCGGCGAACTGCCGGGGATACAGAGTCTGCAGCAAAACGTAGTTTCTCTGGGGCAAAGTTCATGATGAACGGCGCCGTCCTATGGAGGCGGTTACACTTCTTGAGAGAGAGAATCGTATGGTACGCCGAACAGTGATCTTGAGTCTGGTCGCTGTTCTTGTTGTGGCCTGCTCCACTTCTATCGCGCCGTCACCGGGGACAGTTGCCGCCACGGCAACGCCCACCGTCACCCCCACCAGAACGGCAGTGCCGACATGGACGCCGGAACCCGAACCTACCCCTCACCCCCAAGAACTCGTGGTCTGCGCCACGGAGCCGACGTATGCCAGTCCATTTGTGCCCTCGCAAGCCGGCAACGATCTGCTGGCACTTTTCTACGAGGAACCGTTGGAGCGGGTGGGGTATCGCTGGGAAGCGCGGCTCGTCGAGCGTGTACCGGCTCTCGAAACGGGTGATGTGATAACGCAACCGGTACCGGTTCCCGACGGTGCGCTCTACGTGGACATCAAGGGGACTGTGCTGACGAATGAGAGCGAGGATACGTTTATCTTGCCCCAGCTTGTGGTGACCTTCACCCTGCAAAAAGACCTGTATTGGTCTGATGGCGAGCCTTTGACGGCGGATGATGTTCTACTCGGCTATTATCTGGCCCAGACGCCGCAGGTGCAGGGACGCTGGCGGCATCTCATCGAGCGCACGGCGCGTTTTGTGGCCGTCAATGCTTACACCCTCCGTTGGGAAGGTCTCCCCGGTTACCTCGACGCCGACTATCCCGGCTTTCTTTTCCCCCCGCAGCCAGCGCACCGTTGGAAAGACAAGAATCTCTCGCAAGTACTGGAAGATCGAACTCCGCCGGGGACGGGGCCGTTTCGCGTTGTTGCCTGGGAGGCCGGGCGAGAAGTGCGACTTGAACCCAATCCCTATTATCATGGCGCGCCGGCCGCTTTGAAAAAGATCACCTTCCGTTTTCCTAAATTGGCTTCCGGCCGATGGGGAGAATTGCTCACTGCCGGCCAGTGTGATGTTTTATTGCCCGATCCGGTGATGAACACCGATTGGCAGAGCTGGAACGGTTTGCTGAGCCAGGGCCAGGCGATGATTTGGGCCGATGTCGCCCCGGTGGTGTTGCGACTCGACTTCAATCTGCAGCCTGTGGATGGTGCAGTTTCACCTTTGACGGATGCGCGGGTACGTCACGGCTTGGCCCGCTGTATTGACCGGACGGCATTGAGTGAGGTGGCTTCAGGGCAGGCATTTGTTCCGGCCGGCAGTTTTATTCCGCCGGGATACCCATCCTTCGATCCGGCGCTCATGGCTCAAACGGCCTATAACCCTGAAATGGGGCGGTCGCTGCTCGATGAAGCCGGTTGGCGCGATGAGAACGGTGATGGTATCCGCGAGGCGCACGAGGTCACCGGTTTCAAGAACGGTACCCCCTTGAGTTTGACCTTGCACCTGGCCCCGCAGTATTTCGTTATGGCGGCCTACATCGCGGCTAACCTGGAGACATGCGGCGTAGGCGTTCATCCTCAACTCGTCGAAGCGCAACTTCTCTACGCCACTGATGCCGTCAGTCCGCTGTTCGGCCGCACTTATCAGATGGCCCTATTCGGTTGGCGCGCCGAGCTTCCTCAATTGTGTGGGGGGTGGCTTTCCGATCGGATTCCAGACGCAGATAATCAGTGGATCGGGGAGAACTTCAGCGGTTATGTCTCCCCGGCCTATGATGCGGCCTGCCGGCACGCGCTGACGGCCATTGACATAGCGGAACAGGAGGCGGCCTTGCAAAAGGCGAGCACGTTATTGGAGGCCGACCTGCCCACCCTTTTTCTCGCCTGGCGGCCTTTCTGGTTCGTAGCGCGTCCCTATGTACGGGGGCTGCGCCCCGATGGGAGCGCCGCCGGCACCCTGTGGAATGCCGAGGAACTCAGCATCGCGGTTGAGGAGTGAACAAATCATTCGCCCTGTCCTGCTAGAGGTTATCTCCCCTGGGCGGTTCTTCTGCTGTCGGCGGAACACTCGGATTTTTTATTTTCAGGCCTTACGCAAGTTTCCTGAATTTTATCGCTGAGAACGCAAAGGGCGCAGAGATTTTACAATTTCTCAGCGTCCTCTGCGGTAAAAAGCAGGCGTAAGTCTATGTTTATCCGTGAAATCCGTGTCGCTCCGTGACCTTAAAATCCTTTGTGCACTTTGTGTCCTTTGGGGTTTCTGCTGTGAAGTCATTAAGCGGATTCTTATTTGAATAATCGCGCAACGAATGCAATGCCTGTGCCGACCACCAGCAACCAGATCGCTATGATGACGGCGGCAGCGAGGCGGTTGACAGGTTTGCCGTTTGCCATAATCGTCTGCGCCCTCTCGCGGCTTTGGGCCATCACCGGCGGCGGAATCATCTTGATCGCCAGCCAGACCCCCAGCGGCACGAGCAGCAGATCGTCGAGATACCCCAACACGGGGATGAAGTCGGGGATCAGGTCGAGGGGGCTGAACGCATACCCCACCACGACGGCGGCGAAAATCCGCGCGTACCACGGCGTGCGTGGATCGCGGTAGGCCAGGTAAAGCGCGTAGGTCTCCGCCTTGAGCTGCCGTGCACGCTGCTTCCAGAGCTCCATATAAAAATGCCTCTCCCGTTGAAAGCCGTGCGATCCGTTGACGATATACTGAAAATCACGTCTTCGACTTGGAAGCCGCTTCCCATTCGGCGAGGAAGCACTCGTGAGCCGCAACAATCGCATCCAGCTTCTTGGTTTCCAGAATGCCGCGCCCAAGCATGTCATCCCCTTGGCGGGCGTAGGCATCTTTGAGGAATTGTCGAATATCCTCCGGCGTGAAGGTTGGATCGGTGCGGAGGCGTTCTTCGAGGTGGGCGAAGATGACCTCGAAAGTTTGCTCATACACTTGACGGGGGAATTCATCACTGTCGCATGCCGGCGGTATCACGGGCTATACTCCTTGTTTGCGTGCTACGCGCGCCATAAAGCGCGCGGTGTCAATGATGAACCGTTCATGCTCGCCCTCGCCGATTTTTTCTATAGCATCCCAGGCTTCCACACGGAAGCATACACGCGGCAGGGCCACTTCCACCACTTCGGCGTGGACGCGGACGCGCATCCCGACCGGTGTGGCCGCCAGGTGGCGGATGGCGATGGCCGTCCCTACGGAGCTTTGTCCGGCTTCCAGGTGTGGCGTGAGTGCTGTCTGCGCTGCGTTTTCCATCAATGCGATGAGATGGGGGGTGCTCAACACCGGCGCCAGGCCACTCCCATAGACGGCAGCCGTATCGCTTTCTACTACGATGTGGGTGATGTCGTTGCTCAATCCGGGTTCGATGGGCATAGAGACTCCTTTACCGCGCCAGGATGGGGACGATGAAGCCGAACAGACACCCGATATCCAGCGCCGCCAGGGCGAGCAGTAGGCCGACGACGAGCAAGCTGCGCCAGCTTCGCGGGATGAAGGCAGCGACCGGCAGGGCGATCATGGCCGCGCCGAACAGCGCCATAGACCAGAGCGGCAGGTCGCCGGCGATCCATCCCACAATGCCGGCAATGACGAGGGCGAGGAACATCAACAGTGCGGTGCCTACGGCCAATTGGCGGTCCAGCAGATGGTCGAAGCCGGCGGCGAAGGTCAACCCAATGAGCGGCAGGGCCGGAAAGAGATAACGTCCCTGGTGCTGGACAAAAGTGAGATTGTAGCCCACAAACAGCGTCAGCGTGATGAGCGCCGAAGTAGCGAGCAAAAGCAGGCCGTCGCGCTGCCGGGCTTCCAAGCCGTTGCGCAGTCTCATTCCCAACCGCCACCCCGCCCCCCACACGCCGATAACGGAGAAAATTGCCAGGCCTAAGTAGATGCGCTCATCCAGCACCACGCCCATCCAGCCGAACTGCCCCCAGAATGAACGGAATGTTGTGCGTAGGGCGTCTTTCAAGAAGGGGAGCAGGCCGGCGCCGGCTATCCAATCTGCCGTGCGCGGTTGCCCGATGACGATGCTGTCGTGGCGGATCAGGCCCAGTACATCCGGCCAACCGTAGACGACAATGTTGCGTCCCCACCACACAGCCCCCAGCACGAGCGCCGGCCCGAGAATAAAGCCTCCTTCGCGGATGCCCCGGCGCAACGGATAGCCCATGCGGCGGAGGCGCAGAATGATGAGCAATGGCGTCAGGAGCAAGGCGCCATACCCCGTGGATTTGGTGAGGAGCAGGAGACCGAGCACGCCGCCCAATACCCCTGGGCCTGCTTGCCCGCGCAAATAGCGCAGTGCCAGCCACAGCCAGAGCCACAACAGCGCCAGCGTCAGGGCGTCGTTGTTGATGGTGGCCATCATCGCCACAAACTGAGGGATGAAGGCGATGATGCCGCCACCCAGCCAGGCCAGACCGGCGTGCTCCGGCCAGAATTCGCGCAGGATCGCCATCACCATCACGACGCCGACACCGCCTAAGAGCAGGGAGAATAGCCGCAGGGCTATGACCGAACCGCTGCTCAGCCAATAGATCGGCGTCGCCAGCAGGTAATAAAGCGGGGGTTGGTGATCCTCGTATTCCAGTGTCGCCACCGAAAGCTCCGGTGGGAACCCTTCGGAGGTGAGGCGCGACAGGTACGCCTGGTTGTAATCGCCTGTTTCCAGGATGGGGAAGCCCTCACCGGTGGCCAGAGCGCGGATGTAGTTGTAGTGCGCAGGTTCGTCGGGGGCCTGCCACCGGGGAGTGTATACGGCGTACAGGATGCCGACCACCAGGAAAACTATGAGAATGGCCGCGGCCGGCCAAAATTGCCTCATTTCTTGCTTCCTTTCTATTTCTCGCATGTTCGCGTCAGCACATTAAGCAGATTGAGCAGATGATGGGCGGAGCAACACGGCTTTCACGGATAAAAACAAGAAAAAAAACGTGTATTCCACGAAATCGGCCTCCGGACGTGTCGTGTCCTTGTAAGGTACGATGCCTTTGTCCTTTTCGCTTCCTTAGCGGTATTCCAATCGTACCCCTTTGAGGTGTTCGAGGAGCTTCTGCGCCCCAAAAATAAAGGCAAAGAACGGCAGATCAACCAACAGCGTACTGCTGCCGAGGAGCACGATCAACCGCACGGCTACTGTGAGGAACTGCCCCAAGCCGTTCATCAGTAACGCGCTTCCACCGAGCACCAACACGATGACCCCTAACACCATAACGACAAACGCCATGTAAGGCCAGGCGTAGATATCGGAGCGGCTCGGCAGCATAGTGTTGCCGATGGCGAAGACCAGATAGGCCCAAATCCACACATCGGGAGCATGCAGCGCGGCGGAGAGTCCTCGCAGTGCGGCGAGCCAATCCTGTGCCACCAGTGCGGCAATGACCTCCGGTGTGCCGAAAACCTTGTAGCCCAGCGCGATGACCACCAGGCCCCCGCAAAACAACGGGGCTGCGCCGATGAAGCTGGCGCGGATAAAGTCGGTGCGTTGCACGGGGACGAAGCCCAGTTGAATGCGCTTGCCCACCTTGCGCGGCAGGATGTTGATCCGCCCGATCTTAACACCGGCAATGGCTGCCGCCAGGGCATGGCTTAATTCATGCAGGAGGACCCCGGGCAGCAGGATGATGGCGTAAAGCCAGATAGCGATTTCCTCATCCCCGCTCAGGAGGTACATCACGCCCTGCAAATGGCGATGCAGCCAGCGGTCGGCCCAGAGCAGCAGCCCCAGGACGAGAATGAGTTCGGCCAGTAAGAGCAGTACCGGATTCATAGGCAAAGAGTCGTTAATCGGGTAGTCCGCTAGTCGTTAGTCGAATGGTCGGGTCGTCATTGTGACGCCGTTATTGTAATGCGGAATGGGGAAGAAGGCAATCCGCATTCATCTGCGCACATCCGCGTCCAACTGATGAACAACTGATGAACAACAACCTGCGATAAAATGTTATTTTGTGGCCGTTATGAGTATAAATAAGCAACATCCAGCGAGTTGCCGTGGTTATCCGGTATAAAAACCTGGCCGGCCGGTGAGAATGACCGGTCGGCCAGGTGTAGCGCGCAGGTAATACGGGGAGACGCAATGTTGTTTAGTTGCGATTGCGTAAGACGAGCGGCAGGTAGATATATGTTTTGCCGATCTCGATGCTGCGGCTGGTGTTGGCTGAACCCCCGCAGTTGCTGACGCTAAGAGATACGATATAGGTCCCCGCCTGACCCCACCGATAGGTAGCCTGCGATGTACCTTGCCCCCCGATCAGTCCATTGCCGGACCAGACATAGGCAATCGGCGTGGTGGCGTTGCACGGCTGGACGCTGGCGGTGAACGTTTGATCGGCGTTTTTGTCGCCTTGCAGCGGTCCGCTGAGGCTCACGCCGGTCAACGGTGTGGGGCAGTTGGGCTGTTCCGCCAACGTGATGACATGATCATCATTGCGACTGCCGCCGCAATTGCTCGCCGTCAGGCTGATGGTGTGACTGCCGATGGTCGTCCAACGGTAGCTCGCCTGGTTGGTCCCTTGTCCGCTCAACAGACCATCGTTTGACCAGACGTAGTTGATCGGCGTCGTGGCATCGGTGGGATCGAGTAACGCGGTAAACTGGTAAGTGACGTTGGTGTAGCCGGTATTCTGTCCGGAGATCGTGACGCCGTTGAGCGGGATGGGGCATGCGCTTGTGATGGATACCGTCTGACTGGCGGTGCGGTCTTGCCCGCCGCAGTTGCGCCCGGAAACTTGAACGGTCTTGTTGCCGGCGCTGTTCCAGCGGTAGGTAGCCTGAGTCGTCCCCTGCCCGCCGATCAGCCCATCGGTAGACCAGATGTAGGTGATGGGCGTGGTGGCGTTGCCCGGTTGCGGACTGACCGTGTAGGTCAAATCCTGGCCGGTTTGCCCCGTCGTCGGCCCGCTCAGGCTCACGCCGGTCAACGGCGTCGTGCAGGTCGGCGGCGGCGCGGGATTCTGCCGGCTCCAGTCTGGATTCATGCCCTTGCCGTTAGTGGTCAGCCGCCAGCGTTCTGTCGGATTGAGGCGATCCAGAATCCACAGGTCGTGCAGATTGGCCGTGCCGGTCTGCCATTCAAAGACGACGTACCGGCCATCCGGTGATACGCTTGGGTTGGAGATGAATTCATTGTAGAAATCGGCGATGAGCGTGCTCGTGTTGGTCGCCAGGTTGTACAGGTACATTTTGTGGTCGAGCGTATACACAAAGCCCGACCCATCCGGCAGCCAGGCCATTCCTACCCATACCGCGCCTTCGTCGTTCACCAGGCGCGCGCCCGTTCCGCCGCCGGCTGTGGTCAGATAGATGCCGCGCGTGCCAACGTCGAACGAGAAGTAGTGATAGAGCACCTGGTCGTTCACCGGCGACCAGGCCGGCAGATTCGCCGTGGACGGCCCGCTGAACAACTCGCTGCCGATGGCCTGCCCGCTCGCCTGGAATCTGCGCGGCGTGATGACGTCCACAGCCAGTTCCGCGCCGTCGCGTTTCCAGGTGATGCCTTCGCTTTCGTATGTGCTGCACGTAGCCGGATTGAAGCTGAGCGTGCCTACGTCTACCGTCTGTCCGGCGAGCGGCGCCACGACGGCGGCGGCATAGTATTTGCAATTGACGTCGCTGCCGGCGCCCCAGGTAAAGACCACGTACTGGAGGCCGCCCAGGACGGCCACATTCGGCACGCTGAAATTGACTTCACTGAACAGGCTATAAGCCGGCACGGAAACAGCCTCTTGGGCGCCCTGGATGTAGAGCAAGAGACTGACCAGGCTACCATAATCGTTCCTGACTTTGCCGGTGACCGTTCCGACCGGATACCCCCCACCTAAGAGCGCGGCGCGCGAGGGCGGATTGGTAATCCGGCGCAAGCTGCTGCCGTCGGGACGGATGCCATAGCCATCGGAGTGGAACGCGGAATACAGCGTTTCGTGGTTGCTGCCAAAGGCCAGCTCGGAGGCATCCGGTTTCCAGGCCACGTCGCGGATTTTGTTGGTGATGCCCGATTGGGGATGCGTCCACAGCGTTTGCGGGCTGCTGCCATCCGGGTTGATGCGGTTGACCGTTTTGGCATAGCCATCGTTATCCAGCCCGATGTAGGCGATGCTGCCGGCCCAGGTAGGGGTGGCTTTGCTGCCGGTGACGTTGAGAACGACGTTATCCACGTTTACAAAAAGGCTCTGGGCGTACAAGTCTATCAGCACGTAGACGCGCTGACCGGCCGCGTGCGCGGCGTTCAGCGCGGCGAGTTGGCCGGCGTTCAGCGTCAGCGCGCCCGTAGATTGCCAGGTTGGTCCGGGATAGTTGGCAGTGGTGATATATACCGGTGTAGCAATGGTGCCGGACCAAGTGACGATTCTGGCGGTGAAATATCCAAGCGCGGCCCCGGCCTGCGGCACAAACTGATAGTCGAGGGAGAGCGCGGCGGCGGTGGTTTGGGTGGGCAGATAGAGTTCCTGCCACATAAACCCGTAGTAATTGTTGGAATACTCAGGCCAGATTTGCATCCCGTATCCCACGCCGTCTTTGCCGTAGCCATTGCCGACGTGCGTGCCGGCATTGGTCACCCACCCGGCCTTATCGTAATCAAAGCCGCCGTTGCGGATGATGTCCTGACCGGTTTGCGGTGGTGCGCCCGTCGTCCATCCTACGTCTTTGAGGATGCCCATGGCGATCGGACCGGGATTATGGTTGGCCTCACCGTAATCCAACGAGTAGGTCATCAATGCATTTTGTGTCCCGTTGAAGATTTCATCGAGATGCGCGTAACTGGAGCCGGATTGCCAGGTGGCGGGAGCATAAAGTTTGACGCGGTTGCCGCCGTTGGCCGCGTTGGCGTGGGTGCCATCGAACCAGACATTGCCGCCGGTGAGGGCGGTCCCAAGCGCGCTAGAGGGGTTGGGATAGATACCCGTATTGATCAAGGCGTTGCCGCCGCCATCCTCGGCGAAACGATCATAGGCAATCGGGTAGGGAGTGCCGCCGCCCCAACAGCCGTGACCGGCGACGCCGTCACATTCTTGCGGATTGCCCTGCGACGGATTCACGATGCCGTCATCCCGGCGCATCGAGCCGCTAAAGCCCAGGCCGTGGGCGATTTCGTGCAGGACGACGCTGACCAAATCATATTGCGCGCCCGACGGGTTTCCGTCGGTGCCATAGTACCAGGGGAAATTCTGGCTGTAAGCCAGGTGCATATCGGGTCTGGTTGTGTTGAGGTCGCTGCCGTGCAGGGCGTTTGCCAGCGCGGAAGCATACCAGGTATTGGCAGCCGGCGCGCCGGTGAAGCCTTGATAGTAATTATCGGCGCCGCCATAGCCGAGCATCCCGCCCGGCAGGTTGGCCCAACAGGCATGGATAACGATAGGGACGGAGGAGCTAATCAACGTTTCCCAGAGGCTGGCGGCATAGCTGAAGGCCGCCTGGGCTTCAGCCGGCCAGGTCAGGCACGTCGTCCCGAAAAAGTCCGTTGCGCCGGCCGCCAGGTAGACGACCTGGATGGTCGCTGTCTGGATACGTTGCTGCCCTAACGCCTGAACCGGCGGCGGCGTGCGGTGCAGGTTGACATTTTGACCGGCGCGCAGGATCGCCGGCGGGCCGCCGGGCATGGATTGTACGTTGCCGGCGTCAGCCGAACTGGGCTGTACCGGCATTGCGCCGAACAATGAAATCCAGCGGGTGTCGGTAGCCTGATGCGCCGGCGTAGGATTGAGTGGCATGTGCGGCGGTTGGTTTCGGCTGACGGTCACATACAGCACCTCGCCGACGTGGAGGTGGCGCCCAACTCGCCCGGTCGCTATCCCCACGGCCAGGCCGCTTGGTCGCCCGCCCGCCACCGTCCACGTGGCCAGTTGCTCCCCGCCGGCGCTGTATTGCACGACGCGGTGGCTGTTGTTGATGGTGACGTATACATTGCCGCTTGGCCCAACGACGATGCCGTTCGTCTCGATAATGCCGGGGACGTTCCATTCGCTCAGGTACGCGCCATCGGCGCTGTATTTGACCACACGGTGGCTGTTGTTGATGGTGACGTACACCTCGCCGCCCGGCCCTACGGCGATGCCGTTGGTCTCGATGACGCCGGGGACTTCCCATTCGGCCAGGTATACGCCATTGGCGCTGTACTTCACCACGCGGTGGCTGTTGTTGATGTTGACATAGACCTCGCCGCCCGGCGCCACGGCGATCCCCGCAATTACTCCAGGCGCATCCCAATCGTTCAGATAGGCGCCATCGGCGCCGTACTTGACCACGCGCTGGCTATTGTTGATGTTGACGTACACCTCGCCGCCCGACCCCACCGCCAGCGCGCCCGGTTCGCCGGCCTCGACGCGCCACTCGGTCAGGTATTCGCCTGTGGCGCTGTATTTGACCACGCGATGGCTGTTGTTGATGTTGACATACACCTCACCCCCCGGTCCCACGGCGATAGCCGCCGGGTGACCACCCAGCGCCCATTCGCCCAGATACTCCCCGCTGCGGTTATAGCGGATGACCCGGCCCCCGGCGGTAGGTGCTGCTACGTTGGCAGAGGCCGCTGCGCCGCCAGGTTGGCCGCAGCTCAGCGTCGCCACCACGATCAAGGCAATCATCACACCCCAGAAATGTTTATTATGCATAGCACGCCTCCTTAGTTTGATCCATTCATCTTAAATGTGACCTCATTGTTTCGGGCTTCGACGGGGCGGCAATGTACCTCTCGATGAAAGCCGTCAACTCATCCAAATTGCGCACATAACACGCTTCTTGTGTGCGGACGTGCTGCACCCAACCTTGCCAGGTTGGGGCTTCCGCTTCACGCCAAATGCGGACAATGAACGCTTCTCGCTGTGCAGTCGTCTTGGTCACTCTCATCGTAATATGTGCTATTTCAAGATTAACGGCAGATACACCATCTGCGCCGGCGCGCTGGCGACGGTCAGGGTTACCTCGGCCGGCGCGCTTTCCTGTCCGGCGCGGCCGATCGCGGTGACGCGATAAACGTATGGGCCGGGGGTTTCCACCGACAAGTCGGTGTACTCCGTGGCGTCGCCGGCGGCGGCCGGGTAGCCGCCCAATTGCTGCCAAGCCTTCTCTTCACCATCCTGCACTGTGCGAAACACCAGGTAGCCGACTGCGCCGCCGCTGTTGTCTGCGCTCCACCGCAGGTGCGCGCCGCCAACGCGCGGTTCGGCGACCAGGTCGGCGGGGGGGGAGGGCGGGTTGCTACAGGCGTCTCCCGCGCCGTCGCGATCGGCGTCGGCCTGGTCGGGGTTCGGGATGGCCGGGCAGTTGTCGAAGGCATCGGCCACGCCATCGGCGTCGCGGTCGGCGCAGCCGTTATCGCCCACGCCATCCCCGTCGTCATCGTCGCCGTCGCACATCTCGTGCGGCAGCAGCAGGGTGGGGTCCTCTTCCGGCAGCGGATCGGGATGTATCTCTGCGTCCTCTGTCAGGCTGGCAGCCATGACGCGGATGCACGGCGGGTTATCGGCGCGGCGCACATAGTCCGCCGAATAGTAACCGGCGGGATTGAGGCAAGGCGTTTTCAGCGGCAGATAGGGCCAATCCACTCGCCCGATCAGCGTCGTCCGCACGCCATCGTTGGTGACATCCGCCTGGACGGCAGTCGTGGCGTTGACGCCGTCGCAGTTCCAATCCACGCCGTTGAGGGGGGTGAGCAGGCGCGTCCACGTGCCTGTGGCGTGATCGAGCCGATCAATGACCTGGCTACGGGTGCTGAGTACCGAGACGAGGTTGGGCGAGCGTCCGCAGCGGCGAATGAAAACCGGACTGAGCGGCGGGCTGACCGAGCCGGGGTAGTTGGCAAACGCTTGCAGGAATGTGCTGTTGGGCCGTTCGTCTAACTGGTTTTCATCGAGGTTGGGCAAGGCGCGCACTGCATAGTCCAGGACAAAGACGTAGTTGCTGCCGGTCCAATAGCGCACCCACAGGCCGTGGTAGTTCATGTTGCTCAGATAGTTCGGCTTCTCGTTCGAGTCGGAGACGTAATAGACGTAGGGGCCGGCGCGGCGCTGCGTGAAGGAGCCGCTGACGCCGCCGTGGCCCAAACCGATGGTGTGCCCCAGTTCATGCATAAAGACCGCGCCCCAATACCCCGGCCCCGCGCGGCGGATGGTCAGGTTGCTGCCGGTGTCGGCGAAACTGCGGCAATCTTCCTGGCCTTGCGCGTCTTGTGGACAGTAGGGGGTGGAGAGCGCGTAATGGAACGCCCACATGCGATGCGGGTCGCTGTAGGGATCGCGCGCCCCGGCCGCGTGGGCGGTGTTGTCCCAGGCATTGGCCGGGCCGGGGGTGAGGGGAATTTCGCCGCCGCCGCCCCACTGCCCTGTGTCCACGTGCAGGGCGATGCCGTGGTCGGCGAAGACATTGATCACTTGCTGGATGTCCTGCTTTGGCGGTTCGGCGCCTTTCTGCCAGTCCACCTCGACGAAGATGTCTTTGCGACAGGGATTGGCGCCCATGCCGGGCAGATCGAGATAGTAGCCGTCGCTGAAGGATTGCCCCAGCAGTTCCCAACCGTCGTTCAGCGAGTCGTGATCGCTGTCGGGGTCCGTCGGCGAGGTGCAGAGGCGGCGCTCCGCTGCGTCCGGCAGGCCATCGTTGTCACTGTCGAGGCCGACGTTGTCCACTGGAACGACGCGCCCAGGCGACTGGGTTCGCATCCCCTGCCGGTCAGTGGCAACGGCCTGGTAGAATATCAGCCCAGGGGTGAAGCCCAACACCTGAAAGTCGCCTACGCAGGCGCCAGTCGTGCAGCGGTTCGTCAGGCGGCCGTTCACATAGATCAACACCTCAGCAATGCCATCAGGGTCTGAAGCTGTTGCCTGGATCTGGAAGTTGCCGCCCACCAGGACTGTGCTGGGGCTGTGACGCACAGTCAGGGAGGGGGCCGTTCCGCTCCAAAAGCCGGGGCAGGGCAACGCCTTGACGCCGCTCGGTTCGGACCAGTAGATGCCATCGCCGTAGACTACCAGGCTGCGCGGGTTGGTCAGCCCGCCAGCGAGCACGCGCGGGGTGGTGGTATTCCACGGCATGTAGAGCAGCGCGTACCCCAGGCTGTCTTGTTGCAGCCAGTAGATGAAGTCTTCGTCGGCGGCCAATCCCACGACGTAGGCGACCGATTCCAGTTGGTAAAGCTTCTGCGCGCCCACCGTTCCGGTCTGCGTGAAGCGCCAGAGCGCGGTGTCGGCGGCGGCGACGATGCTGGTCTTGCCGCTGCCGTTCCGATAGCGCACTGCCACAAAATTGAAGACCGGTGTGGCGTTGGTTGCCCATCCCAGGGTTAACGTCCCCCCCAGTCGTCCGGTGCGCATCAGCCGGGCGCGGTTGTTGGCCGGGTCGGTGTCGGTCCAATAGAGGAAGCCGGCGTCGGCAGCCATTGCATCCGGCCCCAGATGGCCGCTAGGGAGAGGGTAGAGCAAGGTTTTGACGCGGTCGGCCAGACGGTAGCGGTAGATGCCGTCCATATCGCCCCAATAGACATAACTGGCGTCAGCGATCAGGCCATAGGACGCGGCGAGCCGATTGCCGGTCGCCAAAGGAGTAACCCCTGGCGGGTTCGCAGGAGCCAGGTCGGTGCGCAGGATGCGGTCGGTGCGCCAGTCGCGCACGAAGACTGACGTGGCCGCGGCGATGTCAGCGGGCCGGAAGTCGGCGGCGGTGTAGATGGCTTGCGGCGCTTGTGGATCGTCGCCGTAACGCGCCGTGTAGATGCCACCCGGCTTGCCGCCGCCGGACATCTCAGTCCACCAGACGCGGTTGCCGGGGCCGACGGCGAGTGCGAAGGGCTGGCTTTGCCCGGCCCGGCTGAGAAGCTGCGGGGAGGGCGAGGTCATCAGGACGCGCAGAGCGCCGGCATAGGTGCTGTAGCGAAACGATGGCGCGTAGACGCGCAGACTGTACACGCCCGACTCGGTCGGTGTGAAGGCGAGCTGTTCGGAATCGTAGCCAGCGTTGCGCGAAGCTTTCAGCAGGTTGCCTTTGGCGTCGTACAGTTCCAGGTCCAGCTCAACCGGCAGGTTGTAAAGCTCGATCTCAAAGCTCTGGCCGGCGGTCGCCAGGAAGCGGAACCAATCCACATCGCCCGCCGGGCAGATGAAGACGTTGCGGAAGCGCACGATGGGCGCGGCCTGCTCCTGGAAGTTATTCGGCTCGTTCTCGTCGAGTGGACAGACAACGGTGGGAGTGGGCGTTGGCGTTTGCGTCGGTGTTGGGGTGGCGGTGGATGTGGCGGTCGGCGTTGGCGTGGATGTTGGGGGTGCGGTCGCAGTGGGCGTCGGCGTCGGGGTTGGCGTGGCGGTGGCGGGGTCGAAGAGGTCTACCCGCAGCAAGTAATAATTCATTTCCTCCCCCTCGGTCCCAAAGATCAAGACGTAGTAATCGCCGGAAACAGCCGCATTGTGGACAATCAGCTCTTCTTCTGTGCCCGGATTGTCTGACGCGCCGATTTCGATTCGTTCGGGGTCGTACAGCCGGAGGTCGGCGTTGTAACTGAGTTCGTAGATCCGCGCCTCGATGCGCTGGCCTGCGGCAACGGTGAACTTGAAGTAGTCAATATCGTCTGAGTTGCAGATGACCGGATGGTATACGGCCGCTGCGCCGATGAGGATGGCTTCTTCGAAGCTCTCGTTTGGCTCGAACGGGTCGGGACAGGCCGCGACCTCTGTGGGGGTGGGGGTAGGCGTGGCGGTGGGCGTAGCTATGTTGGCCCCGCACACATCCAGGCGCACCTCGTCCACGTAGAAGCTGGTGAAGAGTTCGGCATCGGCCGTGCCAAAGAAGCGCAGCCGAATGGTTTGTCCGCGCAGATCGGGTTCAAGCGCAAGGGATAGCGTCGCCAGCACCCAGGTATTACGCACGGCTGCGCTGCTCAACGTATAGAGCGTGGCGATGGGTGAACCGGACGTATCGAGCGCCTCGACGTAGAAATAATCCCCTGGTGTACCGCCCTCGCTTTCTTGCGAGTAGATGTACCAGAAAAAGGAAAGCGTGACGTCCGTCGCATCCTCCGAGATCGTCACTGGTTGCCAGAACGCATCGTCCCGGTTGTTGCCGCCGCCGACCACCGCGCTCTGCGCGCTGTTGTGGCCCATGTAAGTGGCGATCCACGGCCCGCCGATGGTGTTCCAGCCGGCAAAGTTGGGCATTTGCTCGAAGCTGCCGTTGACGATCAGATCGCTGCAAGGCGGCGGCGTGTCGGCCGGGCGCAGCGCGCGATAGGCCGGCGGAACGACCGGCTGCGCTGCGCTATAGGGCGCTATGGCAATCAGCGCCACGGTGCTGAAAGCCAAAATCCAGGCGATGACCCATCTACTGTGTTTGAAATATCGCAGAACCATAGCTTACCTCCTCAGCAGACAACATGAGCTACGCTCTCCACCAAAGATGAAAATGAATGTTGTCCCTCCATAATGTGTCAACCAGAATCAGGACGCAGATCGTTCTTTGTGCATTCAAAAATCTGCTCAATCTGCTTAATCTGCTGACTCGTTTTCGGAATAGCATAAAAAACTGCCACTCTGATCTGAGGGGCAGTGTAGCATGAAGGTGTCTCGCCGTTGTCTCTATCCGGGGAACCGGGATTGGATTTATTAGCTCATTTTGGGCTGCCCCGCGTTTTGATCGGCGTTCCCGCGCGGCGCAAGGCGTCGAGGTCGCGTTTGAGGGTCGCCAGGCTGATCTCCAACGCGGCGGCCAGGTCAGCCTCGGTGGGCGCGGCGTCCTGCGCAGCGGCCTCTTCGAGGAGGCGAATCAATCGGCGCTGACGGCGCGCGACTTTGTCGGAGAGCGTCGCATCGTCCGGCGCGGCGACGGTCCAGGCGACGTTCACGTATTCGTCAGCGCGCAAGGGGCGGCGCAAGGGGGCCGCGGCGCGTGGCAGACGTACCTGAATGCGGCGCACGCCCAAGTTGTGGTAGTCGTCCCAGATAGTGCGCCCCGGCGAAATATCGTGCAGGTAGGCGCGGCGGCGTTCGGGATCGGGGATGCTGTCGGCGTAGGTCATCAACAGCGCGTAGGCGGCGCGCAGGGCGGCTTCGCCCCGTTCCACTTGCCCTGCCGCCAGCAACGCTTTGTAAGCCCCCACGTAGGCCAGACAGGGATCGCCCACCCCGTCAGGCCCACGCGCGTCCAGCCAGGCCAACACTTCGTCGGCATACTGCACCGCGAGGCCGTGATCGCCTTGCGCGGTAGCGACGCGCGCCAAGCCGGAAAGGGCGTCAATCGCCAGGGCGGGCAGCCCCACCTCGCGGCGCAGCGCCAGCCCTTTGAGGTAGGCGTCTCGGGAAGCATCGAATTGCCCCAGATACTCCAACACCAGCGCCAGATAAACCCAACCGTACCCTTCGATGCGCCGGTCGCCGAGGCGATGGGCCAACGCGCACACCTGTTCCAGTGTGGCGCGCGCCGCTTCCTGATCGCCGCTATCGTGATAGACCGTGCTCAGATTGTACAGGCTGATCGCTTCGCCGCGCCGGTCGCCCAACGTCCGTCGCAGGGCGATCGCCTGGCGATGATGCTCCAGCGCCGCCGGGAAATCCGCCAGGTAATGCGCCACGCTGGCCAGATTGTTGTGGAGACTGGCTTGCACGTTCACTGCACCGCTGTGCATCGCGGCTGTCAGTGCGCGTTCGTAGAGGGAGGCGGCCTCGCCGTAATCTCCCTTGTCGAAGGCCAGCGCGCCCAGCTCGCGCAGAATGATCGTTTGCGCTGCCGAATCGTTTAATTGTTGGCTTAATGCCCCAGCCTGTTCGATGTGTTGGCGGGCGGACTCAAATTCGCCGCGCTGACGTAGCATCTGCCCCCACTGCAGTTCGGCTTCATACGCGGTTCGCGCATCCCCGGCCAGTTTGGCCTGCATTGCCGCTGCACCGACCGCCGCGAACGCCCGCGGATAGTCGCTGAGGCTCTCGTAGTAAGCAGCGCGCCGCAAGCTGACGCGCGCACGGTTGGCCGGCGTGTTCAGCGATGGATGGGCGAGCTGCGTTTCCAGAGCCTCCAGGTCGGCGGCGCGTGTGTCCTGGTCGCCCACCAGGGCACAGACGGCCTCGCGCGCCAGGTGCAGCGCAAAAACACCCGCCGGCGCGGCGGCGTCAGGGTGATGGGCCAACGCGGCGAGGGCGCGCGTGTAATGTTGGATGGCTTGCCGGTTGGCATACACCGCCCGCGCCCGGTCGCCGGCCTGCCGGTGATAAGCGGCGGCCTTGTCCCAGACCGCCGCACCCTCCCAGTGATAGGCCAGGGCCGCCGTCTCATCGGGTTTGAGCGATTCCAACGCCTCGGCGGTCCGGCGATGTAATTGCGTTCGCTCGGCCGTTTCGATGGTGTTGTAGGCGGCCTGGCGAATTTTGTCGTGATGGAAGCAATAGTCCCGGTCGGTCTCGTCCACAATGCGACTCCGAACCAGTTCGCGCAGGGCGTCCAGCAGCGCGCGCGGCTCCAGGCCGCTGACCAGACGCAGCAGGTCGAAATCGAACCGTTCGCCCAACACGGCGCTCAGGTGGACAAGGGGGCGCAGTGCGGTCGGCAACCTGTCCAGCCGGCGGGCGATGATCTGTTCCACGGCATGGGGCAGCGGCAATTCAGCGTAGGCTTCGGTGCTTTCGTCCCACGGGGTGCACCATTGACCGGCATCGTTGCGGAACAGCAGCCCTTCACTACGCAGGGCACGCAGTGTTTCCAGCAGGAACAAGGGATTGCCATCGGTCTCGGCAAAAAGGCGCGCTTCGAAAAGTGGGGCGGGGTTGCCCATACCCAGGCTGTGACGGATTAACTTGTTGCTGGCAGCAGCATCCAGACGGTTTAGCGTGAGACGCTGCCGCGCGTCCACGTTCATTGACGCTTGCCAAACCTCGGGGCGCGCGCGAACTTCGCCGCCGCGCAAGCTGCCCAGGAGCAGCACGCGGCTTTCGGCCAGCGCAGAAAGCAGGCGCGGCAGCAGCGCACAGGTATCCGCGTCGGCCCAGTGCAGATCCTCGATGATCAAGAGGAGGGGGGTGATGTGTGCCCACCCGCGCAACAATTCGGCGAGCGCTTCCGCCAGGCGCGTTTGCTCCTGAGCCGGTTCGAGCGGAGGCAGCGGCGTCAGGTCGGGCCGCGCGGTGCGCAATGCCGGCAGCAACGGCATCAACGTCTGTATCCAGACAGGCTCGATCACCTGGGTCAACTGTCTAATCCGCAGCGGCGAGAGCTTGTCCGTCAGCGCTTCTACCAGCGGACTGTAGGGCGTCGCCGGCGTGAGCGGTTGTCCGCTGCCCCACAGCACTTCGAATCCACGCCATTCGGCATCGCGGGCGACTTCGCGCAACAGGCGCGTTTTGCCGACGCCGGCTTCCCCCTCAAGCAAGACCAGACCGCCCAGGCCGTTGAGCGCAGCGTCGAGGTGCGCCGTGAGCGCGGCGCGTTCCTTTTCGCGTCCGATCAGCGGCAACGGGGCGGTGCCGATCTCCCGTTCGCGTGGTGGCGTTGGCAGGTAGGGGGCGGCTGCCGGCGGCGCCTGTCGGGCGATCTCCGCTGCCAGGGCGTGGGTTTCGGGCGCAGGTTCCACACCCAGATCATCGGCCAACCGTTGACGACAGACCTGGTATTGTTTGAGCGCCTCGGCATCATGGTCGAGGAGATGGCACAAGCGCATGACTTCGCGGTGGGCGGATTCGCGCCAGGGGTCCTCGGCCGCCAAACGACGCGCATAGGCCAGCGCGCGTGGATAGTCGCCCTGCGTTTTGCAGTCGGCGATGAGCCGTTCCAGCGCGACGAGGAATAGTTCGCGCAGTCGCTCGCGTTCCGGCAGCAGCCAATCGTCATAGTAACCGTTGAGGAATTCACCGCGGTACAGCTCTACTGCGCGGCTGATATCCTGTGCGGTGTGACTCGTAGCGCAGCGTTCAAATTCGATGCTATCCAGCCAGAGAGGTAAGTCCGGATCGAGGCGCACAACATCGCCTTCGGTCAGCAGCACAGGCTGCGGCGCGAGGGTGGTGCGGAGTTGCCATAGCGCCTGGCTGAGACGGCGGCGGGCTGTAGATTCGGGGACATCGGGCCAGAAGAGGCCGCTCAGGAGATCGCGGGTGTGCGATTGGGGGTGATGGGCGAGGAGATAGGCCAGTAGCGCGCGCGTGGTCGGATTGGGAAGGAGGAGTTCATTCTGCTCGCCCCAGCGCAGCATGAAGCCGCCTAACATGCAGACATATAAGGTTTCCATTCTCAACATTGCTTTCCTGGAGCAAGGGGCATTAAATAACCCGCGTTGTCACTTGTGTCCTTCAACGAATTCTATCACAGAATTGTTTTCCTGACAGTGATGAGTAATGAGTAACGAGTAATGAGTAACCAGTAACGAGTAACCAGTAACGAGTAACGAGTAACCAGTAACGAGTAACGAGTAACCAGTAACGAGCAACGAGCAACGAGCATCCAGCTTCCAGCTTCCAGCAACCAGCAACCAGCATCCAGTATCCAGTATCCAGCTTCCAGCATCCAGTAAGTTGACATCTGCCTATTTGGGTGTATCTCTATATAATATATAAGTAGCGTGTCGCATTTGCTTGGATATTCGCTTGTCAGGGTCGGGATGTGGAATGTTCGCTGCACCTTGCTGTTCAGTTCCTCTCGCTTCTTCTCCGCCTGGTGCTCGACGGTTTCGCGCGAACGGTGTATGGGCAACGGATGACGGCTCACGTCGTTCTGCTGTTTTTAATGTGGTTGAATCCCCCAATATCGGATTTAGAAAGGAAAGGATGCTATGGAAAGTCATTTGAATACAACACCATCCCCTCCGCGCGCGGCCCTGCCAAAAGCCCCTACCTACATCATCGGATTGGACGAGATTCTGGAAGGCGGTCTGCCACGTGGCCGCACGACGGTGGTCAACGGCGGGACAGGCTCCGGCAAGACCCTGCTGGGATTGGAGTTCCTTTATCGGGGCGCCTTGCATGGGGAGGCAGGGCTCTTCATCGGTTTTGAGGAATCGGCCGAACAGCTCCGCCAAAATGCTGCCACCTTGGGCTGGGACCTGGCAAGCCTGGAAAGGGATAACCGCCTCTTTCTGTTGGATGGGCGAATCAAGCCGGACACACTGATCAGCGGGGATTTCAGTCTGAAAGGGTTGCTGGCCGCCGCCTCCGGCAAGTGTCGGGAAATGAATGCCCGGCGCATCGTGATTGATGCCCTGGAAGTCGCCTTGCGCCTGTTTGATACTCCCCGGCAGGTGCGCAACGAGTTGCATGCTTTGCATGATTGGTTGCAGGCTGCCGGACTATCGGCCATTCTCACCGTCCGGCAACCCGCCCGCGGCGAACGCTCGCCTTATGAAGAGTTCTTCGATTCCATGGCGGACTGCCTCATCCACATGGACGCCAGGGTTGTCGAACAGGTTACCACCCGGCGGCTCCGGGTCACCAAATACCGCGGCTCCGGTTTCGGTCGCAATGAGTATCCTTACATCATCAACTCAACAGGTTTGCGTCTGGCGCCCATTTCTACGGTGGGGCTGCGGCACAAACCCCTCGGCGAACGGCTCAACACCGGTATCCCCCGCCTGGATGAAATGCTGGATGGCGGTTACCGCCGCGGGGCCTGCATCCTGATCGCCGGCCTACCCGGTATAGGCAAGACCATTCTGGTGAGCACTTTCGTTGCCCAAGTCTGCGCGCAGGGAGAGCGTGTTCTCTATATCGGGTTCGAGGAGTCCGAGGCCGCGTTGGTCAACAATGTCCTGATCGCCGGTGTAGACCTCACGCCTTTCATCGCCTCAGGGCAGCTTGCTTTCCTGACCAATTTCCCCGAAGCTATGGGGGTGGAAGAGCATTACTTCCGGGCGTTGGAACGGATTGAGGCCCTGTTGCCCCAACATGTGGTGGTGGACGCCATTTCGGCCTGTGAACGCATGGGAAGCAAGCAGGCCGCCTATGAATACTTGATGCGTCTGATGAATGTCTGTAAGGAGCACGGCGTGACCGTTTTCTTGATCAACCAGCTTTCCGGCGCGGCCGGCTTGCTGGAAATCTCCGGAAATGAAATTTCCTCGATGGTGGACACCGTTTTGTTTCTCAACTACCAACAGTGCCCCGGCGAGACCAATCGCGTGATGCAAGTTCTCAAATCACGTGGCTCAGGGCATTCTAATCTGAAATACGAATATCTCATTACTGATGAGGGGATTCGCCTCCTGGATCCGTATATTGGTGAAGGGGATGTGCTGACCGGCACATTGCGACGGCGCCAAGAACTGAAAGACCGACTCGAGGCCCAACGCCTGACCTTCGATATCGAGTTGAAGGAACTGGAGCTCAAATGCCTGCACCTTGTTCGAGAGGAGGCCGAGCAGGCCCTCGGACGCCGGGGGATCTCCACGAATGTAGAGGCTCCTTCTATGCCGCCGCGCCCGGCGACGGCCGACGGTGGATAAGGAGGGGTGCGCTGTGACATCGAACGCCGCTAATAACCCATCCGATAGGGAAAAGCCGTTCTATCGCCTGTGTCTGTTTGTGGCAGGGAACGAGCTTAATTCCGTGAAAGCCAGAACGGTTCTCGTCCGTTTGTGCGAGAGGTATTTGCAGAACTGCTCCGAGCTGGTGGTGGTGGATGTGCTGGAAGACTACCAGGCCGCCATTGATCGTCAGGTGATGGTCGTGCCCACTTTGATTGTGGAATCCCCGCCGCCGACCAGAACCATTGTTGGCTCATTGAGCGATGAAAGCCAAGTCTTAGCGACTTTGGGACTTCTTGAGACGGGAGAGCGGCCATGAGCGAGATCAAGCCTTCCTATGAGGAACTGCAAGAGAGACTTGCCCGGGCCGAAGCCACGCTGGAGGCGCTGCGCCGGGGTGAAGTGGATCTGGTCGTTGGACCGGATGCCCCTCGGCTTGTGCGGCTCAAATCTCTGGTGGAAGAAAATGAACGCCTGGTCAAAGAGTGGCAGACGACCTTCGATGCGCTCAGGGACGCGGTCTGTATTCTGGATGCCGAGCAACGGGTGGTGCGCTGTAATCGGGCAACCGAACGGTACTTTCAGCGTTCGGCAGACGAAATGACCGGCAAATACTGCTGGGAGATCATCCACGATCCCCCGACGCCCATTTCTGAATGTCCCTTTCGGCGGGTGCAACGCAGCTTACAGCGGGAAAGCGTGGAAATGCGGGTGGGCGAGCGCCGGTTCGAGGTGACGGTAGACCCCATCCTGGATGCGGATAACCGCCTGGTCGGCGCGGTACATATCGTCAGCGATATTACCGAGCGCAAGCGGGCGGAGGAGAAAATCCAAGAACAGCTCGTGGAATTGCAACGCTGGTATAGAGTTACATTAGGTCGTGAAGGACGCATCATCGAACTGAAGCGGGAAGTGAACGAGCTGTTGCACCAGGCCGGTCAGCCCATCCGCTATCAGAGTGTGGTTGATGACACCCAGCACACCTTCTAAGGCCGGGCGTAACGCCGACGGGTGAGGGCACTCTTCAACCTGGCTTTTTTAATCGGCCTGACAGGATGAACGGGATTTTGGCATCCGTTTCATTCGACAAACCCCAATGTTGTCATCTGTCAATATTCTGGTCGGGATAGGGCAAATGTGTGTTGCTTTATTTTGTACCTATCACTATAATAAGAATGTCAGCGGTTGAATATTTCTACATCAGGGGAGCGGCTTATGTTAAGCTTTATGAAGGATGTGCTGGGGGTGATCATGGGGGGCGGCGCGGGGACACGACTTCATCCTCTCACCAAACTGCG
>FWPV01005278.1_pt1 | contig 26095 bp, 22 predicted proteins | sample 2228371 | NCBI WGS metagenome assembly FWPV01 (sample SAMEA103939776, study PRJEB20133) | metagenome
CATTCCCTCTCTATAATTAGAGATCGTCTGACTTGTTCGCGATTCGGCGCAAAACCTTTCCCTGAGAAGGGCCCTATGGATTATTTAAGTGTCGATCTCCGCTTGGGGGAATGGAACACGCGTTCTCGTACGGGGATGGCCGAAGTTTTGTACTCCCCTGCGGGAGAGGGGGATCGGCATCCCTTTGCTTTGGAGCTCGATGCCTCTTCGCACGTTGGGCGCATTCAGGGCGGGCAGGAACAAGCCAAAGTTTTGGGGAGCAAGCTAATTGATAGTGTGTTCTCTCCGACGAACCTCAGGCTCTGGTATGAGAGTTATCAGATTGCGCGCGAACGAGGGCGCGGTTTACGCCTTCGGTTGCAGATTGACTCCCTGGAGCTTACCCAATTGCCCTGGGAACTAATGTATGACGTTGACCGAGGCGACTTTTTAGTATTTGACCCGATCGTTTCCCTAGTACGCTATCTGCGCTTGCATTCCATGCCTCCTTCTTTGCGCCAAAGTCAAACACTCAAAATTCTGGCCGTGACGGCCTCGCCACAAGATCAGGTGCAACTGGATTGGCAACGCGAACTGGCCGTACTGTGGGAAGCTCTTCAGGAGTTGGTCAAAACGGGTCAAGTGGAGATTGTCCCTTGTGAACGGACGACGCACGAAAAGTTGCATGATGCGCTGCTCGAGCACGCGCCTGATGTCGTACACTTTATCGGGCATGGTACTTATGACCGCCAACAGAGCGTGGGGTTGTTGATTTTGGAAGATGACCGGGGCAACTCGGCTCCGCTAACCGCGGCCGAGGCGACGCGCATGTTTCGCCGTTATGGTGTCAACCTAGTTATTCTCAATGCCTGTGAAACGGCTCGAGGAGCCTGGGCTGGGCTGGCTCCGGCGTTGGTGCGCGCCGAAATCCCTGCCGTGGTGGCGATGCAATGGTCAATCGAAGACCGTGCGGCCATTCGCTTCAGCCGATCGTTCTATCATTCGTTGGCCATGGGGAAAACGATTGACGAATGCGTGGCCGAAGGTCGCATCGGGGCAAGCGCAGGCAGCACGGACCCAAACGATTGGGCAGCGCCGGTACTGTTCTTGCGCTCGCTGAGTGGCCAACTCTGGACGAGCGCAGCGGACACCCGTGGACGTCAAGAGCTTGCCCCTGCGCCCCGGCCGGCCGCAGTCGTTTCAGGCAGACCGCCCGGCACCGCTTTGACGCCCTCGGCGGTGGAAAGAGTCCATTTTCAGACGTGGGGGCCGCTCTCTTCTGATAGAGATCTGGATCTGATCATCGAACGGCCCGAATTGAAACGCGCACATCGGTTGGCCCAGCAACCTTCGGTGACACACTATATTGCTTTTCTGGGTGCCCGGCAGACCGGCAAAACGACATCGCTATTGCATCTTATGCGCCTTTTGCGGGACGTGTTTGCCTGTGTCTTCATTGATCTGGCCGTGTTGCGCACCCAAGACGCGCTCGCCTGTTTCCGCTTCATCGTCTTTCGTCTGATCAGCGAGCTGCGCGACCGATTGCCCCCCGGGTCCTTTTTACCAGAGCCGGCGATCGAGAATTCCATGGACTTCTTGGAGTTTTTGCGTCAGTTGGCCGAGAGCGTGCCCTTGCCGCGCATCGTCATTTTGCTGGATGAAATAGGCGCGCTCGATCCGCAAGCCTCTGATGCCTTTTTTAACACGGTGCGTACATTATTTACCCATGGACGGGGGTTGAACAGTACCCTATCCAAATATCTATTTGTCTTCAGCGGCGCTGTGGATCTGCAGAATTTGACGGCAGGCATCAATTCACCTTTGAACATCTGTGAGAAGCTTTATCTTCACGATTTCACCTTGCCGGATGTAAAAAAGATTGTGGGATATTTCGCCAGGTTGGGGGTTTCGGTCTCTCCGGAAGCGCCGCAGAGAGCTTACGACTGGGCCGGAGGGCATCCCTATTTGACGATGCGGCTGTGCGCTATCTTGGAGAGCGAACGCGTGAGGGAAGTAACAGCTCAGCAAATCGATCGGGCGGCGGAACAAATCCTGCTCGAGGATGATAACATTCGCTACATGATTCGCGAGCTGGACCGGCGCCCTTTGGAGCGTCGTCGCTTACGCACCATCCTGATCGAAGGACGCAAACTGCCTTTTTCGCGCAACGATCCCGTGTTGGCTTCACTCGAGATGATAGGGGCGGTGCGCGCCGGACAGCCTTGCGAGGTGCGCAACCGTCTTTACGAGCGCGCGCTGCGCCAGTACTATGAGCAGCTTGAGGTCGCGCCGCAACCTACAGAGGGGAAGCCGCTCCAGATACAGGCCGACGAAGAGCTGAAAGCCGCCTATGATCGCCTTGTAACTTTGCATGATGAGGCCCTGAACCCCGACGGCACTTATCGGCAAGGCAAAGCCTGGGAAGCATTCGCGGCGGCCTTGTTCTCCATGGTGCAGGCGTTTTCCATCTACCCCGCCGTGCGCCCGGAAAAGGATCAGCTGAACATCGTTTTAGCGATCAGTGGCGATGCGCCGGGAGGCAGTCATTGGAGCCTGTACCAGCCGGCCATTTGGGTCGAATGTAAGGATTTGCGCGGGGTGGCACCCGAGAGCATCATCGAAGAGGCTGTGGCCGACGCTAGCGCTCACAATATCAAGCTCGTTTTTATCATGACCGCGGGCAATACGATGAGCGTCGAAGACGTGCAAGCCCAGTATTCCGGAGCGCGCGGCGATATATGCATCGTCGTTCTGGATGATCGGGAGATTGTCGATCTACTCAAGGAACGCCGCGACCTGGACACTTTTTTGCGTAACAAAGTTCTTGAAGCGCGTTTGCGCAGAATCTAGACCGATAGAGAACGATTGTGTGAGGTGGAGAAAATGAAGCTTGCGATTTACGATGATCTGTTTTTGTTGGATGGCTATCGTACGTATACTGCTCGCACAGGCTTTCCCAATGCAGACCCTCGCCTGGCAGGCCTCCTTCTAAACCATCGCACAGTAAACGGGATTTTCGACGACCTCAATCCAAACCACGACTATGATCACGACGGACGCGACGATTGGGCATTCGCCGATTTGGGTCGGTGGGACCCTGAGGTCAATACTACGCGTTTCATCGAGGCGATGCCGCGTTGGCGCGAAAAGGGCGTGATCGCTTTTACCATCGGCCTTCAAGGCGGCAATCCTTTCCGCAGCTCCCCCCCGCCGGCAGGCCTATCTACTCGAGATGTTGATTGTGGCGCTTTTGAGCCTGATGGCAGCTTACGCCCGGCGTTTATGGCGAGGTTACGGCGCATTTTGGACAAGGCCAAAGACCTGGATATGGTGCCCATCGTGAACTATTTTTACCAGGGCGGCAACCGGCGCATCGCCGAAGACGCCATCGGCACAGCCATAGACAACGCCACCAACTGGCTGCTGGAGAACGGTTATGATGGCTTGTTGATCGATTTGGTCAACGAGTGCGACTCGGAAGCGTATTGGCCGGCTTTGCAATTGCCTCGCGTTCATGAGATGATCTATCGTCTCAAGGACGATGTGCTGCTGTTTAATGATCGTACGGGCAATGCTCGGGTGTTTTACGTCGGCGCCAGCTTTACCGGCAGTTTCTCGGTTGCAGAAAAACTTTCTCAGTTGCCGGAGGCGTTCCTGAGGGCCGTGGACGTGCTTTTCCCACATGGCAACCACCGCACCACCTCGGAGATAAAGCAAGCGATCGCGGCTCTGCGCCAGCGCGCTCAAATCGTTAGCCCCAAGCCGTTGCCCATTGTCTATAACGAGGATATCGAGCAACCGGCCACCGACCAAGCCGGAGATTGGGGCGGCAACCTCGAGCATCTCGAGGCCTGTTTGGAGGCCCACGTGTCCTGGGGCAACCTCATTCGCAGCCATCAGCGTGTGCCGTGCGAGGATTGGGTTGCGGGCTCTGAGGTGCAACGGTCCTGGTTCGACCGCACCAGCAAATTGGCTGGCGAACCGACGGCACCCAGCGGCGTGCTCAAGTTCAAGCACCGCATCTAGCGATCTTTTTAGGGGACGAAACAAGCGGCCCTAGGATATCCCGGGGCCGCTTGGATTTTCAAATCGTTTGCGCGCCGGACACCATAAACGATCTTATGAATTTCCGACCGGAGGCATGTCCTCGTCCAATGCCTTTTCATCAAGCGGGCGCCGCGCCCGCGAATGGGGGACGGTGATCTGGGGTTGGCTTGGTGGCGCCGGGGGAGATGGCGCTACCGGAGGGGTGGCAAAAGGCGAGGGCGCATAGGGCACGCTCCCCAAACGGGTCAGCACTGCTCCCCCAATTCCCCAACTGACGACGCCCAACGCCAATAGCGTGCCGACACAGGGCACAAGGGTCGCGATAGTGATCAGCCCCACGCCCACTAGAGTCTCAACCAAGGACTTGTATCGCGTTATGCGGGCTGAAGCCAACACTTGTTGGCCTATCCAACGTCCTGCTGCCGCGACGCCGAGCAGGGCGCACCCGGCCAACGCAATGACCAAGACGATCAATAGCGGAATGCCGATACAAACGATCGAGAGCAAGGCAAAGACGATCATCAACAGTCCTGCCACGATGATGGTTAATACCCCGATGACCGCGCTAACCGCCGGCCAGCCTACCATGGCATCTTTTGTCCTCTCAACATGCTCCGGCAGCACCAATGCCAAGCAAGCAGTAACGAGCAGAACGGCTAAAATGGTGCCGATGTTGCGAAATGCTTGCCCAACGGCGCTTGGCCTGATCGGCCTAGGCCGTGAGGGTAAAGGCGGTTGGGGCACAAGCGTTGGGCGGACGAACATGCCGCGCAGCTCCTCAAAGCGCTTGCCGGCCTCGAGTCCCTGCACGATATTCCCTTTGACGACCGCATCGTTGTGACGCCGCAAGTTGCCGAACGTCACCAGGTCCTTTTCCACCACGGCCGTCGCGCCCAATTCTACGTTGCCGCCAATCACCACAACACTACCTTCGACGACGCCTTCGAGCTGGGCATCTCCCCCTAGAACGGCCACATCTCCTTCTACAACGGAGCCGCGCTCGAGATGCACGCGCCCGCCAAAGACGGCCAAGTCGTGGCTCAATCGCTCACCCGACTTTAGTGTAAAGTCCTGGCCAAATATCGCACTTTGGCCATCGTCTGCGAGCGCTGGCACGGATGGCATCAGGAAGATCAAACCAACCACAAGCCAGATCAAACATTTTTGCAAGAGTCTCATAGCGACCTCCAAAGCGTCCTAAATCCTGCCAATATATCAAGACCTTCGGCTCACTCGAACGGGAAACGTTGGGTTAGTAACCAATCGCAACCATCCCAACGTTACGCCACATGCTGCGACGAAAAAAGCGAGCAGAATCAGGCCGTTCGTGCCACCCAGTAGCAACTGAAGGACCAACATCAGGGCGCGTATTAGCGTTGCAAGCACCATGCCCATGCGCACTGTAGATTCCCAGAGAAGGTTTATAACAGTTGGGGTCAAGCTCGAGGGCGAGATTAGAAAAGGAATCAACACCAGAGCAGCGATAACGGCCAGCCCCAAAACAAAGAACACGCTCCCTCGCAGAATAGCACGCCAAATCGTACGTCGGTGGATCCCGTTCATCACTTTTTGCGCAAGCAGAGGCGGCGGATCCACAAAGGCGGCGCTATCGAATATGGCGCAGGCTCGCTGCATCCTCTGCCAAGTGATCTGGCAATCCCGACAAGTAGCCAGATGCGCCTCCAGGGCCTGCTCCTCCTCCTGGGTTGTCATCTTGTCCAGGCGCAACGACATGATCTCAGAAGCTTTGAGACATTGCATTTTCCGGCATCCTCCTTCGGCTGGCCTGTTTTGCATGATTCGCTTCATGTGCTTCATTGAGCTTTAGAGCCATCATCGCACGTGCGCGATGTAGGCGCGACTTGACGGCACTTTCGGTGCTCTGGGTCAGTTGGGCGATCTCATCGTAGGGCATGTCGTGCCAATAGCGTAAGATAATAACCAAACGATACTGGGGCGGTAATTGAGAGAGCATGTGGCGAATCTGGTCGCGCTGTTCATGTTCCAGGGCTTGTTCCTCCGGTTTGGGATGATCATCGGGGATCCAATGATACATCTCATCCACGTCGGTCGAGGCCGACAAGCCATGTCGTCTCCTAAGCCTATCCACGCAATAGTGTGAGGCGATAGATAGAATCCACGACGAAAACTTGCGGCTTGGATCGTAGCTATCCAGTCGCGTATAAGCGCGCAGGAAAGTTTCTTGGGTGGCATCTTCGGCTTCCGCTTGCCCACCCAGCATGCGATAGGCCAAGTTATAGACGGGCGATTGATAGGTCTCCACCAATCTCACAAAGGCTTCTTGATCACCTCGACAGGCCCGCAGGACCCAGACCTGTTCTTGTTCTGTTTTCACTTTAGCGCGCCTCCGTTTCGTCGCCCTGCTCGGCAGCATGTTAGCCACGCTGCACTGACTATACGTTGTTTGGGCAAACAGGTTGCATCCTCGAGAAGTTGTATTCGGAGACGGGCGCTAACGGGGTCTGAGGAAAAGCGAAACGCAGCACATAGCCACGACCATGCGCTGCGCTAACGATCTCGAAGTTTATTGGGCAAGCCCCTCTCGTTTGAGGAATTTCTCTGCTTGCCCCTTTGCGCTTGAACGGCAGGACGCGATGGCTATCATATTTCGATAAGCTGGGCCTCGCCGCGCTCGGTGTCATACACGCCACAACTACGCACGCCGAAACGCCCCATGACCTCGCCGGGATTCAGCAAGCACGTTTTGCCGACACGGGCGATGTCGCGCTTGTGGTTGTGGCCATAGCACGCCAGGTCATACAGGCGACTTGCCGCGACCGCTTTGGCGATGACGGGATAATGGGTCATGGCGACGGAGCGGCCGCTGATTTGCAGTTCGGCAAAGTCGCCGTGCAAGGTTATACGCCCTATCTTGCTGGCGTTTTGGGCAATAAGTAATTTGTCGCCATCGTTATTGCCCCAAACGATGTGTACCGGCTTGGCGAATTGTTCTCCGATGGCCGTCACGACAAAGGGCGAGCATAGATCCCCAAGGCAAAGCAGCACATCGCAATCGCTCAGTTTGGGCAGAATTTCCGCCAACGCCCAGATATTGTCATGGATATCCGAGATTACCCCGATACGCATTGGCAGGTCCTCCTTATGCTGTTTTATCGTTCGTTTTCGTCATATTACAGCGGGCGCAAATTTCTGTCGCAGGATCCGTTGAGAGCTGCCCACAATGGCTACACACACTTGCTTTTTCCAGGCCCTCTTCGCCCAAACGCTCCCTGAGCCGCACGATCTCGGCTCGGAGCGCGGTGATGATCTCGTTTGTGCCGCGCTCTTCGCCCATGTTCTTGCGCTGATGTTTTTTGAAAGCCAGTTCAATGGCGGCATCCACGAGTTTGTACCACAGGCGCATGTGGCTTATCCCCGAAAGCCCTAATAGCTGCCATCCCTGCCGAAGCCTTCCCCGTCTGGAAGCGAGCACTTCGTACTGGAGTGGGGTCAAGATTCCCAAATCAACCTCGTCCGCCAATTCGGTCGTTATCCAAGCGCGCTCGCGCCTTAGAGAGAGCGCGATGATGACGATGATGGTCGCCACCCCCATCCAATCGGCCAAGAAGCTCAGAATACACGTCGGCCCCAACGAGGCAAAGAAATTATGGATGAAATGAGCCGTCATCGCTGCGGCAAGGCCTGATAAAGCAAGGAAAACCCGGTACAAGGCCGACTTTTGGAAGCGGGCCAACCCAAAACCGATGCCCGTCAGGGAGGTAAACATCGCATGATTCAGGCCGAATACAATCGTGCGAATCGGGACGATGTAGCCCCATCCCATGAGACCGCCCTGATGCCAAGCCCGCAGGAAATAGACTATATTCTCGGTCATGGCAAAGCCTAGGCCCACAATGGCACCGTATATAACGCCATCGAGCACGTCGTCGAATTCGTGGCGGGCTAGCCAGAAAACGGCCAACACAGCCAGCCCTTTGATCGTCTCTTCGACGGGGGGCGCAACGAGGCTCGCTCCAACAATCGGCCCATATTCCCCCGATATGGCGGCTACGGGCCTGTGAAAGGCAAGCTCTACCAGGGCCGACGCGATGACCGCCGGAATGGAACCCCAAATGAAGGCGGCGATGAGCAGCTTGGGCGGCTCTTTTTCATAACGGTCAGACCACCAAACAAGCAGGGCATACACAGCAGTCGGCAGAAGGGCGGCCAAAAAAGAGAAGAGACCCACTAGAATTGTCACAAGCGCCGACATGTTAAATCCCTTTCACGCGGGACAAAGATAAGGATTCAGCGCAAGTCCGTGGCGCTTGACCGTGCGCCTATTTAGCGAGCGACATCGCCGCTATGAAGCCTTTGGCAAGCTTGGCATAAGCGCTGCTCATATGCACCAGAGGCGAGGACACCCGTCCACATACTTGGGCGCGGGTGAGGGCTTTTAGAAAGCCCTGTGCATCGGCAAAGGCCGGCATTTCCAAATAGGCACGGCCGATCTCGATGCCCTGATGGGCATCGCTGCCGGCGCCGCGCAAAAGTCGATGTTCGCGCGCCAGCTCTTCAGCGCGTTGATTATCTACACCCCAAGTCACCCGTGCGTTGAGCACTTCGATTAAATCCACTTCTTGGATGATCTCGGCCAGCGCATCCGGCTCTAGGGTTGAGCGTCTGAGGCGATCGGCCGGATGAGGCACGTACACCAACCCGCCTTGTTGGTGGATGTACCGCACCGTCTCCAGAGGCGAGAGGCCAGGCGGGATAGCTTGCTGCAAAAAGAGTCCGATGATCTCGCCACGTGCTGTACGGATCTCTTCCCCTATGATCACAAGCAAAGGCGACATGGCGGCCAACTCGCGCGCCCCATCAATTGTGTTATGATCGGTCACCGCCAAAGCGTTTAGATGCCTACGTTTCGCCCATCGCAGCACATCGTTTGGCGGGGTCAAACAATCGTCCGAGTAAACGGTATGAACATGCAAATCAACTTTGATCAAGCCGGTCACCTAACAAAGATGTTGCCGCACATCCTGAGCAGCTTGTGCGCAAGTATAACCTCTTTTGCCCAAATGTCGAATAATCGAATCAATGATATGGCCAAGGCTATGCCGTTGATGCGTGGGGCGACGAGCTCTGCAAGGCGGCGATGAGCCGAAGCAATTGTTGCTTGGGCCTGTCGTTTGTCTCGCCCGTTGGCCCAATGCAGGAAGGGCATCCTGAGACGCAAGGGCAATCTCGCACCAGTTCTGCCGCTTTGCTCAACAACTCGGCGTAAAGGTGGGGAATCTGCTCACTAAGGCCGATGCCCCCTGGGATTTGATCGTAGATAAAGATCGTGGGCAAGCCCGTCTGGGGAGCCTGTACGTCCGAGAGCATCCCGATGTCGTGCGGGTCGCACATGAGCCACAAAGGAATGAGGTGTCCTAGCACGCGGCTCAATGCCGCCAGGGTGCTTTGAACGGCGACCTGTTGTTCTGCTCGGCGGTGGCAGCTGGGGCAAAGGGTGATAAGGTTCGACAACTGGTTAGCTTGCACGTGGTTTTCATTTTCGCCGGGTATCCACTTGAATTCGCGGAACGGGATGATATGATGCACATCGTGTTGATGGCCGGGGCGCTCCGGCGCGCCACAGATGCGACAGCGATAGCCGTCGCGTCGGCGTGCCCGTTCGCGTTGGGCCGGCCAGCTCGGTCCGCGTGATTCGACGTGCTCTCCTACCCACCAGCCTTCTTCCTGCAACTTTTTGACCACATGATCGGGGACCATAAGCCAACATGCCGTTGTGGATAGTTGCTGTTCGGGCAGGTTGATCTCACCCCACCCCAAATGCTCCAGCGAGCCAAAACGTATGCGCCGATAGGAAGAAAAGCGCGTGGTGACGGTCACATCGCCATACGCCAAACCGAGGTTGGGGTATTGATATTCGGCCAAGGTGCGCTCGATGGCGATGCGCGAGCTCGCGGTAGCTTCGGTATAATAGTCCACGGACACGGGCCGCACATTGGCGCTGCCGGTTTCCCAATCCAGAGATTCAACGAGGTATTGCTGCCCCTCATGCAAGTAGATGGCGCCTTCGTGTAAAAACAAAGGCGCACTGGGACGGTCGAGCTGGCCGATTGTGCGCCGATCGCCAAGGTCGCCTTGCTCGACGATGCTCACGTAATGAGGGTCGGCCGTGCGCAGCGAGATCTCTGCCGCGGGATATTGACTGCCCGTCCAGTGCCAGACACCGCGCGTGTGTCGTGCCAAGCCGCTTTCCTGCATAAGAGCCAGAATTTCGCGGATATCCCGGCCACCGAAGCGTTCGTCATCCCCGAAAGGTAGCTCGAACAGGGCGCATTTCACATGACTGACGAGCACGTGCAGATTGTCCGGGTTAATCAATGCGCGCTCCGGAGATTGCCCGAAGAAATAGTCGGGATGCGCAACGATATACTGATCAAGGGGCGACGACGAGGCCACGAGCATGGCCAAGCTTTGGGCACTTCTGCGTCCGGCGCGGCCGGCCTGTTGCCAGGTGCTGGAGATCGTGCCGGGATAGCCTGCCATGATGCTCGCCTCTAGCCCCCCAATATCCACACCCAGTTCCAAGGCATTGGTGGCGACGATGCCGCGTATGGTACCCTCGCGTATGCCCTGCTCAATATGGCGGCGCTCTGCGGGTAAATAACCTCCCCTGTACCCCCGAATTGTGTCGGCGTCGCGACCGAAGCGCCGCGCGTCTTGGCGTAGTTGTGTGAGCGCAAGTTCGACGGAGAGGCGCGAGCGCGCAAAGATGACGGTTTGCACATCGTGGTTGAGCAAGTGGTTCGCCAAGCCGCAGGCCTCCGCCAGGGTTGAGCGCCGCAATCCCAAGCGCTGATCAACGATGGGCGGATTGTAAAAAACAAAGGCGAGTTCGCCACGTGGGGCGCCACTGTAGCTTACGACGCTCACGGGTTGGCCGATAAGCCTTTGAGCTAGGTCGTCTGGGTTGGCAATGGTGGCTGAACATAAAATAAACTGAGGCTGACTGCCGTAGAAGTGACAAATACGCATTAGCCGCCTCAGGATGTTGGCCACGTGACTGCCGAACACGCCACGGTACGTGTGCAGCTCGTCTAGCACGATGTAACGCAGCCGCGCGAAAAAATCCCGCCATTGAACATGGTGCGGGAGGATGCCGGCATGGAGCATATCCGGATTGCTGAGTAAGATGCGCGCCTTACGCCTGATTTGAGGGCGAACGCCGTCCGGCGTATCGCCGTCATAGGTCGCGGCAAGTCCGCTATCTAGCCCGAGCATCGCCAAACTGTTGCGCATGATGTGTAGCTGGTCCTGGGCCAGAGCCTTTGTTGGAAAGAGGCCCAGCGCGCGCGCTGTGGGATCATGCAATAGGGATTGCAGGATCGGCAAGTGATAGCATAGCGTCTTGCCCGAAGCGGTAGGGGTGACGATGGCAACGTGGCGACCCTCGAGCACCTGCCGCACTGCCTGAGCCTGATGGGTGTACAGCCGCTCGATCCCTTGTGAGGCCAGCATTTGCGTCAAGCGGGGATCAAGCTCCGGCCATGTGTCGGCGTATTGCGCAGGACGCGCGTCCAGCTTACGCCATGACGTCACATGGGTGATCCATTCCCCCGTGATGCGAAGCTCGTCCAGGGCGCGCTGCAATTCGGACAAGGTGATGCTCCGCGGTGGTCACAGGCCCAGGGCAAGCTGATTCGGAGACCCAGAGGGTGGAGGATCGCCTTGATCGGGGCCCGATTGGATCAAACGTCGCAGCCCATCCTCGTCCAAAATGGGCACCCCGAGGCGTTGAGCAGCGGTGAATTTGGTGCCGCCTGGATTGTCTCCTACTAGCAGGTAGGTTGTATTCTTGGAAACGCTGCCCGTCACTTTGCCACCGTGTTTTAGGATGAGGGCGGTCGCTGCTTCTCGGCTCATGGACGGCAAGGTGCCGGTGATGACAAACGTCATGCCTGCCAGCGGCGCCGGGCCGCGCTCGCCGACTCGTTCGTCCTTCAAGTTTACGCCACGTTGGCGCAGTTTCTCGACTAACTCGCGGTGACGCGGGCGGCTGAAATAATCGAGGATCGCCTGCGCCGTGTTGGGGCCAATTCCCTCAACCTCTTGTAGCTCTTCCAGGCGGCTGTTCATGAGCGCGTCCAATGACCCATAGTGGCTTGCCAGAGATTGAGCGGCCTTGCTACCTACGCCGCGAATTCCCAAACCGGTGATGACGCGCCACAGCGGGCGCCTGCGGCTCGCGTCAATAGCCGCCAGGAGGTTTTCGGCGCGCTTGTCCGCAAAGCCCTCAAGCTTTAATAGGTCCTCTTTTGTGAGCGCGTACAGGTCGGCTACATCGCTGACAAGCCCTTTGGCGACAAGAAGCTCTGCCACTTTGATACCCAGCCCATCTACATCCATCGCCCCCCGCGAGACCCAATGCTCGATGCGACGCACCACTTGAGCCGGGCAAGAAGCATTAATGCAGTAAATGGCCACTTCGCCCTCTTCGCGCACGACGGGTTCTCCGCACACCGGGCAGACTTTGGGGGGCGTAAAGGGCACTTGAGTTCCATCGCGCAAGGCGACAATGGGATTCACAACCTGGGGGATCACATCGCCTGCGCGCTGCACGACGACCATATCCCCAACGCGCACATCTTTGCGCGCCAGATCATCAAAATTGTGCAATGTGGCCTGGCGGATGGTGACACCGCCAAGCCGCACAGGCTCCAGGATGGCATAAGGCGTTAGAACTCCCGTGCGCCCCACGTTAACGCCGATCTCGAGCAGGCGCGTTGTGGCTTCGCGCGAAGGGAATTTGTACGCAACAGCCCAGCGAGGGGCATTGCCCACGATCCCCAGACGTTGTTGGATACCGAAATCGTTGATCTTGATGACGACGCCGTCTGCCTCATAGTTGAGCGCATCCCGCTTTTGCATCCACTCTTCGCAGTACGCCAAGACATCCTGAAAATCGCGCATAAGGCGCACATCGGGGTTCACGGCAAACCCTAGGTCGCGGCAGTAGTTCAGGGTTTCCCATTGGGTTCGAAGCTCAAAACCCTCAATGTAGCCCACAGCATACGCAAAAAACCGCAGTGGACGGCCGGCCGTGATGCGGGGATCAAGCTGCCGTACGGAGCCGGCCGCCGCATTGCGTGGGTTGGCAAAAGGAGTTTCTCCTTGCGCTAAACGTTGTTCGTTCAACTGAACAAACAGGTCGCGCGGCATATAGACCTCGCCGCGCACCTCAATAAGCCGCGGGGCGGGGATATTGCTTTGGACCGGGATGCGCAATGGGATGTTGCGGATGGTGCGTACATTGGCCGTGATGTCTTCGCCTACGACTCCGTCGCCGCGCGTAGCGCCTCGTACCAGAAAGCCGTTTTCATAGGTCAAGGCGACCGCCAAGCCGTCCATTTTGGGTTCGACAACGAACTCGAGCGATACATCTTCGGGCAATAGGCGCTTGGCCCGCTCGAGCCAGGCCTCCACCTCCTGCGCAGAAAAGGCATCGCTCAGGCTCGTCATAGGATAGGGATGTTCGACCTTGACGAACTCGGGCAGGGGCTCGCTCCCCACGCGCTGAGTGGGCGAATCGGGCGTGATCCATTCGGGATGCTGCGCCTCAAGATTGCGCAATTCTCGCATCAGCGCGTCGTACTCGGCGTCCGTGATGACGGGTGCATCCAGGGTGTGATAGAGGTAGCTATGGTAACGCAAAAGGGCGCGCAGCTCCTCCATCCGTGCTCGGATTTTTTCAGACATCGCCTCGCCCCCCTCAAATGTCCGTCAAAAGAGAGGCCCGGGTCAGAGCGAAGCAGGACTCAGTCCCGGGCGCATGATCATGCTAATGCTGCAGGACGTTCAGCCAAACGGCAAATCGGCCAAGATGAACCAAGACTATGTTTATGGCGCCAGATATCTGGAAGCAACCCAGCCGGTAGTACCCGCTTCGTCACGCACTTGCCACCAGGTAAAGCCGTTCGCGTCCTTTGGGCCACCGATGATCTCAACCCTGGCCCCTTCGGGAAGTCGCTTGATGACTGCCTGGGCGGTGCCGGCCCCGGCTCGCATGTTGAGTGGGGAGCCTTGAGTGTTCGCGACTCTGACCTTGGCCCCAATCGCCAAAGCCGGAGAGGGCGCCGCTGTGACCTCGGCTGTCGGCGTCATTACGGATGCGGGAGTGGGCGTGAAGGTAGAGACAATCGGCATAACCAATTGACGTGTAGGCGTAACCTCTACACTGGTGGGGGTCACTTCCAAGCTTAGCGTGCTCTGTAATGTTGGAGCTTGTGTGGGCTGAGTGGGGCGCGAGGTCGTCATGGTAGGCGATGGGGTAAGCGCAGTGCCGGCTTTTTCAGTGGGGGAGAAGATCGCCCACCAAAGTCCCGCTACAACGACCACTACGAGCAACGGCACGGCTACCCACATCCATTTGGGCCAGAGATCCTGGCCTAGCTTGCCACGACCCGGCGTACGCGGATTAGAATCGAGGGCCATAAACATGCCTCCTTTGAGCTTTTGTGTGGCACTGTCGTAACACCCACATTATAATTACACTTCTAGAGCCTGTCAACGCGCGCACGCAAAGCGGTGTGAAGAGAAAATGACCGTAAAGTCGGCGGCTGTCGCGCAAAGCGCAAGGCTGAGCGGTCATTTGGGGAGCGCTTGTCGGCGACCATGATGTGGTGTATATTGCATTCGGCTGATCTCAAAGCCGTGCGAAAGGTATACTTTGACTCGCATGAGGTGGTGAAAAGCATTAAAATAGGAAAAGCCATGCTCAAGGTGTTCGGCCTGGTTGTTGGGGTGGCTGGAGCATATCTGGTTGTCCGCGGCTATCAACATGCGAAAGCCAATTGCCCGCCCTTTAGAAAGCGAATTTACACGCGCAGCCAACAGTTGCTCGAAGATTTCAGGGCGCTATGGGACCATCCGGAGGACCTGTGGGCGCTCCGACAGAGTCACCTTGACCCAGTTTTGGCTTCCAAGCTCATGCTCGTTGTTACGGGCGTACAAGGAGGATCTGGCGCGCGCGTTCGCGAATACGCACTAGAACAAGGCCTTTCTCAACAGGCGGTAAGCTCGTTGTCGCGAGGTGAGCTGATCCATGCCACGGTGGAAGAAGCCCCGATGCTGGTCTTTGCCCAGCACTATGCCGAGCGGCGAGGCATGCCCGATCCCGAAATGCTCAAGCGTTTTGCAGAGAATTACAGCCCTGAAACGGTGCGTGATGTGATCACATATCTGCGTTTGGTGACATTCGTTAACATGGCCGGAGGGACCATTGACGCCCTTATAAGCCGTTTGTTAGGACAGCCCTGCCAAGAGACGACTTTGAGTGATGAATTATCCATACTTGGCGTGCTGGTTTTTGGTATTCTGCCCTTGATCCCGGCCCTCGCATGGCGCGTCATCCGTGTCGCTTATACGAGACAATAGATTTCTTTGACATATGAGCATCCTTGTGGTATGATGGACTATCGTAGGATGCAGTTAAAGCGGTTAGCGTTATGGCGAGATGCCCGGAGGTCCCGGTAAGGCTTGGCCTATTGCGTTATCCGGCTGGCATGGCAACCTACAAGTAACACAAAAGGAAGGTTCTAGAACTGTGGGCGATCGGTTAACTGGCACTGTCAAATGGTTTAACAATGCAAAGGGCTACGGTTTCATCAAGCCGGATGATGGCGACGACGTTTTCGTCCATTTTTCGGCCATTCAGAGCGACGGCTACCGCACGTTGGAGGCGGGGCAGCGCGTCGAGTTCACGATTGAGGAATCAGCCAAGGGACCTCAGGCGAGTAACGTTATCAAGCTCTAAGCTCGCTCGAAACTGATTTCCAGAGCTCCGCTGGCGACTTTGCCCAGCGGAGCTTATTGTCGCCAGGCAGCGGTACGCAATAAGCTCCTTCCGACGGCATACCATCCTATAGGATAGCTACATGACGTCATTAATGCCACCCCAAGACTATGAGGCGTATATCAAAAAGCATGAGGGATGGAATTTTGTCGTCAACACGCTAGACCTGACCTTCTACAATCTTGCCTTGAGCTTCATTTTCAGCTCCACTGTGCTGACGCTCTACGCCAGCCACTTGACGACCTCGGCAATGCTCATCGGACTCATACCGGCCATTCAGAGCGTGGGTTACTTTTTGCCCCAATTGTTGATGGCCAGGCGTTCCGAACAGGTATGGCGCAAAAAACCCCTCGTCCAAAAGATCAGCGTTTTCGAGCGATTGCCTTACCTCTTTGTGACGCTGAGCATCCTATTTTGGCCCCAGGCGCCGAACTGGGTCTCTTTTACAATTTTGGCGACCAGCCTGGCGATGGCTACTTTCAGCGGCGGGCTGGCAGGCCCGGCCTGGAACGGCATGTTGGCCAAAGTCATACGCGTCGAGCGGCGTGGGCGTTTCTTCGGCCTTAGTCATGCTTTGGGCGGGTTGTTGGGCATCGCGGGGGCCGCCATCTCGCGACAGGTGTTGGCCACTTACTCGTATCCGCTCTCTTTTGGCATTTGTTTCTTGTTCTGCTTCATGGCACAGGTGATGTCCTGGATCGCCCTCAGCCTAAATCGCGAGCCAGCTCAAAAACCCAACAGCGAGGCGCGTTCGGCGAGGGATTATTGGCGTCGCCTGCCGAGCGTCTTGCGCGAGAAACCCAACTTTACCCGATACCTCATCAGTCGCGCGCTGATTATCTTGGGCGGGATGGCCGCGCCCTTTTACATCATTTACGCGCGCCGCGCCTTTCACATTTCCGATGCGTTTGCCGCCAACCTGACCATTGCTGCGTTGATTAGCCAAACGATCGCCACGCCGCTTTTAGGCTGGCTGGGCGATCGTCGCGGGCATAAATGGCTCACCGAACTGAGTGTGCTAATCGGTTTGGGAGCCGTGGTTTTGGCGTTGGTTGCGCCCCATGAGGATTGGTTTTACCCGATCTTTGTGCTGATGAACGCGGCCACATCGGGGCTGGTTGTGGCAGGGCACGCGATGGTGCTCGAGTTCGGCGGTTCCGATGTTCCCACGGTGACGGCGCTGGCCAGCACGCTTTTGGCCATCCCCATCCTGCTGACGCCGATACTCGGCGGATGGCTGGCCGACACGTTGGGCTTCCAATCGCTGTTCATCGTTGCCATGGCTTTCATCAGCGCGGGATGGTGCACCATCCACTGGATTGTGCGCGAGCCGCGCTACGAAAGGCAAAGCTCCGTGACGTCTTGAGCCGCGCTTTTTCAGCGCAACGCGTCGCGCAGCAGACGTTCAAGCTCTTTGAAGCGGGGAGAGTACAAATCATCCTGAGTGCGCGGCCGCGGTATATCAATGCTTACCTCGCATTCGATGCGGCCGGGGCGCGGGCTCATCACCAGGACGCGATCTGAGAGAAAAATCGCTTCCCCGATATTATGCGTCACCATCAGCACCGTTTTGCGGCGCGCCTGCCAAATGCGCAGCAGCTCCCAATTCATGCGTTCGCGCGTCAGTGCATCCAGCGCCCCGAAAGGCTCGTCAAGAAGCAACACGTCCGGATCATAGATGAGCGCACGGGCCAAAGCCACGCGTTGGCTCATACCTCCCGAGAGATCGCGCGGCAAAGTGTCTGCAAAATCTTCCAGTCCCACCAATTCGAGCATCTCGCGGCTGCGCTGCTCGGCCTCTTTGCGAGGCATTCCCTGGATTTCGAGAGGCAGCGCGATATTGCGCAGAGCGGAACGCCAGGGTAGGAGCGCGGAACGCTGGAAGACAAAACCGATTTCGCGGCGAGGCCCGTCTATAGGGGTGCCGTTGAGCAGAACCCGTCCCCCTGTGGGGCGCACCAGGCCGCCGAAGATGCGAAGCAAAGTGGATTTGCCACATCCCGACGGCCCGATGATGCACACGAACTCGTTCGGAGCTATCGCCATATCCGCCTCGGCCAGCGCCTCGAGCTGGCTGTCCGGCGAGGTAAAGACCATCTGCACATGTTCGGCTACGAGGATGGGCGTGGGCATCTTATTTGATAAACTGATTGCTGAAAAGCGTATCGGCCTTGACGTCGGCAGAAAGCAGCTTGAGCTTCTTTAGAAAAGTAACCGATTCCTCCCAGGCCGCGGGATCGCTAGCTCCCAGCTTGTCACCTCGCCAATAGTCAAGGCAGGCCTGCAACACCGCGCGCTGTAGCTTGGCCGTTGTCTCGTTCATCTCCGGAATCACTTTGCGGGCGATGGCAAAGGCTGCATCGGGATCGTCGAGGGTATCTTGCAGCCCTTTCAGAAAAGCCCGCACGATGCTCTGTACCAGCTTGGGATCTTTTTTGATCGTCTCATCGTTCGTGATCAGGCCATTCGAAACGAGGCGCGTGTACTGATCGAGGTAAAATACGTTAATCTTGTAGCCGGACTGGGTTAGCTGGATCGGCTCGTTGAGCGCGTAACAGATCGCGGCATCTACGCGCCCTTCCGTCAGGCTGGCCACTTGCGTGTAGCCGATCACTTGGACATTCACATCCTTGGCCGCAATGCCCACTTGGTCCAGAAAAGCCTGCCAACCGATATAACTGGCTCCCTGCATCGCCGGGGTGCCGACCGTCTTGCCGACCAGTTTCTTGGGATCGCTGATCCCCTTTTCGGCCATCGAGACGACGCATACGGGGAACCGTCGGTACCAGTTTAGGATGTACTTGACGGGCAGACCGTTGGCACGCGCCAGAATGACCTGATCGCCGCTGGCAATGGCGAACTGTAACTGGTTGGTGCCGACCCGCTGCAAGAGATCGGTCTCCATGCCATAATCCAGTTCGATTTGCAAGCCCTCGGCGGCGAAATAGCCTCGCTCGATCGCGACGTACATCGGCGCAAACTGCACATTGGGGATAAAGCCCATTGCGATCGTCACTTTGCGCAATTCGCCCTTGCCGCGCGCGACAGATCCCGGTGCACAGCCTGAAAGCGCTACGATCCAGACGAGCACCATCAGCAATGCGATGCGAAACCTCATCTCTGCACCTCCAAAAATCACCTTGCGTTATTTATTCTTCAGGCCAGCGCCATTTGAGCAGCCAGGCCTCAAGTAAAGAGACAATGCCATAAAGTACCAAGGCGATGACCATCAGCGTGAACAGCGCTACAAACATCAGCGGCGTATCAAAAAGGCCCCGCGCGAGGTTCACGAGAAACCCCAGCCCACGGTCTGCGCCGACAAACTCTCCAACGACGGCCCCGATGACCGCCAGCGTGACCCCGACTTTGAGCCCGCCGAAAAGCACAGGCAATGCAGCCGGAAGTTCCAACAAGGTGAACACTTGCCAACGCGAAGCCCGCAGGGAGCGCATAACGTCCATAAGCTCGCTATCCACGCTGCGGATGCCCACGATGGTGTTGATCAACACCGGGAAAAAGAGGGTAAGCGCACAAACCAGGATTTTAGAGAGGCTGCCTACGCCGAACCATATGACGAGCAGAGGGGCCAGGGCCACGATAGGGATCGCTTGTGAAGCGACAAGGTAGGGCGCAATGATGCGTTCCAGAGTACGGGATTTGGCCAACAGATAGCCAAGCACCAAAGCTACGGTCAAACCGAGCGCCAAGCCGCCGAAAACTTCTTCTAAGGTGACCAGCACGTGTCTCTGTAGGCTACCCTCACGCAGGGCTTCGAGAAAGCGTCGAGCGACCACGTAGGGACCGGGCAAGAAGAACGTTGGGTACTCTCCCCAACGTACGATCATATCCCATAGGAGGAAAACGAGGATCAAAACTAAAGGGATGAGGGCGTTTTGGCCATTTTTCTGCGAATTGGCGCGCCGCTTTATAGGTTGATAGGTTGGCGTTCCAAGCTTCTTCGCGGTTTGCATAAAAAAACCCCCATTGCCGAACAGCAACGGGGCACGCAAATACAATAGCAACAAAAGCCTTTTTTCGCCTTATCCCATCCGGACTCTACCGTCTGCTACGGCCCTGAACCGGATCTGCCATTTCTGGCTCGCGGGCTTGGCTGATACATCCACCATACCGCCGATTGGGAATTGGTCTCCAACGAAAAAGACCTCACCCTGCCCCGAAGGCTGTTCTTTGGTCTTATTATAGAAGTAAAGATGTTTTTGTCAATATGAGCGCAATGCCGTAATCGTAAGGTTCATCGGAGCTGTGCGCGATAAGCCCTGTCTGCCACTCTCGACACTGCTTCGATGCACACAGGCTTTTTGTCTGTGAAGAGAAAAAAGCTACAATGACCCATGATAGTGTATACTGACAAGATGCCAGTGTGGAAAGACGTTGGGGGCAGAGGAAATGCTCGAGAGTAGTTGTCCGCCGCGCAAGCCGGCCGAGGCGAAAGGCATCATTCGACTGACCGCCTTGACCAAGGCGGCCGGTTGAGGGGGCAAAAGGGCGCCTGGCGCCCTGGCGCGTGTCACGCGTCACCTGGCCGATGTTTTTAACGAGGCAGATTATCCCGATCTGCTGGTCGGTTTGACGGTCGCCGACGATGCGGCCGTGTGGAAGATCAGCGACGAGCGCGCGCTGATTTTCACGACCGATTTTTTCACGCCCGTGGTGGACGATCCTTACGATTATGGGGCCATCGCCGCTGCCAACGCGCTGAGCGACGTTTATGCTATGGGTGGCGAGCCGTTTCTGGCCCTCAATCTGGCGGCTATCCCTGCCGAATTGCCCGACGAGATAGTGGTGCGCATCTTGCTGGGCAGCGCCGAGAAGGTCAAAGAGGCCGGGGCGGTGGTGGCAGGTGGGCACACGATTGACGACGACGAGCCCAAGTTCGGCCTAGCCGTACTGGGCTATGTGCACCCCGAGCGCGTGGCCACCAAGGCGGGCGCCCAACCCGGCGACGTCTTGGTCCTGACCAAGCCTTTGGGTGTAGGGATCGTTGTGACAGCTTTCAAGGCCGACGAAGCCGAGCCGGCTCACATTGCAGCCGCCACGGATTGGATGAAGCGCCTGAACAAATATGCGGCCAGGACGCTGCGCGATGCCCCGCCCCACGCGCTGACGGACATCACCGGCTTTGGCCTATTGGGGCATGCGTGGGAGTTGGCAAGCAAAAGTGGCGTGCGGTTGCGCATCCGACAGGATGCATTGCCCTTTCTTCCCGGCGCTCGGCAGTATGCGGATAACCTGCTCTTTCCCGCCAGCGCGAACAGCAACATGGCGGATTATGAATCGCACGTGGTCTGGTCGGCGCAGCTAGAGTATGAGCAGCGCCTATTGCTCTATTGCCCGGAGACGTCCGGCGGGCTTTTGGCAGCTTTGCCTGCCGAGCACGTGGATCGTTTTCTGACGCGCTACCGCGAGATGGGACACCAGGCATGGGTTATCGGCCAAGTGCTCGATGGCCAAGCAGAGATCGAGGTGCTCTAGTTGTCTGATTTGACCCATACGCGATTCTGAGGCAAAATTAAGCAATATATCTCGTTTCCTAGCGATATGGATAATGATCGGAGCTTTGCTATGCATAAACTCGTTCTCATACGACACGGCCAAAGCACATGGAACCTGGAAAACCGCTTCACCGGTTGGACGGATGTAGATCTCTCGGAACAAGGGATAAAAGAGGCCAAGGAGGCCGGAGCCACGCTACGCCGCGAAGGGTACACTTTTGATGTTGCCTTTACCTCAGTGCTCAAACGCGCTATCCGCACGTTGTGGATCATCCTGGACGAGTTGGATCGGATGTGGATCCCGATCCACAATTCATGGCGGCTGAATGAGCGCCACTATGGAGCGCTGCAAGGCCTAAGCAAGGCTGAAATGGCCGCCAAGTATGGCGAAGAGCAGGTGAAAATCTGGCGGCGCAGCTATGATGTGTTGCCGCCCGCTTTGGATCCAAGCGACGAACGCTCCCCTCGCTTCGATCCACGCTACGCGGACCTGACGTCTGAGGAATTGCCCCTCACCGAAAGCCTCAAGACGACGGTTGAGCGCATGCTCCCCTATTGGCATCAGACGATCGCGCCGGCCGTCAAATCGGGCGAGAGGGTGGTCATCGTGGCACACGGCAATAGCCTGCGCGCCTTGGTCAAGCATTTGGATAATATCTCCGACCAAGACATTGTGGAGTTGAACATCCCCACGGGCATTCCCCTTGTGTACGAGCTGGACAACGACTTGAAACCGATCCGCCACTATTATTTGGGCGATCCCGAAGAAGTAGCCAAGGCAGCCGCCGCTGTGGCCGCGCAGGGCAAGAAGCGCTAAACATCGAGAAATGCAATGAGCCTCCCGCGATGGGCGGGAGGCTCATTTTTTGGTGAGCGCCGTTTAGCGCGCCAGCACTTTGGCCAGTTCGAGATAGTCGGCGTTCAGGGGGCGGTTCGAAGCGGCAATCTCCGCCAAGGGCGTTGCGACGATCTGGCCGTCCACATAACCTACCATTACCCCGCTCGTTCCCTGGTACAACTGCGTTACCGCGGCGGCGCCCAGGCGCGTGGCCAACAAACGATCGGCAGCCGTCGGTGCGCCGCCGCGCTGGATGTGCCCGAGGATGCTCAAGCGCACGCCAAAGCCGGTCTGATCCTGGCGCTCTCGCAGATAGTCGGCGATGGCAGCCGCGCGTGGATTAGCCCCTTCGGCCACGGCGACGATGCAATGTTGCTTGCCACGCACATAAGCATCCGTTACCTCGCGGACGATTTCGTCAAGCGTGAAAGGCACTTCGGGCAAGCAGATCATTTCGGCGCCCCCGGCCAAGCCGGCCATGAGCGTCAAATGCCCCGTCTGGCCCATCATCTCCACGATGAAAACTTGATGCTGGGCAGAGGCAGTATCTTTGATGCGGTCCATGGCATCCAGCGCCGTGTTAAGCGCCGTATCGAACCCTATGGAAACATCCGTGCCCGGGATGTCGTTTTCGATCGTGCCGGGCACGCCCACGGTAGGAAAGCCCGCCTCATGAAGCGCGAGCGCCCCCTTTAGGCTTCCATCCCCCCCGATAACCACGAGGGCGTCAATCCCTTTTTCGTTCAAACGACGCAGGGCTTCGCGTAAGCCATAGGGCGTTTTGAAGGCCTCGCTGCGCGACGATCCGAGAAATGTGCCCCCTTGCTGGATGATGCCACTCACCGAACGTGAGGAGAGCGGGATCATCTCGCCGTTAAGCAACCCGGCATAGCCGTGCCCGATGCCCCAAGGTTCCCAGCCATAGCTGAGGGCCATGCGCACCACCGCGCGGACGCATGGGTTGAACCCCGGGCTATCCCCGCCGCTGGTTAACATGGCCACGCGCCTGATTTTATTCGTCATGCGCCTCGCCCCACCGAATCACCTAACGCAAACTTGCCGAGCGCGCAAGTCGCGTATGGCGCGCTCGATCAAGCGATTTACTTGTTCGCCAACACGGCGATGCCGGGCAGCTCTTTGCCTTCTAGAAACTCGAGCGATGCGCCGCCGCCCGTGGAGATATGGGTGATGCGCCCGGCCAGGCCGGCTTGTTCCACCGCGGCCACCGAATCGCCGCCGCCGATCACGCTCGTCGCGCCGGAATCGGCCACCGCCTGGGCCACCGCCACGGTGCCCTTGGCAAAGGCGGGAAATTCGAACACGCCCATGGGGCCGTTCCAAACCACCGTCTTGGCGCCCTTGATCTTGCCCGCGAACAGTTCGACCGTCTTGGGGCCGATGTCAAGCGCGCGCCACCCCGCCTTGACGCCGTCCGCTGCCACGACTTGACTCTTGGCATCGGCGGCAAAGGCATCCGCCACGACCAGGTCCACGGGCAGGACAAGCTTATCCCCCGCCTTTTTCATCAGGTCGGCGGCGAGCTGCACGCTGCCTGCCTCGACCAGCGAGTCGCCCATCTCATAGCCCTTGGCCTTGAGGAAGGTGTTGGCCATGCCACCGCCGATCAGGAGCGTATCCGCCTTGCCGAGCAAGTTCTCGATCACGGCGATCTTGTCCGAGATTTTGGCACCCCCTAGGATGGCCACAAACGGGCGTTGGGGGTTCTGAACGGCGTCGCCCAGGAACTGGATCTCCTTTTCCATGAGAAATCCTGCCACGGCCGGCAAGTACGTCGCCACTCCGGCCGTCGAGGCATGGGCGCGGTGGGCGGTGCCAAAGGCGTCATTGACATAAACATCCGCCAGGCTGGCCAGTTTCTTGGCAAAATCGGGATTGTTCTTCTCTTCCTCGGCATAAAAGCGCACGTTCTCCAAGAGGAGCACGTCGCCGGGCTTCATGCTGGCTACGGCCGCCTCGACTTCGGGGCCGATGCAGTCGTCCACTTTTTTGACCGGCTTGCCCAGCAACTCTCCCAGGCGCGCCGCCACGGGATTCAGGCGCAGCTTGTCATCCTTGCCTTTGGGGCGGCCGAGGTGCGAACAGAGGATCACTTTGGCGCCCTGATCAACAAGATACTTGATGGTCGGCATCGAAGCGCGGATGCGCGTGTCATCCGTGATTTTGAGGCTATCGTCCAGCGGAACATTAAAGTCACAGCGCACCAGGGCGCGCTTGCCCGACCAAGAGACATCTCGAATCGTCTTTTTCGCCATGTTGGAACCTCCCTTTTGAATTGAGTTGATATGATCACAACGTGATCGTTTTATCCAGGCTGAACCGGCGCTATTCTAGCATAACGCAATCGCGTTGTAAAACGCATCCGCCGATCGCGCTTGCGGTGCGCACCCCTCCACCGTACAATATCCTGCACAGATATACACCCAAGGAAATGATGACCATGGTGTACAAATTCGTCGGCATCCAGCTCGGCTCGCATAGCGTCTTTGACGAAGGCGCTGATCACTGCCTGGACATCCTGCAAGAGACGGCGGGCGTCAATGCTTTGTTTGTCTATAGTCACATGCATCATCGTGGCTTTGCGACCGGACGCAGCATCGGCGCGTTGGCCCCCGATCACGGCGTGCCTGTGCGCGATCCCACCACGCGCGAGCTGACCAACGTTTGGGTGACGTCGCATGACGAGTATTACGATGGCACAATGCTGCGCAATCGTCGCGACCCGAGCAAAGAAGAGTATGCCGACCGCGACGTGCTCGCCGAGCTGGCCGAGCCGGCGCGCAAGCGCGGCATGCAGCTCTTCGCGCGCATTCTGGAAGGACACGGGACAGATATCGTGGCCATGATCCCGAACTGGCCCAAGGTGCTCACGGTTGACGTGTACGGACGCATCAACCACCTGCCTTGTTGGAACAATCCGGATTATCGCAACTGGTGGATCTCGACGGTCGAGGATCTGTTCAAAAGCTATCCCCTGGATGGATTCAAATACGGCTCGGAGCGCAGTGGCCCGCTTCCTAATTTGCTCATCAACGGCACGGTGCCGGGCTGCTTCTGCCAACATTGTTGCGCGCGAGGTCAAGCGCGCGGCATCGACGTGGAGCGCGCCCGCCTGGGCTTCCAGAAGCTCTATGAATTCATCTCCGGCCTTCTGGCGGGCCAGGACGCGCCGCGAGATGGCGTCTTTGTGACCGTGCTGCGCATCCTGCTCCAGTATCCCGAAATCCTGGCCTGGGAATACCAGTGGCACCAGGCCAAGGAGGAGGTCGCCAAGCTAATGTATGGCACGATCAAAGCCATTAGCCCCAAGGCACAGGTCGGATGGCACATCTACCACCAAGGGACGACGTGGGATGCCATTTACCGCGCTGAGATGGACTATGCCGAGATGGTGCATTATTCAGACTGGCTCAAGCCGGTGGTTTACCATGACATCGCCGGGCCGCGCATTCGCCGGTGGTACCTGGACCGCCTCAGCAAGACGGTGCTGTGCGAAATCTCCGAGCGGCAGTCGTTGGAGTTGCTCTACGCCCTGATGGGCTATGACCCTAAGGTGGAGCCTGGCCTGGACGAGCTCGACACTACGGGGCTTTCACCAGACTATGTATATCGCGAAACGAAACGCTGTGTCGAGGGCGTGCAGGACAAGATTCCTGTTTATCCCGGCATCGGTTTCGATATACCTTGGCAGAAAGATCATTTTCCTAGCTCGCCGGAGCGCGTTTACCGGGCCACGCTGCGCGCTTTTGAGGCGGGAGCCAAAGGACTGATCATCTCGCGCGAGTACGACGAGATGCGTCTGGATAATTTGCGCGCTGTGGGGCGAGCTGTGCGTGATGCCGACGTGGCCGGCCTTTGAGGATACGCCAGAGG
>FWPV01005279.1_pt1 | contig 26085 bp, 25 predicted proteins | sample 2228371 | NCBI WGS metagenome assembly FWPV01 (sample SAMEA103939776, study PRJEB20133) | metagenome
AAAACAATTAAATAATATTAATTATTATTCCTCCACTACTTCCTTCAGAAATAGTTTCAATTTGGATAAGTGGATTGTTTAACTTTCAAACAAAATATAATAAATTTTTGTTTTTTAAATATATACTTCTTCCTCATGATTTTTTAAACTTTTTTAAAAAATATAATGTTGGATTTATAAATTTATTAAATGTTAAATATTGGTCTGGTTGTTGCTATCTTTTGATTAAAAAACAACAGAAAGGAGAAGGAAATGAAAAAGCCGAACATCATAGATAAAAGGCAGGTAAGGCTGGAAAATATAAATAGACCCGATTATATCCCTTTTCTTGGCGGGAGACCTAAAAGGGATGATGTTATTAATCATGATGATTGTATTAATTTAAGCATCCTGCTCAATACAAGTTCAAGCGTCGAGGAACTGTTAAGCAAGCTGAAGGAGTAATTTTTTTAATATTGATATAAATTAAAAGACTGAAATATTTAAAGAACAATTAAAAAATCAAAAGCGCCATTCCTGGCACTTTTGATTTTTTTATTTTCAATTCCTATGCGGCGTTCCCAGCTGTCCGGGGGCGCCTTCAATGGGTGTTGTTGCTGCGGCCCAGTTCCTTCCGAGGTTGTTTGCGGCTGCCGTGTAAAAATCACTTTTCAGGCAGATCGATGCTCTGCCGTTTATACGAGGCCACTCGAGAACATTGCTTCCTCCTGTAAATATAACCTGATCGATTACGACTCCCTCTTTCGAAATCAGCGTTATCCAGTTGCCGTTTCCCGAGAGATCAAGCGCGCTTTTTACGCTATGGGCAACATCGGTCCAGGGAAGATTCTGTCGTCCGAAAACGAAATAGCTTCGGGCTCCGATTGAAATATCAGTAAATAATCTTTTTGTACCGTCGATATCTATAAATAACGAGTCGAAATACAGGTCGTTTTCCTGCGGATTATAAATTTCGATATATTCCGAATCATTTGCTGCATACATTATCTCGGTAATAATAAGGTCTCCACGTTCCGAGTCTGCGACCACCATTGACCCAAGGCTTCCTGAAACCACTGTTGCCCCGGGAAGCTCTATAGTTCCCGTAACCGCCATTCCTCCTGGAGTAGCCGAAAAAGACAATTTGACGGAATTGGTTATACGGGAATTCACCCTTACATCACATTGTGCTTTGTAAAGCGTATCCCCTCCGGCTTTCCATGCAGCAGCCAGAAGGACGCCGCGGGTATTATGCGGGATGCCGTCGATACTAAAGAATACCTTGGGGCTGCGGCCTACCGACGCCGCCCACCTTCTTCCATCCTCTGCCGTAAATACTCCTCCGACCGAATCGACACTTGTAGGGACTCCGCCTATCTGTATATAGATGGATCCGCGGACCGGCACCAGTACAGTCTGCAGCACGGTTGTTACGTTAGGGTCTATCCGGACCGTTCTTGCACCGCTCGAATCCTCATGAATTACTTCGCCTGCGCGGTTGATCGTTTTAATGTTTACAATTCTTTCGTTTCCAACCGGTACCCGGGAAATCGTATCGATGAAAAAAAGCGATTGAGGGTTGATTGTCGAAGCGAACCGCATAGACGCCATATCATTTCCGCTTACCTCTACAATAAGAGAATCGAAATTCGTCTGTTTCAGAGCAGCAGCTTTTGCTATTCCGTCAATGAGCTGAATCTGCAATTCCACACTGCCGGTAGGTTCCGGTTTTACTCCGTTCGGCATTTTCCCACATAAAAGATTCGTGACTATTTCTGTACTGATAAGAATGACAATCATCAGCAAACCTTTTTTTTGAGTATACATAAAACCTCCCTTCTGTTTAAGATTTAAGTGTGAAGCGGAGTTTGTGCAAACGGCGTTCCATTGTTTCCCGTAAAGATCCGGTCCGTGGCAAAATCATCAATTATTTCAAGACATAGTATGTGGGATTTGGAATCATAGACATTTAGCTATTTTCAAGTGATACAGATAGCATTTTTTTAATAAATTCAAGTAGAAGAGTGAGGGTAGGACGCCCCTGACAATCACTATGTGGGTGACGATTCCGCAACCTCATGATGACTTACGATCACAAAAATGTTACCCATGCTACTTCTAACTGACGATAGATTTGACAAAATCAACAAACGGGAGGTGAGACAGGCTTTACTATATTCGTAAATGATTTTTTCAAAACAACCCTGCAAAAACCGCTAACAATTTTCTAACATTATATCTTATTAAAAACCATAAAAACCCTAAATTCTAACAAAATTCTAACAATAAAACCGGTGTTTTGGCAACTATATTTAACATTATCATGATTCATATACTAATCCCGGCATTTATTGTTTTATTACGTTCCTTTGCGGAAAGGCAGTGTAAGTATGTACCTGCAACATGAAGAATCAATAAACAGAGATATCAGCCGTATCCGCGACCATATTTTAGAGATGGCCGGATGGGCCGAGAAATCGCTTCGCGACAGTATCCGCGCGTGCGTAGAACAGAACCATCAGCTTGCTTACGCAATTATTTTACGCGACCAGTATATAGACGAAAAAGAGAAAGAGATCGACCGTTTGTGTCTGGAATTCATCATAAAACAGCAGCCTGTGGCGCAGCCGCTCCGTTTTGCTTTCAGTGCAATAAAACTAAATATGGAGATAGAAAGAATCGGCGACTATGCCGAAAGTATTGCCCGTCATATTTTCAGATTGAAGGAGTGGCCGGAGGAGTATTGCAAGAGCGCAATACTGCAGCTTGCCGATATTTCTATAAGTATGTTCAGCCAGGCAATCCAGTCATTTACGGAGCAATCGGTGGAAAAGGCCCGAAGTACGCTTATGACCGAAGAAACTGTTGATAAGATGCGGAATGATCTCTTCAACAATTTACTCTCGCGCAACTGTAACAGCGAAACGCTTATTCCTTTATTGAATATAATACGCAGATTCGAGAGGGTTGCGGATCAGGCGCGTAATATATGCATGGAAGCATTGTATATGTGTACAGGCGAATACGCCAAACACATCGGCGCCGAAACCATCAGGGTTCTGTTCGTTGACGAACACAACTCGATGCGAAGCCGGATCGCAGAGGCAATTGCAAACGGAATGAACCTATCGAAGTTTGTTTTTTCAAGCGCAGGCCTTGATCCCAGGCCCATCGATCCAAAAACCGTTGCCTTTATGAAAAGCAAGGGCTACGATCTTACAAACACAACATCACGTTCGCTTGATCAGATACCTAACCTCGATTACTATCAGGTGGTTATAGTTTTTGCTCCTGAAGCAAAATCGATCTTTCCCAAAGAGCTCCGGAAAACCATATACCTAGATTGGGAAATAAGCGCCCCTTCGCTTGCAAGAGATGATGAAGAAACGATCAATGCAGGTTATGAAAATATGTTCAATTTCATTTTCAAACATGTTACCGATCTGGTTAACGCAATCATGGGTGTTACTGCAGACAGAAAAGGAGGTTCCGGTGATAAATAACATAAACCTGTCACTCTTTCGCTTCTTAATTAAACACTGCCTTATTGTTACTGTATGTTCGGTATCGCTTTTTATCACCTGCGGAAAAAAGGATAACAAGGCGTCTGTAAATGAAAAAACCGTTATACAGGTTAAAGGTTCGGATACGATGGTTAACATAGCTCAGGCCTGGGCGGAAGAGTATGCCGTAATCGAGCAGAATGTAGCCGTAGAAGTGTCGGGAGGAGGAACTGGCGTTGGATTAGCGGCTCTCGAAAAAGGTACCATCGATATTGCCAACGCAAGCAGAAATATCAAACCCGAAGAGTTTGAGCTTGCCAAGAAAAACACCGGCAAGGAGCCGAAGGAATTTGTAGTAGGATTCGACGCGCTTGCGATATATGTCAACAAAGAGAATCCTATTGAAGAAATTACCATCGATCAGCTCAAAGAGATTTTTGTCGAAGGCGGAAAGCTTACCAGATGGTCGCAGCTCGGAGTTAAAATAAACGGCGTTTCCGACGACAATATTGTAAGGGTCAGCCGTCAGTCGAGTTCAGGAACATACGAATTTTTCCGTGAGCATGTTCTCGGAAACAGCGATTTTAGACTCGGATCCCGCGATATGAACGGCTCAAAGGAGGTTGTTGAACTCGTGGGCAATACGAAAACCGCTATCGGCTACAGCGGAATGGGTTATGCAACCGACAAGGTAAAAATGCTTAAAATCAAAACTCAATCCGGTTCATTTAGTCCCACTGTAGAAAATACAATAAATAAGTCTTATCCACTGGCAAGGTCGCTACTTTTATATACACTAGGCGAACCCCAGGGGGCGGTAAAGAAATATATCGAATGGATACTGTCCGAAGCAGGGCAGAAGATACTGCAGGACAACGGATTTGTACCGGTTGTCAAACTGACAAAGTAGACTATATGCCCGAAAAATCGTTAGTACATAAAGCCAAAAAGCCTCACCGGCCACGATGGGCCGTTATGGGCGAAGGATTGCTCGAGGCGGTAATACGCATCTGCGGGATAAGCGCCGTTATTTTCGTGCTTGCCATTTTCTTTTTTATCTTTCGTGAAGCGATTCCGGTTCTTTTCAGTAAAAAATTCAGTTTGTGGGAATTTCTTACAAGTACGGAATGGTATCCTACGTCGGTTTCGAATGTGCGCTACGGAACTCTTGCCCTTACTGTCGGAAGCTTTACCGTAACCGCTCTTGCAATGGCGATAGCAGTACCGTTCGGTTTGGGTGCAGCAGTCTATATTTCCGAGTTCTGCGGTTCAAAACAGAAAGAAACCTTAAAGATCATCATCGAGCTTCTTGCGGCAATACCCAGCGTTGTCTGGGGGTTCATCGGTCTGACGGTTATAAACAAATTAATTATCACCCTTACCGGCACTCCTGTAGGTGTGAACCTTCTGAACGGCGCAATCATACTTGCGCTTATGAGCGTGCCTATAATTGTCTCGATCGCCGAAGATGCGTTCAAGGCGGTCCCCGACTCTTACCGGGAAGCGGCGGAAGCCATGGGAGCCACCAGATGGCAGACGGTTATCCAGGTTCTTTTCCCTGCCGCAAAAAACGGCCTTCTGGCTGCAGTACTACTGGGTGTCGGCAGATCGGTGGGAGAGACAATGGCAGTGCTTATGGCTACGGGCCATTCGGTGCAGATCCCCCACTCGATCTTCGATTCGGTAAGAACATTGACCGCAAATGTAGCCGCGGAACTAGGCGAGGCTGCGGCGGGATCGGATCACTACAGAGTGCTTTTCTTAACCGGCGTCATTCTTTTCTTTATAACATTTACAATCAATCTTGCATCCGATCTTGTAATCAGGGGCGTCAAAAGGAAATAAGTGTATGGATTATAATTCAACCATGAGATTCGTAAAAACCGCCTTTACAAAACAAAAGGAGTTACGTCAGTCGGTTGCGAAGTACGTTTTTCTTTCGATGGCCGTCCTGATGATCGTACCGCTTATAGCCATAGTAGCTTACCTTGTCTATCATGCCGCTCCTTCACTAACATGGGAATTCATTACTGATGTGCCGAGACGCGGCATGCGCGCGGGGGGAATATGGCCAGCACTTATAGGAACCTTTTACTTGGTATTTCTTTCGCTTGCCGTTTCTGCGCCCATCGGTGTTCTGGCGGCAATTTACTTAAACGAATACGCTAAAGACAATTGGTTCAACCGGCTTATAAATCTTGCCGTAATTAATCTTGCCGGCGTTCCGAGCATTGTTCATGCATTGTTCGGCCTCGGCGCGTTCGTGTACGCGGCAAGGTTCGGATACTCGATCATCTCCGCGTCGCTGACTCTTGCGATAATGACCCTCCCGGTAATTATAGCAAGTACACGGGAAGCGCTTTCTTCGGTTCCGTTATCTTTCAGGGAAGCATGCTGGAACGTAGGCGCCACACGCTGGCAGACAATAAAGGCGGTCGTACTACCAAATTCGATGAGCGGAATACTCACCGGTGTGATCCTGCAGGTAAGCAGGGCCGCCGGCGAGACGGCGCCTATTATGTTTACGGGCGCTGTTTTTTTCAAGGCGGTAAAACGAGGAGACCTCTTTCCTTATCAATTGACGGATCAGTGCATGGCGCTGTCGATGCATCTCTATACCGTAGCGACACAGGTACCTAATGTAAAAGAATCGATACAATTCGCCACGGCGGTGGTTCTTCTTGGCGTGGTTTTATTGGTAAATGCCGGAGCTGTTGCTTTACGGATCCGTATGCGCACAAAAAAGAAGTGGTAATATGAATGCAGATACTTCGATAGTAATTTCGGTAAGAAATCTTCGTTTGTCATACGGAAAAAAAGAAGCGTTGCACGGTATTTCATTCGATGTATACCGGAATGAGATTCTGGCGATTATAGGCCCTGCTCAGTCGGGCAAGAGTTCCCTACTTCGCTGTCTGAACCGCACTGTCGATTTTATACCTTCAGCTTATGTCGCGGGAACTATTCTGGTTGAGGGCGAAGACGTCAGCAAAGTAAAAAACGTATTCGAACTTCGCAGAAAAATAGGAATGGTCTCGCCGCTTCCGGTCGGTCTCCCACTTTCCATTTACGATAATGTCGCTTTTGCTCCCCGTTGTGCCGGCATAACAAAGAAGAGCGATCTGGACGTCATTGTGGAAAAATGCCTTACTCAGGCAGCGCTGTGGGACGAAGTAAAGGATCGTCTTGACAGCCTGGGAACCGCGCTTTCCGGCGGGCAGCAGCAACGGCTTACCATAGCCCGCGCCCTTTCCCACAATCCTGACATCCTATGCCTCGACGAATTTTCTATAGCAATAGATCCCATAACAACAATGAAAATCGAAGAGGTTCTAACTGAACTCAAACGCAATATCACTATAATCCTTGTCACCAATCTAACAATGCAGGCTCAACGCCTTGCCGACCGTACCATGTTCTTATGGAAAGGCGAGATCATAGAACTCGACGTTAATGAAGTAATATTCTCCGCAAATCCCAAACGCCGGGAAACCTACGATTACATAAACGGTGTTTTCGGTTGACAGGAATAATCGTATGCATGAACATGAAAAAGATAATTTCAGCATTACCACCGGAAACCTTAACTTATGGTATGGTTCGTTTCAGGCTCTCAAAAATATTTCCGTGTCAATAAGACACGGTATTATTACTTCGCTTATAGGCCCGAGCGGATGCGGCAAAACCACGCTTCTTCGCTGTTTCAACCGGATAAACGAACGTTTCAGCTATGTCAGAACCGAAGGCGAGATAATCATACTCGGAAAAAACATTTATGATCCGGACATATCGCTTATTGAACTCCGTAAATCGGTAGGGATGGTATTCCAGCGACCAAACCCTCTTCCTGTTTCAATATATGAAAATGTCGTTTTCGGATTACGTATACATAATCCCGCCTGTAAACTTAAAAAAAGTTATCTCGACGAGGTTGTAGAGAAGGCTCTCACAGAGGTAGGTCTCTGGAACGATCTGAAAGACCGGCTGAAAACAAAAGCAACCGATCTCCAGCTCGAGCAGCAGCAGAAGCTATGCATAGCACGCCTTCTTCCTCTGAAGCCCGAAATAATTCTTATGGACGAGCCCTGCTCCGCTCTGGATGTTGAAGGAACCCACGCCATCGAAGAACTGATGTTCAGTCTTCGCGGAAATTACACCATTATTATCGTTACGCATAATATGGCACAGGCACGACGTGCAAGCGACGAGTGTATTTTTATGCTTATGGGCGAACTGATAGAACACAGGCCCACCGCCGATCTCTTTCTCACCCCCATGCATCCTAAAACCGCGCAATATATTGAAGGCCGGTACGGATGAGGAAGAAATAATTATTGTCTTTTACGACAAGAGCTGACGGCATTTCAAGCCTCAAATATTTTTGTTTCCGTTCAGTGAACCCATACATCTTTTTCATATCATATCAATAATAAATAAAACGCAGAGAATGCTAAGAGATCGGGGAAAAAACGTCTAGAAAAACATATCAGATTACCATTCGTCAAGATCAATATTTGTTGTTTTACCATGAAGGACACAAAGAACATGAAGATAAGAGTATAACTGGATATTATTTGTCAATATTCGTATTTTATTATATTTTTTCCCGCCACGGGAGAGCACGGAGAAATTATAAAATACACTTGACGAATCACTACAGCGAATATCAGATAATAAAAAAAATTCCTACTGAAATGCCATAAACTATTTTTTGTAATTAACGAATTGCTACAACCTTCAATTAAAATTATAGGCTACGCCGTGAAAAAGAAACCTCATAAATACGATCTGGGTGTTGTCGGCAACTGTTCGTATATGGCATATATCGATACCGCCACACGGGTACAATGGCTATGTATGCCGCGCTTCGACAGTGCTTTTCTCTTCGGCGGGCTTATTGATAAAGAAAAGGGAGGCGAGTTTTCGGTTCTACCTGATCAATCGTCATTTTCATCAAACCAATACTATATTAAAAACACAAACATTCTTTGTACCGAAATAGTCTCTGCCGCTGGTTCATACAGAGTTACAGACTTCGCTCCCCGTTTTTACCATTTTGAGCGCTACTTCAAACCTCTTATGCTTATTCGTAAGATAGAACCTATCAGCGGAAAACCTGTAATAAGGGTTGTGTGTTCCCCGCGGGGAGAGTGGGGAATGCTCGAACCCGTCGTGGTAATGGGCAGCAATCACATCCGTTATCTTAATCTCGATAGTCAAGTAAGGCTTACCACCAATATACCGTTAAATTACGTAAATGAAAACAAACCATTTCTTCTCCCGGAAACTGCATACTGCGTTTTGACATACGGCGAACCTCTTGAGGCTCCACTGGAGACTACCGTCGAGGATTTTTTAGACAAAACGAAACGTTACTGGATTCAATGGATCAAGTCTACCTCTATTCCGCCTATTTACCAGGAAGAAGTCGTCAGGTCCGCGCTTATTCTGAAACTACACCAATATGAAGACACCGGCGCCGTAATAGCTTCCGGCACCACAAGCCTTCCTGAAAGCAACGGAAGCGGAAGGAATTGGGATTACCGGTATTGCTGGATACGCGACGCCTACTTTACCCTTAACTCCTTTAGCAGCATAGGCCACTTCGAAGAACTGGAGAAATACTTTGATTTTATTCAAAACATCATTCTTACCGAAGACAAAGCGATTCAGCCCGTATACGGCTTAAGCGGAGCAAAGGTATTGACCGAAAAGGAACTGCCTTTTTCGGGATACATGAACAACCGGCCGGTTCGCATAGGAAACAACGCTTATTTACAAAAACAAAATGACGTATACGGGCAGCTGCTGATGTGTCTTCTTCCTTTGTATACCGATATACGTCTGGACGCCGAAAACAACCTGCAGGAAAATAAACTGGTTCACTGGCTTCTTGACCGGATTCTGGAGAATATGGATATTCCGGATTCCGGCATCTGGGAATACCGCACGCGCCGTAATTTCCACTGTTATACTTATCTTTTTCATTGGGCCGGAGCCAAAGCTGCATGTAAAATCGCAGAAAAATTACACGACGCCTCTATGATTAAAAAGGCGAAAAAAATAATAAGGATGAGTAGCAGATATATTGAGCGCTGTTATAACGACAAAGTGCACGCATATACTCAGGCCATAGGCCTGAACAATATGGATGCAAGCACTCTGCAGTTAATAAATATGCGTTATCTTGATCCATCTTCACAACGCGCCGCAGCCCACCTTTCTGCGCTTGAAAAGGGGCTTATGAGCCCGAAAGGGTTTTTCTATCGTTATACTGCCGATGATGATTTCGGTATTCCCGAAACCACGTTTCTAGTATGTACATTCTGGTATGTCGAAGCGCTTGCTAATACCGGACTTATAGACGACGCGTTTTCGGTATTCGAGAACGCTTTAAAATGCTCGAATCACCTTGGCCTATTTAGTGAAGACGCGGACGATTCCTTCGGTCAATGGGGGAATTTTCCTCAGGCCTATAGCCATGTCGGAATCATTAACGCGGTATACCGTCTGGCCATAAAGCAGGATCTGCCCTTTTTCAAATAGATCGTAAATATAATTGAAATTATGCAGATAAAAAATTCATACAGATTCAAACGCATTATTCTTGTTTCATACCGCCTGCCTTATGCTACAACAATTAAAGACGGTAGAAAAACCATTCAAAAAAATGCGGGAGGGCTTGTTTCGGCGATTTCCGCGCTATCGGAAAAGATGAATATAGGCGCCGGGGATAATCTTTTCAGAAATATTATATGGATCGGGAAAAGTGATGAAAAAACAATATCCGTGGAAAAAGGGCAAATTGCATATGTAAATAAAAAGTCGGATATTGTTGCCACCGCAGAGCCGGAGTTGACGGACTGGCAATATAAGCTGGCGCCGGTTGCGATAAAACCAAGCATCGACAACGAATATTACGAAGGCTTTTGCAATAACTTCATCTGGCCACTCTTTCATTACTTTCCGTCACTTGTTGAGTATAAGGAAAGCTATTTCGAAAATTATGTACGGGCAAACAGGCTTTTTGCCGAAAAACTGAAAGAATTAATGGAACCGGATGACTTAATATGGATTCATGATTATCATTTATTCCTTCTGCCGGGTCTTATCCGCGATGTATTCGACACAGCAACGATTTGCTTTTTTCTGCATATACCTTTTCCGGCTTTCGAAGTATTCCGTATTATTCCAAAAACCTGTCGCGACTCGATTCTCAGGGGTATGCTTGGCGCCGATCTTATAGGCTTCCATACCCATGACTATTGCCACTATTTTCTCAGAAGCGTTTCCCGTCTGTTAGGGCTTGAAATAACCATGAACAGCGTTGTGGTGGAAGACCGCCTTGTGAAAGCACAAGCTTTCCCTATAGGAATAGACTATGAAAAATTCAACAGCGCCGCTTTACATTCAATAGAGGTTAATGACGAAAAACGGAAGATTCTTTCCACATTACAGAGTAAAAAACTGATATTTTCGGTAGACCGCCTTGATTATACGAAAGGATTGATCACCCGTATAGAGGCTTTCGAACTTTTCCTTCAGAAATATCCTCAATGGATCGACAAGGTTGTTTTCAATATGGTAGTAATACCTTCACGCGATACAATCCAGCGATACCGTAATATAAAAAGGGAGATGGAATCTCTTGTGGGAAGAATCAACGGGAAATACGGAAATTTCTCATGGATTCCTATTATTTACCAATACAAGTCGCTTTCGTTCAGTGAATTGGTTGCTCTGTACGACGCCAGCCATGTGGGGCTTATAACGCCTATCCGTGACGGAATGAATCTGGTCGCAAAGGAATATATAGCCTGCCAGGTCAACGACAAAGGAGTTCTGATTCTCAGTGAAATGGCCGGAGCGGCGTCGGAACTTAGCGAAGCCATACTGGTAAATCCCACCGATAAACAGGAAATCGCGGCCGCAATTCATAAGGCCCTTACAATGCCCGTCAGAGACCGTACGGTTCTATTGACCCGTATGCAAAAGCGGATAAAAAATTATACGGTCTTCTCTTGGGCGGAAGATATACTCGCAGCAGTAGAGGCGGTTAAAAAAGAACAGGAGATAAGAAGAGTGAATCTTGTAACGCCGGCAATCGAATCGAAAATAATCGAAAAATTTAAGAATGCATCCAGCCGCGTATTTTTTCTCGACTACGACGGCACTCTGGTCCCTTTTACCAGAATTCCCGAACTGGCGGTTCCAGGTCCAAAAACTATCGATCAGATAAAGGCACTTGCATCGAATCCCCGAAATACAGTGGTACTTATCAGCGGAAGGGATAAGAATTTTCTCCACGAGTGGTTCGGCGCCATGGATATTCATATTATCGCCGAACATGGAGCATTCTGGAAAGATCCCAAAGGAAGCTGGAACTGCCTTATCGATCCCGACCAGACATGGAAATCCGCTTTTATTCCTATATTTCAGAAATACACCGACGACTGCATAGGTTCGTTTATAGAAGAGAAATTCTCGTCGATCGCCTGGCATTACCGTAATTCCCCGCAGGAGGCCGCACAGTTTTACGCAAAGGAACTCAAAGAAGAGATAAGGGCGCTTACGGCCCACGAAAACAAGCTTCACATTATCGAAGGCGACAGAGTTGTTGAACTAAAGAAAACCGGATACGACAAAGGCGTAGCGGCATTGAAATTCATTGCCGATAGGGAATACGATTTTATTATTGCAATAGGCGACGACCGTACCGACGAGGATATCTTCCGGCTTCTTCCGCCTTATGCCTTTACAATTAAAGTAGGAATGAACTCGACAATGGCAAAATATAATCTCGCCGGCCAGAGCGACGTATCGGATATAATAGAGCGGCTGATAAAAGCAGCTACATAAATACCGACAATATGGAAATATTCAAGAATTGGTATATTAAAAGACATGAATATGTAAAGGAGTGGAAAAAGGAGACCGGCGGCAGGGTAGTGGGTTACTTCTGTACCTATGTTCCCGAAGAAATCCTGTATGCGGCCGGAATTTTACCGGTTCGTATTTTTGGGGCTCACGGCCCGCAAAATATTTCGGAACCGCATATTTTCTCAATGTTCTGTCCATTCTGCAGAGACTGCTTATCGGAAGGGCTGCATGGAAGGTATGAATATCTCGACGGTATTATGATAGCTCAAAGCTGTCTTCACATAAGACAGACTTTTACATCATGGAATCTGCACAAACCGACTGATTTTAGCTACTTTCTTCCGATGCCTCATAATGTCCGGAGCCGCCATGCGGTGGAATTTCTATGCAGTGAATACGAAATACTTATCGGAAATCTCGAAAAATGGACAGGCAGAAAAATATCGGAAAATGATCTGAAAAATGGGATTGCAGCCGTTAACCGCTTCCGCATGCTTATGAGATCGGTTTACGAAATGAGAAAAAATAAAGACGTCCCGGTAACCGGCATTGAATCTATATATATGGTGCTTTCCGGCCAGACTATTGACAAAAGAAATCACGTATCCGGACTTGAAAAAACGATCGGTGAAATAAAGGACAGATCCTGCGGAAAGCGGGACGCAATACGTCTTATGCTTATCGGATCGGAAAATGACAATACCGGTTTGATAGAAATGATTGAAGGCCTTGACGCCGTTATTGTACAGGATGAACAGTGCACCGGCAGCCGCTACTTCTGGGATAATGTAGAATATGACAGTAACCCGGTTCGTGCAATTGCGAAGAGATATGTAGAAAGGCTTCCATGCCCTTCCAAAGACTGGCCGGAACGGAAAAGAGTAAAGCGTATTATACAATTTGCAAAAGACTGGAATGTCGCAGGTGCGGTCATCATACAGCAGAAGTTTTGCGATCCTCATGAACTGGATATGCCTTCAATTCGTAAGGCGCTGGAAAATGCCGGAATAAAAGTACTGTTTCTTGAGTCTGATATCACGATTCCTGTTGAGCAATTGAAAATACGGGTGGAAGCTTTTCTAGAAATGCTGTCGGATGAGGACCTTTTCTGATTTCTAAGCCTGAATTATTCCCTTTATCGATAATTTATATTACTTCAATTTATATTAATTTCAATGCAGATAAACAGATTAAGAAAGATATACTATGACCGGTAAATATAGAACAGAACCACTTAAATTGTGGAAAAAGGCAAAAGAGCTTCGTCTGAAATATTACGAGGACTATGCAAGAGCTCACGAAAGGAGGGGCCTTCGCTGGGCAGGCGGAGCCTGGGCTTTCGATGCGATTCCCTGCGGACTTGGGGAGGATGTATGGAGCCTTACTTCAGAGCCTTACAGCGCTTCGATTGCAAGTAATGCCGATTTTTCTTCTCTATGTATGGAAGCAGCCGAAAAAGCCGGATACGCACGAGACGTCTGCTCTTATATACGAAACTACATAGGAAGTATTATTCTTGACAAATATGCCTTTCCGGCATTTTCAGTAACTTGGCCTACTCCCGACTTCATTTTTCAATCCCATATTTGCTGCTCGCATGCAAAATGGTATCAGATTGTCAGAGATATTGCCGGAGAAATACCTTACTTCTGTATCGACGTTTCAGCCGGTCCGGCTGTCGTGTTGAATGAAGAGAAGAGACTGCAGTATATTCCTATAAAAAAACATGCCCTTGACTATATAGTCAATCAATGTCTTGACGCAATAGAATGGCTTGAAAATGTAACGGGAAGGCGTTACCAGGATGAACTATTACGTCAGGCAATTTACAACCACATGAGGACAACCTGTATGTGGGCAAAAATATGTGAACTTCAAAAAGCAATACCGGCACCGCTTGACGAAAAAAGTATGTATTCTCTCTATGTTCTGGGCACCCTTGCAAAATCAAAAAAATGGTGTGCGAATTTTTATGAAGAGCTGTATGAAGAGGTTAAAGAAAGGGTTACGAGGGGTATTGCTGCGGTTGCAAATGAACGGATAAGAATAATGAGCAATACCCAGCCTCCGTGGGGATTTCTGAAACTTTTCCGTTATCTCGAAGAGTACGGATGCGTTTCTATAGGGTCTGTCTACACATTCGGGTTAATCGGACAGTGGGATATAAAGGAAGACGGTACGTTGGGTGCACGTTTATGTCCTCCGTCGATAGATTATATTCCCATTGACAGAGGAGAAATGCTCGAAGAGTATATCCGTTTCGAAGTGAACCGACCCGAGTGGCAGCATTTCTATAACTCTTCAGTAAAATCCGCAATGATGATAAAAATTGCCCGCGAATGGAAAGTTGACGGAGTTATGCTTCATTTCAACCGGGGGTGTGAAGGCTTGTCGCTTGGTATATCAGAAAACCGTATGGCGCTTAAGAAAGCAGGGCTGGCTGTAGTGTCTTTTGAAGGAAACATGGCTGATGAACGGGAGAACGATAAAATGCGTATAATAGGTTCGATTGATGCTTTTATGGAGTCTCTCGGTTTAAGAAGGGATTTTGCCAATGAGAATAAATAAAAGAAGAGGCTGCAATGATAACAGCTGGCATTGATTGCGGCACTAAGAATATAAAAGCGGTTGTTCTCGACGAAGGAAAGATAAAAGGAATGGCTCTTATTTCGGCCTGCAGGGAAAAGGCTGCAGAATGTGCTTATAATGAAGCTTTGAAAAATGCAGGCTTGGAACGCCGTTTTGTTAAAAGAGTGGTTGCAACCGGATCAGGAAAAAACCAGGCGTATTTTAAAGACGAAACCGTCACATCCGTTATTGCCGACGCAGCAGGAATCCATTTTCTTATGCCCGAAGTACGTACGATTATCTATGTAGGCGCCGAAGAAGGAAGAACGGTAAAGGTTGACGGAAAAGGTAAAGTAGTGGATTTTATCGTCAATGAAAAATGCGCGGCTGGTGCCGGAGCCTTTACCGAATCGATGGCACGCGCCCTCGAAATTCCGCTTGAGGATTTCGGCGCCGTATCGCTTGAAAGTACTATGGATGTACCCCTCACCTCTCAGTGCGTCGTATTTGCAGAAAGTGAAGTGGTTTCGCTTTTACATAAAAAGATTCCTAAAAACGATATTGCTCATGCAATAAATAATGCCGTTGCCGATCGGATAGCATCTATGGCCCGCATGACCGGAATAACACCGGAAGTGGCCCTGATAGGTGGAGTGGCAAAAAATATAGGATTTGCAAATTCTTTAAAAAGATTTCTTGACGTCGACATAAGAATACCTGACAATTGCGAGTTTATCGGCGCAATCGGCGCCGCATCTATTGCAGCAGATTTAAATTGATGATTTTTTAATATAAAGTAAATAAAAGCAGAAATGACAGAAAAAGATAAAACACCTGAGTTCTGGCGATGGGCTGAATCGCGACAGACATGTGCAGGTGTCGATTGGAGAAATGGCCGTATTATCACGGCTGGTGTTGACGTTGGTAGCGTATCAACTCAGGTGGTAGTAATGGTTGACGGTAAATTGTATTGTTACTCTAATATGCGCACGGGAAGCGCTTCTGCAGAAAGCGCAAAAAAAGCGATGGATTGGGCTCTGGAAGGAACCGGTCTGAGTCTGGAAAAAATTCATTTAATTGTCGGGACCGGATATGGAAGAGTAAATGTACCTTTTGCTGCCAGATCGATTACAGAAATTTCTTGTCACGCACGGGGTGCAACCTATATATATGGGCCCAAAATAAGAACAATACTCGACATGGGGGGACAGGATTGCAAAGCAATCCGCTGTGACAAAAAAGGTAAGGTGATTTCTTTTGTAATGAATGACAAGTGTGCTGCAGGAACAGGAAGAGGAATCGAGGTGTTTGCGGATCTTGTGGGTGTAAATATTAGCGAATTCGGAGCTTTAAGTCTTAATATAGAAGAGGAGCCTCCGCCGGTCTCTTCAACCTGTATTGTTTTTGCAAAAACCGAGGCTGCAGGACTGTTAAGACAGGGATGGTCAAGAGAAAAGGTTCTCGCGGCCTTCTGTTCGGCAATAACCCGTCGGGTGGTTGCTCTGTTGGAAAGTATCGGTATAGAAAAGGAGGTAGCCATTACCGGAGGAATTGCAAAGAATATCGGAATTGTGAACAGACTGGCAAAAATGTTGGACATCTCATTTATGAAAAGCAATATAGATCCGCAACTTGCAGGCGCAATAGGAGCGGCACTGTTTGCAAAAGCCATTTTTGAAAAGAAAGGAGACGGTTAAAATGAAAGCAAACTATGGTTACAAAGACGGTTCGGGCGATTTTTACATCACAGTCGATACCGACAGGTGCAACGGGTGCGGTGATTGTGTAAAAGCGTGTCCCGTAGGCATTCTGGAACTTGTCGAGAATCAGTACGACATCGACGCCGAGACCCCGATAGCATCAGTAAAGGAAGAATATTCAAAGAAGATAAAGTATTCCTGTATGGAGTGCAAACCCGTATCGGGATATTCAAAAAGCGATTTGCCTTGTGTTAAAGTATGCAGCCGCAATGCTATTGAACACTCATGGTAAAAAGTTAAGTATAAAGACGGAATTATATAAACCAGGGGATAACTTAAAAATAAAGAATCAAAAAGAACAATTGATGGAAAAACTGGAAGGATGGGGATGGTATTTTACCGGTGTCGGCAAACCTTTCGAAAAAAGAAGCTTCTTTGTAAACGAGCCGGCAGCAGGTGAAGCGGTAGTTGAGATTGCGGGTTGCGGTCTGTGTCATACAGATCTTGAATTTATAGGCGGTAAGGTAAAAACAAATTCTGCATTGCCTTTGATTTTAGGCCACGAGATAAGCGGGAAAGTTGTTGCCGCCGGTAACGAATATGAAAGACTGATCGGAAAAAACGTTATTATCCCTGCCGTCCTCCCATGCGGAGAGTGTGAATTGTGTAAAGCCGGTCGTAGTAATATCTGCCGGAATCAGAAAATGCCGGGTAACGATTTCAACGGCGGTTTTGCAACACATATTACTGTTCCCGGCAGGTTTCTGTGTGAGATTCCTTTTGATATAGGCGACTTTACCCTCTCTGACCTCAGCGTAATCGCGGACGCTGTCTCTACTCCTTATCAGGCACTTGTGCGAAGTAATCTGCGTAAAGGAGACCTTGCTGTTGTAATCGGTGTGGGCGGACTCGGTATATATCTTATGCAGTTCGCTGCTCTAAAAGGCGCATCAGTGATTGCTGTAGATATTGACAATAAAAAAATAGAGCGAGCCAAAAGGTTCGGTGCCGCTTTCGGAATCAATTCCGCTGCATTGGACGAAAAAGCGGTAAGGGAGACAATACGTGCTTTTGTAAAAGAAAACCATCTGCCCGCATATCAGTGGAAAATATTCGAGACCAGCGGTACGGCTGCAGGTCAGTCGGCTGCATTTTCGCTCCTTTCCTTTGCGGGTACTATTGCAATTGTAGGTTTCACAATGGACAAGGTGACGATCAGGCTGAGCAATATGATGGCTTTCGATGCTGATATGTTCGGCAACTGGGGGTGTAAACCGGAATACTATCCTGAAGTTGTAGAAGCGGTTCTGAATAAAAAAATAAATATAATTGACACTATAGAAAAAACAAACCTCGAATCGATTAACGAAATATTAAAATCAGCAGCCGGAAACAAACTATGGAAAAGGATTATTTTTATACCTTAATGTCTTAAATAAAACAAAGAAGGAGAGATTGGTTTCATGAAAGACTTTAACCTTCTGGAAAACTATCAGTATAAAGAATTAATTGTAGAGAAACGCCCTCTTGTCGATCCTTCCAGCGATAAAATAATCGAAGGGCTATTCAATTACTGGATTATTCTTAATAATCCGAAACAATACAATTCATATACTACACAGATGATTAAGGAGACTATTCTTGCTTTCCGCCAGGCCTCATGTGACCGTTCTACTGTTGCCGTTATTTATACAGGGGTTGGTGATAAGGCTTTCTGCACCGGGGGTAACACCAAGGAATTTGCAGAATATTATGCTGGTAATCCTCAGGAATATAAACAATATATGCGGATTTTCAACGATATGATAACCGGCATTTTACTATGTGACAAGCCTGTAATAAACCGTGTAAACGGTATGCGCATAGGCGGAGGACAGGAAACCGGAATGGCATGTGATTTTTCTATAGCAGCAGATACTGCAACATTCGGACAAATAGGTTTAAAACACGGCAGCGCGCCGGACGGAGGTGCAACTGATTTTATGCATCTTTTTGTTGGTATAGGCAGAAGTATAGAGTTTATTACCCTTTCTGAAAGATGGTCGGCGCATAAGGCTGTAAAAATGGGGCTCATCAATAAAGTCGTGCCTGTAATGAAGAATAAAAACGGAAAATTTATTTCAAACCCTATTGTCAACCTCTCAGAAACTGACGAATTCGGCAATCCTTGTTTCGGCGATTTTTTAACCGGGGAGGCATTAGAAAAAGCTAAGAAAATAGCATCGGAATGCGTAATCGATTTTACTCTACTCGACAGAGAGGTTGAAAAACTAGCCTATAACCTATCTCAGACAATGCCGGATTGCCTCTGTAAAACACTCGAATCTTTACGTAAGAAGAAACTGGAGCATTGGCTGCGTAACTGCGAAACCAACCGCTCATGGCTTGCTCTCAATATGATGACAGAGGGCCGTCTGGGTTTCAGGGCGTTCAACGAAGGGCCGAAGGGGCACAGGGAAATCGATTTTATAAAACTGCGACGTAAGCTATCCAGGGCAACACCATGGACAGAAGAGATGGTAGAGAATCTGATTCCACGATAAATTTATATTGACATATGGAGAGGATCGGTTTGGAATATAAATTTATTAAAATAAAGGAAAAAGCCGGGGGTGCCGTTACAGAGATAACTCTTGCATCTCCGCCGGGTAATATATTGACTCTTGGAATGATGCGGGATATATTGCAGCAAATGAAGGCAGATGGACAGAATCCTCATAAAAAGCTCATTGTCTTTGGAGCCGAGGGAAAACATTTCAGTTTCGGGGCAAGCGTTGAGGAACATTCAGTTAATAAAATCAAAGAAATGCTTTCTTATTTCCACTCTTTTATAGGAAGCATTATTAAATTTCCCGTCCCGACGCTGGCAAAGGTATCGGGTTTATGTCTAGGCGGAGCATTCGAGTTTGTACTTGCCTGCACTTTTATATGTGCCGATGAAAACGCAAGATTCGGATTGCCGGAAATCGAGCTTGGTGTTTTCCCGCCGCCGGCATGCATTCTGCTTCCGGTGCGTACTTGTAATGCTGTTGGGGCTCGAATGATACTCACCGGGGAACATATAGAAGCAACGGGTATGCACAAATACGGCCTGCTTACAATGCTTGTAGAAAAAGGGAAGCTTGATGAAGCGGTTGACGATTTTTTCGAGAAACATCTGAAACCTAAAAGCGCTTCCTCTCTTCGTCTGGCGCACATGGCAAGCAGAGTGCTTATGGCTGATCTTTACGAAAAGTATATCGGAAAAATCGAAGATTTATATCTTAACAGCCTTATTTATACAAATGATGCTAATGAAGGAATAAAAGCTTTTATCGAGAAGAGACTGCCTTGCTGGAAAGATGCTTAAAGCGTGCAGTAAAGGAACTTTTTAAAGAATTTATCCTTTATTTTACTACAGAATAATAAACCCTGTTTTCAACACTTAACTTGGTAATTTTTCCTTTGTTAATGAGAGTTTCAAGCAGAGGAGCAATTTCTTTAATGGTTGCGCTGCACATTACGGCGATTTCATCTACAGTCGCAGGGCGCCTCTGCAGTTGATGGAGAATAGTGCCGTCAAGGTTTTCGGGATGGGGAAAAGCGGAAATCGATGCAACAGCTTTCCGGGAGATAATCTCAACAGGCAGCGGTTTGAGGTAATCGGCGATTTCCGCCATACGTTGAGGAGTGGGTGCCGTAACCCAGTTGCAGGCCCCGGGACGGTCGAGACTATTTAGCTGTACACGGTCGAGACGTAATTTTAGAAGGGTTTCTTTGATAAGTGATAGTTCTTCCGGCGAATCGTTTACACCGGGAACAATGAATACTTCCACCCAAAGTAAACCGCGATATTGTTGCGAAAAAGTAAAAAGCCCTTCTTTCATAAGCCTGAGATCGCAGGATGGGTGCGGACGGTTGATCTTCCTGAAAACCTCTTCCGAAGCGGCGTCAAACGATGGAAGTACAAGATCGCACGGCAATATCTCTTCACGCACCTCCGGTAAATGGAGTAATGTGCCGTTTGTAAGCAAAGCGGTTTTATATAAAGGATAATTTTGCTTGACAAAACGGACTATAGTTCCCAGGGACGTATTGAGTGTAGGTTCGCCGCTTCCTCCGAAAGTAATGTAATCTGCCTCCGGACGGCTGTCTAAAAACTGTTTTATTTCTCCGATAAGTTCCCTACCGGAAACATATTCTCTTCGCTTGGGATTTATCGGCCGTCCCTCGCCGCATTCACAATAGACGCAATTGCAGTTGCAGGTTTTAAACGGGATCATATCCACGCCGATCGATCTGCCGAGCCGGCGTGAAAGTACAGGCCCGAAAAGGTGAGGATAAAGCATATACTCTACCTCACCGTTACTGAATAATCACCGCGTATAAAAAATATTTTTTCAATTTAATATTAATGAAGAAGATTTTCAGGTTTTCACTTCTCCTGTTCAAGAATAACACCGTTTAGAATAACCTCTTTTTTCTTCGGATGGTTGGTTTTCATTGTGAATTTCCCATACATCACTTTATTATCCGTCGCAGAAAGGGATATCTCGAGCTGATATTTTACATATCCGTCGGCGAGGGCTGTGTCTACTTTTGTCAATTTTGTAAGAAGATTGATAGGTAATGACACCTGCCAGTTGCTTATTCCTTTGCTGTCGGGTGTTTCATTCTCTGTAAATATAAAATCCAGAACCTGCAGATCTTTTTTCTGTGTGGTTAAGGTAAGAACCTCTTTTATAATACCCTTTTTATCGGGTTTCAGAGAGAGATACATCGGTGAAACTTCAAGTTCCGCAAGAATAGTACACGAAAGAGATAATTTCAGTTCAGGCTTATTCTTTGCATTTGAAACAACCGTGATATATTTCCTAATCTGACCCGTGGTTCCGCTTCCTATGGTGATTTCCTCCGTGACTTTACCTTCCCGACCGGGAAGGATGATCGAGTCGTACCCGACCACCGTGCAGCCTCAGCCGGGTTTGACTTTTTCTATTTTCAGAACCGAATCACCGGTGTTTTTTATAATAAAAGTATGCTTGATTGACTTATGCTCTCCTTCCTTTATCGTTCCCATATCGAAATCGGCACTGTCGACCTTTATCATCGGCGCCGCTTTAAGGGAAACGAAGAAAAGAAGAAGGATAACGAAAAATCTTTGTATTGATATCGGCATATTTCAACCTCCTAAAAAAAATCTTAAAAAAATAATATCTGCATGAGATAAAAACCCAATGCTGTTTTCGGAAATCGTCCCGAATGTGACGTCATTAAGCAGAATATCGATTAACAGAAAAGACGAATATGTATTTTTATTTGAAATTATGATTTTTTCCAATATCGACATAGAGCACGGCCTTCTCTTCCGTTCAATTTACAAAGGAGAATTCTGGAAACCTTGTCCAGGCACAACCGGCGGATATCTATGCTGCGGTTATCAGATAATTACTCCCATGAGAGGCTGTGCAATGTATTGCAGGTATTGCGTTCTTCAGGCGTATTTTGACGATATGCGTCCCGTTGTTTACGATAATTTCGACGATCTGAAAAATGAAATTATAACCAAAATGGAAAAATGGCATGGGATCGTTCGTTTCGGAACCGGTGAATTTACAGATAGTTTATGCCTTGAGGAGAAAACCGGGCTTTCTACTGCTATTGCAGCTCTTCTTGAACCCTGGCCGCAGGCGATAGTCGAATTCAAGACCAAGAGCACGGTTGTGAAACCGCTCGAAAAAATAAAGCGTCCCGATAAGGTTATCATCGCATTTTCTCTCAACACTCCACGGATAATCTCTCTTATGGAACAAGGTACCGCCTCTCTCGATGAGCGCTTTAGGGCCGCTAAGCGATGCCTTGAGATGGGCTTTAATATAGCATTTCATTTCGATCCGATATTTATTTATAAGGGATGGGAAAAAGAGTATCGCGAAGTTGTGGAAATGATTTACGATGCGGTTGGAAAAAATATTAAAAAATTGGCATGGTGCAGCATGGGCGGTTTCAGGGCCAATCCTGGCCTTAAGAAATATCTCAAGGAACAGATGCGGCATCTGCAGCTTTTCTCCGGAGAAATGATAACAGGTGCCGACGGCAAGCTTCGTTACTTCAGACCCATTAGAGTGGAAATCTACCGGGCCATGCAGGATGCGTTTTATAAATTCCAGGCCGACGCTCCGCTATATCTCTGTATGGAAAGCCATGAAGTTTGGGAAGAATCGGGTATGATAGGAAAAATTCCGGAGGGGCTTCCGGCTTTTCTGGACCAAAGGGCAGAAGCCGTTTTATCGGCCAGAGCGCGTTAGTTATATTACCTGTTGACAATACAATGTTTGTTTCAGATGGAGATTATTTATGGTTAAAATAGGCCGATGCACACTTTCGGCGGGTACTCCCCGAATCGTTTCGGTAGTCGACGAAATCGTACCTGTCGACAACCTCCTTCAACTGAAAGGAATAGCCGATCTGCTTGAAATGAGGATAGATTGCTATCGTCAACCGATCGGTAAAATTGTCGAATATGTTGGAGAGGTGCGTAGAAAGACTCTTTTCCCTATGATAGGGACGGTTCGTGAAAATGAATATACACGGAATAACCGGCCGGAGATCTTCAAAGCCATAATGCCTTTTGTAGACTGTATCGATATTGAGCTCGGCGCTTCAATAAACGACGAAGTGCTCGCGTGTGCATCCGGAAAGACTATTATCGTTTCCGAACATGATTTCGAAAAAACCCCCGATGATTCATCGCTCGGCTTAATTGTGGATCGGGCGATAAACCAGGGCGGACATATCGTCAAAATAGCAACCATGGCCAGAAGCAGGGAGGATGTTGTACGGCTTATGCAGTTCGTTCGTTCACGAAAGGAACCGATGGTTGTCTTTGCAATGGGCAGAATAGGTACGATATCACGCCTGATAGCACCGCTTTTCGGATCACTCTTTACTTACGGATATATAATAAGACCGGTTGCACCCGGACAACTTTCGGTTAAAGAATTGTATTATGAAATAAAAAAGTATTTTCCGGAATAGTTTTGATCCATAGAACGGCAACTATTATGCGAGCGGGTATCATCCGACAACTTGTCATTTGAATTCATCATTGAAGTTTCGTCCTGTGGAATTCGTGTATCTTTCTATATAAAATTATTAATTTATTAATCATAAGTTTAACTGTTGACCTGATTAATCCATAACAACTATTTTAACTTATATTTGACTGCAGCTATGGATCAATATCCTGTCGACAATTTCTTAACAAGAGAAATGGTTTTAGCGGTTAACAAAATATAGACAATTAAATTAATCATTATTTTAATTATTTTTATATTTAAGATTATCTTTCAATTTTATGAGTCGGGTCGGAGTGATTATCTAAAGCGAAGTGTGTGGAACAAATAAAGTGGAACAAATAAAAACGAAAATAATCATGAAAAAAAGCCTGTTTTCAATTATAGCAAAATTTACTCTTCTCCTGGCGTTATATAATATTGTCGGTTTCGCCCAACAGAATGAAAATATAATTCAACAGAAAAAAATGGCTTTTTCACGGCTTAGAGAGAGCGGCCTTTCCAGAGACGAAGCCGAAACTTTCAGCATGTATTTGCAAATTGCTCTTGCAGATGCGACTCAATTGGAGATTATGGATTTCTCGGTTACAAAAGCGCTTATCGTGGAACGGGGAGGTGTCGAGAGTTGTGCCGATGTTCAATGTCAGATAGTAAACGGCCAACTATTGAATGTAGACTATATGTGCTTCGGCACCATCGAGACCATAGGCAGGACGTTTTCTCTGAATGTACAGGTAGCCGACGTTGCATCGGGAAGGATTTTAGTAAATATATCGAAATTCTTTAAAGGAAAAGAAAAAGTCTTTATAAGTAAAATAATCCCACAGGTTGCCCGGCAGGTTGCAACCTCAATCGGCGAAAAAAAAGAGGTTGCTAAAAGACGACCTGCAGGAACGCCTTCATCGCTCGAGAGTTTAATCGAACAACGTTCCAGTCAGGCTTTCAGCGATGTTCGCGGATATCTTTCATACGGCAGCGACAGTGCCATCGAAACAGCCGGGAAGCTTGCTTTCGGCTATTTTGTAACCGGCCGCAACATGGTTCCCGACGACGCTTTGCGGTATAGTTACCAGCTTCAATCTTATCTTGCGGATGTCGGAGCCTGTGCAATGCTTTACATCGATGAAATGGAACGGCTGATGCAGATGCGCGGCGGAAATTTACAATGCAAAACCAGGCGTTGTGCCATGAATATGGGCAGACTTCTTGGCGTCGATTACATGGGATACGGCAGAATAAGCAGATTCTGGGGCAGCTATATAGTAAGAGCCTATATATTAGAAGTTGACAAGGGCACAATTCTCATAAGAGAAAAACGTCGCTTTCGCGGAAAAGAGATCGTTTTTCTTACCGAAATCATCCCTCAGCTGGCTTACCGACTGGGAGAAGTGCTGGAACGAAAGGTCAACCGGAGAACGGCTTATTAATAAAGTTACGCCGCTTCCAGGCGCTGCCGTATAAAGTCGCCTATAATATCCTTGTCTTTGAAATCAATATTAACGAAAGAAACGCCGAAAGTAATAGCTGCGGTATTTGATACTTGCGCCCCGCGCAGAAAGTATGCTATGGAGGCGGTGGCGGTTATCGGTTTCGGAGTTCCCGGCAACTGAAAGGAGAGTTCGATCACCATGTATCTGTCAATCAGCATCTCCGACTCCTCCTCAGGCATCGACGCAACTATTTTCACCCCCCCCAGACCTATATCCGCCAACGAACCATCAACCCATTCCGAAAGAGGCTTCGATGTATCTTCCTCTATCAACCTGAACTTCACCGGCGTACTGACTTCTACTCTGAAAAATTTTCTGCGCTCCGTCTCCGTCATTGCCATATTTACGCTTCCTTTCGAAAAAAGTGACTCATTGAACCCCGGACAGCTTTTATTATGCGGATATTAGACGGAAAAGTCAAGGCGTAAAGTAAATTAAAAATTTTTTTTATTTACTCACCCTGCACAAAGGAAAAAAGGAAATAATTATCCCATTTTATGCATTAGAACACCGTTTCTACCATTGGCATGATTTATGTTTTGAAGGCTTAACTCCTTGTTGTTTATAATGGATTATTAAACGCGTTGCATCAGGAAAATCCTATTTGCCAAAACCTGTCGGGTTTGTAAGATAATGACTTTATTTACTTTTATTGTATATCTTTTCAGTCAACCCATACTTCTTATTCATAAATCATATCATATCAATAATAAATAAAACGCAGAGAACGCTGAGAAATGAAGAGAAAAAAAACACCGCGGAGAAATATATCCGGTTACCATCCGGCAAGAACGATATTTTTGATTATTTAACCACGAAGGCCACGAAGGCCACGAAGATAAGAGTATCATTGGATATTATTTGTCAATATTCATGTTTTATTATAATTTTTTCACCACGGAGAAAAATA
>FWPV01005280.1_pt1 | contig 26085 bp, 22 predicted proteins | sample 2228371 | NCBI WGS metagenome assembly FWPV01 (sample SAMEA103939776, study PRJEB20133) | metagenome
TCCCGGCGCGAGCAGCGACTCCAGCAGGGTCACCTCGTCCTGCTCGTACAGCCCGAAATACATCCAGCGCTGGACGCGGTCGGTCAGGTCCAGGCGCATCTTCATGCCCCGCACATCCCCCCACACGTCCCGGACTTCCGGGGCAAGCCAGCGCGCGAGGAGAGTGCCGAGAGTGCGCCTGCCCTTGAACGGCCACCGTGCCACGATGCATCTGCAGAGCCGCAGCCGCCACTCGCCGCGCTCTCCTCGCGGAGAGGAGTCCAGGGGAGCGCCGGCGGCCACCCCGGAGCCCGCCTTACTCCTGAGCCGCCGGGTCGAGCCCGGCGATGATGCGGTCGACGCGGCGGGAGACCTCCCGCAGATAGGCTTCGTCCCCGGCCGGCAGCTCGCAGGTGAGCCAGCCGGAGTATCCCACCTCGTCCAGCGCCCGGCGCACCTCGGGGAAGTCGGCGTCGCCCTCTCCGAGAGGCACCCATTTGCGCCCGTCCCGCCGGAAATCCTTCAGATGCACCTTTGCGATGCGCTTGTCCAGCGTCCGGATCCAGTCCTCGGGCCACCCGAAGTCGATGACATTGGCCACATCGAAATAGGCCGCCACCCAGGGGGAGCCCAGCTCGTCCAGATACCGGGCGAACTCCAGCGGGCTCAGCAGGAACCTGTTCCAGACGTTCTCCACGTTGATGCGCACCTTCAGGTCCGCCGCCAGCTCCATCGCCTGCCGGATGCCCTCCTGCGAGCGCCGGTAGGCGTCGATGTAGCGCGTCTCCTTGTTCACAACGGCCGGGACCAGGAGCAGCCCGTCCGCCCCGATCTCTCTTGCCCCTTTGAGGGCGGTCTTCACGTCCTCCAGACCCTGTCTGCGCACGTCGGGGTCGGGGTGGGACAGGGGCTTCCCCCAGCCGCCGAAGATGACCGAGTGGGCCGGGATGCCCGACTCACGCACCGCCTTCTGCACGTCCGCGATGGCCTCGGGCGTCATGGGCGGCGGCACCTCGATGCCGTCGAACCCGCAGTCGCGGGCCAGCTTGAACCGGTCGGAGAGGGACATCTCCCCCTGCACCATCCCCAGGACGATCGCCTTCCTGAATCTGCCTTCAGCCTGCATCTCTTCCGCCTCCGTCCTCTGTGCCGCCGTGACGCCCGCCACCCCGGCGCTGACCGCGGCCGCAGCCGCCGTCCTCAGGAACTGCCGTCTGTCCATGGACATCCTCCTTGCGGGAGACCTGCGCTCCCGGCCATCGCGAAGCCCGCCCTCAGACCTTCGGGAGCTGCCAGGGCGCCCGGTAGCGGGATGTGGCCTCCTTCACGGCCGCCCGGCTGCCCTCCACACGTTGCCTCGCCTCGTTCCAGCGCAGCTTCTCCCCGGAGAACAGGGACGCATGCCCCATCCCGATGGCCACGGCGAGCGGAAGGTGATACTCGAAGTTGCAGGGCGGCTGCTGGCGCGTCTTGATGGCATCCACGAACTCCTTCTGATGCCCCGGAGAGCGCGGGATGCTCGGCTCCGGCATCTTCACGTCCTCCTCCCGCACGCCTTCCAGAAAGAGACGGTGCGAACCGTAGTCGGCGGCCAGCGTCCCCCGCGTCCCGTGGAACAGCACCATCAGCCGTCTGCCGCGGTCCGGTTCGGGCCCGAAGCCGAAGTTGTAGCCGTTCGCCGCCGTGTGCGTGACGCTCATCGAGAATCCCGGATACTCGAAGAGCATGTCCACCGTGTCCGGGATGTCGCTGATGTCCTCCAGCGCGAACCGTCCTCCGCTGGCCTGCGCCGAGCGCGGGATGCCCGGGTCCATCGCCCAGAACGCCAGGTCCATGATGTGGGGCCCCAGTTCGTTCACCCAGCTGCCCACGCAGTCGCGGAAGTAGCGGTGTCCGCCCGACTCGAACAGCCCCCGGTTGAACGGACGCTCCGGAAGCGGCCCCAGCCACAGGTCCCAGTCCATCCCCTCCGGAGGGTCGGAATCGGGGATGCTGCCCAGCTTGCCCGGATGCTCGTTCAGGCTCACGATGGTGCGCACGGACGTTATCTTCCCCAGCAGCCCGCTGCGGACGATCTCCACCACCCTGCGGAAGTTCTCGCCGGCGTGGATCTGGGTGCCCAGCTGGGTGACGCGCCCGGTCCTGTGCATCGTGCGGACCATCGCCACGCCCTCATCCGGCCGCAGGCACATCGGCTTCTCGCAGTACACGTCTTTGCCGGCCTCCATGGCCGCGATGGAGATGAGAGGATGCCAGTGGGGAGGGGTCGCGATGACCACCGCGTCCGCCCGGGTCCTCTCCAGCAGCTTCCGGAAATCTGCATACACGGCCGCCCGGCCGCCCGCCTGAGCCCGCGCCGCCTCGGCGTGCGGGCGGTATACGTCGCAGACGTCGGTGACCACGGTCTCCGGGAGCCGCTTGAAGTCGTTCATCAGCGCCGAACCCCGTCCCGCGACCCCGATGAAGGCGAGCAGCACCCTCTCGCTGGGAGGGGCCGGACTGTCCTGAGCCCGCAGCCTGCGCGGGGCGAGCCCGCTGCCCACCGCCGTGCCGAGAGCCAGCGCCGACGAAGCGCCCTTCAGGAAATCCCTTCTGCTGACCTGTGCGCCTGTTCTGCCTGCCATTGCCTGAGATCCCTTCCTTACCGCCGGGAGCCGGGCCGGCGCGTCCGGCACGCCGGGAGCCGCGCCCTGTCTCCTGATATGCTCTTTGCCGGCGGGCGGGTGCAATCCTCCGCCTTGCCGGGGCGCAACACTGCCGCAATGCGAAAGCGCCGGAGGACCGCCTCGTTCCGGACCCCCGGGCAGCCCGGACGGGGTCAAGGTTTGACTCTGAAAGTTGGCCATCAAAACCGGCCTTTGCGCCTTGACCGCCGGTCGCCCGGACCGCTAAAATGGGGAGTCGGACGCTCCGGGCCGCGTGCGGCGCCGCAGAGAATGTCATGGGCAAGTTCATCATCTTTGCAGGATTGTTGCTGGTCGTTCTCGGCGCGGTGGTGGCGCTCATCGAGCACCTGGCCGGCTCCAGAGGGGGACTCCTGCCGGGAGACATCGTCATCCGCCGCGGGGGATGGTCCTTCTACTTTCCTGTGGTGACCTGTCTCGTCGTCAGCGTGGTGCTGACCCTGCTTCTGTCGTTTCTGGCAGGTCTGCGAAGGTGACGGAGGGGCGCGAGGAGCAGCGGCCGGCGCTGTACACGGCGGATTTCGACTATCACCTGCCGCCTGATCTCATCGCGCAGGAGCCGCTGGAGGACCGGAGCGCCTCGCGGCTTCTGGTGCTGGACCGGGAAAGCGGACGCGTGGAGCATCACCGCTTCCGGGACATCGGAAGGTTTCTGCGGCCGGGCGACCTTCTGGTCGTGAACGACACTCGGGTGTCGGCGTTCCGGCTGCGCGGCAGGCGGCCCACGGGAGCCGCGGTGGAGGCGCTGTTCCTCCAGCGCGCGGGAGAAGGCCTTTACCGGGCCCTGATGAAGCCCGGACGGCGGCTGCGAGCCGGAGACGAGGTCATCTTCGGGGAGGGGGAGGGCATCCGCGCCCGTGTGGAGGAGCGTCTGGAGGACGGCAGCCGGCTGGTGCGCTTCCTGACGGACGGCGCGGAGGAGGCCGTCCGCCGCATCGCGGAGACGCCGCTGCCGCCTTATGTCCGCCGGCCGCTGCCCGCGGGCGAGAGATATCAGACCGTATACGGGGCCAGAGAGGGTTCGACGGCCGCCCCCACGGCGGGGCTGCATTTTACAGAGGAGCTTCTGCGGGCGCTGAAGGCGCAGGGGGTGGGGGTCGTCACCGTCACGCTTCATATCGGGGCCAGCACCTTTCGGCCGGTGCGCTCGGAGACGCTGGACGGACACAGGCTCGAAGGGGAGTGGATATCCCTGAGCCCTGAGGCTGCGGAAGTCATCAACAGCGCGCAGGGACGCGTCATCGCCGTCGGGACCACCTCCGTCAGGACGCTGGAGGCGGCGGCTGCGGGGCCGGGCCGGGTCAGGCCCGTGGAAGGGGAGACCGACCTGTTCATCAAGCCGGGCCACCGGTTTCAGGTGGTGCAGGGGATGGTCACCAACTTCCATATGCCCCGCTCGACGCTGTTGGTGCTGGTCTGCGCATTCGCAGGCCGTGAGAAGGTTTTGCGCGCTTACGAGGAGGCGGTGCGCGAGAGATACCGCTTCCTGAGTCTGGGCGATGCCATGCTGATCCTTTGAAGGGTCTGCCGCGTGCCGGCGGGGCAGCGCCCGTCCGCCCTGGCCGCCGCGCATCCGGGACACGCGGGGGCAGGGCCGGAGAGTGATGGAGGTTTTGGACGATGCGGCTGGAAGATTGGCTGAAGTATGTCGAGCAGGTCGAGAAGGGAGAGCTGAGCGCGGAGCCTCCGGGCGAAGCGCCTTCGGAGAAGAAGGAAGACAGGCCCGCCCCCGGGACCCCTGAGGCCGTGCAGCCCGGGACGGGCGGCTCTCCCGTGCGCCCGGCGCAGGTCGCCATCGAGGGCCCTGCGAGCTCGGCGGCGGTGGGCACGGGCAGTCTGTTCGAGACCCGCGAGGTGCTGGTGCGTCCGGTGCCGGCCCCTGCCGCATCGGCGCCTGTGCCCTCCCCGCCGCCTCCGGTGGAGGCCGGCGACGTGGACATCCCGGAGATCGAGGAGTTCCTGCCGTTCCTGAAGGATTCGGGGACCTCCGCTCCGCCGGAGCCCGCCGCTCCCGCGCAGCCGGTAGAGAAGAAGCCCGCTTCGCCCCCGCCGGCCCTGGACGCTCCGGGAGCCCCGGCGGCCGGCGGAAACGGCATCTCTGCGCCGCAGAGCACCACCGTGGCCCGCGAGCCGGTGGACCAGGAGGCGCCTGCGGCTCCCGCTCTGGCCGGTGAGGAGCAGATGTCGGCTACGGCCCCGTCCGGGACTGCCGCCGTGCCGGGCGGCAACGCCGTCGCTCCCTCCCCGCAGAACGCTGCGGCGGAGACGGCGGCTCCGGCTGCTCCGGCGGGGGAAGAGGCCGCTCCGCCGGCGGCCCGTCCTGCCGCGCAGAAGCCGCGGAAGACTGCGCCCGCCCCGCCCCGGAAGGCTGAGCCCGTGCAGCAGTCTCCCGCAGACGCTGAGGAGGACGCAGGCGAGCCCGTCTGGAACCGTCTGCCCGCCCACCTGCAGGCCTTCGCGAGCATGCAGGTGGAGGAGGTGGCCCAGCGCTCCTACAAGCGCGGCTTCCGCGAGTCCCGGCAGGAGCTTCTGGCGCGACTGCTGGACCCGCCGCTTTCCCTGGAGGAGGCTGCCCGCATCCTGAACGTCTGTCCCACAACGGTCCGCAGGTACACCAACAGGGGGCTTCTGCCTCACTTCCGGACGGCCGGCAATCAGCGCCGCTTCCGGTTCAGCGATATCGTGGCTTTCATGGAGTCCCAGCAGAACGCGGGACGCAGGAGGCGCGCAAAGCGCGCGCAGGAAGAGGCAGAAGGCCCGGATGACTGACGGGGAGCGGACGCGTCCCAGTTGAGAATAGCCATCTTCTCGGAGAGCTTCGAGCCGGTCATCAACGGGGTATCCGTCTCCATCTCGCTCCTCGCCGGCCGGCTGGAGGCTCTGGGGCACGAGGTGTTCTGCTTCGCGCCGCACTTCCCGGGACACACGGACGCGTCCGGCCGGGTGTTCCGTTTCCCCAGCGTGCGGGCTCCGGGCGTGCCGGACTACCCCCTGGCGCTGCCGTGGAGCGGAGGACTGTTCCGGGTCTTCCGGGAGCTGAAGCCCGACGTGGTCCACACGCACACGCCGTTCATCCTGGGGATGCGGGGGCAGAGCTGGGCCAGACGCCTCGGGGTGCCTCTGGTCTCCACCAACCATACGCTGTACACCGAGTATGTCCACTACATCCGCCCGGTGCCTCCGGCGCTGATGCGCGCCCTCGCGGTATGGTGGATGCGGCGCTACTACAGCCGGTGCGACCACGTCATCGTGCCGAGCGCCGCCACCGGCCGGCGCCTCGAGTCCTACGGCGTCCGGACGCCCTGGACCGCCATCCCCACGGGAATCTCCTTCCCGGAATCGCCCGCGGATGTAGACGGGCGCGAGGTGGCCGGGGCTTCGGCGGACGAGCGCATCCTGCTGTATCTCGGACGCATCGCGCGGGAGAAGAACCTGGACCTCCTGCTGGACGCCTTCCGCATCGTGAGCTGCAGAGACGGCTCGGCGCGTCTGGTGGTCGTGGGCGGAGGCCCCTATCTGGAGCGCTGCCGGGAGCGGGCCCGTGAGCTCGGCGTGGACGGGCGGGTCACGTTCACCGGACCGCTTCCCCGCGAGGTCCTCCCGGCTGTGTTCCGGGCGGCGGAGCTGTTCGTCTTCCCGTCGGCCACGGAGACCCAGGGTCTGGTGGTGGGCGAGGCGGCGCTGCACGGGCTCCCCTGCGTCGCGGTGGACGCGGGCGGCACTCCCGAGTTCGTGAGGCACGGAAAGACCGGGCTGCTGGTGCGCCCGGATGCGGAGGAGTTCGCGGAGGCGGTGCTGGAGCTTCTCCGGGACGGGCAGCGCCGGGAGGGCTTCTCGCGAGCGGCCCGGGAGTTCGCCTCGTCCCTCACGGTGGACGGGATGGCGCGGAAGGTGCTGGACGTCTACCGCTCCGTCACCGGAGAGCTCCCGGAGAAGGACCTTGATGCCCCGGCGGCGGAGGGGGTATCCTGAGAGCGCCGGGAGAGAGTCAGGAGCGAAGCATTTGCTGAAGAGGCTTGCAGGGGCGCCCTCGCGCGCGATGCGCGGGTTGTACGACTGGACCATCGGATGGGCCCGGACGCGGCAGGCGCCCTGGGCGCTGTTCGCCATCGCCTTCGCGGAGAGTTCGTTCTTCCCGGTCCCTCCCGACGTCCTGCTCATCCCGATGGCGCTCGCCGCGCCCCGGCGGTGGTGGCTGACGGCGCTCATCTGCACGGCCGGCTCCGTATCGGGAGCGGTGCTGGGCTATCTCATCGGGCTTGCATTCTACGAGACGGTGGGGGTGCGCATCGTGGACTTCTACGACCTTCACGCCGCGATGGAGGCTGTGGGAAAGAAGTACAGCGAGAACGCCTTCGCCGCCGTCTTCACCGCCGCGTTCACTCCCATCCCGTTCAAGGTGTTCACGATAGCCGGCGGGGTGTTCCAGATACCTCTCGGGATGTTCCTTGCAGGCTCCGCGGTCGGGCGGGCCGGACGGTTCTTCCTGGTGGCCGGCCTGCTCAGGCTGTTCGGAGAGCCGGTCCAGCGGTTCATCGAGAAGTATTTCGACCTGCTCTCGCTGTTGTTCGTGGCCCTGCTGATCGGCGGGTTCCTAGCGGTCCGGCTGATGGGGGGAGGACACTAGCCCGGATGGAAGGACGCGTCCGCAGAGGGAGCGCGCTCTCCGGGAGGCCGGAGTCCGGCATCTTCGCCGCTCTGGTGGTCATGGTGGCCGTCGTGGCGGCCCTGAACCCGGCGGCGTTCTTCCAGGCCTACTCCCTGAACCTGTGGCTCTTCTCGCTCTCCCTTTACGGCATCCTGGCCATCGGCGAGATGTTCGTGGTGCTCACCGGGGGGATAGACCTCTCGCCCGGTTCGCTCATCGCGCTGACGGGTGTCCTTTCGGCGCTGGTGGTCAAGGCTCTGGTGGAGGCCGGCGTGGGGCCCGTCCCGGCGGTGGGCATCTCCGTTGCCGCGACGCTGCTGGCTGGCGTGCTCATCGGGCTGGCGCATGCGTTCTACATCAACCGGCTGGGGGTGCCGCCGTTCATCATCACCCTGGGGACCCTCATCATCGCCCGGGGGGTGGCGGAGCTCATCACCCGGGGGAGCACCATCAGCGGGCTGCCGGAGGAGTTCAACGCCATCGGGGCGAACGGCTCCGCCCACGTCCCCGGGCTGCCGTTCCTTCCGGCGGCCGGGGTGCTGTTCGCGGTCATCGCGGTGGCGGCTCATCTGCTGGCGCAGAAGACGCGGCTGGGACGGCAGATCTACGCCGTGGGCGGCAATGCGGAGGCGGCGCGCCTCTCGGGAGTCAACGTGGAGGGTGTCCGGGCGTTCTGCTACGCCGCCAGCGCGGCCGCGGCGGCTCTCGCGGGCATCCTGTACGCTTCCAGCGTCACCATCGGAGACCCGAAGGCCGGGCTGGCCTACGAACTGACCGCCATCGCGGCGGTGGTCATCGGCGGGACGAGCCTGATGGGCGGCGTGGGGACGCTGCCCGGGACGGTGCTCGGGGCGGCCATCATGAGCCTGCTTCCCCTGGGGCTGACATACATCCGGGTGGAGGCGTGGTGGCAGTCCATCAGCACGGGGGTGGTGGTCGTGCTGGCGGTGACGGTGGACAGCATGCGGAGACGGCGGCGGGAGCGGTCGCCGGGACGCTCCGGGCAGGAATAGCCGCGTCCGGCGCGGAACTTCCCGCGTGAGATGCCGGGGATGGCTGCTGCCCGGCGGTCGGGAAGGGAGCCTCAAAGATGATGGTTCGGGTCCGCTTGATGGCGCTTGCGGCGCTGGTGTGCCTGGCGGCGGGAGGCTGTGCGAAGAACGCGCCCACCTCGGCGCTGGGAGGAGGCGCTGCCCCGGTGGTGGGAGGGCTGGGCAAGTCCATCCATCCCTTCTGGGACCAGGTGGAGAAGGGGATGCGCGACGCGGCCGGCCCCGCGGGCATCCAGGTGGAGTTCTACGTGCCCACCAAGGAAGACGCCCGCAAGCAGGCGGAGAAGGTCAAGAGCTGGGTGGCGGTGGGCGTGGACGGCATCCTGTTCGCCGCCTCGGACCCCCAGACGGTGGGGCCGGCCATCAGGGACGCGATGGCCCGCGACATCCCGTGTGTGGCCATGGACACCGACGCCCCCGACAGCGGACGGCTGGCCTATGTGGGGACGGACAACTACGAGGCGGGCAAGGTGGCCGCGCGCACTCTGGGCGACCTGCTGGGCGGCCGCGGGAAGGTCTGCATCGCCACGGGGTCGCTGACCGCATCGAACTCGCTGGAGCGCATCCGCGGGTTCAAGGAGGTCCTGGCGAAGGATTACCCGGGCATCACGGTGCTCCCGGAGATCCTCGTCGATAACGAGGACCGCGCGGTGGCGGAGCAGAAGGCCAAAGCGAAGATCGCCGCCGAGCCGGACCTGGCCGCGTTCTTCGGGGTGTACGCCCTGAACGGGCCGGCGTGCGCGAACGCCGTGAAGAGCGCCGGAAAGCAGGGGAAGATAAAGGTGGTGTGCTTCGATACGACTGCGGAGCACATGAATATGCTAAAATCCGGGATGATCGACGCGGCCGTCGGGCAGCGTCCTTACCTTATGGGCAAGAAGGGCCTCGAGCTGCTGGCGCTCGTGATGAAGAAGGGGCCGGAGGAGGCGTTGCGGGAGTCGGGCGCCCGGAACGGAGCCATCGACACCGGCGTGGATGTGGTCCGCAGGGAGGATGTGGAGAGCTACCGCGCCCGGCTGAAGGAACTGGGCATCCCGGTGGAGGGCTGGTAGCGGCAGACGGAAGCGGCGGCCGGACAAGCCTTCAGGTAGGAGGCCGGAAGGCGATTTGAGACTGAAGAAGATACAGATCCGCGGGTTCAAGACCTTCGCGGATACCACGGAGATAGAGTTCACGCCCGGCATCACGGCGGTGGTGGGGCCGAACGGCTCGGGGAAGAGCAACATCTCCGATGCCATCGCATGGGTGATGGGCGAGACCAACGTCCGCAACCTGCGCGCCACCCGCACCGAGGATGTCATCTTCAACGGCAGCTCCGCGCGCAAGCCCGTCGGGCTCGCGGAGGTCACCCTCACTCTGGACAACTCCAGCGGCAGGCTTCCCATCGGCTTTTCCGAGGTCACCATCACCCGCCGCGCGTTCCGCTCCGGAGACAGCGAGTATTTCATCAACAGGGTGCCCTGCCGTCTGCGGGACATCTACGAGCTGTTCCTGGATTCGGGGGCGGGAGGCGGCGCGTACTCCATGATCAGCCAGGGAGAGGTCGATGCGCTGCTGACCGGCAAGCCGGAGGACCGGCGCGAACTGCTGGAGGAGGCGGCGGGAGTCAAGAAGTACCGCCACCGCCGCAACGAGACCTGCCGCAAGCTGGAGCACACCCGCGAGAACCTCTCCCGCGTCGAGGACATCATGAGCGAGCTCCAGGCGCAGATGGAGCCGCTGGCGGAGCAGGCGGAGAAGGCCATCCGCTACCGGGAGCTCACCGGACGTCTCAAGGAGATCGAGGTGGGCCTGCTGGTCTCGCGCGTGCAGAAGCTCAGCGCGGAGCTCGGCGGATGGCGCGAGCGCGACCGGGAGTTGCGGGAGGAGATGGCCGCGCTGGAGCGGCGCATCGTGGAGCAGACCGAGGAGGAGGACCGCTGCTCCGGGGCGGCCCGCAGGGCCAGGGAGGAGCTCGAGGCGGCTCACGAGGCCCTTTCCCGCGCGCAGACACAGGCGGAGCGGCTGCGCTCCGACCTTGCGCTGGCTCAGGCGCGGCGGCAGTCGGCGGAGGAGACCCGGCGGCGCCTGGAGCTGGAGGTGGCCTCCCTGTCGCGCCGGGTGGAGGACCTCCGCGAGCGCTCGTCCCGGACGGAGGAGGAGCTCAGGACGGTGCGCGCCCGCCGGGCGGAGTTGGAGGAGCAGGTCCGGAAGGCGCGGGAGGAGAGCGAGTCTCTCGCCGCCAGGCTGGCAAGTTGCGAGGAGGAACTGGTCCGTCACGAGTCGGGGGTGCGCGGGCTGGCGGAGGACAAGGCCGCCCGGAAGAGCCGTCTGGAGAGCTGCCGCGCGCGGATGGCGCAACTGGAGGAGGAGGCGGAGTCTCTGCGCGGGCGGCTGGCGGAGCTCGAGGAGAGGAAGGAGCAGCGCACGGCGGAGGCCGGAGCGGCGTCGGCGGCTGCGGGGCAGCTCGAGGAGCGTCTCCGCGCCCTTGCGGCGGAGGCTGAGGAGGTCCGTGCCCGGAGCGGGAGCGCGGCCGCGAGCCTGCGCGAGGAGAGCGCGCTGCTGGAGTCCGAGACCCGCACCCTGCTGGAGCATTCCAGCCGGCTGAAGACCCTCAAGCAGATGCAGGAGGCGGGGGAAGGACTCTACGCGGGCGTCCGGGCCGTGCTGGCGGCTTCGCGGCAGGGCAGGCTGGGGTCCGGCTACGCCATGGTCGCCGACATCCTGGATGTGCCCGGACATCTCGACCAGGCGGTCGAGGCGGCGCTCGGAGGGGCCCTGCAGGACATCGCCGTCCGCGACTTCGCGATGGTCCGGGAGGCCATCCAGTATCTCAAGGAGGGCGGACACGGGAGGGCCACGTTCCTCCCGATGGACCGTCTGGAGCGCCCGGAGGTGCTGTCCGGGGAGAGGCTGCGCGGGCAGAAGGGCCTTGTGGGATGCGCCTACGAACTGGTGGGCTTCGCTCCGGAGTATGAGCCCGTCGCGCGCCTGCTGCTCGGAAGGGTGCTGGTGGCGGAGGACCTGAACAGCGCGGCGGAGGCAGCGCGCAGGCTGCGGGGGTGGTCGAAGATCGTCACGGTGGACGGCGAGCTGCTGCTGCCCAGCGGAGCGGTGACCGGCGGGAGCCGGCCGAGACGCGGCCCGGGGCTCACGGAGCGGCGCAGGGAGATTGCGGAGCTCGAGGAGAGCGTGCGGGCTCTGGAGCGCGGGAAGAAGGCGCGGGAGGAGTCCGTGGCCGCTCTCAGGGAGACTGTGGAGCGGGAGGCGGAGCGGCTGCGTTCGCTGCAGTCCGCCATGGAAGAGGTGCGCCTGGAGCTGACCCGCGCGTCCGGCGCACGGGACGCCGCCGCGAACGCCCTTCGCGAACTCGAGGACAGCGCGCGCGAGGTCCGGGAGAGGCTGGATGCCTGCGTCCGGGCGCATCAGCAGGCCGGGGAGGAGTCCCGGATGCTCGAGGCGCTTGTTTCCGACTCGGACAGCGCGGGCGGGGAGCTGGAGGCGCTGCTGGAGGCCAGGCGCTCCGAGGTCTCGGCGCTCCGGGCGGAATCGGCCGCGGCGGCGCGTTCTCTGCAGGAGCTTGCCGCCGGACTGTCGGCGGCCGTGGAACGGGAGCGCTCTCTCAGGCAGACCCTTGCGGCTCTGCAGGGGGAGCTGAACGGCGCCTGTTCTCTTCTGGAGGAGCGCGGACGCGAGCTGGAGTCGGGCGCGGGCGAGGGAGAGCGGGACGCGCGCGAGCTGGAAGAGCTGGCCGCCCGGGCCGATGCCGCCGCCGCCGCGATGGAGGCCCGTCAGGTGGAGCTGATGCAGGCGCAGTCCCGAGCGCAGGAGCTTGTGAATGCGCTGGAGGGGGCATCGCGGCTCCTGCGGGAGAGCCGTGAACGCTGTGCCTCGCTGTCGGGAGAACTGCACGAGCTGGAGCTGGCTCTGGCGCGCGGCGAGGCGGAGATGGCTCAGACGCTGGAACGGCTCTGGGACGAGTACGAGATCACCCGGGACGACGCTCTGACCTGGCCGGAGCCGCTTCTGGTGAAGCACGGGACGGCGACGGAGGTGGCGCGGCTCCGCCGGGAGATCCGCGCCATGGGCGAGGTCAACACGGGCGCGGTGGCGGAGTTCGAGCGGGTGCGCGAGCGCTGGGAGTTCCTCGCGTCTCAGCGGGCGGACCTGGAGGAGGCGCAGCGGGACCTGCAGCAGGCCATCCGGGAGATAGACGACAGCACGCGCGGACTGTTCCTGGAGACCTTCGAGCAGGTGCAGCGCCACTTCGCCGAGGTGTTCACACTGCTGTTCGGCGGCGGGGTGGCCCGGCTGGAGCTGACACGCCCGGACGACCTGCTGGAGACCGGCATCGAGGTGTTCGTGCAGCCCCCGGGAAAGACCCTGCAGAACATGAACCTGCTCTCAGGGGGAGAGAAGGCGCTCACCGCCCAGGCGCTGCTGTTCGCCCTGATGCGCGTCAAGCCCAGTCCCTTCTGCGTGCTGGACGAGGTGGACGCTCCGCTGGACGACGCCAACGTGGTGCGCTTTGCGGAGCTGGTCCGGCAGTATGCGAGGGATTCCCAGTTCATCGTCATCACTCACAACCGTGCTACAATGGAAGCCGCGGATGTGCTCTACGGCGTCACCATGCGGGAGCCCGGCATCTCCAGCCTGTACAGCGCCAGGCTCTCGGACGTGTGAGCGGCAGCCGCGCAGGCCGCAGGAGGATATTGCGGATTTGTCCGAGACTCAGGGACTGCTTCTGAACACGGGAGACCGCGTGGTCTTCCTGGGAGACAGCATCACCGCCGCGGAACCGGGCTACGTCAGCTTCATCCGGGAGATGCTGGACAGCCTGTACCCCGAGCGCCGCATCGAGGTGGTCAACAAGGGGGTGGGCGGCAACAAGGTGACGGACCTGCTGGAGCGCGTGGACCGCGACGTGCTGGCGCTCGAGCCGGACTGGGTCAGCATCTCCATCGGAATCAACGACGTCTGGCACGGTCCGGACGGGACTCCGCTGGAGGAGTTCCGGCACGCGTACGGGGAGCTGCTGGACCGCATCGCGGAGGGCTCGAAGGCCAGGGTGGTGCTCTGCACGCCGTCCATCATCGAGGAGGACCCGGAGAGCGAGCTGAACGTGCGCCTCAGGCCGTACGTCGATGCTGTGCGGGAGATCGGCGAGCGGCGGGGGCTGCTGGTGGTCCCGGTGCGGGAGGCTTTCATCTCGGCTCTCGAGCGGGCCAGGCAGACCACGCAGCGCTCCCTTTTCACCACGGACGGAGTGCACCTGAACCAGGCCGGAAACACGCTGTTCGCCACCACCTGGCTGAAGGCTCTGGGCGCCTTCGGCGACCTGTTGCCCGGATGACGGACCACGGGGCGTCCGCAGGTACGGCTCGCGGAGCGGCCCCGCCCGGTCTCAGGGATTATCTCGGCGTCAGCCTGTTCTGGCTGGCGCTTTCGTTCTTCTGGGGCGCGATGCTGGTGATGGTGCTCCCGTTCCGCGCGGAAGAGCTCTTCGGACGGGATGGGAAAGACGCGGCGCTGGCCAGGCTGCTGAGCTCCGGAGCCGCCGTGGCCGCCGTCACGCAGGTGCTCTCCGGCGCGCTCAGCGATGCCCTCGGGTTCAGGTGGGGCCGCCGGAGGCCCTATATGGTCGCCGGGACGGTCTGCGCCACCGCCGTGCTCCTGCTCTTCCCTTCGGCCGGCACGCTTCCGCATCTTCTGCTCTGCTATCTGGGCATCCAGTTCTTCCTGAACGTGGCCATCGGACCGTATCAGGCGCTCATCCCCGACCTCATCCCGCTGGCGCATCACGGCCGGGCGTCGGCCTTCATGGGGGTGTGGGCCCTGCTGGGGCGAATCGGCGGGCCCGCCGTGGCGGCGGTGCTGCTGGCCCGGCCGGACGGGCTGGTGCAGGTGACCATCGTCTTTGCCGTGCTGCTCAACGGCTTCCTGCTGGTGAATCTGGCGCTCATCCGGGAGCGTCCCGCGCCGGAGCAGAGGCCCGGGTTCGTGCAGACCCTCCGGCAGATGGCCCGCATCCCGCTCCGGCCGTATCCGGGGTTCGTCTGGGTGAGCATCTCCCGGTTCGGCATCATGATGGGCCTGTACACGGTCATGTTCTGCCTGCTGTACTACGTGCGCTATTCGCTGGGTGTGGAGGGCGATGCGGAGTCGCTCGTGGTGGTGCGCAACTTCATGGTCATCTCCACCCTGACCGGGCTGCTGGGCGCGGCGATCGGAGGGGTCATCAGCGACCGGATGCGCAAGGTGAGGGTGCTTTACGTGTCCAACTCGGTCTGTGTGGCGGCGGGCCTTGCATTCATGATGGTCCCGGACGTGGAGGGCGCCTACTGGGCCGTGGCGGTGTTCGGCCTGGGGATGGGCGCGTTCCAGTCCGTGGACTGGGCTCTGGGGTGCAACCTTCTGCCCGAGCACGCGCCCGCGAAGTATCTGGGGGTGTGGGGGATGAGCGACACCATCCCTCAGGTCATCGCCCCGCTCATCGCCGGGCCCGTGGCCATCGCGTTCAACCGTCCGGACGACCCCGGCCTGGGCTACCGGGTGCTGATGGTGGTGGCGATGGTCTACTTCATCCTGGGGACCGTGGCTCTCAGCCGCATCCGCGAACGCATCCCGCCCGGAATGCGGCGGTAGACGGTCCGCGCGGGCTTTTGCGACCCGTGCGCAGGGGCGGGTAAACTGCTTTCGATGCGTTCCCCGTCCGGTCACCCTGCCGAGCAGAGTCCGCGCGCCTCGAGGAGAGCTCTGGCGGCCGTTTTCGCCGTCGTGTTCCTCGACGTCTTCGCGTTCGCTCTGGTCATCCCGCTGCTTCCCGTGTGGGCCCAGCAGTTCACGGCCAGCCCGTACGCCATCATCTCCCTGTCGTCGGTGTATGCGCTGGCGCAGTTCGCGTTCGCCCCGGTGTGGGGGGCATTGTCGGACCGGGTGGGGCGCAGGAGGCTGCTGGCCGTCTCGATAGCTGGCGAGGGCGCGTCCTTCGTGGCAATGGCTCTGGGAGGAGGGCTGGTCTGGCTCTATGCGGCGCGCGTGGCGCAGGGGGTCTTTGCGGCCGGGACGTTCGCCATCCCGCCCGCCCTGGTGGCCGACGTCACCGGACTGGAGAGCCGCTCCAGGGGGATGGGCTACATCGGGGCCGCACTTGCGCTCGGCTTCGTGCTGGGTCCGGGGACCGGAGCGCAGCTGGCGAAGGTATCGACCTCGCTTCCCTTCTTCGCAGCGGCGGCGGTCTCCGCGCTGAATCTGGCCGTGGCGCTCCTGGCGCTACCGGAGACGCGGCGGCCCGCCTCGTCCGGCGGCGTCCCCCGGGTCCGGCTGCTCCGGGTGCTCCTGCCCGCGGGGGCGGGGGGACTCGCGGCGCTCGTCATCCTGTTCGCGGTGAACACGTTCGCGTTCAGCAATATGGAGAGCTCTTTCACGCTGTTCCTCCAGGCGCGTTTCGGGCTCGGGGAGCAGCAGACCGTGGTGGCCTCCGGCCGGCTTCTGGCGTTCGTGGGCATCGTGGCGGCCATCGTGCAGGGCGGGCTCATCGGCCCCCTGACCGCCCGGTTCGGGGAGAAGGCGCTGCTCGCCGCCGGGTTCGCCGGGACCGCCGCCGGACTCTCCCTCATCCCCGCTCAGGATTCCATGCTGTCCCTGCTCCCTCCGCTCGCACTGACGGCGGCCGGATTCGGGCTCATCGGGCCTTCGCTCATCAGCCTGATATCGCGCGCGGCCGGTCCGGAGCGTCAGGGGGCGGTTCAGGGCCTCAGCCAGGGAGTGGGCAGCCTGTCGCGGACGCTCGGTCCTCAGGCGGCTGGCGTGAGCTTCGGGGCGCTAGGCATCGGGTGGCCGTTCTGGACAGCTTCCGCGCTGCTCGCTCTCTGCTTCGCATTCACGCTGGCGGCGGTCCGCACGCCCGGCGATGCCGGCAGCGTTCATCATCCGGCGGAGTCCCGGAGAAAGGAGCATCTCGCGTGAAGCAGCGCTCCGTGCTGTCCATCATCTTCCTGACCGTCTTCATCGACCTGCTGGGCTTCGGCATCGTGCTGCCGCTGCTCCCGGTGTGGGCGGAGCGCCTGACCGCCAGCAAGTATCTCATCATCCTGCTGGGGTCGGCGTATTCGCTGGCGCAGTTCGTGTTCGCGCCGGTGTGGGGGCGCCTGTCGGACGCGGTGGGACGGCGTCCGGTGCTTCTGGTGTCGCTGGGCGGGGGAGGTCTGGCGTATCTGATGATGGCCTGGGCGGAGAGCCTGCAGATGCTCTATGCGGCGCGCTTCCTTCAGGGGATGTTCACCGCCGGAGGACTGGCGGCGGCGCCCGCCCTGATTGCCGATGTCACGTCGGAGCAGGAGCGCTCGCGGGGGATGGGGCTCATCGGGGCGGCGTTCGGGCTCGGCTTCATCTTCGGCCCGGCCATCGGCGCCTTTCTGGCGCAGTTCGGACTGGGGGCCCCGTTCCTTGCGGCGGCCGGCCTCTCGTTCGCCAACTTCCTGTGGGCCGCCGTGATGCTGCCGGAGACCCTGGACCGGGCCGCCGCCAGCGAGGCGCACGTCCGCTTCCTGGACCTTCAGAAGCTGCGCGAGACCCTCGCCTCCCCGGTGCTCGGCCTGCTGTTCTTCCTGCTGTTCATCAACACGTTCGCCTTCAGCAACCTGGAGCAGACCTTCACCCTGTTCGTGCAGGACCGCCTGGGGTTGGACGGCCGCTCCGCCGGGCGCACCACGGGTCTTCTGCTGGCCTACATCGGGGTCATCGCGGTGCTGGTGCAGGGATTCCTCATCCGGCCGCTGAGCCGGAGGTTCGGAGACGAGCGGCTGCTTCTGGCAGGCATCCTTCTCACCGGCGCCGGCATGATGCTGATGCCCCTCCCGCAGGGCGTGGGAGGCCTGATGCTGGTCAGCAGCCTCATCTCCCTGGGATGGGGGCTGGTGAACCCCTGCACCGCCAGCCTCATCTCGCGCTCGGCGGGAAAGGACCGTCAGGGCGGGGTGCTGGGCCTTTCCCAGGGGCTGGCCAGCCTGGCCCGGATAGCCGGGCCGGTCTGGGGAGGGTTCGCCTTCAGCCGCATCGGCATCTCCTGGCCCTACTGGAGCGGCGGGGTCATCCTGCTGGCCAGCTTTGCGGTGGCCGCTTTGCGCCTGCTGCCCGGCAGCTCTCCGGCGCGCCGGGAGGCGCCCGATGGTTGAGTGGTCGGCGAGCGATCTGACCATCCGGCAGAGGGAGCGGCTGGAGCGTCTGCACCGGCGCTACCTGTGGGAGCCTCTTCCGGAGGACCTGCCCGGGATTCTCGAGGAACAGCTGGGCGTCGGCCTGGCCTCCCGTTACGCGGGCCTTGTTTTGCGCCATCCGCTGATGGTCGCGCCCGGGCACTGGACCGGCGTCCCGGAGCGCGTGGAGGCCGCGGCGGAGGCTGGATGGGCGGTGGTGGTGCTCCGGACTGCGGCTGCGTGGGGCAAGGATGGGTCTGCGTCTCTCGCGGCCTTGCGGGCGTCCGGGAAGGGAGCCGGTCCCCGCAGCCTGTACAGCCCCGCGGACGTCCGGCGCGAGCGGCCCGCGCTGCTCTGGGACCGGAGACTCGACAGCCGGGGCCCGCAGGACTATCTCGGACTGGTCCGGCTGGCTTGCGCCGCCGTGAAGGGCTCAGGGACGGCGGTGGTCGCGTCGCTTGCGTCCTCCCCGGAGCGCGCAGCGGCGGAGCTGCCGGGCGCGGGCCGCGAGGTCATTGATGCGGGCGCTTCCGCTCTGGAGGTGCTCTGGAGCCCGGCGGAGGCGGCGTGGACGGAGCAGCTGCGGGGCCTCGAGGGACCGTGGTCCCTCCGCGTCGTGTGCGCGGACGTGTCAGGGCTGGAGGGCAGGCTCCTCGAGGAGGCGGAGAAGGACCTGCGCGCCGCCCCGTTCCTGTCGCTCGACTTCGGCACGCCCGCGAAAGGCGCGCCCCGCCCGTTCCGCCCGGGGGACCTGGCCGGGTTCCTGAGCAGCCGGGGGCTCGCCGGCGGGAGCGTGGCGGCTGCGGGAGGGGTGTATTCCGGCCGGGACGCGCTGGCGTACATCACGCAGGGCGCAGTCGCGGTCCAGGTCTGCAGCTTCATCGCCGGGAAGGTCGCCACCGTCCTGAAGCCGGGCCGCAACAAGTTCGAGCAGGTGCTCTTCCGTCTTCTGCTGGACCCGCGCGACGGGCTGGCGGCGGGGCTGACGGCGCTGAAGAACCGCTGCGGCATCAGGGGGGTGGCGGACGCCGTGGGTCTGGCGTACAAGACCGGCGGGGGCGCCGCGGAGGCTTAGGAGCATGGAGCCGTCCCCGGACGGAAGGAGAGCGCGCGATGGGTAGGGATCTCGACGTCAGGCAGGTGCTGACAGACCTGGTGGCCATCCGGAGTGTGGGTCAGGAGCCGGTCCCCGAAGGCCAGGAGGGGGGAGAGGCGAAGGTCTGCCGCTACCTGGCCGGTCTGCTGGAGTCCGTGGGCGTGCAGTGGCGGATGGAAGAGGTGCTCCCGGGCCGGCCGAACCTGTATGCGCATCTCGGACTGGGCCGGCCGCAGACGGTCATCCTCTCCGCGCATACCGACACGGTCCCTCCCCCGGAGCCGGACGCGGGGCCGGTGTGTGCGGAGGAGCGGGAAGGCATCGTGTGGGGCCGGGGAAGCTGCGACACCAAGGCGAGCCTTGCGGCGTTTGCGCTCGTCTTCCTGGAGGCGGCCGCCCGGCGGACGGCGGACTTCGACCTCATCCTGGCGGCCGTCTGCGACGAGGAGCTCGGCTTCTCGGGGTCGCGGGCCGCCGCCGCTGCTCTGAAGGCCGACTTCGCCATCGCCGGGGAGCCCACGTCGCTAACGGTCGTGCACCGTCACAAGGGGGTCATGCGCTTCCTGCTGGAGGCCCGCGGGCGCAGCTGCCACTCCTCGACGCCCGGACGCGGCGAGAACGCCATCTACGCGATGTCCCGCGCCGCGCTGGCGGTCGAGCGCTTGGCGGAAGAGTGGGAGAAGACCATCGACCCGGACCTCGGCCCGCGCACCATCGCGGTGACCACCGTGTCCGGCGGACAGGCTCCGAACGTGGTGCCGGACCTTTGCCGGGCGGACGTTGACGTGCGCTGCCTGCCGGGAGACCGTCTGGATGACCTGCTGGCCCGGGTCCGCTCGAGTGTGGGAGGGTCGGCCGCCGTGCTGTCTCCCTATATGGAGGGCCCCGCTCTGGCAACGGATGCCGGCCATCCTCTGGTGCGCAGGCTCGCGGAGGCCTCAGGCCGGGGGACGGCGTGCGCCCCCTACGCCACGGACGCCCCGCAGTACGCCTCGCGGGGCATCCCGGCGGTGGTGTTCGGCCCCGGTGACGTGACCCTGGCGCACACCCCCGGGGAGCACGTCGCGCTCGCGGAGGTGGAGGAGTGCATCGGCATCCTCCGCCGGTTCCTGGGGATGTAGCGTCCGTCCCGCGTCCGCTCCCTCCGGCGCTTCTCAGCGGCTCTCAGGATAGTCGTTGAAGGTGCAGGTGTACTTCCACCAGTTGTTCTGACGCCCGTCCGGCCCCACGCCCGGCGCGCGCGGAAGGTGCTCCAGCCACCAGAGATGGTGCAGACGCTGGTCTCCGCTTCCCCATTCCTCGTGGTTCACCAGCCTCTTCGACGCCGCCCCGACCAGGTTCGGCCAGTTCAGCTTCCAGTCGTCGCACATGCTCCAGACATACGTCGGGTTGCCCCAGTCGTAGTCGCTCAGGCTGTTCGGGGCGTAGTGGCAGATGCCGACGGCCGCCTCTCCCGGGCGGATGAGGTCGAACATCCGGAAGCGGTCCCACTCGTTCGTCACCGGCCAGGTGGGGAACCACCACTGCGGCGGCGAGTAGACGCGGCTCAGCACGCACTCCGTCCGGTGCAGGAAATCCTCCAGCATGCAGTCCACATCCCGCTCGTAGTTGAACCCCATCAGCACAAAGTTGCGTCCGGCGGACGGCACGTAATAGGTCCCGCCGTTCACGAAGAACGGGCTCGGGCCCGCCATGGCGGCCTCCCACCCCGCCATCCCGGCCGGGGCGCCGAACAGGAACACCTCGTCCACCTCGCCGGAGGCCACCCGCTCCGCGATGCTGAGCGGCTGGTTGTGAGGATAGCTCTTGTCGGTCACCAGACGGACGTAGTCCATCGTCCCGGGGTGCAGCGGGATGGTGTCGCGGTTGGTCCACCGGTAGATGTATTCATCCGGGTCGTACGCGAACCCGTCTTCGAAGTACGGATGGTAGTCCGCGTCTATCCAGTCCACCACCACATAGTTGCACCATCCGCCGCTTGCCTCCCGGAGGTCCCGGATGTAGGACTCTATCTGCACGGGAGGGTCGTACCATCCGAACACTTCGTGGGTCCGCAGGTTGCCGTGGGCCGGGCATCGGGGGTCGAAGTTGACGACCAGCGCCCTGATGGTGACCGGCTCGTTGCCGGGAGAGAAGAAGTTCTCCCGCACCGGCCTGCCGCCCGGACGCAGCGCCCGCACCAGACGTCCGTCCGGCTCGCGGTGGACGGCGGATATCCCGCGGATGGTCAGCCGGTCCCCCACGCTGACGGAAGGCCGCTCGCGGGTGGGAAGCCACGAACAGTCTATCCGGACCCCCCGGCCGTCCGGCCCGTCGGCCACCCCGGAGCCGTCATCCAGATAGAGCGCCTCGGCGAAGGGGGCCTTGCTGATGATGGTCCCCGTCAGCTCCACCAGTAGCCCCACGTTGTTCGGCCCCGCCGCATCGTCCACGCCGGCCTGCCAGGGCGTCGGCGCCCCGCCCATCGCGGAAGCCTTCAGGTGAAGCGGGCGCACCGCCCCCGAGCCGCTCACCGGCGCCCACTCCTGCGCCTGGATGTAGCGCTCACCCGTCTCCTCGTCGCGGGCGAGCGTCCCTTCCAGGGCTACGGTCATCCCCTCCGCAGGCAGGCTCTCCGCGCGGACCTGCATTCCGCAGAAGGCGCCGGGCTCCTGGATGTAGAACCGTCCGGCGCCTGACATGACCGCGGTCACCGTCCCGGAGGTCTCCACCGTCCGGCCGTCCTCCCGCGTCCGCGCCTCGCTCAGAGGCACCGGTTCGAAGACGCGGGGGACGACGAAGCGGAGGCTGCGGATGTCGATGAAGTCGTCGCCCGTCCCGGACCAGTCCGTCCCGAAGAACTCCACCGCCACAACGCGAGACGCATCGAATCCGGGGTCAAGGGGCCAGTGGTCCGGCTCGGCGCTGTCCACGCATTCGGCCCATTCCGGGAAGAGCGGGTCGGGCCGGGGACCGTACAGGATTCCCAGACCTCCGCTCCGCCCGTTGACGTCCTTCAGTGTGACGAAGATGGGGGCGTCTCCGTAGGGGTTGGTGTTGCCGCCCCCCTGGAAATAGCGGGCGAGGAACCGCATCTGCGTCCCCGGCCGCGAAAGGTCCACCCACGGCCCGTATCCGGCCTTCACCAGGTCCACGGACGGCCCGAAATACCATCCGCGGGGCGTCACGTACTTCCGCACGAATCCCACGCCGCCTTCGGACTCGAAGGATGTGTGGCCCGTAATGGCCGGACCGAGTCCGATGTCGATCTGGGCGTCGAGCGGGATGTCCACGATGACGGCGGCGCCGGCCGGAGTGGACGCAGCGGCGGCAGCCAGAGCTGCCAGGGCAAGCAGACACGCTCTCTTCAGGCTCACTTCCGTAACTTCCCTTCTCGCCCGGGGCGGTGCGGCAGCCGCAGAGGAGCTTGCCGCGCTTCCTCATCCCCGCCATCAAGTGTAGGACCCCGGCGGCCGGGAGTCAAGGGGGAGCCCAAACGTGCGAAAGGCCGCCGGGGCGACCCGGCGGCCTTCTTCAGCCCGAATACAGACGCGACGTCAGGAGACGAAAGCCTTCGGCTCCTTCTTGTCCTTGCCGTCCTTGTCCTTCCAGTCGCAGCTTCCGCCGCAGGCCATCACGGCCTTCGGCTGCTTGACGGAATCCTTGTCCTTCTTATCCTTGTCGCCGCCGCAGGCCACCACGGCCTTCGGCTCCTTCTTGTCCTTGCCGTCCTTGTCCTTCCAGTCGCAGCTGCCACCGCATGCCGCCCGGAAGTCGGAAGAGGAGACGACAGACTTGGAATCCTTCCTGGACTCCTTGTCCTTATTCTTGTCCTTGCCCGCGCCGCAACAGGACGCCACGGGATTGGAGATGCCGTCTCCAGCCTTCAGCGCATCCTGCGACGCCAGGACAGCCCCGGCCGATATCTGAAGCGCAAAGGCGGCAAGCACCGCGAAAACGATCTTCGTCATGACGATATCCTTTCTCGAGGGTCGCAGCCCGCCGGAAAGGTTCCGGCAGGCCGGCTCTTGAGACTCAAATGCAAATACATCCATTGGACGCCAGCGGTTCCCGGAAGGTTAACAACGCGGAGCGAAAACTTGTCCCGAATCCGCGCCCGCCTTCCGGGGAGGGCGTCCCGTCCCGGAATCAGTAATTGGGCGCGGGCGAGAGGATCCGCGTGCCGGACGTGACCATCCGTGTCTGCGCGGCGGGGGCGGAAGTGTGCTCGACCGCGCAGGAGCAGGCGATCACTACCGGCTTCGGGCTCCATTCCTTCACCCAGAAGAAGTCCTCCTGACCGGCGTTCGATACGCCGGAGGTGCCCGCAAGAAGGGCAGCGCCTATCGTCAAAGCCAGAATCAGTCTCATGAGACCTTTCCTCCCTTCCTCTCCGGAAAGAGCGTGAAGCCGGATATCTAAGATTCGAAATGAGTCCCGGCTTCATTCTGCAACAACGTCGCAACCGGGTTTTGAGTTCCCGGTTCTCTGCTCTCAGATTCCCGGGCGGCGCAGGAGCGGCCGGACGCGGCGCCGAACCGGAGATGGACACGGCTCGATCCCAGACCACACGAAAGGCGGACCTGCGTATGCGCCTGACCATCCTGATCCAATGCCTGCTTCTGGCCGCGGCCGCATCGGCCGCTGCGGCCGGGACCGTCCTGCTGAGCGAGCTTGCCCTTCCCCGGGATTACACCAGCCACCGGGTCTCAAGCTACGCCACCGACGGCGGGAATGCCGACGGCGGCCAGGCCGACCCGGTCAGTCCCGGACAGACCCGCGTCATCGCGGACCTGGAAGGCCCGGGCGAGGTCGCCCACATCTGGTTCACCTTTGCCCCGATGGACAAAGACGTCCTGACGAACGTCATCCTGCGGATGTTCTGGGACGGCGAGACGCAGCCTAGCGTGGAAGCCCCCGTGGGCGCGTTCTTCGGACTGGGGCACGGGAAGCTTTACAGCTTCGACTCGCTCCCCATCTCGGTGGTGAACGACCGCGGGCTGAACTGCTTCTTCCCGATGCCCTTCAACCGCAGCGCCCGCATCACGCTGGAGAACCAGTCCGGTCAGACTCTGCAGGCGGTCTACTACTACGTGGACTACAAGCGGTTCCGCGAGCCGCGCAAGGACATCCGCTATTTCCACGCCCAGTACCGGCAGGCCAGACCTGCGCTGGGGCCGGAGAACTACCTCGTGTTCGAGGCGCGCGGCACGGGGCACTACGTGGGGCAGTTCTACTACATCCGCTCCAACTCCGGCGGATGGTGGGGAGAGGGAGACGACGTCATCCACGTGGATGGCCGTCTGCTGCACGGGACGGGGATGGAGGACTACTTCGGAGGGGCGTGGGGGATGAAGCCCGGACAGAGCTTCGCCCGCTTCGGGTCGCCGCTCTTCGAGGTGTACATGACGGGCGACGGCAACGAGAACACGGCCTTCCGGTGGCATCTGGAGGACGCCATCGCCTTCGAACGCTCCATCCGCTTCGAGCACGAACACGGCAGTCAGAACGACCGCAACGACGACTTCTTCAGCGTGGCGTTCTGGTATCAGACCCATCCTCGCCTTCCCTTCCCGCCGCTCCCTTCGAAGTTCGAGCGGATGAGCTTCAGCGACAGGAAGAAGACGCTGCTGGAGGAGGGGAGGCTGGACGAGTTCCGCGCGCTGCTGCGGGACTTCATCGAGCGGGCGGCGGACCCGGAAGCCGTCGCGGCGGCGAAGAAGGAACTGGAGGAGGCGGAGCGGTCGCAGGCTCCGGCTCGGGACGGCGAGGGAGGCGCAGGATGAAGGACTTTGTTCAGAGATATCCCCGGAACCCCATCCTGACGGTGGACGACATCCCGGAGCGCGCGAACTGCGTGTTCAACAGCGGGGCGGTGGTGGCGGGCGACGAAGTGGTGATGATGGTCAACACCTGGACCTCCGACTGGACGCCGAAGTTCCTGGTGGGACGCTCCAGGGACGGCATCCATTTCTCGGTGGAGCCGCGCAACGTGGTGGTCCCTCCCAAGGAGTATCCCTACGTCCCGCACGAGGGCATCTTCGACACGCGCATCACGGCGCTGGAGGGGTGGTTCTACATCACCTACAACGTGGCGTCGCATCTGGGCGGGCGCATCATGCTCATCCGCACGCGCGACTTCGTGGACTTCGAGGAGCTCGGGTTCATCACGCAGCCCGACCACCGGAACTGCGTCATCTTTCCGGAGAAGATCGGGGGGTGCTACGCGCGCCTGGAGCGGCCGAATGTGGGAGACTCCGGGGACATCTACATCTCATACTCCCCGGACCTCATCCACTGGGGACGCTCGAAGCTGGTGCTGCAGCGGAACACGCGCTACTGGGAGTCGGCGAAGATCGGCCCGGGCGCTCCTCCCGTGAAAACCCCGGAGGGCTGGCTGTGCATCTATCACGGCTGCCGCCAGAGCATGAACGGGTTCCAGTACAACGCCGGATGCATGCTGCTGGACCTCGAGGACCCGTCGCGGGTCGTCGGCAAGATGCGCGACTGTCTGATGTGGCCTGCCGAGCCCTACGAGCGGGTGGGGCAGGTGGACAACGTGGTGTTCCCGACCGCGGCGCTGGTGTTCGGAGACGACCCGGACGAGCTGAAGATCTACTACGGCGCCGCGGACACCTGCGTGTGTCTGGCCACGGCCAGCATCCGCCGGCTGGTGGAGAAGTGCCTGGAGGACGGGCCGGTGGAGTATCGCTGGCAGGGGTGACGGTTCGGCGGGAGCCTCACCCTCCCGGGTTGGATGAGCGTAAGGGGAGGGCGAAGCTCCTGCTGAGCCTTGTTTGCAGTGCCTTGCGGTGTCGGGTGTGGTCCGGCGGGAGCCTCACCCTCCCGGGTTGGATACGCGCGAGGGGGGGGCGAAGCTCCTGCTGAGCCTTGTCTGCGGAGACTTGCGGTATCGGGTGTGGTCCGGCGGGAGCCTCACCCTCCCGGTTCGGGCTCCCCGGCGTCCTCCAGCCCTTCCGCCGACTCCAGCGTCTCCCGCAGGACGCGAAGCGCCTGTTCCTTCCACCCGGCGGGGACGGCGACGTTCTCGTCGGCAAGAGGACCCGCCGGAAACGGATACAGCGCTCCCACCTGACCCACCTCGACCACCGGGATGCCCGCTTCCTGCAGTACCTCCCGGACGATGCGCGCTTCCATCTCGTCCCGCGCCCGGTAGACGATCGCAAGCTCGCCGGACTCTTCAGGACCGGCGCCGGGGACCTCTTCGTGGGACGGGGACGCCATCCCCGTTCACTCCCCGTGCCGGAACGGGCGAGCCGCCTCTCCCGCCGGCAGGATGGACGGCGGCGCCTGTCCGATTCCGGACCTGCGCGGAGCCACCCCGCGCCCGGTCTCGACGGCCGCGATGGCCGCCCTGTCCGACCAGCGCACCACCGGGGACGAGAAGATGCCGAGCAGAGAGACTGCGGCGGCCAGCAGGGCGAGGGTGGCCACCGAGAGACGCGCCCGC